>Ga0181529_10000799_pt1 | contig 44213 bp, 30 predicted proteins | sample PEATcosm2014_Bin_36_FD_119763 | JGI IMG/M metagenome (GOLD analysis project Ga0181529, IMG submission 119763) | Peatland microbial communities from MTU Mesocosm Facility, Houghton, MI, USA - PEATcosm2014_Bin10_30_metaG | ecosystem: Environmental > Terrestrial > Soil > Wetlands > Peat | place... | reverse complement strand
CGTTGCCCACGCCCTGTCCCTTCGAGCGCACCGAATTCGGAAACACCTCGCCGATGTAGACCCAGATCACCGCCCCCTGCGAGAGCGCGAAGAAGGCGATATAGGTCACCAGCAGCCACACCAGCGCTCCTGGATGGGAATGCGTCGCAAACAGCCACGCCACTCCGCCCAGGCAGCTTGCCGTGCCCGCCGCGCCAATCAGCAGCAGCGTCTTGCGGCCCAGCTTGTCGATCACGCTCATGCCGACCATGGTGAAGATCAGATTCGTGAATCCAATGGCGATGGCCTGCTGATCGCCGGAAATCTGGCTGAATCCCGCCGAGGAAAAGATGTTGGGCAGGTAGTAGAGAATCGCGTTGATCCCCGCTAACTGGTTGAACGCGCCGATGGAGATGGCCAGAAACAGCGGATAGCGATACTTCCAGCGGAAGACCGGCTCGTGCGCGGAGGCGTGTTCCTGGGCCAGTGCGGTGCGGATGTCGGCCAGCTCGGCCTGCGGGTCCGGCTCGCCCATCAGCTTCAGCACGGCCAGGGCTTCGTCGATCCGATTCCGCGAGGCGCTCCAGCGCGGGCTGCGCGGAATGCCGAAGAGCAGCACCAGAAACCCGACGGCCGGCAGCGCGGCCACGCCCACCTGCCAGCGCCACTCCGTCGCACCCAGGTGCAGCGTGCGGATGAAGTAGTTGGATGTGTAGGCCGCCAGAATGCCGAAGACCACGTTGAACTGGAACGCCCCCACCAGCCGCCCGCGCCACTTGGCCGGGGCCAGCTCCGCAATGTACACCGGGCCCAGCACCGACGAGGCGCCGATGCCCAGCCCGCCGATGAACCGGAAGACCATCAGCGACGGCCAGCTCCACGCCAGCCCGCTGCCCACGGCGGAGATCACATAGAGCACGGCGGTGATGCGCAGCGTCTCGCGCCCGCCTAGCTTTTGTCCCACCACGCCGGCGCCCAGCGCGCCCACCACCGTGCCGATCAGCGCGATGGCCACCGTCCAGCCCTTGCCCTGCGCGCTCAAGCCATACAGCTTCACCAGCGCATCGATGGCGCCGGAGATCACTACCGTATCGAATCCGAAAAGCAATCCGCCCAACGCTCCGGTCAGGGTTGCCTTCATCAAATGAATGTTGGGTCGCATGGTCTCAATTGTCTCAAGTTCCTCGCCATCCTACAGACCCGCGCCCCGCCCTGCCAACTCCCGCGATCCGGGCTGGCGCGCGCTCCCCGCGGCCCAAAGCCGCGTTCCGGTATTCCACCGCGCCGGGCTGGCTCTATAATGGTCGCGTTCCTTGCTTGCAAGCTCGATTTCCATCTTTTCCGCAACTCCTGGGGGAAAGAGCGGACGTCACGCGCCAGAAAGAATGAGGCGACGGCCCGATGAAGACTTGTCCGCTGTGCGACGCGGCCTATCCCAATCACCAGACCAACTGCCCCACCGACGGCGCAATGCTGATCGAGCGGCGGGAACTGGAGCCGGGAACGGTGATCCGGGGCAAATACCGGATCGTGCGCTTCCTGGGCCGCGGCGGAATGGGAACGGTCTATCTGGCCGAGCATATTTTGCTGGGCCGTCAGCGGGCGCTCAAATTCATCTCCAGCGAGTTGAGCCAGGATCCCCGCTTCCTCAAGCGTTTCCGCCATGAGGCCCAGGCGGCCATCGAACTGCGCCACCCCAACGTGGTGGAAGTCGTCGATCTCGACCAGGCCGAGGACGGTTCGCCCTACATCGCCATGGAATACGTCGAAGGACCGGACCTCCGGCAGGAGCTTGCCCACGGGCCCTTCGCGGTCGAACGGGCATTGGCCATCGCGCGTGGCGTGGCCCAGGGCTTGGCCGTGGCGCACGCCAAGGGCATCGTGCACCGCGATGTAAAGCCGGAAAACATTCTGCTCGCCGGCGGAAACGGCAAGCCGGAGATACCCAAGCTGCTCGATTTCGGCATTGCCGCCATGAAGGAGAGCGCAACGGCCATCAGCCGCACCCGCGGACTGATGCTCACCCCGGAATATGCCGCGCCGGAGCAATGGAAAGGAATGGCCGCCGACGAGCTGGATGGGCGCGCCGACCTCTACGCGCTCGGCGGTGTGCTCCATGAGATGCTCACCGGGCAAACCTGCTTCCACTCCCACAACACCGAAGGCTGGATGTACCAGCATCTCCAAGCCGAGCCGCAAGCTCCCAGCCTTCTGCGTCCGGAGCTCAGGAACTGGCCTGGGTTGGATGCCCTGGTGCTGCGGCTGCTTGCTCGCGATCGCGAGCAGCGCTTCCCTTCCGTGGCAGCCTTCCTCGAGGCGCTCACGCCCAAGCCGCCCGCGCCCAAGCCCGCGCCGGTTGTCGTTCCGCCGCCCGCGCCAGCCCCGGAACCTGTCCCCAGCCCCAAGCGCTCCGCACGCACCAAATGGACGATCGCTGCCGCTGTGATTGTTGTCGCCTTGGCGATCTTGTTTCTGATGCTCTCGTACTCCAATTCCGCCGCGGCCGTCCCGGTCCTCACTCCCGCCGGAGGCACCTACCCCGAGCCGCAATCCGTCGCCATCTACGACTCCACGCCAGGCGCCTCCATTCACTACACCACCGACGGCAGCGCTCCCACTGAGTCTTCGCCCACCTACACCCAGCCCCTTTCGACGCTGCCCAGCGGAACCGTGCTCCGCGCCATGGCCACGGCCGGCGGCCACGCGCCCAGCACCGATATCACAGGCATCTACATCTGGTCGGGACCCGCGCACTCGGCCGCGGCCCTGCCCGAAGGCAGCGCCTGGGTCAAAGGCAAATACGCCTACGACCACAAGCTCTACGCCCAGGCGCGGACGCTCTTTGCCCAGGCCTGCGACGGCGGCGAGATGAGGGCCTGCAACTACCTCGGCTATCTCTACGCCCAGGGCCTCGGCGGCGCGCGGAATGCCGAGATGGCGCGCGGCGTCTACGAGAAAGCCTGCGCCCAGGGAACCCTGTCCAGTTGCGCCAGCCTCGGCTCGCTCTACCAGAACGAAGGAAACAACGACGAGGCGCGCAAATACTTCCAGAAAGCCTGCAACGGCGGATTGGCCGAGGCCTGCGATCTGCAGCGCGGCGTGCAGTAAACGCCGGCGCGGTGAAAGCAATTGAGCCGGCAACGCGAGTTGCCCCACTCGAAGAAAGAAGAGACCGCCAGTGGACGCACGCGGGCACAAGATGCGCAAACGCGAATGGGCCGTTCGGGCTCTGGCCGTTGTCATGACCTTCGCCGCCATGCAAGTTCTGGCGCAAAAGGATGAGGGCCCTATCCTGCGGCCCAACAAGCCCGCCAAGCCAGCCGAATCCACGGTCCTGGTGGTCTGCGACCTGGCCTGCGACTGGAAGCTCGACGGCGAGGCCAAAGGCCGCATCGACGCCGGTGGATCGGCCAAAACGGTTCTTTCGCTCGGCCAGCACCTAGTGGCCGCCGCCGCTGAAGACGCTCTCGACAAAATCGAAACCGAAATCGAGATCAGAACCTCCGGCCAGACCATCGTCCGCCTCGCCCTCCAGCCCGTCCGCGATGCCCGCCTCAAGGCCGAGCAGCAGGCAAAGGAGAAGGCCGAGCAGGACGCCAAAGAAAAAGCCGACCAGGCGGTCCGCGACAAGGCCGCGCGTGAACAACGGGAAAAAGAACAGAAAGAGCGCGATCTGACTGCGCGCGAGCAGGCCAGCGGAGTTGCTGTCGATCCGGCGACGGGGTTGATGTGGACAGTGAAGGTTAGCGACAAGGAGATTGGCCTGGACCAGGCGGTCAAATACTGCCGCAACCTGAAACTGGCAGGGCACTCGGACTGGCGGCTGCCGACAGTCGACGAAATGAAGAATTGCCAGCTCGAAGGCCACCTTGAAGGTCGTGCCGATTGGGTGTGGACCGAAGATAACAGCGCATATGAAACTCGCGCATACAGGGAGGGAACGATCAGGGTAACGAGAAAACCTTACAAATTCTCAGCCCGCGCCTTGTGCCTCCGCGGCCCCGGCCAATGATCGGGCGTTTTTTCCTGCGCGCTTTTTCTTCCCGGCCGCTTGAATGCGGCGAGTTCACTCGGGATTGCAGAATGCAACTTGTCGATCGAGTTCGGAGTAGAGCAATGAACGCAGGATGCCGGGTGGCTTTGGTGCTGATGAGTGCGGTGTTCGTGGTGTGCGGTGGGGCAGCCTTGGCGCAGCAGGACGAGGGTCCCATCCTCCGTCCCAACAAGCCCGTGGCCAAACCGGCGGAGGCCACGGTGTTGGTCATCTGCGACCTGGCCTGCGACTGGAAGCTCGACGGCAAGCCGCGCGGGCGCATCGCGGCAGGCGACTCGGCTGCCGCGCCGCTTTCGCTCGGCCAGCACCTGGTGGCCGCCGCCACTGAAGACGCTCTCGACAAAGTCGAAACCGAAATCGAGATCAAGACCTCCGGCCAGACCATCGTCCGCCTCGCCCTCCAGCCCGTCCGCGATGCCCGCCTCAAGGCCGGGCAGCAGGAGCGCGACAAGGCTGCGCAGGAGCAGGCTGCGCGCGATGAAGCTGCCCATCTGCAGGAGCAGCGCAATCTTGCCGCCGGGCAATCGAGGGATGGGCTGGCGCTCTACAACCAGAAACGCTACGACGAAGCAAAACCGCTCTTCCAAAATGCCTGCGACGGCGGCGAAATGGCCGCATGCAACAATCTCGGCTTGCTCTACGAATTTGGTCTCGGCGTAACCCAGGACTTTGCCCAGGCGCGCGCCCTTTATCGAAAAGCCTGCGACGGTGGACAGATCTCCGCATGTACCAGCCTCGGTACTTTTTTCTACTCCGGCCAGGGCGTCCCCCAGGACTATGCGCAGGCGCACGCGCTTTTTCAAAAGGCCTGCGATGCCGGAGACACGGCCGGATGCAGCAATCTCGGCACGCTCTACACCAATGGTCAAGGCGTCGCCCAGGACTATGCCCAGGCGCGCATTCTTTATAAGAAGGCCTGCGACGGCGGGCAAATGGAGGGATGCTCCGGTCTCGGCCTCCTGTACGACTCTGGCCAAGGCGTCCCCCAGGACTATGCCCGGGCGCACACACTGTTTCAAAAGGCCTGCGACGGTGGCGAAGCAACCGCATGTGGCAGCCTCGGCAATCTCTACCTGAATGGCCACGGCGTCGCCCAGGACTACGCCCAGGCGCTCACCTTCTATCGCAAGTCCTGTGACGGCGGACAGATGGGCGGATGCAGGGGCGTGGCCATGCTCTACGATTCTGGCCACGGTGTCGCGCAGGACTATGCCCAGGCGCTCGTCTTCTACCGCAAGGCCTGCGACGGCGAAGAGATGAATGCATGCAACCGCCTCGGCAGTCTCTATGACACCGGCCAGGGCGTCGCCCAGGACCACGCGCGGGCGGCTGAGCTCTACCGCAAGGCCTGCGACAGCGGAAACATGGATGGGTGCGCCAATCTTGGCTATCTCTACGAGGAGGGCCAGGGCGTGGCGCAAGACTATGCTCAGGCGCGCGCTCTCTTCCAGAAAGCCTGCGACGGCGAAGAGATGCCTGGGTGCTATAACCTCGGGGTCAGCTTCGAGTATGGACTGGGCTGCCGCAAAGATCGCGTGCAAGCACGCATTCTCTACCGAGAGGCTTGCGACGGCGGTCACGAAAAGGCTTGCTCGGCCTTGCAGTGATACGCGAGTGCGGCCGCGGGGCGTAGTGGCTCCAGAGTGACGGTAAAGGTCTCATGGTTTGCAGGGGAGTCGACAGCATGAAAACACAGAGATTTGCGGTGGGGCTGCTGGCGGGCGTCTTCGCGCTGGGTGCGGGCCTGGCCTTCGCGCAACAGGACGAGGGTCCCATCCTCCGTCCGAAACCGCAGCCGAAGCCGGCCGGAGCCACCCTGCTGGTCATGTGCGATCTGGCCTGCAACTGGAAACTCGACGGCGAGGCCAAGGGCCGCATCGAGGCCGGCGGTTCGGCCAAGGCCAGGGTCGAACTCGGCCAGCATGTCGTGGCTGCCGCCACCGAAGACGCCCTCGACAAGATCGAAACCGAGATCGAAGTCAAAACTGCGGGCCAGACCGTCCAGCGCCTCGCCCTCCAGCCCGTCCGCGATGCCCGCCTCAAGGCCGAGCAGCAGGCGCGGGAGAATGCGGAACAAGAGGCAAAAGAAAAGGCCGCGCAACAGGAGGCGCAGGAGAAGGCTGAGCGGGACGCACGCGACAAGGCCGCGCGCGAGCGGCAAGAACAGGAGCAGCAGGAACTGCGCGCGGCCGAACTCAACCAGCAGGGCATGACGCTCTATAGCTATCCCGCGGATGGATTCAGCGCCTACTACCCCTCGCGGCCCGAAGTGACTCAGAAGACCGTCTCCACCGAGACCGGCCCCGTCGAAATGCGTTCCTATCTCGCCAGTGCTTCCTCCACGGCCCTTTTCATCGCGGTCAGCGATTACCGCGCGCAGATCGCAAGCAAGAATCCCGACACGGTGCTGCAAACGGTCAAGAAAGGAGCCATGGCAAGTTCCAAAGCCCGCATCCTCTCCGAAAAACAGATCCTCCTCGGCGTCTACCACGGCCTGGAGTTCGAGGCCGAGAGCGATCAATTCCACTTCTCCGCCCGCGTCTATATGGTGGGCGCCACGCTTTACCAGACGCTCGTCGTTTCGCCCCTTGCGGATCGGTACCCCGATGCGGCGCGCTTTCTCGACTCCTTCCATTTGATCCCGCGCTCCGCCCAATAACGCCGGCCGGTCACTCTTCCGCGCGTGGCGCTCCCGGCAACACCGCCAGCACCCGGCAGCGATGCTTTCCTTGCGCGCTCCAGGCCAGCGCCATCTCGCTCTCCATGTAGGCGCAGTCGCCCGCCTCCAGCACCTCGTGCATCCCTCCCGCATCCAACTGCAGCCGTCCCTCCAGCACATACACCAGGCCGCTCGACCCGTGAAAGGCATCCGCGGCAATGGTGGCTCCGCCGGGCGGAAACTCGATCGCCTGCGCCACCAGCTTGCTTGTTTCCGTCACTGCGTTCAGCGGCGTCACCTTCACTGATTCCGTGCCCCGGCTATTGCCTTGCAGATGGGCCTTGCGCGTGATCGAGAGCGTGTGCCGCGCGGGCTCCGCAAAAAAGTAGCTCATGCCCACGCCATACACCCGGCTGATCGTGGCCAGTGTCGGTAGCGTCGGGATCATGCGGTCCGTCTCCAGTTTTGAGAGCAGCGCCGTCGAAAGTCCGGTTTCGGCCGCCAGACGCGAAAGCGTGAGCCGCTTCTGCGTGCGCAGAGATCGCAGCTTCATGCCGATGCAATAAGGTTCCAGAGACCACTGGGCATAGGAAACAGCTTTGGTCATCGTTAACTCCCTTTCCTCAGTTTGCCACGCGCTCGTCTTCCATTTCTTGAGGAATCTTTGAAGTTTTTCTCCCGTTTTCTCTTTCGCCGGCCTGTGTCCAACCCGGGCCGGCATGCAAGGTCTGCATGAGCCTTCGTGTCGGTGAGCGCTTCCATCGCCATCGCAATCGGCGCGGGGCAACCGGCCTCTGCTTTTCTGAGCTGCGCCTTTCAAGCTTCGAATGCCCCGGCAATTGTTTCAAGAAAAAAACACGACCAAATCTCAAAGATTGAGCGAGATGCGCGTAAATCCTTCGGTATACTAATTAGTCAATAAGTAACCGCCCTTGGATTACTTCAAGCGGGAAAAAGTCGATGCCATGGGCTTCCCTTGGCCTTCGGGAAGTGGATAATCTGGATGTTGTCAAACCATCGGGCTCAAAGAAGCCTGGATTTTCGTTGGGATTGCTGCACTATGGTTCCCGCTGCGGTTCATCCTGCAGGTCCCCGCAACCATTGTGATCGGCCCGCTTTCGGCTTGCGCATGTGGCACAAAATCGACATGCAGGTTGGCCAGGGATTCGAGGAAATGCAATGACCGGGATGAAACAGCCCACATCGGCTTCGCCCGATCTCCCTATACCGGACCACCAGGCGGTGGGTCTTGGCCGCCGGGGCGCTGAACCGGGCTTCTCGTTTGGAGGTTTCCGCCTGGAGTCCGATGGCACGCTCCTGCGCGGAGAAGCAGTGGTGCATCTGCCTCCCAAGGAGCTGGCGGCGCTGCGCCTCCTGCTGGCCTACGCCGGCCAGATCGTTAACCCCCTCCAACTGCGGCAGGCGCTCTGGGGCGATATCCACGTCACCGCTGACAACGTTCCCAAGTGCCTCTCCTCTTTGCGCGCCCGGCTGGAACCGGAAGAGTGCATCCAGACCATCTACAAACGCGGATACCGCTTCTCGGCCGAGGTGCGGCCTCTTGGCGCCCCGCCGGCCGCGGCCCTTCCCCGGCTGGCGATCATGCCCTTTACCACCGGCTACTCGGTCCCTGAACACCTGGGCTCGGCCATTGCCGAGGAGACCGTCGCCCGGCTGACCAACGTGCGCCCTCCGGTTGTCGCGGTGATGGCCCGGGATTCGGTTTTCACGCTCGCCTTGCAAGGGCTCACCGCCCAGCAAATCGGCGAGAGGCTCAAAGCCGACTTGGTCCTGACCGGAACCCTGTGCGCGATGCACGCGCAGTTCCGCCTGCGCGTGGAGATGGTGCGCGTCGAGGATGGAGCGCAAATCTGGGTGGAGGATCTCCTGGTGGCGCCCAACCGGATCGCCGGCGTCGATTCGGAACTCGTCGAGCGGCTGGCCTTTCGCATGGGTCGCCGGGGCCTCCCGGAAGCGGTCGTTGCGCCCTCCGGCAATGGCGAGAGGTTTTCGTCGCTCGGACTGAGTTCGGCAAGCCTGTCCATCTCCGCCGTCGCCGAGCCCGCCGGCGATCTCGACAGTCCTTCCCGCCGCCGCGAAGCCTACGATACCTTCCTGCGGGGCCATCACGAGTGGCAGACGATGCAGCGCCATCGCATGCAGGACGGATTGCAGCATCTCCTGCGCTCCACCGAACTCGATTCCTCCCTGATCCCCGCGCGGGTCGATCTGGTCAACCTCTGCGTCACCCAGACCTTCTACGGCTTTATGTCTGCGGCCGTTGCCGCGGACCATGTGCGCCGCACTGCCCAGTCCATTCCGGAGGTTGCCTTTCGCGCCGAAGCCATCCTCCCCGCGGTCGGTTGGATCAGTTTCCATGTGGACCGCGACCTGCCCGCCGCCCTTCAGGCCTTTTCCCTCTCCGCGCATCTGCCCCACGATCCCTGGACCACGCGTGTGCGCGTCATGTTCGCGCTCAGCCGTCACCGCTTTCCTCAGGCCATCTCGATCCTGCGCGCGGCGATTGACCAGGACCCCTATTCCCCATGGCTCCAGGCCCGCATGGGCTGGGCGTTCCATCTGGCCGGCCAGGCCGCTGAAAGCGTCGAACAGGCCGAACGCACCCTGACTCTTTTCCCCGACCATCCAGGCGCCAATCTCTACGGGTCCATGATTCTCGCTTTCAACGGAAATGGAGCGCGCGGAATCGCGCTGGCCCGCGATCTCGCGCAGCGCTTGCCCTACTTCGATCTGGCCACCTCGGTCCATGCCTACGCCTTGGCCCGTGAGGGCCGCGCCGAAGAGGCTCGCACCATCCTCGAGCGGCTGCAATGGCTGAGCCGGGAGCGTTTCGTCCTGAATTCCTTCACGCCGGCCGTCTACGTCGCCCTCGGTGACCTCGATGCCGCGCTCGCGGAACTGCGCATCTCCGACCAGGCCCGCTGCCCATGGTTCTTCCAGATACTTGCCGATCCGCGCCTCAAGCCCCTCCACGGCCGGCCGGAGTTCGACCGCATGTTGGCGCTTCTCTCTCACATGGAAGCCAACGCGGCCCAGGACCCGGATCTCGATTCCTGAGCGGATTCCCGTTTTTCCCCCTCGAAATTCCCTTAGTAAACCGATAAACCTAGCCAAATGGGCCCTCTACCTTGTACAGTTCCTACCGGCTGGTTTTTCCCTTCGCGGCGCCCGGCAAATCCCTCCGGGCCCACCGATGCGTACCGCGAAAAGAGTCAGCCCGCGCGGCTGCGCACCCATTCGGGCCCAGCCCTCAACGCACTCCCAGGAGAGATCCACTCATGCCGCTTCGCCGCTTGTTCTTCGTGTTGCCGCTCGTCCTCGCCGTTTTCGCCGCTGTCGCTCAGGCCCAACAGGCCCAGCCGCCCGCCTACCTTGACACCAAGCTCTCCCCGGCGGAGCGCGCCCACGATCTGGTCGGCCGCATGACCCTGGATGAAAAAGCCGCCCAGCTTGAAGACTGGGCCACCTCCATCCCGCGCCTCGGCATTCCCGACTACCAGACCTGGAACGAAGCCCTCCATGGCGTGGCCCGCGCCGGCTACTCCACCGTCTTTCCTCAGGCCATCGGCATGGGAGCCACCTGGGACCCCGCCATCGTCCGCAGCATGGGCACCGTCATCTCCAACGAAGCCCGCGCCAAATACAACCAGGCCCAGCGCGAGGGCAATCACCGCATCTTCTTCGGGCTCACCTTCTGGTCGCCCAACATCAACATCTTCCGCGATCCCCGCTGGGGCCGCGGTCAGGAAACCTACGGCGAGGACCCGTTCCTCACCGGCAAGCTGGGCGTAGCCTTTGTCTCCGGCGTCCAGGGCGGCGACCTCAACCATCTGCGCGCCGTCGCCACCAGCAAGCACTTCGCCGTCCACAGCGGTCCCGAGCAGTTGCGCCACGGTTTCAACGTCGACCCCAGCGCGCGCGACCTCGAAGAAACCTACCTGCCCGCCTTCCGCGCCACCGTCACCGAGGGCCACGTGCAGTCGGTCATGTGCGCCTATAACTCCATCGACGAGTGGCCCGCCTGCACCAACAAGATGCTGCTCAAGGATCACCTCCGCGACGCCTGGGGCTTCAAGGGCTTCGTCGTCTCCGACTGCGGCGCCATCGTGGACGTGAATCAGGGGCATAAAAAGACAGCGGACATCGTGCACGCCGCCGCGCTCTCGCTTCAGGCCGGCACCGATCTCTCCTGCAGCATCTGGACTCCCGGCTTCAACACCCTGGCCGATGCGGTCCGCCAAAAGCTGGTCTCCGAAGACCTCGTCACCCAGGCCGCCGAGCGCCTCTACACCGCCCGCTTCCAGCTCGGCCTCTTCGATCCGCAAGGCTCCAGCCTGCTCGATCGTGTGCCCTTCTCTGCCGTCGCCGCGCCGCAGAACCGCCTCACCGCTCTCCGTGCAGCGGAAGAGAGCATCGTCCTGCTCAAAAACGCGGGCGCTCTGCCGCTCAAGTCCGCCCCCGGCCACATCGCCGTCGTCGGACCCACCGCCGACCTCTTGCCCTCCATTCTCGGCAACTATGTGGGAACGCCCGTCCGGCCGGTCACACCGCTCGACGGAATCATCCAGCAGTTCCACAGCTCGCCGATCCTCTATGCCCAGGGTTCCACTTTGGCTTCTGGCGTGGGCGTGCCCGTTCCCCGCACCGCCTTCGGCCTCAATCAGGGCTTGAAAACCGAGTTCTTCGCCACCCCCGACTGGACCGGCCGTCCGGTCGCAACCCTCACCGAGCCCGAAGTCCAAACCGACTGGGAAAACGCCAAGCCGGTGCCGCAATTGGCCACATCCAACTACTCCGTCCGCTGGAGCGGCTCGCTCTCCGTCCCCGCTCCCGGCCATTATGTCTTCGCCCTTGAATCGGGCGACGCCTTCCCCTGGTCGCCCAAGGAGACCTACCGCTTCACCCTCGATGGCAAGGTCCTCTCTGAAGGCAGCCTGCGCGAAGGCAACGACGTCTCCGCGATGGGCCACTTCACCTCCGCGCCCGGCGCCTCGCCCACCGCGCCGCCGCCACAGATCAACCGCAAGACTCCCTCCATCCCTGTGGACTTCACCGATACCAATCCCCACGACTTCCGCCTGGAATATTCCCACTCCGGCGACGAGGCTGGCGGTGGCCTCACCCTCAAATGGGAAGCTCCCGCGCAGGCGCAGCTCGACGAAGCCGTGGCCCGCGCCAAAGAAGCCGATGTGGTCGTCGCCTTTGTCGGTCTCTCGCCGCAGCTCGAAGGCGAAGAAATGAACATCAAGATCGACGGCTTCAACGGCGGCGACCGCACCAGCCTGGATCTGCCCGCGCCCCAGCAGAAACTCCTTGAGGCCGTAGCTGCCACCGGCAAGCCGCTCGTCGTGGTGTTGCAAAGCGGCAGCGCCGTCGCCCTCAACTGGGCCAACGAACACGCCGGAGCCATTCTCGAAGCCTGGTATCCGGGCGTCGAGGGCGGCACGGCCATTGCTCGCACGCTGGCCGGACTCTCGAATCCCGCCGGTCGCCTGCCCATCACCTTCTACGCCTCGCTCGACGGCCTGCCGGACTTTACCGACTACAGCTTCAAGGCCGGCGACAAAGGCCGCACCTACCGCTATTTCACCGGCAAGCCGCTCTGGGGCTTCGGCTACGGCCTCAGCTACTCCAAGTTCAAATACGGCCCGGTCAAGCTCTCCGCCGACACGCTCAAGGCCGGCGATCCGCTCACCGCAACTCTCACCGTCACCAATGCAACCTCCCTGGCCGGCGACGAGGTGGTCGAGGCCTACGTCAAGACTCCGCAGCCCGGCGGGCCCATTCAATCGCTGGTTGGCTTCGAGCGGGTCAGCATCGGCGCGGGTGCGGCCCGCGAAGTCACCATCTCCATCGATCCCCGCTCCCTCTCGAGCGTCGACGACAAAGGCAACCGTTCCATCCTGGAGGGCAAATACACCCTCACCCTCGCCAGCACCCAGCCCCAGGAAACCGAAAACAAATCCGAAGCCGCCTTCACCGTCACCGGCTCGCAGAACCTGCCCAAATAGCTCCGCAAACACCGCGGGCAGACTCGTCCAGAGCCTGCCCGCGCCACCAATATTCCTTCAAATCACTGAAACTAAATGAATTGTCATCCTAAGCATTCTGACTTCCACCTGTGAGTTACGGCCAGCAATGAACCGGCCCTGATCTCCCAAAATGCCGGGTGCCCCACCCTCGCGGCGTCTTTGTTTTTGCCGCTAGGGTGGGAAGTCATAGCCCTCAACCGGCCCGTTCACCCCGAGCAACGGATTCGCGGCGCGAGTTAGACCGGGAATGAACGGGCCACGCCAACATCAGCCCCGGAGGGGCGGCAGGAAAATAGCCCAGGACAAGCGAAGCGCAGTCCTGGGAGAGAGCCCAAAAGCAATCGTGCGCCCCGTAGGCGGCGCGGCGAAACGCACAGGATAAGCCCCATTCATCCCGAGCGGAGCCTCGCAAGGTAAAAACACAAACCGGGAGCGACTCCCGGAACTGTCAAACATCGACTATCGCCCCGGCAAAGCCCGGGGTTTTCCCGTTTGTAATAAGTCGCAAGAACGGGGCACGGCGCTGCCGAACCAATCGAGGCACACCCGGCGAAAGCAAAAAAACGCCCTTCGGAGATCATTCCTTCGGCGGTTCGGAAACCTTCGCCACTTCCGCCCGGCTTGGGCCAAATCCAATCAGCCCGATCTGCCCCAGCACCGCGCAGACGAATGCCACAATCAGCAGCACCAGGCCGATCACCGTCAGCCAGAAGCCGCCCAGCGCGCCTGCTCCGCTCGTCGTCGTGCAGATCGCCAGCGACGATCCCGAAAGCGGCAATGCGGCATTCACGCCCGCCGTGCCGTGGCAGTTCCCAAAGATCAATCCCAGTCCGGCTGCCAGAGACACGACAGCCCCGATCAGTGGACGGTCAGCTTTCATACGGTTCCCCTCTTTCTGCTTTCGCGCGCTCTCCGCTCGCAATGAATCCGAGGGCCAGATTCTACCCGGAATGGCGTAAATCCTCAATCCGCTCACCAATTCCCGCCCTCCGCCGATCCCCCGCGGGTGACCCTCATCACACGCCAGCCCTCCCACATGCTGAATAATCGCTAAAGATGGCCAAGCGTCTCCCTGCGCCTGAGCGTGTTCCTCGGCTTTCCGCCCAGTCTCCGCAATCGCACGCGCAGGCAAGTTGCTGCTAGCCTTGGTCCTATCGGAGTCATGCATTCATGTACAAGATTGTGGAAGCCCGCAACGTCGGCCTCAACATCAAGCAGTTTGTGATTGAGGCGCCGCGCATTGCCCGCAAGCAGAGGCCGGGGCAGTTCCTCATTCTCCGCCTGCACGAAAAAGGCGAGCGCATCCCCCTCACCATCAAGTGTTCCGATCCCGAGGCCGGCACCGTCACCATCGTCGTCCAGGGAATCGGCAAAACCACTTCGCTGCTCAACTGCCTTGAAGCGGGTGACTCGATCCTGGATATCGTCGGACCCCTTGGGGTACCCTCGGAGATCGAAGACTACGGCACCGCGGTGATCCTGGCCGGCAGCGTTGGCACGGCCATGGCCCTGCCCACCGCCAACGCGCTCAAGCGGGCCGGCAATCATGTCGTCTTCATTGAAGGCGCGCGGAATACCGAGATGGTGGTCTTCGAGGACGAAGTCCGCCAGGCCAGCAACGAAACCTACATCATGACCGACGACGGCAGCTACGGCGAACAGGGCCTGGTCACCAAAAAACTGAGCGAATTGCTCGCCGCCGGCCGCAAGATCGACTTTGTGCTGGCCGTCGGCCCGGTGCCCATGATGCGGGCCGTCGCCAAAGTCACCGCGCCGCTCGGCATCAAGACCATGGTCAGTTTGAACTCCATCATGGTCGACGGCACCGGCATGTGCGGCGGCTGCCGCGTCCTGCTGGGCGACAAAAGCAAATTCGCCTGCGTCGACGGGCCGGAGTTCGACGCTTCCCTGGTCAACTTCGAGGTCCTCATGCAGCGCAACACCATGTATCGCGACAAGGAGTGCCAGTCGCTGAAATACTTCGCGGAACACAAGGATGAGGAAGTGGCCCGGTTGCGCGCGGACCTGGCCGCCAAGGAAATGGAAGTGGCCCGGCTGCGCGCGGAATTGGCCGAGGAGGAGACGCCCCATGCCTGAAACCAGAACCCTTCCCAACTCGGCAAAGAATATCCTTCCCCTCAAGGAGCGGATGAAGATCCTGCGCCGGCACATGCCGGAGCTGGACCCCCAGGTGCGCAGCCGCAACTTTGAAGAAGTGAACCGCGGGCTGGCTGTGGCCGACGCGCTCACTGAGGCGACCCGCTGCCTGGAATGCGCCAAGCCCGGCTGTGTCGTCCGTTGCCCGGTAGGCGTCAAGATCAAGGAAGTCGTGGCCCTGATCCACGCGGGCGACTATCTGGCCGCCGCGGCCAAGCTGCGCGAAGACAACTCGCTGCCCGCCATCACCGGCCGCGTCTGCCCGCAGGAGAATCAGTGCGAGGGCGGATGCGTGCTGGGCAAGAAAGGCGCGCCCGTGGCCATCGGCAACCTGGAGCGCTTTGTCGCCGACTTCGAGCGCCTCAGCGGCCAGCTTGGCCTGCCCGCCAACGCGCCCTCCACCGGCAAGAGCGTGGCTATCGTTGGCAGCGGCCCGGCGGGGCTCTCGGCCGCCGGCGATCTGGTCCAAAAGGGCCATCGCGTGCGCGTCTTCGAGGCGCTGCACGAGCTCGGCGGCGTGCTCATCTACGGCATCCCCGAGTTCCGCCTGCCCAAGACCATCGTCAAGGGCGAAGTGGACAACCTGCGCCGCATGGGCGTCGAATTCGAAACCAATGTCGTCGTCGGCAAAAGCGTCACCATCGACGAGTTGATGCGCAGCGAGAAGTACGACGCGGTCTTTGTCGCCACCGGCGCGGGACTGCCCCGCTTCCTCGGCGTTCCCGGCGAGCACCTCAACGGCGTCTACTCGGCCAACGAATTTCTCACCCGCGTAAACCTCATGCGCGCCTACCAGGTCACCGAATACGACGAGCCGGTCTACGACTGCCGCGATCGCGACGTGATCGTGGTCGGCGGCGGCAACACCGCTATGGATGCGGTCCGCACCGCCCGCCGCCTCGGCGCCCGTTCCGCCACGCTCGTCTATCGCCGCTCCGAGGCCGAAATGCCGGCCCGCGCCGAAGAGGTCAAGCACGCCCGCCAGGAAGGCATCGAGTTCCGCATGTTGACCAACCCCATCGAAATGCTGGGCGACGAAAAAGGCTGGCTCACCGGCGTGCGCTGCGTCAAGATGGAGTTGGGCGAGCCCGACGCCAGCGGCCGCCGTTCGCCCGTTGAAATCAAGGGCTCGGAATACGTCCTGCCCGCCAACGTCGTCATCATCGGCGTCGGCACCACGGCCAATCCGCTCATCCAGAGCTCGACGCCCGACCTCAAGACCACCCCGCGCAACTACATCGTGGCCGATCCCGCCTCCATGCGCACCAGCAAGCGCGGCGTCTTTGCCGGCGGCGACATCGTCACCGGCGGCGCCACCGTCATCCTGGCCATGGGCGCCGGCCGCAAAGCCGCCGCCTCCATCCACGACTACCTGGTCACCGGCGTTTGGGAGTGAAGAGCAGGGAGTAGCAGATAGGAAACAGCAAGTAGGAAGTACCAGATAGGGAGTAAGTATCCTCCGCCAGAGCCGGAGGCTTTATGGCTGGTGCCCCTCAAAGGGGCCTGTGCGGAGTGCTCCGTGCCGATAGCAGCCAGTCGCCCCGCGCCGCAGGCGCTGTATAGGTTAGCCCCGCGCTTCGGCCGCAGTGTAGGTTGACCCCGCGCCGTAGGCGCTTTGTAGGTTAGCCCCGCGCTTCAGCGTGGGGTCGGCGCAACCAATAAGATATCCGGAGTCCCGTAGGGACGGCGCAGGATGATCGCGTGCATCCTTCTGGCGCATTAGTGAAAAGAATGGGAAACACAAACTGGGGCGACTCCCGAAAATGTCAAACCGTTACTGCCACCCCGGCAAAGCCGGAGGTTCTCCTTTTGTAAATAGCAACTGGGGAGTAACAACTAGGGAGTAGCAGATAGGGAAGAACGAGCAGCGGTCAGCGGCCAAATTCAAATGCTGTCATCCTGTTCAAATTCTGTCATCCTATTCAAATTCTGTCATCCTGAGCGGAGCGCAGCGGAGTCGAAGGACCTGCGGTTGTCTTTCGCTTTTGCTTTTTCATCCCGAGCGGTCTCCCTACTCCCTGTTCCCTACTCCCTGCCCCAAAAAAATGGGCGGCAAGAGCTGTGCCCCTGCCGCCGCCCGTCCCTGGGTTGTCTTCAAGTTGTTGCAGGTTTACTGACTCAAAACTTGCATCTCCTTCGCCTGCCTTTGCTGATCACTGTCCACTGTCCACTGCTCACTGTCGCTACTGCAACAGCTTGGTCACTTCCTGCTGCACGCTGTTGGCCTGCGCCAGCGCGGCAATGCCCGTCTGGCTCAGAATCTCGTACTTCGACATATTCGATGTCGCCGAGGCATAGTCGGTGGCCTGAATCGCGTTCTGTGCCGAGACCACGTTCTCCTGCTGCGTGCTCATCACCTGGCTGATCGAATTCAGCGTGTTGATCTGCGCGCCGATGTACCCGTCCTGCGCCGCCACGTCGCTGATGGCGAGGTTCAGATCGTTCAGCGCGGTCTGCGCATTGCTCTGCGTCAACAGGTCGGTGCCGCTCAGCGACTCGCCGGCCGAATCCGTATAGCTCATCGTGGCCGTTCCGCCGGTGCGGTTCGTGTCCATCGCGATGCCCGTGTTCCCCGTCCCGCCATAGGTCCAGTTGGGCGCGCCGCCGCCGCCGATGTTCACCGCCGTGCTGGAGTCCGTAATCCCCGCCGCGCTTGTAATCCCCACGCTGTAATAGCCCGAGTAGTCCACCGGCGTGTTGCTCGAGCTCAGGGTTCCCGTATCGGTGCCGCTGACGGACGCATCCGCCAGCGCGTTCCCGGTAATCGTGATCGCCGAGTTCGTCGACGTAAACGTCATGATCTTGCCCGTGCTGTCCAGCGAGGCCGTCACCCCGTAGTCGCCTTTGTTGATCGTCGCCTCCAGGTCGGCCAGCGTGTCGGTCGTGGTCGCCGTGCCCAGCGTGATGGTATTCGACCCGATGGTGAGCGTGCCGCTCAGAGTATCGGTCGAGAGGCTCGGTTTGGCGACATTCGTTTGCCCCAGCGTAAGAGTGCCCACCTGGCTGTAATACGTGGTGTCGCTGGTGGGCGTGCCGCTCAAGGTCAACGTCCCGCCGCCGCTGGCGGTCAGCGATGAGGTCGCCGAGACCGTCACAGCCGAATCTGCCGACAGGAACGTCAGGGTCGTTCCGCCGCTCAGCGAGGCTGTCACCCCGTAGCCGGATGTGTTGATCGTGTTTTCGAGATTGGCGATCGTGTCGGTCGATCCCGCCGTCCCCAGCGTAATGGCATGGCTCTTGCCGTCCGACCCCACAATGCTCAGCGTGCCGCCCAGCGTGTCGCCGCCGGCCGTCACCGTCAGCGTGCCCACTTCGCCGGCGCCGTTGGTGCCCGTCCCGACCCCGGTCCCTGAAATCTCGATGCCGGTATCGTTCTCTCCGCCGCCGCCCAGATCGGCCGATTCGGCATCCGCCACGGCGGCCGTTCCAGCCGCTTCCGCCGTGGTGAACGTCGCGTTCAACCCCAGCCCCGCGTTGTTGATCGCGTTGATCAATCCCTGCGCGGTGTCCGCATAGGTGGTACCGGTGCCCACGGTGATCGTCGCGCTAGAAGTGGTCACCGCTCCGGCAGCCCCCGTCGTCAGATAACTCACCTTGACTGAGGTGCTGGAGGCGCCCGCGGTGGCCAGGCTGTCGTTGACCGTCGCCAGCTTCCCGTCGTTCGACAGGTCGATGAAGACGTTCGTCCCGTTCTGGCCGCTTCCGTCGCCGTAGGCCATCGTGCCGTCGCTGTCGCCCAGGCTCGCCGAACTCAGCTCCCGGATATTCAAATCGTCCAGCGAAGAACCCGACGCCGAAGAGTCGCCGGTATAGATCGCCACGTTCGTGCCCGTAAACACCTGCTGCTGGTTATAGGTGGTCGTCGAGCCGATGTTATTCACCTCGGCCAATATCGATTGATACTCCTGGTTCGCCGCCGACTCCTGCGTGCTGTTGAGAGTCCCGTTCGAGGCCTCGGTCGCCAGCGTAACCGCGCGGTTCAGCAGGCTCGTCACTTGCGACAGCGCGCCATCGGCCACCTGCAGCAACCCCACTCCTTCCGTGGCATTGGTCTCGGACTGCGTAAGGGCGGTCGAATTCGCCTCCAGGCCATTCACCAGCGACAGCCCGGCCGCATCGTCCGCTCCGGAGTTGATCTTCGACCCCGACGACAACTGCTGCAGAACCGTCTGCAAGCTATTGTTCGTATTGTTCAGATTGTTCTCTGCGTAAATCGCCGACAGATTGTTCAATACACCGAGGGCCATGGGTCACAACTCCTTCTTGGATGCCTCGATTCGCGCCCTTACCCGCCGCTCCATCGATCCTTCTCTCAGGGCTTCCGCAATTTCCGGATGGGCTTCACTGCATCCACACCTTTCATCGGGCCCGCCGGCAATAACTTTAGTCATAATTTTCAGCGCCGCTTCCGCGCCCCGGTGTTGCACTCCGATTCAAGCTGTTCCGCTTTCGCTCACTCCCTGTCCCAATCCGCTTCAATCGCTGTCCCAATCCGCTCCATCCGCTGTCTCGATGCGCTCCACCCGTTTGTCTCGCTTCGGCACACAGCGCACGCCGTTCCAGCGGCAAAGGCGACGCGAAATGCGGGCCGCATCTCCGCCACTGCCCGTTCCCGTCCGGCTTCCGCTCAAAAAAAACGGCGGCAAGAGGGTCGCCCCTTGCCGCCATCGGTTTTAACTCCAACCGTATTTGCTCTCTGCCTGAAAACCTTGAACGAACGCCGTCCTTACTGCTCGGCTCCCGGTGCGGGAACATCGGCCCCATCCGGGCCGGCGCCATCGTCCATCTTGCTTTGCGGGCCCGCGCCTTGCGGAGCTGCTGCCGGAGAAGGCGGTGGAGGAGGCGCCTGTTGGTGATGGAATTGGCCGCCCTGTCCCTGTCCGCCCTGTCCCGGCTTCCAGCCTTCCCGTCCCTCGCCATCCCGGTTCCAGCCGTGCCCTTCCTGGCCGCGCCGGTCGCGGTCGGCCTGCAGTTGCTTCCACTGATCCGGCGTCAGCTTGCCGCGAATCGCCAGCAGAAACCGCGCGTTCGCCTTCTCCAGTTCGGCGCGCGCCGCCGCCACCTTGTCGATCTGCGCCAGGATTTGCGCCTCGTTCGGCTGATCGTCGCGCATCAGCGGCTCCATCGTCAGCTCCGCCTTCTCCAGGTTGCCGCGCAGGTCGATCAGCTTCTCGCGATGCTGCAGTAAAATTTCATCCATCGATTTCCGCTGCGCGTCGGTCAGCTTCAGCCGCTCCACCACCTTCGGATTGTTCCACCAGCGGCCATGGTCGCCCTGGGGTCCAAATGCCCTCTCCATCGGTGGCCGATGTTCCCCAAACCCCGGTCCCGGCCCCATGCCGCCGCCCGGTCCCTGTGCCAGCGCCGAACCCGCCAGCAAAACTCCCGCAATCGCCACTCCCAATCCTGCCGCCATGGATACCTTCATCGCTTTTTCCTCCCCCTCGTCCTGCCAAGGGCTCCGTTACTGTTTCATGATTTCGTTTTTTGCCTGTCCCGCTTACTTGCTCTCGTCTTCGGCCATCAGTTGAGCCAGAGGCTCCATGGCGCTCGGAACTTGACGCGATACGTCGCTGTCCACCTTGGCCAGCAAATCCTCTTCCTCGCGCGCCCGCTGCGCGGCAACCTGCTTCTGCTGCTCGGCCGCCCGCGCCGCCGCAATCCGCGCCAGCTCCTGCCGGTGATGGTGCTCGAAGACGCCGCCGGAAACGCTTCCCGCCACCAGCAAGCACCCCAGCGCCCAACCCGCCGCCAGCCGCCAGCTCCTCTGCCGCACAGTCTTCGCCGCCGTCCGCGGCCGGTTGTACGCGGCCTCGCTCCAGGCGTGAACGCTCGAGCGGAAATTCCTCAGCGCCTGCTCGAATTCCGCGTCCAGCGCCTCGCTCTCCCGCATCTCCACCTGTGCCTCCAGCCCCTCCGGCTTGCCCGCGTATTGATCCCTGAAATTCATCGCTTTCCCCCCACTTCCGCGCGCACCCTGCCAACCGCCCGCGATAGGTGCGCCTTCACCGTGCCCTCGCTCAACCCGGTGGCTCTCGCAATCTCGCTCAACTCCTGCTCCTCCACATACCGCAGCAGAAATACCGTCCGCTGCCGCTCGCTCAGCCCTTTCACTGACTGCCACACCCGCTTCACCTGCTCCTGCGCCAGCAGCTTTTGCTCGGCGGAACTCTCGCCGCTCGGCAGCCACTCGCTCGCCTCGTCCAGATCCACCGCGTGCGTCTGCGTCTGCCGCCAGAACTGCATCCGCCGGTTCCGCCAGTGGTCCTTTTGCAGATTGATCGCAATCCGCATCAGCCACGTCATCGCGCTCGAGTCGCCGCGAAAGCTCGCCCAGTTCCGGTGCGCCTTCAGGAAGCACTCCTGCGTCAGCGTCTCCGCCAGGTCCGTGTCGCGCGTGGATGCCAGCAGAAACCGGAAGATCTGCGGCCGGTGGGTCGCAACAATACTCGCAAACTCTTGCGTGGCAGTCTCCAACTCTCGCCCGGCAATCTCCTCTGCCGTGGCCCCTGTCATCGGTTCACACGCTGTGCCGGCTGCCATCACTCAGGTAGACGCCCGCACCGGCTGCAAGTTTACAGCCCCCTGGGGCAATTCTCCGGTAAATAGGGCCAATTCTCCAGTAAATAGGCGAGCAATTCTCTCGCACATGCGGCGGCGCAACCCCGCCCGCCGCCCCTCCGCACACCCCGGCGTCCCGGAGTCTCCCCTGAGAGGAGTCGAAGGAACCCGCCCCTGAGACCCGGGAAAAACGCAAATGCCGGCAAGCCAAAACGGCCTTGCCGGCATCCGACCACTGTCCACTGTCCACTGTCCACTGTCCACTGTCCACTGTCCACTGTCCACTGTCCACTGTCCACTGTCCACTGTCCACTGTCCACTGTCCACCGCGTCCCTACTGCGGCGCGTTCGCGCCCGCCCCGGCCGCCGGCGGAGCCGTGGCCACCGGCTCATTCTTGCCATGCTCGGGATCGTACTGGTGCCTCTCCATCCACTGCTGGAACTCCGCTACCGGCACTTCTTCCAGCCCGCCGCTATGCTTGCGATACGCGCTGTCCTTCATCTCCACGCTCAGGTCGCAGGAGTTGAACGCTCCCGGCTTGCCGAACTCGGGCATGAGGATCTCCAGTTCCTTGCCGCCCTTCTTCCACCGCGCCGGATAGGTCTCGTAGCCCACCGAATTCCTCAACCGCTCTCCGCAGCGATAGCTGAAATCGACACCCCGCGGCGTCCCGTTTTCGTAGAGATTCGCCCGCCCCTCTCCATCCACCACATCCAGGGACTGGTGCCAGTAATGCGAATGCGCATTGTGCTCAAAAACATGCACACGCAACGGATAATCGGCCAGGTTCAGCCGCCCGGCCAGCGCCACCGTTGAAAGCAGCAGGAAAGCCGCAAACCCGCTCAAACCGCAGAAGAAAACACGACGCATGAGAACACCCCTTTGCAGGATAGAAAAGCAGATTGCCACCCATCCTAATCGCAGCCGCTTCCCATCGCAATGCAGTCGGTAGATTTTCACGCCGCGGGCCAACGCGGCGATCCGCGCCCACTCCTGCCTCGAATTGCTGGCGAAGCCCGGCCCGCTGCTAAACTGGATTCGGTAAACGCTTCCCAGCCCCCGGCCTGGAACCCAAGGAGACTCCCATGCTGCTTGCCTCTCTTCGTGAAGAAGTCCTCCACGCCAACCGGGAGATCGCCCGTCGCGGCCTGGCGCCCCACACCTTCGGCAACGCCAGCGGTGTCGATCGCAGCGGACCCGAGCCGCTCGTCGTCATCAAGCCCAGCGGCGTCGACTACGCCTCCCTCACCGCTGCCGATCTGGTGGTCACCAACCTCGACGGCAAGATCGTCGAAGGCTCCCTGCGCCCCTCCAGCGACCTCGATACCCACACCCTGCTCTACCGCGAGTTCCCCCAGATCGGCGGCGTCGTCCACACGCACTCCGAGTTCGCAACCTCCTGGGCTCAGGCCGGCCGCCCCATTCCCTGCCTCGGCACCACCCACGCCGACTACTTTCACGGTCCGGTTCCCGTCACCGAGCCCCTCACCGCCAAGGAGGTCGCCGAGGCGTACGTCCGTAACACCGGCGCCGTCATCGTTCGCCATTTCCGCGCGCAGGGCCTCGACCCCATCGCCGTCCCCGGCGTCCTGGTGGCCGGCCATGCCCCCTTCACCTGGGGAAGAACCGCCTCCGAAGCCGTCGAACATGCCGACGTCCTCGAGTACATCGCCCGCCTGGCCTTCCGCAGCGTCCTCCTGGGTGCGCCCGAAGCGGGAATCCCGGTGTACGTCTCCGAACACCACTACCTCCGCAAGCACGGCCCCAAGGCCACCTACGGACAGCTCTAAAGGTGGCGAAATCGGCCTTTCCACTGGCGGCTGTCGAGGAAAAATCTCCCTGGAAATGACAGATCCCTTGTATATTTATGCAATAACCTCCTTGCCTTCAAGCGGCTACCTATTTCCATAGATCGATCCCTTTCGACGTATACGCCCTACTGTTTCCTGCATTTTTCACAGAACCGCCCGCCACAGTGGTTGACTTTTTTCTCTCCGCCGAGTCTCTATCTCGCTTGTTCTCTGTCGATTGCAATTGACTTCGCGGCAACTCCCAGATTTCTCCCACATGGCAATCGACGTGCTACAAAGAGATTGGCGTAGAGTGCCTCCCCATGGAATCGAACCTCTTCAACCGTTTGCAGGCGACGCTGCTGGCCTTGGCCACAGTCGGCCTGGTGCTGTTGGCGATGTTGAATTTCCGCCAGGAGCGCCAATTCCCGCAGCCCGACGATGGGGTTTGGTGGCGAGAGGTCGCGGGCGGGCTCGAAGCCGACAAGGTGCTGCCCGACAGTCCCGGCCAGCGCGCCGGCATTCAGGCGCACGACCTGCTCACCGGAGTTGCAACCTGCCCTTCCTGCAATGACGCGCCCATCGTCCGCGTCTCCGACCTCGAGCGCGCTCTCTATCGCGTCCAGAGCTACGGCCAGGCGTACTACACCATCACCCGCGACGGCGAGGCCCTCGATTCCCCGGTCAAGGTGATCCCCGAACCATTGGACAGGAGCCTGGCGCTGGGGCTGCGTGTCATCGGCCTCATCTACCTGGCCATCGGCATCTACGTGCTATTCCGCCGCTGGACCGCTCCCCGCGCCACGCACTTCTATCTTTTCTGCCTGGTCTCGTTCGCCTTCTACGGCCTCAAGTACACTGCTAAGCTGGACACGCTCGACCAGATCGTTTTCTGGTGCAATGTCCTGGCCGAGTCGCTTCAGCCGGCGCTTTTCCTGCACTTCGCTCTCAGTTTCCCCGAAGAGCGCTTCAAGAGCCTCCGCCGCCGCTGGCTGTTGCCGCTGATCTATGCGCCCGGCGCCGGTCTGCTGGCCCTGTGGATTTGGGCCATCGGGACGCGCCAGCCGACAGGGCTGCTCCTGTTTCAGCTGAACCGGACCGCCACCGCCTACGACGCCGCCTTCTACCTGCTGGCCGCCCTGCTCTTCCTGCGCGCCTATAGCCGGGCCAACACCCCTCTGCTTCGTCAGCAGTTGAAGTGGCTTACCCGCGGCACGTTGCTGGCGGTTCTCCCCTTCACCTGCTTTTACGCCGTTCCCTATCTTCTTGACCTGCATCCGCCCAGGCTGCTCACCAATCTAGCCGGCCTCTCGCTGGTCTTTCTCCCCCTCACCTTCAGTTGGGCCATCGTCCGCTACCGGCTGATGGATACCGACCTCATCTTCAAGCGCGGCGTGGCCTATACGCTGGCTACCGGCCTCATCCTCGCCGGCTACTTCAGCGTCATCGCGCTCAGCGCGGTTCTGGTCCACCAAGGCATGCCGGAAGCCGTGCGCGAGTGGGGCCTGGCGCTCACCATCCTCGTCACTGCCGCCATCTTCGAGCCCCTCAAGCGCCGCATCCAGGGCTGGGTCGACAAAGCCTTTGACCGCCATCGCTACGACTACCGTCAGGCGCTGGTCGAATTCGGACGCGGCCTCAGTTCCGAAACCGACCTCCAGGCCCTGCTGCAATCCATCGTCGAACGCCTCCCGCGCACCCTGCTCGTGGCCCGCGTCGCCGTCTTCCTCGCCCAAAGCTCCGAGGACTCCCGGCAGTTGCGCCTCGCCGCGGCCCATGGGCTGCCGGCTGAGGTGGGCGCCGCACAGGACCGCCTCGCGCTCGACTTCCTGGACTTCGACCAGGCCAAGGGCCACTCCCACATCTTCTTTGAGAACGCCCAGCAGGCCGTGCATCTGCCCGAGGAGCAGCAGCGCACCGCCGCTCTCCTCGACCTCAACTACTATCTGCCCTGCCGCGTCGCCTCCGGGCAAATTCAGGCCGGCGATGCCAGCCCCGCCGCCATGCGCACCATCGCCGTCATCGGCCTGGGTCGCACCATCGGCGGCGATTTCCTCTCCAGCGAAGATGTCGAGCTGCTCGAGTCCCTGGCCAGCTACATCGGCATCGCCCTCCAGAACGCCAGCCTCTACGCCCGCCTGCAAAAGAAGATCGGCGAATTCGAGCGGCTCAAGGAGTTCAACGAAAACATCGTCGAATCCATCAACGTGGGCATCCTGGCCCTCGATCTCGACGATCGCATCGAGAGCTGGAACGCGCAGATGGAGGCCATGTATGCCCTCAGCCGCGCCGAGGCCATCGGCCAGCCCCTTCAGATCGTCTTCCCGCCCGAGTTCATCGAGGCGCTCGAAGGCTTCCGCAACGAGCAGGGCGTCCATCACCTCTACAAGTTCCGCCTCACCACCCGCGCCGGCGAACTGCGCACAGCCAACATCGCCATCGCGCCCCTGCTCTCGCGCGACTTCGTCTCCGTCGGCCGCATCATCCTGGTAGACGACATCACCGAGCGCGTCTCCCTCGAGGCCCAGCTCGCCCAGGCCGACAAGCTCAGCTCCATCGGCCTGCTCGCGGCCGGCGTGGCTCATGAGATCAATACGCCCCTGGCCGTCATCTCCTCCTACGCCCAGATGCTCTCCAAACAACTGCGCGGCGATGCCCGCCTCGGCCCCGTGCTCGACAAGATCACGCAGCAGAGCTTCCGCGCCGCCGAAATCGCCAACGGCCTGCTCAACTTCTCCCGCACCTCCACCACCGAATTCCGCGAGACCAACCTCAATCAGGTCATCCGCGACACGCTCTCCCTGCTCGAACACCAGTTCAAGACCGCGCAGATTGTCGTCGATCTCGAGCTGGCCGAGGAGCTGCCCCCCATCCATGGCAATCCCGGCAAACTCCAGCAGGTCTTTCTCAACCTGCTCTTGAACGCCAAGGAAGCCATGCCTGGCGGTGGCCGCCTGCGCGTGGCCACGCTGGCCAACGGACACGTTGAAGCGCTGGTGAACGACTCCGGCAGCGGCATCGCCCCCGAGCACCTCAAGCGCATCTACGATCCCTTCTTCACCACCAAGACCACCCCCAAGCCTGGCGACAGGCGCGGAACCGGTCTTGGCCTCTCCGTCTCCTACGGCATCATCCAGGAACATGCGGGCAAGATTCATGTCGAAAGCGCCGTCGGCGCCGGCACAACCTTTCATCTCGAGTTTCCGTTGTTGAGGAATTCCGTACATGCCTGAGGTCGAATTGCCCGTGAATCTATCTGTCTCATCCCCGGCCGCATCCAGCGCCGCCGCCGGCGCCAGCATCCTTGTCATCGATGACGAAGCCGCCATCCGCGAATCGCTCGAAGTGCTCCTCTCGCTCGAGGGGTACTCGGTGCGCATGGCCGTCGATGGCGAAGAGGGCCTGCGCATTCTCGAGTTGGAGAGCTTCGACCTGGTCCTGCTCGACCTGGCCCTCCCCGGCCAGAGCGGCCTCGAGCTGCTGCCCCAGATCAAAGAGCGGCTGCCGGAGATGCCGGTCATCATGATCACCGCCTACGGCACCGTGGACAACGTTGTCGACGCCATCCGCGCCGGCGCTGAAAACTTCGTCCAAAAGCCCTGGGACAACGAGAAGCTGCTGGCCGACATCCGCTCCGCCGTCGCCCGCCACAAAGCCGAAGAAGAGAACCTCCAGCTCAAGCGCACCCTCAAGCAGCGCTACAACTTCTCCAACATCGTGGGCAAGAGCGAAATCATGCTGCGCGTCTTCGACCTCGTCGCCCAGGTCGCGCCCAGCCGCTCCACCGTGCTCATCCAGGGCGAGAGCGGCACCGGCAAGGAGCTCATCGCCAAGGCCATCCACGCCAATTCGCCCCGCCGCGACAAGCCCTTCGTGCCCATCAACACCGGCGCCATGCCTTCGGAGCTGCTCGAGTCCACGCTCTTCGGCCACGTCAAAGGCGCGTTTACTTCGGCGGTGGCCTCCAAGAAAGGCCTCTTCGAAGTCGCCAACGGCGGCACGCTCTTCCTCGACGAAATCGCCACCATGGGCATGGACACCCAGGCCAAGATCCTGCGCGTCCTCCAGGATCGCCGCTTCATGCACCTGGGCGGCATCCAGGAAATTCAGGTGGACGTGCGCATCATCGCCGCCACCAACATCGACCTCCGCCAGGCCGTCCGCGACGGCCGCTTCCGCGAGGACCTCTTCTACCGCCTCAACGTCATCACCGTCGACCTGCCGCCCCTGCGCGCCCGCCGCGACGACATTCCCCTGCTCACCCAGCACTTCCTCGACTTCTATGCCAACGAGAACGGCCTCGGCCCGCGCAAGCTCTCCGCTGACGCCCTCCGCGCCCTGGTCGATTACGAGTGGCCCGGCAACGTCCGCGAACTCGAGAACTGCATCGAGCGCGGCGTCGTCCTCTCCTCCGGCCCCGTCATCGGCTCCGATCTGCTCCCCGGCCACATCACCGGCCGCAGCTTCCAGGACGCCCTTCTCGAACACAACCCCAACGCCTCGCTCTTTGACATCCTCGAAGACATCGAGCGCCGCATCATCGTCGAAAAACTCGAGCGCTGCAACGGCAACCAGACCGAAGCCGCCGAGCAGTTCCACATCCCCCTCTCCACCCTCAACCAGAAGATCAAGCGCCTCAGCATCGAGATTCGCAAAAAGGGCCGCGAGTAAGAACAGGGATCGGCTCCGCCGTTGGAACCTGGGAAATCAGAGCGTCTTTCAATCACCCGTTTTGTAACAGGGCACGGCTTCAGCCGTGCCGAGAAATCCAGCATAAGAAGGGGTTTTAACCCCTGAAGGACTGTGGCCGCCCGTGCCCCATCCTTTCTGTCATCCTGAGCGAGCTCTGCGAGTCGGGGTCCCCAACGACAGGTCCTCGTCGTTGGGGTGGGGAGTCGAAGGACCTGCGGCTGGTGCTTCTGTCGAAAGGGTGGGATACCGCAGCACTCCATATCGGTTGCCCCAGCTCCCGCTTTTGGGACACGGGAAATCAGAGCGTCTTTCAATCACCCGCTTTGTAACCGGGCACGGCTTCACAAGCTGCGGAAAAACTCGCTGAAGGCAAGGTTTTGTAACAGGGCACGGCTTCAGCCGTGCCGTAGACGGCCCAAAATGAGCTGGGCTTCAGCCCCTGAGGGATTACAGCGGCATCCAAGAACCCCTTAATGAAACACACTGGAGTGGATTCCACAGGCCGTTTGCATGGATTCTCAGGTAATCCATGGTATTGATTATTGAGATAATAATAGGTTCGTTCTAACTGTGACCTTGATTGCGAATTATGGCAAGATGAGCTACAAAGGCTCTTATGAATCCGACGCATTTTAGATTTCCCTGGGCTCTTCGTTCAATCGCTGTTTGCGCATGTGCACTGGCAGGCCTGTTCGCGGCGGGATGCGCCGGCGGCAGCGCAAACTCTCACTCAGGCCAGAAACAAGTCGAAAACACCTCAGTCACTGTAATGATTTCCAGCACCGCGAACGATCAGCTTGCTGAGTTCAACCTGTTCCTGGACAGTATCACTTTGACCAGCGAGTCGGGCGATACGGTCAGCCTGCTTGCCGCGCCCCAGCAGGCGGAATTCATCCATTTGAACGGCTCCGCGGAGCCGCTCGCAACCGTGAGTGTCCCTCAAGGGACTTATACTTCGGCCACGGCAACAATCGGCGCGGCGAGTTTTTTCTGCGTGACCTACATTTCATCGGAACAGGCATTTGATATCAGCATTTTCGCCTACGGCTACGTCCCCGGTTCGCAGGTCACGGTCAACCTTCCCGCCTCTATCTCTGTCAGCGGCTCTGAGATGGGCCTCCTGCTCGATCTCCAGGTCCTGCAATCGGCAAGTTATGCATCCTGCGCCGGCTACCCTGGTGAATCCTGGGCCATCACCCCTACCTTTAATCTCACTCCAGTGGCTTTTGCTTCGCAGCCGACAAGCCCGGCAAATGGAAAAATGACCGGGCTGAACGGGATCGTCTCCTCCGTGGATCTTGCCGGAAACAACTTCACCGTGGCCTCCGCCGATGGACCCGCAACGGAGACTCTTGAGAGCGGCGCTACCGTCAACTCCACCGGCATTGTCTGGCAACTGGCCTCCACCGGCAGCACCGTGTTTCAAGGCGTCTCCGGGCTTTCCGCGCTGGCTGTCGGGATGCCGGTCAACATGGACGCGGAGATGCAGCCGGACGGTTCTTTGCAGGCCACGCGCGTTGAGGTGGAAGATACGGACATCAACGACCTGAGCGTCACGAGCGGCCCGCTTCTGGAGGTAATCTCCTTTGAGCCGGTGGTCGTTTCGCAGGGAACCCTGGAGCAGGGCCCCTTGTATACACCCGGGGATATGAAGGGTGCGCCTTTCTCCGTCGATGGCGCTGCCTTCAAAATATCGGGGCAGGTGACCAACCTCGCCAACCTTCCCTTCACCCCCAATTTCAGCGCGGCGAGCATGGTGGCAGGCCAGAATGTCGCCATCACCACCCATGCGGCTTCGTTCTCGAGCGCCGGCGGCTACCCTCCCGCGGCTACCCTTACGCTGATGCCGCAAACGGTCAATGGGACGGTCAGCGCGGTCTCGACGGCCAACGGTTTCACAATCTATACGGTCACGCTTGCACCCTATGATCTGTTTCCAACCCTCGCATTCACAGATTACTTCCAGACCAGCCCTCTGACCGACCCCAACACCGTGATCGTCTACGCCGACGCCAACACGCAGATGCTCAACACGGGCTCTGCGACGGTGGGCAGTTTGCTGCGCTTCACGGGACTCGTCTTGAACGACAACGGGACGCTGCGCATGGATTGCAGCAAGATCGACACCGGAGTGACAGAGTAGCCACCGAGCGTCTGCCCCCAGCCCCCGTTCTTGGAACCTGGGAAATCGGAGCGTCTTTCAATCGCCCGTTTTGTAACAGGGCACGGCTTCAGCCGTGCCGAAAAGTCCAGCATAATAAGGGGTTTTAACCCCTGAAGGACTGTGACCGCAACGCTGCCGCAATTTTTGAAACGCGCTCTGTAACTTTCCGTCTCCGCAGTTGCAGAAAATATCCTTCCTCTGGCGCACAATGGAATAGAGAGGAAAAGCGCTCCGCCGCTCGCTCGCAAACGCAGGCGAAACATCGCCCCAACCGCGCCCGCCCTTCGAAATCCCTTCCCAGGGGAGAAGACCCTCAAAAAGAGAGAGTGCGTTTTTGCCGGTGAAACTGTGAAACCGCACTTAAACCACTGAAAATAAACGCGCATTTCGGCGAACCTCACAGAAACACGCAAACTGTGAAGCGGTGAAACTGTGGACCCGCGCCGTTGCCTACGTCGCCGTAAACACCAGCCGCCCACCCTTCGCCAACGCCGAATGCGCTACGGAGTTTCCCTTCTGCTCCACGCCGTTCAGCGTCACCCGATTCAGAAACGCTCCCGGCTTCCCGCTGTGCGCCTCGATGCGAATCGCGCGCCCATCCGGGAAGCGTATCTCCGCCTGCTCGAAGAGCGGCGCGCCCAGCACCCACTCCGGCTTGCCGGGGCACAGCGAGAAGATTCCCAGCGCGCTCAGCACATACCACGCACTCATCGAGCCGGTATCTTCGTCGCCGCAGAAGTTATCCACGCTGTATAACTCGTTCAGCACGCGATGCGCCCAGTACTGCGTCCGGTCCCGCCGTCCAGCCATCGTGAACAGGTAAAGCACGTGATGAACGGGCTGGTTCGAGTGCGCGTACTGTCCAAAATCGACAGCCGCCATCTCCGACATCTCGTGGATCTCTTGCCCATAACTCCCGGCATGAAACACCGGAGCCTGAGTCAGCATCTCTTCTAAGTCAGAAATAAACGCCCCTCTCCCGCCCATGGCTTCCATCAATCCTTCCGGATCGTGCGGCACGGAGAATCGATATTGCCATGCGGAGCCTTCCACATACGCGCCGCCCCACGTATGCGGATCGAACGGTTCCAGCCACTCTCCGTTGGCCAGCCTGCCGCGTAAAAAGCGAGTCTTCGGGTCGAAGAGTTTCCGCCAGTTCCGCGACCGCTTTTCAAACATCGCCGCGTCGTCCAGCTTGCCCGCGGCCCGCGCCACCTGGGCGATGCAAAAGTCGCCATACGCAGAGTCCAGCGTCTCCGCCACGCTGCCCACCACCACTTCGCTGGGAATGTACCCCAGCTTCTCGTACTCCGCCACCGCGGGCCGTCCGTATCCCGTTCCCGGACGAACCGGCTGCGTCGCATGTTTCTTCAATCCGGCATAAGCCGCCTGAAGATCGAAGCCTTTGGTGCCTTTGGCCGCCGCGTCGCCAAAGACAAAATCGAGCGGGCTGCCCGTCATGCAATTGCGATACCCAGGGCACGGGAACTGCGGCAGCCAGCCGCCCTCTTTGTAGGCGTTCACCCAGGCCTCCAGAATCTGGCTCAAACGCTCCGGATACAGCAGCGTCATCATCGGATACCAGGCACGATAGACGTCCCAGTAACCGTGGTCCGCATACATCGCGCCCGGCTCGACCTTGCCGCTGAATGCGCTCCAATGGAGCAGATTGCCCTGCGCGTCCGGCTCATGCCAGATGCGCGGAAACAGCAGCGCGCGATAGAGGCAGGAGTAGAAAATCCTCTGCTGCTCTTCGCTTCCCCCTTGAATCCGCACCCTGCCCAGCGCCGCTTCCCACACCGCGGCGGCTTCGCTCCTCACCTGCTCGAACGGCTTCTCGCCCACTTCGCCTTGGAGGTTGCGCGCCGCCTGCTCGAACGAGAGAAACGATGTGCCAACCCGCAGAGTCACCGGCTTTCCCGCCTGCGCCGCGAAGCGCACCACCGCGACCCGCCGGCCCTTCAACTCCTTCACCTCGACCCCGGCGATCGGCGCGTCGATTCGAATGAGGAAATAGGCCGCGAATCCCGCTGGAACTCCGCCGCTGTTGGCCCTGGTGAGCGCTGTGATGGTGCCCGTGGCCCTGTCGCAGTGCGCCTCCGCGTCCTCGCCGGGAAGGTCGATGAAGACGCCCGCCGCGCCCGCATCCTGAAAGGTAAACCGCATCGCCGCGCACCGCTCGGTGGGCGCCAGTTCAAGCAGGCACCGGTACCGCGCAAGACGCACCGCGAGCGAGTGCGGCGCAATCCGCAGTTCTTCCGGCCGGTAGCTCGATGCGCGCTCCGCCGCGCCCGGCGACGCCTCTCCGCTGAACGGCAGAAAAGTCGCATGGCCGTAATCGCCCAGCCACGGGCTCAACTGATGCGTGCAGCGAATGCCCTGCAATCGCCGATCGTGTGGCTGAAAGAACCAGGGATTGCCGTCGCTCGATTGCGGCGCCCAATGCGCCATTGCGAAAGGAACGGCGACGATCGGCAACGTGTTGCCGCGCGAAAACAGCGAGGTGGAATCCGTGCCTTGCAGCGGATTCACCCGATCCACCAAAGCGCCACCGCCCGCCGCCTGTCGGGGCTTTTGAGCGGCTTGCCCTTCTTTCCCCGGCAAAGATGGAGGATTTTCCGCTGCCTCAACGGCAGGTTCGAGAGAAGAAATCAGGGCAACCGCTCCCCCGATCTTGAGAAAACTGCGCCTGCTGGTCCCACTGCCGTCTGGCATCTCCACGCCTCCAGAAGCCTCTTCGCGCCTGCCGCAAGCAAACGCGAATGCGTCCTTGCGGTCCTGCGCGCGGCCCCGATCATGGTATCGATACCACACCCAATCGCGCAACCGGATTGCTCACAGGGATCTTTGCGCCGGCAGCCAGCTCCATCTCAGTGGGACAAGCCGGCAGCCTCCAGCCAGCGCCCGAGAAACTCCTTCAACTCTTCTGGCGGCCGCAGCCACACATCCGCGGCCGTCTCCCGCCACTTCTGCCGCACCATCACGCTCAGCCCGCGGCCCTTCACCGCCCGAAACGCCGCCTCGTCGCTGAAATCGTCGCCCAAATAGGCCACCGGCGCAACGACTCCCGCCTCCGCCAGAATCGCCTCGACAGCTCCGCCTTTGTTTCTGCCCACCCGCAGTTCCAGCCCGGCGTCGAATTCCAGCAGTGCCAGACCCTCCAGCCGCGTCAGCGGCTCGAAGAGCGCCCGCGTCCTCTCCTCGATCAGCCTGGCTTTGCGCGGCGAAGCCCCGCGCCAGTGCATCACCACGCCATTGGCCTTGTCCTCGAAGAGCCCGCCCAGGCTGTCGCGCCGCAGAACTTCGCGCAGTTCTTCGAGCTTCGCCTGCGTTGCGGCGGGCGCCTGCCCCAGCTCCCGCCGCCCATCCGGATAGAGCCGTTCGGCTCCGTGCAGACCCCACACCTCCAGCGGCGGGTCGAGCCCGAGCATCGGCGCGATCTCGGCCGCTGGACGGCCGGTAATCACTGCCATCCGGGTCCTGCCCTGCCTCTGGATTTGCGCCAGCAGTTCCCGCACGCCGGCCCAGGGTCGCGCCTTGAAGCGATCCAGCCGGAACCGCGCCAGCGTACCGTCGTAATCCAACAGCAAAAGCGGCCCTGCGCCGCTCGCAAACCTACCCAAAAACTCTTTCACCTTCTCTGCCGCTTCAGGGGTCAACGCGCGCTCGCTTTCTATTCCAGTTTACCGGCGTCCCCCAAAGTGCCGCCGGCTCTGCGTTCAACCTCCGCGCCTGCCCCATGCGCTATCCTGTCGAGGAGAGCGGTGCAACCCTTTTTTCCGCTGGCCGGTAAACCGATGGCGTTCGACACGATCGACAGAACCGCAAAAAAAGTCGTGCTCACCGTGCAGGACTACTCCCTGTTCGTCTGGCGCGCTGTCACAAACCTCTTCCGCCCGCCTCGCTACTGGCCTGAGTTCCTCGTCCAGTCCGACATCATCGGCGTCGGTTCCACCTCCATTGTGCTGCTCTCCGGCTTCTTCACCGGCGGCGTGCTGGCTCTGCAATCGGCGGCCACGCTCTCGGCCTTCGGCGCAACCGCCGTCACCGGCCGCTTCGTCTCGCTCACCATGATCCGCGAACTGGGCCCGGTGCTCACCGGCGTCATGGTCTCCGGACGCAACGCCTCCTCCATGGCCAGCGAACTCGGCTCCATGGTGGTCACCGAGCAGATTGACGCCATGCGCGCCCTGGGCGTCGATCCCATGCGCAAACTGGTCACTCCGCGCATCTTTGCCTGCGTCACCATGCTCTTCTTCCTCACCATCGTCGCCGACGCCTTCGGCATCCTCGGCGGGGCCTTCGTCACCATCTTCATGAACCACCAGAACGGCACCCAGTACTTCTCCATGGCCTGGGAGTCGCTCCGCTTTCCCGACATCATTCAGGGACTGGTCAAGCCGCTCTTCTCCGGCTTCATCATCGCCTCCATCGGCTGCTTCTACGGCATGAGAACCTCGGGCGGAACCGAGGGCGTGGGCCGCTCCACCATCGACGCCGTCGTCTTCTCCTCGGTGCTCATCATCGTCGCCGACTTTCTCCTTACCCAGATTCTGCTCTCCCTCTTTGCCCACCTATGAATGAGAACGGCGCTTCCACCCAGCCCGAACAAGGTCTGGCTCCGGCAGCGGACCCAGAGCCGGTCGTGGTCTTTCGCAACGTCTCCATCGCCTTCGCAGGCCCGCCGGTGCTTGAGGATGTCAGCTTCTCCGTGGCGCCGGGAGAGACCCGCATCCTGCTCGGCCCGGCCGGCGTGGGGAAAAGCGTTCTGCTCAAGCTGACCAACGGCCTGCTCCGTCCCGACCAGGGCAGTATCCTGCTCTTCGGCGAAGAAATCTCTCACATGCCTGAAGAGAATCTCTTCCCTCTGCGCACCCGCACCGGCATGGTCTTCCAGGAGGGCGCGCTCTTCGATTCCCTCAGCGTGCGCGACAACGTGGCCTACCAACTGATCCAGGAGCAGGTTCCGGACGACGAAATCGATTCGCGCGTCCGCGCCGCTCTGCGTTTTGTCGAGCTTGAAGAGACGTTTTCGCTTTTCCCTGCAAGCCTCTCCGGCGGAATGCGCCGCCGCGTGGCCATCGCCCGCGCCCTCATCCGCCAGCCCGAGCTGCTGCTCTATGACTCGCCCACCGGAGGCCTCGATCCCGTCACCTCCACCACCATCATCGAGCTGATCGTGAAGGAGCGCGACGTCTACCGCACCCCGTCGCTCCTCGTCACCCACCGCCTCCAGGACGCCTTCACCCTCTGCACCCACCGCTTCGACGCCGAAGCCGGCCGCATGGTCCCGCTACCCAAAGGCCACACCGATCCCAACACCACCTTCCTCATGCTCGAAGAAGGCCGCCTCATCTTCGACGGCTCCCTCCACGACTTGGTCCACAGCCAAAACCCCTTCGTCCGCGAGTTTCTGGAGTAAGGCCGGGAGCAGGGTTCAGAAATCAGAGACTGTCATCCTGAGCGAAGCGCAGCGGAGCCGAAGGACCTGCGGTTGCATCTCGTAGACCAATTCTTGACCCAAATGAATTAGGTGCCCCACCCTCGCCGCGTTCTTGTTTTTGCGGCTTGAGCGGTTCTCCCATTGCTATACTCCGAAGCCATGCCACCTTGCACCGAGCTGGCAAGGGTACGTGTAGGGGAGAACCGCTCTAGGCTGGGAAACCGGCAGTCTCAACATATCCGGCCTTTTTCACTTCATCTCAAACACAAAGCCCCGTGCCCCATCCTTGCGACTTTTCTCTGGCGCAAGGGTGGGAGGGCACAGAAGCTGCAAGTAGGTCCTAGTAGATCAATCCCTTCCCCGTCTGCTACCCTCGTCTGTCTCCACTTCCCCGTGGCAGATCGGCAGGTGCAACCATGGCCTTCAAGTTCCAGAACTTCGACTTTCTCCACCTCGACCCGAGCTTCAGCGAAGATGAGATCCTCGTCCGCCGCACCGCCCGCGCATTCGTCGAAGACAACCTCATCCCCATCGTCGAAGACTGCTTCCGCGAGGGCCGTTTCCCGCGCGAGTTGGTGCCGCTCATGGGCCAACTGGGCTTCTTCGGCGCCAACCTCCAGGGCTTCGGCTGCGCCGGCATGTCCAATGTCGAATACGGCTTGGTGATGCAGGAGCTGGAGCGCGGCGACTCCGGCCTGCGCAGCTTTGTCAGCGTGCAGTCCGCGCTGGTCATGTACCCCATCTACACCTTCGGCTCCGACGAGCAGAAGAACGCCTGGCTCCCGTCCCTCGCCTCGGGCGAAAAGTTGGGCTGCTTCGGGTTGACCGAGCCCGGCTTCGGCTCCAACCCCGGCGGAATGACCACCACCGCCCGCAAGGTGGGCGGCGAGTACATCCTCAACGGCGAAAAGATGTGGATCACCTCCGGCTCCATCGCCGACGTGGCCGTTATCTGGGCCAAAGTGCAGGACGAGGAAGACGGCCGCGCCACAAACGAAAAAGTCCGCGGCTTCCTCGTCGAAACCGGCCGTCCCGGCTTCTCCGCCCACGATATCCATGGCAAGTGGAGCCTGCGCGCCTCCGTCACCAGCGCCCTTTCATTGCAGGACGTGCACATTCCCGCCGCCAACCTGCTGCCCTTGACCGGCGGCCTCAAGAGCCCCTTCATGTGCCTCAACCAGGCCCGCTACGGCATTAGTTGGGGAGCCATCGGCGCGGCCATGGATTGTTACTCGACGGCACTGCAATATTCCAAAACCAGAAAACAATTTCGCGGGCAGCCCATCGCCAGCCATCAGCTCATCCAGGAAAAGCTGGTGTGGATGGTCAGCGAAATCTCCAAGGCCCAGTTACTCTCGCTCCACGTCGGGCGCCTGAAAGACGCCGGCAAGGCAGGCCACGAACACATTTCCCTGGCCAAGCGCAACAACGTCTGGATGGCTCTGGAAACCGCGCGCATGGCCCGTGACATCCTGGGCGCAAATGGGATTACGGAAGACTATCCCATCATGCGCCACAGCATGAATCTGGAGTCGGTGAAGACCTACGAAGGCACCCACGACATCCACACGCTGATCCTGGGCCAGAGCGTTACGGGGATTGCGGCTTACTAAGAAAACGAGAACGCCTTTGCCGCCGTCGATATGCGGCCGGTAAACTCAGAGCCTCTGACGAGCGTCATGTGAGAATAGGACTCAGCCTCCAATCGGGATTCACGAGCGGGGACCAGGTGGTAAATGGAATGCGTCGTGTTGCGCTGATTTACAACCCGGTTTCCGGCCAGCATCCTGAGCGGCGAAGTGCCCTCATTGCGGACTTGCTCGCAGTGCTTCGCGATGCGGGCGTTGCAGTCAAAGTGATGGCGACCGAATCGCGAGAGAGCGCCGAGATGCAGGTGCAGGAAGCCTTGCAGCAGGGCTGCGACACGATTCTTGCATGTGGTGGAGACGGCACCGTTCATGGGGCGATGCAGTGCCTGGTCGGAGGATCGGCGGCGCTGGGTGTGATCCCAATGGGCACCGCGAATGCTCTGGCAGCGGATCTGGGCCTGCCGGCATCCCCGGTGAAGGCGCTGAAAACGCTGCTGACTGCCACCCCGGTGCGGGTGCCCTTGGGCCGGGTCTTCTATCGCGACATGGAGGGCAGGTCGCGCTCCTGTCACTTCATCGTCGCAGCGGGAATTGGCGCCGACGCTCTCTTCCTGTCGCGGCTCGACGCCCGGTTAAAGCAGCGCTTTGGTTATGCACTCTATCTAGTGGAAGCTTTTCGCGTCTGGGCAACACACAAGTTTCCCATGTTTGCCGCATCCTTCACCGAGAGTGGAAGCAAAACCGCCCGAACGGAAGAAGTGTCTCAGCTTCTGGCGGTGCGCATCGGCGATTTTGGCGGACTGTTGCACCACCTTGTGCCCGGCGCCGCCTTGAACAACAAACATCTGCGTGTGATTGCCTTCAAAACGCGCAAGCGCCTGCGTTACCTGCGATTCATGGCAGCCGTGTTGTTCGGACGCCATACGTTCTCGAGCACGGTTGAACTGGTTCGCACCTACCAGGTAGAATGCCGTGATCTGGAGGGTTCCACGGCACGGTTGTTCGTCGAGGCGGACGGAGAGTTATTGGGCACCTTGCCGGCCAGAATTGAAGTGGGGGCAGAAACCTTGACCTTGCTGATTCCGCCGAAGATTTCACCTGTGAGACGGGGCCTGCTTCGCTTCAACATCGGGAACCCTCCAGGAAACTCCGCATAAATTGCCGGATGCCGCTTATTCTTGAGCCATGCGGAATTCCACCATGCGCCATCGTCCTTTTCCCCTGGCATTCCTCCTGCCTGTCTGCGCCGTTCTGGCTTTTGCAGTGGTTGCCTCCGCGCAGCAGCCGCCGGCCGCGCCCATCGTTCTCCACGCCGCCCGCTTGCTCCAGGTAGACACCGGTACCCTGCTCCAGCCAGGCGAGATTCTCGTCGAGGGCGATCGCATCCGCGCCGTGGGCACGTCGGTGGACCATCCGCAGGGCGCAAAGGTCATCGATCTCGGCGATGCGACGCTGCTCCCCGGCCTCATCGACGCGCACGTGCATCTCTTCCTGCATCCCGGCGCGGAAGACCTGCAAACCGTGGAGGAATCGGTCCCTTGGCGCACCATTCTCGCCGAGCAGGCTGCCAAGGCCGATCTGCTGGCCGGATTCACAGCCGAGCGCGACATGGGCACCGAGGGCGCGGGTTCCGCCGACACGGCCGTGCGCGACGCTATCGACCAGGGCCTCATCCTGGGGCCGCGTCTGCGCGTCAGCGGCAACGCCATCGATATCCTGGGCGGCCACGAGGACGCCAATCGCTTCAATCCCGCGCAGCACCTGCTCTCGAACGCTGATTACGCCAACTCTATCGATCAGCTCGTCGAGGTCATCCGTGCGCAGCACAAGCAGGGCTCGGACTTCGTCAAAATCTACGAGACCGGCCCGGACAAGTTGATCGACGGCGTTCTCCACACGCCCTACCAGTACACGGAGGCGCAACTGGCCGCCGCCGTCGAAGAAGCCCGCCGCCTGGGCACGCGCGTTGGTGTCCACGCCATGGGCGAGCCGGGCACGCTCTACGCGGCGCAAGCCGGCGTCGCCTCCATCGACCACGCCACCCAGTTGAGCGAAGAGACCATGCGGCTCATGATCGAGAAAAGCATCCCCGCCGTGCCCACCTTCGCCATCTTTGAGTACTTCGCCCGGCACGCCGCATCGCCCGCCGTGGCCGCGCGCGAGTCAGCCTTGCTCGATTACAAGATTGCTGAATTCAAAAAGCAGGTCGCCGCCGGCATCCCCTTCGCGGTGGGCTCCGATGTGGGTCCCTTCCCGCACGGCACGCAGGCCGTCGAGCTGGAACTGATGGTCCGCTACGGCATGAAACCGCTGGCCGTCCTGCAAGCGGACTTCATCAACGGCGCAAAGCTCCTCGGCTGGGAGGGCCAGATCGGCGAACTGAAGCCGGGATACATTGCAGATATCGTCGCCGTCCCCGGCAACCCGCTCGAAGACATCGCCGCCGTGGAGCGTGTCGGTTTTGTCATGAAAGGCGGCGCGGTGGTGCGCCAGTAAGCACACCGCAGCCGCCCGGCTTTCTCAAGGAGACTCTACAGCTCACCGGCCATCTCGGCGAGTTTGGCGATGGTGTTCATGTTGCGGGCGGTGCCGTTCTTGGCCGCGGGAATCTTGAGCTTCGAGTCGCCCATGCCGTCAGGGTAATAGACGTAAATCTCGCGCAGGCCCAGCCGCAGCTCTTCGCTCGCCCGGTTGGTCACCGCTTGAAGCGCATCGGCGGCCGGTGGCTCGTCGAGAAAATAGGCGACGGTGCGGTTGCCCGGCAATTGCTTGAACGGATTGCGCTCTAGAACTTCGGCCGCCTCCGCGGCGGTGCGGATCAGAACGCAAACGGGTTTGCCTGCATATTGCGCGAGGGCGCCTTCAAGGGCGGCTTTCACCTGGGCTTCAGTCTTGGTGGATTGAAAGACGACGTTGCCGCTGGCAATGTATGTCCGGACGGAGCGGAAGCCAGCTGCTTCGCACAGCTTCTTCAGCTCGGTCATGGGCAGCTTGCCGGTGCCCCCGACGTTGACGGCGCGCAGAAGAGCGATGTATGCGTTCATGGCAGCCCCTGAGGGTGTCGTTCCCCGGCAATCTCCAAACCAGCCGCTGCGTCAGGCTTGCTTCGGCGCGGCCGCCGCTTTCGCTTTCGCCCTGGCTCGCTTGGCCTGGATCTTTTCCAGCACCTGCGTGAACCGCTCCGGCCTTACCGGCTTGAGAGAATCCTTCACGGCCTTGCGGTAGCCGGCCAGGTAGATGGAATACAGGATTGCGAGCGTGCATCCGATTCCCCACAGAAATCCGAAACAGAATCCAAGCAGTGCGGCTCGTCCAAAAACATCCATCGCGCTCGCTCCTTTCCAACCGCGCCTTACACCGCGACGGTAAAGCTATCTTCGGTCCTTGTCACCGCTTTGTACAGCGTATCGCGCTCCACGGGAATCCTGCCCGCCTCGGTAATCAGGCGGCAAAGCTCCTTGCGGTTCATGCCCTGGGACGTGGTGGCCCCCGCGTCGTGATAAATCTTCTCCTCGATCACGGTTCCGTCCAGATCGTCCGCCCCGAAGCGCAAGGCGATCTGCGCAATCTTGGGCGTCAGCATCTGCCAGTACGCCTTGATGTGCGGAAAGTTGTCCAGCAGCAGCCGGCTCACTGCGACCTGGCGAATGTCGGTCAGTCCCGTCGTCACCGGCAGGTGATCGAGAGCCGTGTTCTCCGGGTGAAAGGCCAGGCCGATGAACGCCTGAAAGCCGCTCGTCTCGTCCTGCACCGCCCTGAGCTTGAGCAGGTGGTCCACGCGGTCCTCGTCGTTTTCAATGTGGCCATAAAGCATGGTCGCGTTGGACTTGAAGCCCAGCTTGTGCGCCAGCCGCGCGGTTGTCAGCCACTCCTCGCCGTCGATCTTGTGGTCGCAGATGATGGACCGCACCCGCGCGGCAAAGATCTCCGCGCCGCCGCCGGGCATCGAATCCACACCCGCCTCGCGCATCTTGATCAGCGTCTGCTCGATGCTCAGTTTGGCCCGCCGCGCCAGATAGGCCACTTCCACCATGGTGAAAGCCTTGATGTGCACCTTGGGAAAACGCTGCTTGAGCCCCTTGACCAGATCGAGAAAATACTCGAGCGGCAGATCGGGATGCAGCCCGCCGACGATATGGAACTCGGTGACCGCCTCCGAATAGCCTGACGCCGCCGTCTCCCAGGCTTCTTCCAGAGCCATCGTATAGCCAGCCGCATCGCCCTTCTTGCGCCCGAAGGCGCACAGCCGGCAATTGGCCACGCAGACGTTGGTGGGATTGATGTGGCGATTGACATTGAAATAGGTCACGTCGCCGTGCAGCCGCTCGCGCACGTGGTTGGCCAGCCAGCCCACCGCCAGCACGTCGGATGAGCCGTAGAGCACCAGTCCATCGTTGAAGTCGAGCCGCTCTCCGGCCAGTACTTTGGCCGCGATCGGCTCAAGCCGCGGGTCGTGAGTCTGAAAGGCGTGGCTCCGAAAGGCGACAGGTTGGCCCGAATTCGCAACAACGGTCTGCATACTCCGATGATACAGAATCCGGGTGAGGCAGATCACCTATCGCTGCCCGGTTTCCACCTTCGCTGCCACCGGCTCGACCACCACCCCGTCATCCACCGTGGCCGCCACCAGCCGGTCTCCCGCCGCGCGGATCAGGCCGATCCGGTAACCGGTCTGCCACCACTTCCACCCCAGTGTCTTGGGATCGATGGCGAATACCTGGTCGCTGGCCCGCGAACTCACCAGCACCTTGCCCAGGGATGCGTCGTAGTAGACATCGTCCACATCGCGGAACGGCATCCGCTCGATCCAGAGCCACGTCTTGCCCTTGTCGCGGGTAAAGTACACGCCCTCGCGCGCGCCCAGCCACAACGTCCCATCCGCCGAATAGGCAACCCGATGGATACGCGTGAGCATGGTGGGAATCCCCAGCGGCCACCAGGTCAGGCCGGCATCGTTTGAAAGTACCACTCCATCCGGCCGCGCCGCCGCCATCGTCGCTCCATGCACAGCCACCGACAGATAACTGCCCGCGCCCATCACCGGACCACCCTGCCAACTGGCGCCCTGGTCCCGGCTGGTCAGCAGGCCGAGCGCGCTGGCGGCCAGCCAGACTTCGCCGGAGACGTCGAGCGCATTCACGCGGCTTTCCAGCTCGATCACCGGAGCCTTCACCTGCTTCTCAACGTTCACACGCTTTCCATAGTGGGTCTCGGTGGCCGTCTTCACGAGGGTGTTGGCGATGGTGTTTCTGGGTTGCCAGCTTTCAGTGCTCGCATCCAGTGCGAAAATCCCGTGATTGGTCCCCGCCAGAACGTTTCCGTCCGGCGTCTGCGCCAGGACGAAGACATCGCGCCCGTCCAGCCCGCCGCCCAGCCCGTCGCCGATACGCTCCCAGCCCGTGCCGCCATGGGTTGAAACGAAGACCCCGCCATAACTCTTGTCGTTCACTACGCCCGCAAAAAGCCGCTCGGGATGGACGCGGTCCACCAGCAGCGCCTCCACCTTGCGCCCGGAAAAGCCCTCGTTTGCGGCGTCAAAGCTGCCTGCCGCGTCCCAACTGGAAAGGACTCCGCTGCGATCGGTGGCCAGCAGTACATGATTCGAATCCCGCGGATCGACAAAGACGTCGTTCACGATCGTCTCCGGCCCCGTCATGCGCTGAAAGGTCTTGCCGCCGTTCACGGTCTTGTAAAGCCCTTCGGTGGTTCCGGCATACACCACCTCGCGATTCTCCGGGTCCTGCATCAGAACGCGCGTCCGCCGCGCGGTCGAGGGAATGCCCTGGATCTTGCGAAACGATTGCCCTGCGCTCTCGCTTTTGTAGATCCCGCTGCACGCGCTCAGAAAAACCGTGCGCGGCTTCAGCGGATCGATAATGATCGAAAACACGTCGGAGTCGTCGATCAGTCCCTGCTTGATGTTGTGCCAGCTCGCGCCGCCGTCGGTGGTCTTCCAGGGCAGATGCCAGGTGCCGGCGTAGACGATATTGGGGTCAATAGGATCGATCGCCAGAGACTCCACCTCGTGAATCTCCCGGCTGCCCGGCGGGCTGATCAATATCCATGTTGCGCCCGCGTCGGCCGAGCGGAAGACCCCTTCAAGGGTTCCCGCGAAGAGCATCCTGGAGTCGGAGGGCGCCTGCGCAAAGGCGCGGATCGATTGCCCGCGCAGCCCTTCGGCCACATTCCAGCTCCTGCCGCCGTCGTGGCTCACCCACAATCCGCCGTCGGGGTTGCCGGCCTTCCACGCCGCTACATAAACAGTGGCCGGGTTGGCGAAGTCCACCACGATATTGTCCAGAATCAGGCTGTCCGAGGAGTCCAGCTTCGAGAGGCGGTGCCAGGAGGCGCCTTGGTCCACGGATTCGTAGAGCCAACCGTTGGTGGTGCCGAGATAGAGATGGTTGGGATGGCCGGGAACCGCGGCCAGGGCGCGTGCGTCGCCGCCCGCCGGGCCAACCGCGTTCCATGCCGGCTGTGCCGCCAGCTTGCCAACGGCCAAACAAATCAGGAAATAAATCGCGATCCGTGCGAATAGAACGGTTCGCCTATCTGTATATTCCAAAGCCATGCCGCCAAGTGGCTTTTTCCTTAAGAAAAAGCAGCCTTGTAAAGAGCGGGCAAGAGTATGTGCGTGGGAGAACCGCTCTAGCCCGGGCTGTGGGGGGAAGTCAAGGCAAATTCGCGAACGATTCATGCAGGAAGCTTGCTCCGAGGGTCGTAACCAGATACACAAATGCAGGTCCAAAACTGAAGAGGCTGGCCGGCTTGCCGGTCAGCCTCAAACGCTTGCGGGAGGATTCTCTCAGCCTGTTTTTACCAGGTTTCCATCCTTGCGGCGAAGCCTGGCGAACTGATTCGTCGCGGCAACAGGCGGTTGGGCCGGCTGCCGCGAGGGTTTGGCAAGCTACTTCTCCGCCGCCACGTGCTTCTTGTGGGTGTGCCGCTCGGCAAGAGGCTTGCGCACCTCAGGCTTCACCACGGTCTCGTCCACCGCGGTGGTTCCCTGCACGTCGGCTGTGAAGGTCGCTCCGGAGGGCACCAGGTAATCTTCCACCGTCTGGCCGTCCG
>Ga0181529_10000794_pt1 | contig 44353 bp, 44 predicted proteins | sample PEATcosm2014_Bin_36_FD_119763 | JGI IMG/M metagenome (GOLD analysis project Ga0181529, IMG submission 119763) | Peatland microbial communities from MTU Mesocosm Facility, Houghton, MI, USA - PEATcosm2014_Bin10_30_metaG | ecosystem: Environmental > Terrestrial > Soil > Wetlands > Peat | place... | reverse complement strand
TGATATTTGCAATCCCACACCGTATGGCTGCCACGCTTATAGTTTTCCATCACTACAAGCCTAGTACCTTCCGTCGCCTAAAGGCGAGGGGTTTACGGATCCCCTATCGGGGACTCTAAAAAACACGCTGGAATCCGTGAAACACCGCCAACGGCAGGCAACCTTTTTCAGCCCATCCGCTTCCCTGCTCCAGGTGCCGCAAAACCCAAAAGAAAGGACCCGCGCGATTCAGCCGCAGGTCCCTGCCTTAGATTCGGCGCGCTGTTGAACCCGCCACACTCGGCCTCCCTATGGCTTCATATGCGTGAAGAACGGCAGCTTGGTCACATCGTTAAAGATGATGAAGGCGAAGAAGGCCATGATTACCACAAAGGCCGCCTGGTAGATCCGCTCCTTGATGGCCATGCCGATGTCCCGGCGGATCAGGCTCTCGATAAGCAGGAAGAGGATCATGCCGCCGTCCAGAATGGGGAACGGAAGCAGGTTGAGAATGCCCAGGTTGAGGCTGATTTCCCCGGCCAGGCCAAACTTGGGCTGCCAGCCGTCCATCTCGACGGCATCGCCAGCCATACGCGCGATCCCCACTGGGCCGGAGAGCTGCTTGACGGAGACTTTGCGGGTGAACAGCTTTTGCAGAACCTCAAGAATCAGCGTCGAATTGTCCTTGCAAAAGGCCATCGAACTGCCAACTGCTTCGCCAAAGGGCAGGGGCTTATCCCGCATAGGCGGGGGAATGGGCTTGAAACCGAGTTTGAAGCCCTCGTCGAGTTTAGCGGGATGAGCGGTAGTATGGAGGAGTGCGCCATCCCGCAGAATGGCCAAATCGACCGGCTTGCCGGCGCCATCTTTCAGATAGGCAAGCAGGGAGTAAACGTTAGAAATTGGGTGGCCATCCACGCTCTGAATTCCGTCTCCAGCGCGCAGGCCTGCCTGATCTGCAGGAGTGCCTGCCTCCACTTCCTTCACACCCACCGGTCCGGCTTGAAAGCGCGGCAAGAGACCCACCAAAATCGGATCGAAGTCACCGGACTTGGACGATTCCGGCACTTGCAGCGTCAGTTGCTTCAGCGCACCGGCGCGATCCACAGTCAGATTCACACTCTGTCCGGAATTGACCACCAGGCGTCCGAGGACCGAATCCCAGGTGGGTTGGTCAACCGAATCAAAGTTCCGGATGATGTCTCCCGGCTCAATGCCCGCCTGCGCGGCAGCCGACCCGCCGATAACCCACTCCACCGTGGTGGCGCTGACCTCGTACTTCGGCACCTCATTGATGAAGTTGAAATAAAAGACCATCAGCACGAATGCCAGCACAAAGTTGGCCACCGGACCGGCCAGCCCGATTAGCATCCGCTGCCAGCGGGGATGGGCGGTGAAGGAACCGGGATCGTCGGCCAGGACTTCCGTCTGGGTGCCGGGAGCTTCCAGGTTCTGCTCCGGGCTCTCGCCCGTCATCTTGACGTAGCCGCCGGCGGGGATCAGGCAGACCTTGTAATCGGTGTCGCCGAACTTGAAGCCGAAGAGACGCGGCCCGAAGCCGAAGGAAAAGGCCTCCACACGCACCTTGCACAGCTTGGCGACGGCAAAATGGCCGAATTCGTGGACCACAACCATGACGCCGATCAAGACGATAAAAGCGGCGACGGAAACAAGAATTTCATGCATATGTGTGCGGTTGCAACCTCGAAAAAGCAGTGGTCAGTGGTCAGTTCTCAGTTCTCAGAAAATGGGAGTTGTGCTTGCCACCATGTGGCCTCAGGGCCTGACAACTGATCACTGACAACTGACCACTGACAACTGTTTTGCCACCAGGGCGCGAGCCCGTTCGCGCGCTTCCCTGTCGGCCTTCAGCACCCCGGCGATGGTGGTGGGGTGGGATTCCGGCGTGGATGCGAGCACCTCTTCAATTGTACGCGGGATTCCCATGAAGGGGATCTTGCGCCCCAGGAAGGCCTCGACCGCCACCTCGTCGGCCGCGTTCAGCGCAATGCAGTGCGCCCCGCCCTTGGCTGCCGCCTCAAAGCTGAGACGCAGACAGGGGAAACGCTCCAGATCGGGCTGCTCGAAGTCCAGATGCCGCAGCGCCGCCAGATCGAAGGTCAGATTCGAGACCGGCCGCTCCGGGTAAGCCAGGGCGTAGAGGATGGGCAGGCGCATGTCGGTCACCGAGATCTGCGCCAGAATCGAGCCGTCCACATACTCCACCATGGAGTGCACCGTCGATTGCGGATGCACCGTGACGCGGACTTGCGCCGGCGGCACGTTAAAAAGGCGGCAGGCCTCGATCACCTCCAGCCCCTTGTTGAGCATGGTGGCCGAGTCGATAGTGATGCGCCGGCCCATCACCCAGGTAGGATGCTTGAGCGCCTGCTCGGGGGTGATGGCGGCGAACTGCTCCAGGGGCGTCTGCCGGAAGGGCCCTCCCGAAGCCGTCAGCCAGATCTGCTTCACTTCCTTGTGCTCGCCCACGCGCAGGCACTGGTGAACGGCGTTGTGCTCGCTGTCGATGGGGAGAATCGGCACATTCCGCTCCCGGGCGGCGGCGGTAAGAATCTCGCCGGCGGCGACCATGCACTCCTTGTTGGCCAATCCGATAGGCTTGCCGGCCAGAATGGCGGCGTGGGTGGCTTCGAGTCCGGCAACGCCGACGATGGCCGAAACCACGAAGTCTGCCTCTGCCAGCGTGGCGCAGGCCACCGTGCCCGCCGTGCCGTGCAGCACATCAATGCCGGTCACGCCCGCGTGGCGCAGCAATTGGGCCAACTGCCCGGCCAGTTCTTCACTGGCCATGGAGACCACCTTCGGCCTCCAGCGGAGGGTTTGCGCCAAGGCTTCGTTCAGATTGCGCCCAGCGGCCAGCGCGGCCACCGCGTAGCGCTGGGGGAACTGCTCGACAATGGAAAGGGTGCTCTGGCCGATGGAGCCGGTGGAACCGAGAATAGCGAGTCGTTTCAAAGTGGTCTTTACTTTCCTCTCGAATCCATTATCGCCGGTCAGCCGGCTGTTCGTACGTCATGATCCCGGCGATCTTTATCGGCGCGTTACCGGCCTATACCGTTTCGAAATCGTGCTATTGTTCTATATCATGGCCACGATTTTACACATCTCGCTGCATGAATACCTCGAAACCGACTACCGGCCTGACCGTGAGTTCGTGGATGGGGAGATCAGGGAGCGCAACGTGGGCAAGTGGGAGCACGCACGTCTTCAGTTGGTGTTAGGTGCATGGTTTTTCATGCACGAGAAGGAGTGGGGAATCACTTGCAGCACGGAACAACGGATTCGTGTTGCGGAAAACCGGGTTCGGGTTCCCGACCTGGTCGTACTCACTGCCGGGCCTCAGCCAGAGGTTCTTACCGATCCGCCTCTGCTGGTGATCGAGATTCTCTCCCCCGGCGACAGCTACACCGATACCGAGGAGCGTACACAGGACTACTGCTCCATGGGCGTGGAAACAGTTTGGATCGTTGATCCAAAGACTCGCACTGGCCGCATGTGCTCCGTGTCGGAATGGGTCGCTTCCTCGCGCCTTGAAGTCAAGGGAACGCCGATCTACGTCGAACTGCCCGCGATCTTCAGCCAAGTGGCCTACGCCTAATAATTGCAATTCCCACTTAGGAGTTTTGAGGCCTGTTTGAAATCCTGCCCCTCACTGGGGTATCCAAATATTGGACCTTTTGTCATCGGCCAAGGATACAACTCTACTTCTGTCGGGACAATCCAGAGTCTGGCTTCGTCGTTTCCATCTTCAAAGAGGCGCGCTACATACAGCAAAAAAGCAACGGCATTTCATTGCCTTGCTCAGAACCGTAGATGAATCCCCTGCGCGTACCAAAGCACCGGAGCGGCCAGCAGCAGAGCGTCGACGCGGTCGAGCACGCCGCCGTGGCCGGGCAGCAGGTTGCCGGAGTCCTTGACCCCCACCGAGCGTTTCAGCGCCGACTCGGCCAGATCGCCCACCTGCGCCGCTACGTTGACCAGAGCGGCCAGTCCCATCCAGTACCAGTTGTCTTCCGGGTAAGAGAGCAGGGCCCAATCGTGCAATTGCATCCAGTGGGCCAGACCGAGCAGGCCGCCGGTCACCAGCAGGCTGCCGGCGATCGAACCCAGCGTGCCCTCCCAGGTTTTGTTGGGACTGAGCGAGGGCGCCAGCTTGTGACGGCCCAGATTCTTGCCCACGTAGAGGGCGGCAATGTCGCCGGCCCACACCGCGCAGAGCAGAAAGGTGACCAGTGAGGGTCCATTGGACTGCTCGCGCAGCGCCGGCAGCGCGGTCAGCGTAAAGCCGGTATAGAAGAGGCAGAAAAGAGCTGTGGCGGCGGCCGCCATCATCTGCTCGACGGGTTTGAAGAAGGTGCAATAGACCAGCAGGCTGAGGCTGAGTATGCCCAGAATCGGGGCCGTTTCGTCGGGCCATTGGAAGTTGCCCACAAAGAGCGCTGCAACCGCTACCAGCACCACCGCGCGCGGCGGATTGGCCCCGCCCCGCTCAGCCAGGCCGAGGCACTCCCAACAGGCCAGCATGGCCACTGCCGCGGTAGAGGCGGCAACCAGCCACTTCGGTCCCATAAAGACCAGAACCAGCACCAGCGGAACCAGAACGAGAGCTGTCAGTACACGTTTCATCCAGGGTTGAGAATACACTGCCAGAGCCCGCCGTGCATCCCCCTATTTGCCGTCAACCCGCTGATGCGGTGGGAAATAGAAAGATTCTCACGGAGTTTTTACCATCGCCGCGCCCGGCCCTGGCTTGCTTCCATTCCGTTCGGCGACGGCTCAACGGTTCTTCTGGCCGTCCGCTTCCATCCAGTGCTGCACCGCCGAGCGGCCGGCAATGGCTGCCTGCCCGCCCATCAACCGGGCACGCACCTGGGCCACCATCATCTCCGCCTTGGCCACGGATTCGCTGACCCCGCCCTGCGCCGCCGCACGTTCCTTCAACTTTTGCGCAATCTGCAGTTTCAGCCGTTCCACCTTGGCCACAGCGCTCTCCTGCGGGGGCGCCAATTGGTTTTCGCTCATGAATTCCATCCTCTCTCACTTCTTCGTCCAAAATTGGAGCAAGAGCAGAGCCAAACCCATTGAAAAGAGAAATAAATATCCCTCAGCCAACCCACGGCCGGGTTCAAAATCGTGCGCTGGAAGAAGAAACTGGAACCCGGGGGGTCTACGATCCAGCCAGCCAGCAGGCCAGCGCTCCATTCTCATCTCTCGTAGATCGGCGGTTTTCTCGAATCGACTTCCAATACTGCGATCTAGCTGACCGTGATCGGCGCGCGTTCGGTCTCTTCGTCCACTGCGCCGGAGTTCTGCCCTAAACCGCCGTAGCGGCGCTCGCGGCGCTGGAAGTCGGCGATGGCCTCGAGCAGGTGGATGCCGCGAAAGTCGGGCCACAGCCGCTCGGTGACGAAGATCTCGGAATAGGCGATCTGCCAAAGCAGGTAGTTCGAGATGCGCATCTCCCCGGAGGTGCGGATGAGCAGGTCGGGGTCCGGCATCTGCGCGGTGTAGAGATGGCGATGAATGTCTTCTTCGCAGATGCGCTCGGGAGCGATCTTCTTTTGCTGCATCTCGATGGCCAGGGCGCGGAAGGCGTCTACCATCTCCGAGCGCCCACCGTAGTTCAAGGCCAGCGTCAGGGTGGTGCCGGTGTTGCGCGCGGTGGCGTCGGCGGCCCAGCGCATCTTCTCCTGCACCTCACCGGGCAGTTCGTGGATGCGCCCGATGTAGCGGATGCGGACGTTGTTGTCCATCATGCGCTGCAGATTGCTCTCCAGGTAGCTCTTCAGCAAGCGCATGAGGAAGTTGACTTCGGCGCGGGGACGGCGCAGGTTGTTCTCCAGCGAGAAAGCGTAAAGAGTGAGCCAGGGCAGGCCGATGCGCGAGGCCGTCTCGGTTACCAGTTGCACGCTTTGGGCGCCCTGCTGGTGGCCCAAAAAACGCTTCAGGGCGCGGCTGCCGGCCCAGCGGCCATTGCCGTCCATGATGATGGCTACATGCTCGGGCAGGCGCTCCGGCTTGAGCGTTGCATAGACAGAGCGTTCCTCCGCTGTCAGCTCGTGGATGCGCAAACCGTCCGGCAATGCCAAGGGACTCGCCTCTTTCTATAGACTCCAGCAAAGACTGCACAGTTGCTCTCGCGCCGCCAAAAGCCGGCGGCAGCTCCGCACACCGTTCGCGGAAAACCGCTGCCTGAGAACAGATTTTACGGCTTTCCGGCCACTACAGACGGCATCCATCAGTGTACGCCCGATAAGGCCCTGCCGGTTGCCGGCTGGTAAGGGCAGTTTCGGCGCAACTGCGTAGCTGCAAGCACGGGCAGCCGCTCGCCCTGCGCTTCCCTGGGGAGGCGCTGCGGCAAACTGCACTGTCGCCTTCAGGCCGTACGCCGCCGTCCCAGCGAAGCGTCGCGCGCCGCGCTCACCAGCAGCGTCCGCTGCAACGAATCCAGTTGGGAAAGCACCGCCGCAATCTCCGCCAGGAAGGGATCGGCCAGAATCGCCGCCACCTCGTCTGCTCGCCGGCTGCGGGCGTCGCGCACCAGTTGGCAAACGCCCACTTCCAGCGCCGCCGCCAGCCGCTCCAGCGAACCCAGCGTGGGAATCGCCTTGCCGTTTTCGATCTTGGAGATATAGGTGCGGGGAACCTCCATCCGGCCGGCCAGTTGCCGCTGGCTCAGATGGCGGGCGCGACGGATCTCGCGCACCTGCGCGGCCACCTGCAACCCTGCTTCGGTCGAAGGATCCGCGGGCTGGCTGGTCACCAGTTGCGGCGCAAGCGCCGGCGGCTCCTCGATATCCAGGGGTTTATGGCACCGTCTGCAAAGGGAGTTGCTGGTTCTGTACTGCATCAGGGCGCAGTAATCGCAGCGAATGACTTCACGCGTCTCCGCGCTGGCGAGCTGATTCACCATGGAATGTGTGCGGAGTGCCAGAGCAAGGCCTCCGGGGTGCCTTTTTGCACCTCGATATGTGCTACTTTCGCGGGAGTGAACCATAATTGTCAAGTGAAAACTTGGAGACGAACTGAGGATTCTCCCATCATACCCTGAGAAAACCTAAAAAACACGAACCAAGCTGGTTACCCCTGCCCCACGGAAAACATTACCAACCACCTGAATTGCCACACCTACGCATTGTGAAGGCAGCATAAACGGTACATGAGACAAGCATTTCGATGTGCTGCGGCGCGTTGACGCGGCGATGAACATCGAGGCAAAGGAAATAGAATTCACCCATGACGACTTCCCTCTTCACCCGCGAAGCAGCCTGGCAATTGCTCACCGAATGGACCGCCGGCGAAAGCCTGCGCAAGCACGCCCTGGCTGTCGAGATCTGCCTGACCGCTTGCGGCGAGGCGGAGGCTGACCGGCTGGGGTTAGACGACTCTGCCCGCGCCGATCTGCTCCAGATCTACTCCACCACTGGCCTGCTGCACGATTTCGACTACGAGCGCCACCCCACTGCCGAAGAACACCCCATGGTCGGCGTACGCGAGTTGGAGCGGCGAGGCTGGCCTGAGGAGCTGCGCACCGCCATCCTGGGCCACGCCCAATACACCGGCGTCTCTCGCACAACGCATTTGGCCAAGTCGCTTTTTGCCTGCGACGAGTTGGCTGGATTCCTGTCCGCCTGCGCGCTGGTCAAGCCATCCAAGTCGATTGCCGAGGTGAAAGTCTCCGGGGTGCGCAAGAAGATGAAAGACAAAGCCTTCGCCCGCGGAGTCAACCGGGCCGATGTCGTTCAAGGCGCAGCCGAACTGGGCGTCGATCTCGACGCGCACATCGCCTTCTGCCTGGAAGCGATGAAGAAGCGCCTGGGAGAGGTTGGATTATAAGGCCGCAATTTCGTCGCAAGCCGGGATATTTCGACAATCATCCTAAGCGAATTTGGCTCTCTAACGGGATCGTATCCAAATGAACAGCCAAGCGACGAGGCAGCCCGCCAGAAGAATCAGCGTATTCCGAAAGACATCCCGGATACGACTGCGCAGAAGATCCCGGTAATAAAACGCCTCTGGCTCTTTCGGGTTATAGCGGATCGTCACCTTCTCGCCGCCAGCCATTTGAAATAAAGGCGACTCTTGCGGTACCGAAAACATTGCGTATTGCCTTTCGCCGTTGAGATCCGTCCACATCAATTCATCCACCGAGGAATAGGAAACGGTCGGTCCACCACGGCCGTGATGAATCGTCTCTTCCACATCGGGCCGGCAGATTTCCGCTTCTGTCTCAATCCACTTGTCGTAGCCGCGCAGGCGTTCCCAGATCTCGATCAACATAGCGAATCCATTGTGCCACAAGCACCTGAACCGGCGATCTCTTTCGGTGCTAGACTGAGGCCAGGCGGAACGCGGATAGCGCCATCCAAGCGGAGGTTCCCCATGTTGTCGGCCGACGAAAGAGAAAAACTGGAGCGCGGTTTTAGAGCGGGCGAAGCCAGCCTGCGGTTGGAAGGGCAGGAACTGGAAGAGCCCTATTGGAACGTCAAGTCCCGAGTTTTGGCCGGCGAGATCACTCTCGAGCAGGGTCTCGACGAGATCGACGCCCATCACCAGGCGAAGGCCTTTGTAGCGGCATGACTCCAGGCGGGCACGATCCCTATTGCTACCCCGGAACCAACATTCTCATCAACCTCAAAGAGATTCGCGATTCCAATGCGTTACAACAGTTCGAAGCGCAGTCCGCTTCAACCGGTATCGCCAGTCTGAGCCTGCGACCCCTCACCGGCCCATTCAATATCGCCCGTCTGCGCGAGACGCATCGCCGCATCTTTGCTCGCGTCTACTCCTGGGCCGGCGAGTTCCGCACCGGCATGGGCATGATGGCCAAGAACCGCTCTGGATTTACCGTGGCTTATGGACCCTCCGGCAACGTTCCCGGCGCACTGGAAGGCGTATTTGCCAAGCTCAAAATCGAGAAGGACCTGCGCGGCCTCGATGCCGCTCCTTTTGTCAGCCGCCTGGCTTACTTCTACAGTGAACTTGACGCCATTCATCCTTTCCGCGAAGGCAACAGCCGCACCCTGCGCGCCTTCACTTGTGACCTTGCTGAGGCCGCGGGGCACACACTGGATTGGTCGCGCCTGGGGCCTTCGCCGGAAGCCCGCCAGCGCCTCTACCACGCCCGCGATCTGGCCGTGATGCGCGGCGATCTCTCCCCACTGACAGAGATTGTCGACGACTGCTTACAGAGTTTGTAAAAAGAAGCAACCTGTCTGCTCCAAATGGCATCTTAAAGCCAGTTGACTCAATCCTCCGCCGAGCAGGTCTTGATGACTGAATACGACGAAACGATCCCCCGAGTCTACCCCAGAGAATCCACGCTTCACGCGCCGGCTGCGAAAAGGCGCTCTGAAGAAGAACCCCGGGCCCTCCCCGGTCCGCCCCGCATGAAGCCGCCGCACAACGGCGTCGGTCCGACTCTGCCTGGTAAGCATACACAGAGAGGAACGCGCCCCTCCCCGCCTAGCGGATGGAGTCTCTGGTGGCCGGTAGCCGCCGGTCTTCTGCTGGCTGTCTTTGCTCCCGGCCTACGCGAAATGGCCCTGTTGTGGGACCCTTGGGGCATGCGCTTCCTCTTCCCGTACGTATTGTTGCCCGGGCAGCCCGAACTGGGTTTGGGCGACGAGCTGACCCGCACTCTGCCGAGGCTGATGCTCTATCTGCAATTCCCTATCGAAGGGCTGTTAACCAAAATTAACCTTAGCCGTGGCGTCCGGTTGTCCGGGGCGCTAAGTCAGTTAGTGTTCTTACACGCGATCGGCGCCCTGGTGCTCTTTCTGGTCTCGGGTACAACACCTCCGTAGACCTTGCGCCACCCAGAGCCGTGACCTCAATCACCGGCCAGAGACTACAAATCTGCGCTACGATAGCGCAGTTCAGTTCCCAGCGTTTGCACCCCGCCGCCCCGCGCGGTCGGATGCTTGAGGAGGTTCTCATGGCCAGCTTCGATCACATTCTTGTTCAATCCGCTCACGGAGTGAAGACCATCACTCTGAACCGCCCTGACAAGCGCAATGCCCTGACGCCGGAGTTGATGGCTGAGTTGACCCAGGCGCTCGCCGAGGCCACCGTCTGCAACTGTGGAGTGGTGGTGCTGACCGGCGCCGGACCGGCCTTTTGCGCCGGACTGGATATGGAGACCCTGCAATCCCTGCGCGCCCACACTCCCACCGAGCATCGCCACGACGCAGAGCACCTGGCCGCCCTGCTGCGCGCCCTCTACGACTTCCCCAAGCCGGTCATTGCCGCCGTTAACGGCCCAGCCATCGCCGGCGGCATGAGCCTGGCCACCATTCCCGACTTCACCCTGGCCACACCCGAGGCTCGTTTCGGATTCAACGAGGTGCGGGTAGGCTTTGTGCCCGCTATCGCCGCCTCGTTCCTGTTGCGCCAGGTAGGCGAGAAACACACTCGCGACCTGCTGCTGACGGGCAGAAAGATCCGCGCCGATGAGGCGCAGGCTATGGGACTGGTGACAGAGATCGTCAATTGCGAGGAGCTGATGAAGTCGGCCCAGGCGCTGGCCCAGACCCTGCTGCTTAACAGCCCGCAGGCCATGCGCTCGGTGAAGACTCTTCTGGCCAAGCACTCCCGCCGCCGCCTGGACGAGGAGTTGGAAGACGCCATCGCCGCCAATGCGCTGCAACGCTCCTCCGACGACTTTCGTGAAGGCGTGCAGGCCTTTCTTGAGCGCCGCAAGGCCGACTGGCCCAGTCTGCGCGCTCGATCCTAGTTCTTCTCCTGCTGAATCCCGGTTTTTGCAAAGCCCAGCTTTTTCAAAGAGAGATTCATCTCTTTCCGCGCCGCTCTGCGTAGGATAGGGAGAGGGCGATGGGTGACCGCGATCACTGTGGTCAGACCACGGCGTCTGCGATTCTGGTACAAATCGCCTAAAAGAGGAAAAATCATGAGGAATCTTGCAGTCTTGACCAGCGGTGGAGATGCTCCCGGCATGAATGCCGCCATCCGTGCGGTAATCCGCACCGGCCAGGCCCGCGGTGTGAACACCTGGGGCGTGTATCAGGGTTACTCCGGACTGATCGAGGGCAACTTCAAGCGCCTGGGCGCGCGCGACGTGAGCAGCATCATCCAGCGCGGCGGCACGGTGCTGGGTTCGGCCCGCTGCCCCGAGTTTCAGACCGAAGAAGGCATCGAACTGGCCATCCGCCGCATGAAGGGTGCGGGCATCGACGGCTTGGTGGTCATTGGCGGCAACGGCTCGCAGACCGGCGCCAACGCCTTGCGCAAGGTGGGATTCCCGGTGGTCGGCGTAGCCTCGACCATCGATAACGACCTCTACGGCTCCGACATCACCATCGGCGTAGACACGGCGCTGAACGTCGCGCTCAACGCCATCGACAATCTCAAGGTCACTGCCAGCAGCCACCATCGCGCTCTGCTGGTCGAGGTGATGGGCCGTAAGTGCGGTTATCTGGCGCTGATGGCCGGCATCGCCGGCGGCGCAGAGGCGATCGTCATTCCCGAGATCGATGTGGCGCCGGAGCAATTGGCCGAGCGCATCCAGGATGTCTACGAACGGGGCAAGCCGCACGCCATCGTGGTCGTCGCCGAGGGCTCCAAGTACAACGCCGAGGGGCTCTGCCACTACTTCAAGGAACACGACCTGCTGCGTGGCTACGAGTTCCGCGCCACCGTACTGGGTTACGTGCAGCGCGGCGCCGTGCCCACCTGCTCCGACCGCCTGCTGGGCACCCGCCTGGGTTCGGAGGCCGCCGAGCAGATCATCGCCGGCAACCACGGCGTGCTGGTCGGCATCCACAAGGGCGAGATCATCACCACCCCGCTGGAAGAGGTTGTGGTGGGCAAAAAGCCCCTCGACCCCTGGTTCCTGAAAGCCGCCGACATGCTGGCGCGGTAATTCATCTCCTTCCATCAGAGAAACACTGCGCGCCGGCAACCTCGACTGGATGGTCCAGGTTGCCGGCGCTTTTCTATGCTGGATCGTATTGAAGGCAAACAAGGATTCTGCTGCGAACCTACCCAACCTCCGCGCTTTTGGGGTGTTGTTTCAGGTTTCTTAGAGAGTTTCTTTGAGAATTGATGAGTGCGCAATGCAGACAGGCGAGCGGATGCCGCGGCCAGCGCGTCCAATTAGACTAGAGAGATGGGTGCGCTGGGAAGCGGTACCCCGAATACCTAGAAGCAGAGGCGCGCGGCGCTGGAGGAAAGTGATGAAGAGGACGAAATGGGCTTGGGCATGCCTGGCAGTGCTTCCGTTGCTGGCTGGGTGCAGCGGCTTTTGGGATCCGCCGACGACGAGCACAACGGCGACCACGACGACGACCCTCAGCAGCGGCTATTTCTTTGTTCTTACCGAAACGCAGATTGTCCCCTACAGCATCGTTTCGGGAGTGCTGACCCAGGGAACTCCCGTCACCGTTGGCTCGTTACCCTCTGCCATTGCCGTGGCGCCCAACCATTCCTTCCTTTATGTGAGCACGATTAGCGGAATCTATGTTTACACCATCTCCTCCGGTGCGCTGACCCTGGCATCCACATCCCCCATCGTCACCGATGACCCTACCGCCATGGCTGTGGACAGCACCAATTCCTGGTTGGTGGAGGGCTTTGGCGTGGATGGGGCCGGGACAGGGCCGGGAGCTTTCTATATCAACGCCGTTCCGATTTTGAGCACCACCGGCTTGGTCAACGCTTCGGCCGCCAATTGCGCTCCCGCGGGACAGACCGCCACCGTGGTCTGCTCTGCCTCGTTCGCGGCGGCGGCGAACACAGCCAAACTCAACCAAATTGCCATCGCTCCCAAGAGCGACTTCGTCTTTGCCGCTTTGGGAACCACGGGCACCGCGGCCTTTAATTTTTCTGCAAACGTTTCGGCAAGCAGCCCGAATCCCATCGGGTCAGTTTATACCCCAGAGATGCCAGTGGCCTCCGACGGAGGATCGCTGTCAGTGGCCGTGGATCCCAGCAGCCGGCTGCTGTATGTGGGCGAGTCGCAAGCGGTTTCCGGCGCAGGCGGGTTGCGCGCCTTTACCTTCAGCGCTGGAACCAACGGCAACGGTCCGACTTTGAGCGAACAGGCATCTTTGCCCTACGCCAGCGGAGGATCGGCTCCAAACGCCATCCTGCCCAAAGCCACCGGCGACGTGGTCTATGTGGCCAACGGGAAAGGATTGGGCTCGGGCAATGTGACCGCCTTCTCGATCGCCAAAAATGGAGATGTATACTCCCTCACCAATCTCGGCCACACGGTGACCATCGGCGTTGCCCCCATAGCGATCATAGAAGACAGCCTGCAGCATTTTGTGATGGTGGAGAATAACGGCGGCGGCCCCAACCTGGATGTTTACTACTTTGACACGACAACCAGCACGACGCTGGACCTGACAACCTACAATTCTGCCTTTACCGGCATCGCGATGGCGGCAGATTGAGAAGGACAGTAGTCAGTTGTCAGTTGTCAGTTACGGCGCACCTGGAAGGAATGAGCAATTCCCCAGCATCGCTACCGGCCACTGACAACTGGCAACTGCGGAGTGCTATCCTCAAGTTGACCGCCACTGGCTGTGCACACGCGATTGCCTATCTCATTCGTCTCCAATTCGCGGCGCTGGATTGCCCTGCTTCCCGCCGCCGGCGCGATCTCTCTGCTGGTGCTGCTCTCCGGCTGCAGCCGCTTCCGCCACGAACATCACGATACGGTTTACGTCTCCGCCCGGCAGATGTATTTGCATGATCGCGTGGCCGCCGTCTCCAATCGCGTAGCCGAGGTGACCAACGGCCAGCAATTGGAGGTTTTGGATCACGCCCGGCGCTTCCTCAAGGTCAAGACGCAGAAGAACGAAATTGGCTGGATCGAAGAGCACGCGGTCATCGACAGCAAGACCTACGATGCCTTCACCGATCTTTCTACTCAGCACAAAGGGGACCCGGTGGTGGCTGTCGCCGTGCTTCGCGACGACCTCTACCTGCACCTGCATCCAGGGCGCGAGACAGGGCACTTCAACCTGATCGCGGGCAATGTAAAGGTGCAACTGCTGGCCCGCGCCTCGGTTCCCAAGACGCCGATTCCCGGCTCTGTGCCCGCCGCAGCGCCCTCCGGCAAGGCGCAGAAGCCGGTCGAGGGAGCTTCTTCTTCAGCGACGACCGCCAAGACTCACGCCTCCCCTCCCAGCCGGCCCGCGCCGGAGGTGGCTGCTGGGAATGCCGGCGCCTATGCTGTGGCCCCGCCCGTGCAGATGGAAGATTGGTGGCTGGTACGCGACGGCCAGGGCCACACCGGCTGGCTGCTCTCCAGCCGCCTGGATGTGGATGTTCCCGATGAGATCGGGGTCTACGCCGAGGGCCAGCGCATTGTGGGCGCGTACGTGCTGGCCAAGGTCCCGGACGCCGATGCCGAGACCCCCAACCACGAGGTTCCCGAGTACGTCACCGTGCTCAGCCCGATGAAGTCCGGTCTTCCTTTCGATTTCGATCAGGTGCGCGTCTTTACCTGGAGTATGAAAAAGCACCGCTACGAGACGGCCTTCCGCCTGCATCCCGTCCAGGGCTATCTGCCCGTGCAGGTTGCGTACGAGCCGGCCCCCGGCGGCAGCTTGCCGGTCTTCAGCGTTCAGATCGCCAATAGCACCGATCTGCACACCGATCCAGCCAGTGGGGTCACCCGCCCCACCGCGCTGCGCACCCTGCGCTATACGCTCAACCAGACGCAGGTGAAGCGCATCGGCCCGGACCTGGCTCCGCTGCCTACCCTCCACATGGGCGACGAGAAGCCGGGACAGGAAAAAGGCAAAGCGGCCCGAAAAAAATCCCGCTAGTGATTGGACCGCAGGAAAGGGTCATTCATCGTGGTCAAGCGCGGACGAGGGCCTCCGCGCTCCAGCCGGCCCGGAGGCCAGCGCTGCAGTCAATGACCAGACCAGCGGCGACGGTGCGAGAAAGACTCCTCACCACATTCAAGAGCAAGCTCGTCCCCGCACGGCTGAAGCCTTGCATTGAGCTGTTTTGCGCCCACATTCTTGGTAAAAAGGGAGTAAAAGCGTCGAATTCTGAGCAAATTGAGGGGTACTTAGCGTATTCCAACAAGCAAGGGGCGAGTGCGGTGCTTGGGTTGCAGAAAAAACGGAAGCAACCCAATTCATCCAGCAGCAGGCGCGCGGCCGGGCTGCCAGGAGCGCCTCTTGCGACCTTCAGGACAGATTCGGCCCACCTACGCCGACAGCTTCCGCTGCATCGGCTCCGCTTGCGAAGACACCTGCTGTCAGGGATGGGCCGTGCCGATCGACCGGCAGACCTATGAGAAGTACCAGAACCTGCCCGATGTGCCGCTGCAAGCTCTGGTGCAGTCAAGCGTGGTGGCGCAGCCGATGGGTGCGGACGGGGCCGAGCCGGTCCCCTTCGCCAAGATCCTCATGACCAAGGAGAATCAGTGCCCGCTGCTCAACGAAGAGCGGCTCTGCCGGGTGCAGATCGCCTGCGGTGAGTCGTTCCTGTCGCACGCCTGCGCGGTCTACCCGCGGGTCATCAATACCATCGACGGCGCACCCGACATGTCGCTCTCCCTCTCCTGCCCAGAGGCGGCGCGCTTGGTGCTGCTCAACCCCAACTTGCTGCGCGAGGCCTACGCGGCGCAGCAGTCGTTTGCAATACCAGAGCAGAATCCCGCATTGGCTCAAGAGGCGTCGGAGGCTAGCAGTGCTTCGGTGAGCCGGCCGTTGGCGCATTTCTGGCCCATCCGGGCCTCGGTGCTGGCCCTGCTGCGCCAGCGCAGCTACCCGCTCTGGCAGCGGTTGTTTTTGCTGGGGATTCTCTGCCGCCGTTTGGATTCGATCGCCCGCGACGAGTTGGACCGCCCGGTGCGCGACTTTCTGGTAGACTTCGATCGCACCGTAGCCACCGGAGCGCTGTTGCCCGCCATGGAGACGCTACCCGTGGACCGCCCGGCGCAACTCGATGTGGTGCTGCGGCTGGCCGGCATGTTGCTGCACCGCTCCAATGTGCGGCCGCGGTTTGTCGAGTGCATTCAGGCCTTCACCACCGGCATCGGCAACGGCCCCCAGGCCACGCTAGACTCGCTCAGCGCCCATTATGCCGAGGCCCACGACCGCCATTACGCCCCGTTCTTCGCCCGCCATCCCTATATTCTCGAGAACTACCTCATCAACACCATCTTCCGCACCCACTTCCCCTTCGGAAAAAAGGGCGCACAACCTCTCGAAACGCCCGACATGACGCGGGAATTCGCCCTGCTCACGGCGCAGTTCGCTTTGATGAAGGGATTGCTGATCGGCGTGGCTGGGTTCCACCGCATGAACTTCACCGCGGAGCACGTGGTGCATACCATGCAGGCCGCCTCCAAGCACTTCGAGCATCACCCGGAGTTTCTCAACCAGGCCCATGCCCTGTTGGTCGAGAGCCATATGGACGGCGCACGCGGCCTGGCCATCCTGCTCAGAAACACGGATCCCATTGGAGTGCCCCGGCAGGGAGCGCCAGTGGCGCAGGTTCCCGTGCAGCAGACGGAAAGCGCAGCGTGAGAAGAGCAGGGACTGAGGGACTAAGGGACTAAGGGACTGAGGGACTCGTATCGCGAACGCGAATCGTTTGACTGTAGCGCTGGTCTCCCGGCCGGCTGTGGCGCGGACGTTCTCGCCCGCGCTTGTCCATGATAAAGGCCCAATTCATACGGTCTCAACAGCAGTCCCTTAGTCCCTTAGTCCCATCTTTCCCCCGCCTCGCCAGCCGCGCCAGCACCGCCATCTCGCGCAGCACTTGCAGCAGCGGGCGGGCCGGAGTGCCCCAGAGAACGGTTCCGGGTTTGAGGCCATCGTTGGTGACGGTCTTGCCGCTGAGCACGCCGGCTTGTCCCCCAAGAATCACACCGGGACCGACGTGGGCGTGGTCGCCAAGGCCCACCTGGCCGGCGATCACCGCGCCCTTGCCCACGGTGCACGATCCGGAGATGCCGGCCAATGCCACCAGGATCACGTCTTCGCCGATCTGGCAGTTGTGGCCGACGTGGACCAGATTATCGATCTTCGTGCCCCGGCCGATACGGGTCTCGTCAAGCGCGCCACGGTCGATGGTCGAGTTGGCGCCGATCTCCACATCGTCTTCGACCACAAGCGTGCCCAGCTGAGGGAACTGGGTGTAGGCGCCGGTCGCGTTGTCGCGCACGTAGCCGAAGCCGTCCGCGCCCAGAACCGCTCCGGCGTGAACCACCACGCGGTCGCCAAGGATGACGCCGGAATAGAGCACGGCGCGGGGATGGATGCGGCAATTCTGGCCGACGCGCACGCCCTGGCCGATCACCGCTCCGGCTTCGATGCGGCTGCCAGCGCCGATCTGCGCCTGGGCCTCGACCACCGCGCCGGGACCGATGGTGACGGACTCTGCGAGCAGCGCATCGGGAGCAACAAAAGCTGTGGAATGAATGCCCGCGGCTGCCAGCGCCGGCTTGAGCAGCTTGGCCGCGCGGGCAAACCACAGCCGCGGCTGCTTGTCCTCAATCACACATATCTGCGAAGGGAAAGCGCCCCCAGCGCCCGCGCGCAGGACAACCGCACCGGCGCTGCCCGCCAGAGCCTCGGCAGCCGAGGCTGCATCCTCGGCAAAGACCAGTTGGGAGGAGGTGGCGCGCGGGCTGGAGCTTACGCCATCGATCTCCATCGACGGATCACCCTGCGCCAGTGTGCCGCCCAAAGTCTCCATCAGCTCGCCCAGCGTCATACCCTTGCTCCTACCACCCTGGGGACGAAACACAGATCCTTCGCCTCGCTCAGGATGACCATTTCTGGATTAATAGCCATGTTTGTCGTTAAAAACAACCTTGGTGGTTGCAGCGACCGCTTGAATAAGTTTACTGTCCAGCTCAATGAGCCGCGGGCGCGATCTGCGCCGAATTCAAGAATAGAGCCCCAGCTCGCCGGGGGGACGGGTCTTCCAGCGGCGGTGAATCCAGAGCCACTGGTCGGGATAGCGGCGAATCCAACTCTCGATGGCGCTGGTGCAGAGCTGGGTCGCGGCCAGAATATCGGCGATGGGGTCGTCACTGCGGGTGAATTGCAGTTCCTCGCCGAAGTGCAGCGCGTAGCGCTGCTGGCTTTTCTCCCAAAGCATGAATCCGGGCAGGACCGCCGCGCCGGTCTTGAGCGCCACACGGGCCAGACCGGAAGCGGTGCAGGCCGGGCGGCCGAAAAACTCGACAAACTCGCCCGCTGGAGGGGTCATATTCGTATCCATCAAAATGCCGACCGTCTCGCCCTGGCGCATGGCGGTGAGCAGGCCACGGGCGAAGTCGTTCTTGTGCAGCACGCGGTTGCCGTGCAGGCAGCGGATGGCGTTGACGAACTCATCCAACAGGCGGTTGTCGAGGCGGCGAATTACCATCCCCATGGGATAGCCCATCAGCGAGTGGTAGAAGCTGGAAAGCTCCCACGCTCCCAGGTGGCCGGTGACGATCAGCACACCCTTGCCGCGCGCGCGCGCCGCCAGGTAGTGCTCCATGCCCTCGACGCCGATCCAGTTGCGGGTGTTTTCGGGAGTGTAACGGCTGAGGCGGCAGAACTCGACCAGTTGCCAGCCAAGATGACGAAAGACGCCGCGCAGAATGCGCTCCCGCTCCACCACGGGAAGATCCGGATAGGCCATCTCCAGGTTGCGCAGGCCGACGCCGCGCAGACGGCGCAGCAGAGGATAAACACAGCCCACCAGTCCACCCGCCAGCAGACGCGCCAAGCCGCGCGGCATCCACCCCAGGACGCGCGCCACAGCTACCACCAGCCAGAATTCGAATCGTTTCCGCATGGGCCAGGACAAAGATTCAGTGTATCGCGACCAGCAGGCCACCGCTGATGCCCACAGACTGCTCGTGCGCGCGACCAAGGCCATACTCGTATCCCGGTTCGAGATACCAGCCAAATCTATGCCGCTTTGCCGGCCAAAACATGAGATCCAGCACGGCTTCTCCCGCCACCGAATCCGGGCTCTTGCCGGACTCGTTGGTATGAATCCACTCTGGACCCGCTCCCAGCATCAATTCCACTTTGCGGGAAAGGGTCCACGGCTTTTTGAAGATAAGGTCGGTATCCCATTCCGTGGCATGGCGGCTCACCAGGGGCGTAACACCGGCCTCCAACTCCAGCCAATTCTCGATGGGCGTAAACTCCACCGCAAACGTTGGACCGAAGCTCGATCCACCATCTTTGAGATTGTGGCTGGCTGCTGCGCCAAATTCCAGAACCGCGGCAGGATCCTTTTCGGCAGACTGCGCCCAAGTTAACCCCGCGCATAGCAGCACAGACCAAAGCATCAGGATCTTTGCAGGACGCATCGTTCCCTCCAGAGATGCTCATTCAACCCAGGGGAGACATGACAGGACGAACTGAGCGGCCCGTCCCGTTGTGATTTATCCAGCGCCGGTGTTTAGTGGCGGCTCTTGGCCGTGACGAAGTAGTGGGCCACGCTGCGGACAAAGGGAATGGCTCCCTCGGGAACCTCGATCTCGCCCTTGAGAACGGCGTTGAAGCTGTGCGGCCCGCCGAAGTAGATCTCTGTATCTTCGGCGTTCTGGCTGACGCTGGTCCCGTCCAGATCGATGCCGGCAAAGAGGCCTTTGCTGCGCGAGTAGGTGAGCAACTCGGCGTTCATCTTCCAGTCGGTAGCCGCCTGGGTGTTGCGCCCTACCGGGCCGGCGGAGGCCGCCGCGTCGCCGCCGATCTTGAATTTGTTCTTGAGCAGGTCCTGGAAGCCGCGCTCGTTGACCGCGACCAGCACCAAATCGGTGGACTGCCCGCCGACCTGGAAGCCGAAGGAACCACCCGCCATGCGAATGAAGACTGGAGCGCTCCAGCCGTGGCCGGTGCGGCAGGTGACCACGCCCTGTCCGTATTGGGCGCCGAAGACAAAGGCTCCCTTGATGAACCCCGGCACGACGCCGACACAGGTGGCCTGCTCCAGGATGTTCATGGGAATGCTCTTGTCCTTGGCGGCCATGATCTGGTCCAGGACATCCTTGGCGGCGTCGATGCGGGCCTGCAACTCCTCCTTCTTGGAGGCGGCCAGGGCGCTGCCGGTGAGCACGAAACAGAGGCAAATGTACGCAATTGCTTTCTTCATTTCGATGTCCTTTCCTCTCCTCCACTCAACGCAGGGATGGTTGGAGATTGCAGAAGTTACGGCCAACTGCGCCGCCGTTCGCCCTCCTGGGGCAGGATGACTAACTGCGCGGGAGCCAGGGCGAAGGAAGGCACAGAGAAACAACGGCCTGCCGCGAAGCAAAAACCCGGTCAAGATCGAGCCGGCAGTGGGAAAGAAAGAGAAACCGCTTCCCTTGCCGCAAACGATCTCCCCGATTCAGAACCAGGAGCACTCGCAATCAGGCTACATGATCCATGCAGGAAGGTAAATTCTGGGCGGGAAGAATCGCGGCAGCCGAGTTGCAGTCGAATGACAAAAGCAAACGCCGGAATCGACTCCGAGGAATCGATTCCGGCGTTCATTGTTGGGAGGATAAGGGGGAGGGGGGGAAACCGCACAGTCCAAAAATCGCTTCGTATTCGAGTAAGCCGTAAAAAATAGGAGTTCCCAGACATCATGGTTAACATGCCGCCTGGGAACTCCTTTCCCCAGATCTGCGTTGTTTCTGTAAATCATTCTGTGGAAAAAACGGTTTGAAGACTGTTCAAAATTGCACAAATCCAAAAAAAATCCCGTTCCGCTTTTCGAGGCGGAACAGGCAGCGCAATGCGCTGGGTCAGTATAGGAGGAAAAAAGCGACTGCTGTAGCTGCTCAAACAGAAGGTGAAACTGGGGGAGGGTCAAAACCGCACAAATCTGAAGCTGCCTCATACCGAGACAAACCGAAAAAAGAGGAGTTCCCAGGCTTCATGGGAAACATGCTGCCGGGGAACTCCTTTCCCCAGATCTGCGTTGTTTCTGTAAACCATTCTGTGGAAATCGGAAGAATCGCACAAGAGTACGTAAGGCCTATGCCTTTAAGTAATCGTTTCCCCGCCCCTGCTAGTAACCAATCAATGTGACGAGGCGGGTTCCCGTTTTTGAAGTGCGTTGGGAGAATGGGCCTGGGCCAGATTCATGGCGCGCATGGAGAGTTCGATGCGGTTGTCGACCCCGGTCTTGCGCATGAGGCTGCCGACGTGAGCCTTGACGGTGCGCTCCTCGATGCCCAACTTGCGGGCGATCTCGCGGTTGGAGCGGGCCATGAGAATCAGCTCGAGCACCTGGCGCTCGCGGGCCGTCAGATAGGGATTGGCGTTGGAGAGGTTGGCTTCGGGTACAGCGAGCAGGCGGTCGATGAGCTTGGAGAGCAGGCGGCGCGGCGCCCAGATGGAACCGCCGGTGACGACTTCAATCGCCTGTCGCACGGACAACGGCCCGGCGGTGGCGTCCAGGTAGCCGCGGGCTCCGGCGATGATCGACTCCATGACCAGTTCGTCGTTGCCTTCCGGGCCGATCACAATCAGGCGCAGGGAGGGGCGGGCGCGGCGGATGGCTTCCAGCGTCTCCAGCCCCCTGCTCGAGGAGTTGAGGTCGACGACCAGATACTCCACCTGGGCGCCCATGAGGACCTCATCGAGGCTGCAAATCATGGCCTGCAAAGGGGCCTGGCCGGCGTCGGGCTGATCTTCAAAGATGCTGACGAGCCCTGCCAGGCGAATGGGTTCATCCGCCACCAGGCCCACACGGATCGGTTTCAGGTTGCGTATCGAAGACATGGTTGCAGCTCCCGGCTTCATCATCTTCAGAGATTCGATGGAACAGCAAAGCAGATCGGCGGGTCGCCGCACATCGCAGCCCCGGCCGGGGCGGCTACAGCTTGGGCAGCACGATACCCTGCTGATTCTGATATTTGCCCTTGCGATCGGCATAGCTGATCTCGCAGGGCTCGTTGGAACGGAAGAAGAGAATCTGGCACAACCCCTCGTTGGCATAGATCTTGGCCGGCAGGGGCGTGGTGTTGGAGATCTCCAGGGTGACAAAGCCCTCCCACTCCGGCTCGAAGGGCGTGACATTGACAATGATTCCGCAGCGCGCGTAGGTGGACTTGCCCACGCAGATGGAGATGACATCGCGGGGAATCCGAAAATACTCGATGGAGCGCGCCAGGGCAAAGGAGTTCGGGGGCACGATCACCGACTCCGCCTGCACCGAGACGAAGGAGCGTTCATCGAAGGCCTTGGGATCGATAATGGCGCTGTTGACGTTGGTGAAGATCTTGAATTCGTCGCTGACGCGCAGGTCGTAACCATAGGACGAGAGTCCGTAGGAGATGACGCCCGCGCGCACCTGCTTCTCGCTGAAGGGCTCGATCATTCTGTGCTCGAGGGCCTGTTCCCGAATCCAACGGTCGCTCTGAATCGACATGCTGCTCCTGTTCCGGGACGGTAATGCCCGGATAAAACCTTTTACAACTAGAATGAACTTGAATCCACCATCCTACGAGAGGCGCCCGCACTTGACAACGAAGATTGTGCGGAAAAAGTGCACAACGCCACAGAGCGACTGGCTGTGCTGAGAAAAATCCAGTCTGCGAGCGGAAAAATGCCGCTGGATGTCTTTCCATTATTCCACAATCGCGGGAAAACCTGTAGCATCGAGAACGTGGAACGTAGTACAGTCATTGCAGTTGCGCCAGCGAGGTTACCCCATTGATTAAACAGGACATCGTCCATCATGTGATCGAGCGCACGGGCCTGCCCCGCAGCAAGGCGGAGACCGCCGTGGATACGGTCTTCGAGGGCCTCAAGCAGGCACTCACGGCCGGCGAGCGTATCGAATTGCGCGGATTTGGCGTCTTCAGCGTCCGCGCCCGCAAAACCGGCATCGGCCGCAACCCCCGCACCGGCACCGAGGTCAGCATCACCCCCGGCAAGGCGGTGCGCTTCAAGCCCGGCAAGGAACTGCACTCGCTCGAAGGCGGCGCTGCGCCCCGCGAGTAGAGGCCAGCCGGCGCCTTCATCTCTCTCTGCACGCCCCATTCGCTCCGGGCATTCCCGCAGACCGGCAGCGCTGCGCCGATCCAGGCACAAGTGTTTCTGTTCGCAATCGCCGGTTGCAGCGGCGTCGATCTTTGCCGGGGCCGCGGGAAGACTCGGGATCGACAGAGACGGACAGAACCCGTTCTGTACAACCTCTTTTGAGGAATGCGGTGCGCTCACTCTTCCAGCGGGTTCTTCTGCCGGTTTTGCTCCTGGCGGCCAGCGCGATGACCACCACCGCCAACGGCGCCCGTTTCATGCAGAACTTTATCGAAGGCATGCCGCCGGTGGTGCGCGACAGCGATCTGTGGCCCTGGCCCTGGCTGGTTGCGCATCCCGATCTCTTTGTCTCGGGGTGGGCGTTTTCATCCACCCTGCTGGGGATTCTGCTGATCCACGAGTTCGGCCACTACTTCGCCTGCCGCTACCACGGGATCAAGTGCACGCTGCCCTGGGTTCTGCCCGCGCCCACGTTGAGCGGCACGGCCGGCGCCGTCATCCAGATTCGCTCTCGCATTCCCAGCCGCAAGGCGCTGCTGGATGTGGGCTTCTTCGGCCCGCTGGCGGGCTACGCGGCCTCGGTACTGGCCGTCGGAGTGGGCTTTGCACTCAGCTACCGCACCGCCGGCGATGCGCCCCACGCCATCGTCCGCTTCGGCGGCGAACCGCTGACCATTCGCCTGCTGCACGCCCTGCTGGTGCGGTGGGACCCGTCTACACCCGCCTTCGACAACATTGCTCCCCACCCGGTGCTGGTGGCCGGCTGGATCGGCATCTTCATCACCGCGCTCAATCTGATCCCCGGCGGGCAATTGGACGGCGGCCACATTCTCTACGCGCTTTCGCCGCGGCTGCACCGGTTCTTCACCAATGCCCTGCCCTTCGCGCTGTTTCTGGCGGGAACGGTTTTTTGGATGGGCTGGATGCTCTGGGGCATCCTGTTGCTGTTTCCCGCCATGCGCCACCCCAAGGTTCCCATTGAGCCGGGCCTGGATGGCGGCCGCCGCTTTCTCGGCCTGGTGGCCCTGGCGCTCTTCCTGCTGACCTTTACCCTGACCCCCTTCTACGACAACTCGCTGATGCACCTGCTGCATGTGGACCCGTTTGCGAGGATGCAGTAAGAGCGGAAACATGGCCATCGCTGAGGGTCATCGGTAGGACCAGCGCTTCGCATGAAGCACATCGCAGATAAAGACGGCGCATCTGTACTCTGCCCGCGATTCTCTGCTTCGAATGCAGCTTAGGAAACCTCTGATTAAGTGCTCTTTGTAAAAACCAACTTTCCCTCAGGGGCTAAAGCCCATAGATTCATTTGGATTGATGGACGGGCTAAAGCCCGTACCCTTCAAATCTTCGACCTAATCAGAGGTTCCTAAACGGACACCCTCTACAAAGGTTCGATAAGTAAAGAGAGATTTCCGCACTGCACAATGGGAAAGGCTCACCAATAACATCCATCTTCGTTGGCTTTAAAGCCGCTTGGCCTCTCCTCTGGCGATGGACGCACCCAGGAACTATTGAATACATGCACAAAATCCTTGTATCGCAGCCAGCGCCCGCCACAGACGCCGAATAGAATCTGCAACGGGCCGCCCAAGTGCACTCCAACTTTGCCCTTTGATTTGGCGTGCACAGCAAGGGGCAGGGAGAAAGCGCCTGCGCCAATCAAGGCGACATCGTATTCCAAGGTATCCATTTCAGCCTGCAAACGTGAAACCGCGGCAAACCAGTCGGCATCCACCGGTTTTGCCAAGCCTGCGCTGAACGGCGCACGCACTGTAAGAAGTTCAAAAGATGGCAACAGGTTGGGATTTTGCCACAGTTCCTCACGCCGGGCATACTGCGATTTAATGGAGTCTACAAAGGGAGAAATAACCAGTACCTTCTTTCCCTTGAGCGCGGCAGTCCACGGCTCCTGCAGATGATAAGGTTCAAGGCATTTCCCCCTGACCAGCGTTGCTGACTTGCAATAACGGCTCAGTATTTCCGGTTCCCCCGCCACGTCCCAGGAAACCAGCATGTCGCATTGACTGACAACATTGAGATAGGCATCGCAAAAAAGATCAAAAAACTCCGCCGTTTGCGGGAAAACACCGGAATTGAGAAACAGCGTATGAAAGATATAGGGTCGATAGTCCTTGGGAACCCGCCTGGCCTTGCGTGCCTTCTGTCGTCTCAAATAATCCAGCCCTGCATTGGCCTCGGTGGATCCCATTTTGCCGGCGGCATAGGGCTGACTTTCAAGAATGGCGCGCTCCAGCAACGAGCAGCCATCGATGACCGGCCTTCCGTCAAGCAGCCACTTCTTGGTACGGTTATAGGTCCTGCGCATCTTCCAAATTGCGCCATGAAGCGCTGGAATGCGGCGCATAAACTTGACCAGGAATAAGAATTGCTTCAATTGCACGAATGCTTCCTCCCTTAATTGTCGCCAGAATCCGCAGAAGAGAGACCAATTCAGTAACAGATAATTTGATGCAAATCGCCGGCCCATGGCCGTCCGAGTTTGGCGCATTCAAAGAGATTTCTAAAACGCCGCAATGGGCGCCCTGACGGAACTCAAAATAGGCGGCCGGTTTTAATCATTTAAGCAGCCCGGTTAAACGGCTCAATCTTGGGCTGTTTTCTTTGCGATGCCTGCCACATATCGTAATCGGTTTGCAACTCATACCAGATTTCGGCATGGGTGCCAAAGGCGGCGGAAAGACGTAGCGACATATCGGGCGAGATCCCGGCCTTACCGTTGAGGATGCGGGAAAGAGTGGCGCGGGAAACCTGCAAATGTCTGGCGGCAGAGGTTACATCCACGTCGCCCAGAAACTCCCGCAAAATCTTGCCGGGGTGTGGTGGGTTGTACATGCGCATATCTCTCCCCATGAACAAAACCTATTCTTGGAGCGATTATCCTAAATCAGGCGATTCCATCGCCGCCAAAAGCCCGATCTGGAAGGATAAGAAACTCATAATCAATCAGTTGTCATCCTGAGCGAAGCGAAGGATCTGCGGTTTCACGCTCTCCCATTAGGTGACGCCGAAAACACAGATCATTCGCTTCACCCAGGGTCGCGCAGGATGACAGACGAGGGTTGGGTACTCATTCGTTTAACAAGGAACAAGCGCAGATCCTTCGCTGCGCTCAGGATGACAATGCATCGATAGGGCCGATTCCGTTGCGGAATCGGCCCTGTGTACTGCTCATGGTTAAGATCATGCAGGCGTGGTTTGCCTTCGGTTCTCAGCTTCAACTACTCCCGCGCTTTTTCTTGTGTGGGCCAGCCGAAGGCGTCTGCCCCACCGCAGATGGCCGCAGGTGTTTACATCAGCCGCAGGGCATCGACATCGACGATGAGATTGCGGCGGGGGATGGCGGCGGTTTCGGCGTGGGCCAACATGGCGCGCAGAGCGGCGTTGAGGGCCTTGCGCGAGGTTGCCTTCAAGATCATGTGGAAGCGGTAGGTTCCCTTGATACGGGCGATGGGCGCGGTGCAGGGGCCCAGCACGCGCACACCTTCGGGTGCGACCTTCTGGAACCACTTGCCCAGCTCTGCCGACCAGCCCGCCGCTTCATCGAGCTTTTGCGATTGCACCAGCACGTTGGCCAGCAGACCGAAAGGCGGGTAGTGCATCCAGCGGCGGTATTTCAGCTCGCGCTCCACAAAGCTGGCATAGTCGTGCTTGCTGGCGGCCAGAATGGCGTAGTGCTCGGGATAGTAGGTCTGCACCACCACACGGCCGGGCAGATCGCCGCGGCCGGCGCGGCCGGAGACTTGCGTCATCAGTTGGAAGACGCGCTCGGCGGCGCGGAAGTCGGGCATGGAGAGGGAGTGGTCGCAGCCCACCACCCCCACCAGCGTGACGCCGTGGATGTCGTGACCCTTGGCGATCATCTGCGTGCCCACCAGCAGATTGATCTCGCCGGAGTGCAGGCGGGCCAGCAGGCGTTCGAGATCGAAGCGGCCCCGCACCGTGTCGCGGTCCATGCGGCCGATGCGGGCGGTGGGAAAGATCTCCGCCAGCCGCTCCTCGCCCTGCTGCGAACCCGCGCCCAGATAGTAGAGGTGTTCGCTCTCGCACTTGGGGCAGCGGGCGGGGACGGTGCGGCGGAAGCCGCAGTAGTGGCATTCAAGTCTTTGGCCGGCGCGGGCCACGCCGCTCTCCAGGTCGGATTCTGCCGGTTTGTGATGGGTGAGGGCGATGGCGCAGTTCTGGCACTCCAGCTTTTCGCCGCAGGCGCGGCAGATCACGGCAAAGGAGTAGCCGCGGCGGTTAAGCAGAATCAGCGCCTGTTCGCCGCGGTCGAGCGCGGCTTGAGTCTCGGCCACCAGCGAGCGGCTGAAGAGCTGCTCCTTGCCCGTCTCCTGGAACTCCTGACGCATGTCGATCAGTTCGACCGCCGGTAGGGGGCGGTGCATCACGCGTTCGCTCATCGCGATGCGGATGTACTTGCTGGCGGCGGCGTTCTGCCAGGTTTCCAGCGAAGGCGTGGCCGAGCCCAGCACCACCACCGCACCCTCCAGCTTGGCGCGCATCACGGCCACGTCGCGGGCGTTGTAGCGCGGGGTTTCCTCCTGCTTGTAGCTCTGGTCGTGCTCCTCGTCCACCACGATCAGACCCAGCTTAGGGACCGGCGCAAAGATTGCCGAGCGGGTGCCGACGACAATGGGCGCGTCGCCGCGGCGAATGCGACGCCACTGCTCGCTGCGCTCCTCGGGGGTGAGCGCGGAGTGCAAGAGCGCCACTTTGGCGCCAAAGGCCGCGTCCAGCAATCCCGCGGTTTGCGGGGTCAGGCCGATCTCGGGAACCAGCAGGATCGAGGCCAGCCCCTGGTCGAGCGCCCGCTGCATGGCGGCCAGATAGACGGCGGTCTTTCCAGAACCCGTAACCCCGTGCAGCAGAAAGGCTTGGAATGCCCCCAGAGAGGACGCCAGGGAGGCCAGCGCCTCGATCTGCGGCTCGTTGAGGCGCACCGGGCCGGCAGCGCTCATCAATCCGCCCAATCGAAAGGCAGCGGCCCGCTCGTCGATGCGCACCAGACCGCGCCGGACCAGGGTTTGCAGCGTCGAGGAGGGAAGATCGCGCTGGCGCAGCTCGGCCAACGGCATCTCGCCGCCTGCGGCCGCCAGTTCGGCCAGAATGGCCTGCTGGTTGGCGGTCAGGTTGGGCAGGCGGGTCTCGGGCAGCAACACGGCAAAGCGCTCGGTGCGGCGGGCATCGCGTTCGACGGCGGCCGTCTCGCGGGCGATCCACTTCTTGCGCAGCAGGCCGGCAAGCAACGGCAGCGATGCAGCCGTCGCCGAACGCAACGTGGAGACCTTTACCGCCTCGCCGCCAGCCAGACGCGCCAAAACGCGCCGTTCCATCGCCTGGTCTGCCGCGGAGAGCTTGCCACGGCGCTTCTTGTTCTTTTCGGCTGCTGCGGGCTCCGCAGGCTGGGCAAACAGGCCGGACGTGTCGGGGCGCGCCTTGAGCCGCGCGGAATCTGGCATGGGGGCCGGAGCCCCTGAGGTTTGCTCTTCGCCGCTGGAGTCGTCTTCCGGATCGTTCTCGATGGCCCGCGCCAGCACATCGCGGCCCAGATCGGTAATGCGGTAAAGAACTGTCCGGCGCACCTCGGCCATCAAGGGCAGCATGGCGCGCAACACCTCGCCCAGCGGGGTCAGGTAATACTGCGCCATCCACTCGGCCAGCTCCAGCAGCGAGTCGCTGAGCAGCGGCTCCTCGTCCAGCACCGCCTCTAAATAGCGCGTTTCGAATTCGGCAGGAGGCTTGGAGGCGATTTTGGTGACCACTCCGATCAGCTTCTCGTTGCGGAAGGGAACGATCACCCGCGCCCCGCGCAGCGGCTTTTGCCCCTCGCGCACCGCGTAGGTGAAGGGCCGCTCCAGCGGCACAGGCAGCGCGACTTCGCAGAAGTTGGTCATGAGCGGCAAGAACCAGTCTAGTTGATCGTGAAGTGGCGGGAAAAAGTTGGAGAATATCGCTTTTCCCAACCAACAAACGCAAGGTCCATGGCAGTACAATTCACACCGTGACCGCTAAACGAAATCCGCCCGCCGCTCCCACCCTTATCGAGGCCGCCGCGCCTCAGGCCATTGCCGGCCCCATCACCCTCTCCATCGACATTGGCGGCTCGGGGCTGAAGGCCATGCTGCTGGACGCTGCCGGGGTTCCACTCAGCGAACGCCGCCGTGTGCCCACGCCCACCATTCCCACACCGGCGGCGGTGCTGGCCGGGCTCAATGAGCTGCGCGCGCAGATGATGGAGTTCGACCGCGTCTCGGTGGGGTTTCCCGGCGTGGTCAAGCACGGCCGCACCTTCGGCGCTTTCAATCTGCATCCCCTCTGGGCGGCGGGCTTCCCGCTGCAAGAGGAGATGGAAAAGCTCTGGGACAAGCCCGTCCGGGTGGGCAACGACGCCGACGTGGCCGGTTACGGCGCCATCCAGGGCCAGGGCGTGGAGTTGGTCATCACCGTGGGCACCGGGCTGGGCGCGGCGCTCTTCACCAACGGACATCTTTGTCCCGGCCTCGAACTCGGCCACCACATCTGGCGCAAGAAGGGCATGACCTACGAGGACTACCTGGGCCGCCGCGGCCTGGACAAATTCGGCAAGGCGCGCTGGAACACGCTGCTGCAAGAGGCCATCGCCCAGACCGAAGCGCTGTTCAACTGGGACGTTCTCTACCTGGGCGGCGGCAACACCAAGAAAATCATGTTCACCCCCGCTCCCAATGTGAAGATCGTCCCGAACGAGAGCGGCATCCTGGGCGGCGTAGCGCTGTGGCGGGATCAGGGATAAGCGATAATCTTCTAATTTGAACTGTGACAATAGCGTAGACATGGTTCAAATTAGGACCTTGCCGAGTTTTGCAAGAGCTCTACTATTAAGGAAACACGAATGGGGAATACATCTATGACGGTAGAAGTCTTGAAGTCTTGGTTAGATGTGTTGACAGTGGTCTTGCTAGGGCTCACTTTTTTTGCTGGGGCCGGTGTACTCATAACCGGCAACATCATCAATCGGGGCCAAGAGGAGAAGCTGCGCAGATTTGACCACGACTTAACTATAGCGAAATCCGATCTAGCCGTAGCCGTTGAAAGAGCTGCCGATGCCACCAAGGCAGCAGAAATAGAGAAGATTGAGCGTTTGAAACTCGAAGCATCAATACAACCACGTGATATTAGCGCGGAGGAATTTAACTTATTCCGAATGGACCTCAATCATTTTGTTGGCCGATTTGTGAGTGTCAGGTCATACGCCATGGATGCCGAAGCAAGCCGGTTATCAGCGATGATCTTGTCAGCATTGCACTCATCGGGGATCACAACTTCTGACCAGCGCGGAAATCTAATGAATCTTGGGCCTGGCTGGAATGTAATCGAAGGAATACAAATAGCGGGCCCACACTCCCAGGATGACCTGATCAATGCACTTTTGAAATCGCCCTTGGGAACAGACCCGCATCTTAAGATGTTTCGGAAAGAAGACCCGAGAATCGAAGATACTACACCGGTTGAGATTTTAGTAGGAGTGAAGCCGGTGACGGAAACCCCGTAGCTAATATCGTAAAACAATCAACGGAAGAATTGTCGAAGGAATGGCAGATGAGGACAACACCGGGTATGCATCTGCGACGCTGTAGTTGCCTGTGGCCAGTCCACACCGAGGAAAAAGCGCGGAGTTGTGAACCAATCTCCAAACACAAACGTTGCGCCCCTTTTGGGTATCGAAGATGCAATGTCACAGAAGCGGCATCTGCCCCACCATAGGTGACTGTGGCAATCTGGAAGAGAGAAGGAGAATTCCCCCGATGTCTTCCCTACCTATTTCCGCCCCCGCATCGATTGAGAAACTTCATGTATGGGAGGCGGGAGGAGCCGCATCCGCCGAGGCGCTGAGCGCCTGGGTCGGCGCCCGTCTTGCCGCCCATGAAGCGGCTTTGGCCGAGTTGCTGGCCGTTTCGGCTCCGCGTACCCCCGCCAACACCCTCAGCCTCTACGACCGCGCCCTCTACGAGTTGAATCTGGCCGGTGCGCAGGCGGGAATTCTGGACTCCGTCGCCGCAGACAAGACGGTGCGCGATCAGGCTCAGAACGAAGCGCAGCGGGTGGCCATGGCGGGCAGCGCCCTGAGCCTCAATCGCGGCGTCTACGACGCTCTTGCGGCCATCGATCTCGAAGGCGCCAGCGTTGCCACGCGCCACTACGTCGAGCGCACCCTGCTCGGCTACCGCCTGGCCGGCGTGGACAAAGACCAGACCACCCGCGGCCGCCTGCAGGCGCTGCACGAGAAAGCCACTGGACTGGCGCTGGGCTTCAGCCGCAACATCCAGGAGGGAGGCAAGACCATCACCGCCACGGTAGATGAGTTGGAAGGCCTGCCCGCCGATTACCTCGCCCGCCATCCCGTAAGCGAGGATGGATTGGTCACGCTGACCACCGATCCCCACGAGATGCAGCCGGTGATGACCTTCGCCTCCCATCCGGCGCTGCGGGAGCGCATGTTTCAGGCCTACAACACCCGCGCCTACCCGGCCAACAAACAGATTTTGCTCGACCTGCTGACCACCCGGCAAGAGATCGCCAGCATCCTCGGCTTCCGCAGTTGGGCCGACCTGGCTACCGCCGACCAGATGATGGGCTCAGCGGCCAATGTGCGCACCTTCATCGAGAAGCTCAATCAGGCCAGCCGCGAGGGCGCGCGCCGCGAGCACGCGTTGGTGCTGGAGTTCGTCCGCCAGCGGCAGCCTGGGCTGACGGCTATCGACATGACCAGCCGCGCCTACTGGTATGAGCAGTTCCGCCGCTCGGCCTTCGACTTCGACTCGCAGTCGGTGCGGCCCTACTTCCCCTACGCACAGGTCGAGGCCGGCGTGCTGGATACGGCGGCGAAGATCTTCAAGGTAGAATTCAGGCCCTCGGCGGCCGAGGGCTGGCATCCGGCCGTCTCCGTCTTCGAGGTGATCGAGAACGATGCCGTGGTGGGCCGCGTTTATCTCGATATGCACCCCAGGGAGGGCAAGGACAAGTGGTTCTCCGCAGCGCCAGTGGTCACCGGCGTTCAGGGAGGCGCACTGCCCGAGGCGGCGCTGATCTGCAACTTTCCCGACGGCGAAGAGGGCGATCCGGGTCTTTTGCAATACAGCGACGTGGTCACCTATTTTCACGAGTTCGGCCACCTCATGCACGCCATTCTGGGCGGGCGCACAGAGTGGGTGGGGCTGAGCGGCTTTGCCACCGAGGGTGACTTCATCGAGGTGCCTTCGCAGATGCTGGAGGAGTTCTTCCGCGACGTGAAGCTCTTGCAGAACTTCGCCCGGCACTATGAAACCGGCGAGGTTCTGGCTGCCGAGAGCATCCGCAAGATGAAGCTGGCCGGAGCCTTTGGCCGCGCTGATTGGGTGCGCTCGCAGCTTTACTACACCACTCTCTCGCTCGATCTGCACGACCGGCAGCCTGCCAGCATCGATCTGGACGAGACCACGCGGCGGCTCTTCGAGAGCCTGCAACCCTGGAGCTGGTTCGAGGGCAACCGCATGTACGCCAGCTTTGGCCATCTCACCGGCTACTCCTCGAACTACTACACCTATGCCTTCGATAAAGTGATCGCGCTGGATTTCTTTGCTCAGTTCGACCCCACCGATCTGCTGGGCGGCGCGGCGGGCGAGCGCTATCGCCAGACAGTTCTCGAGCCGGGCGGATCGAAGCCGGGCCGGGAGCTGGTGCGCGCCTTTCTGGGCCGCGACGAAGAGTTCGCCGCCTTCACCAAGTGGCTCGACGAAGAGTTCGAGGGGGATCTGTTGCAAGCCTGATCGCGATCCGGCCGCAGGAGTGCGGATCGACCGGACTGCTTCTCTGTTGAACACCTTTTCAGCTTTGTTCAAAGAATGCCGATGAGCGGGTACAGGGTAGTGAAAGGAACCGATCATCCATGGCAATCCTTGAATGGAATAAGAAAATGAGCGTGGGCGTCGAATCGCTCGATGAAGACCACCGGAAGATGATCGCCATCATCAACGAGTTGCAGGAGGGCATCCAGGCCGGCCACAAGAAGGTAGTGCTGGAGCAGGTTCTAGATGAGTTGGTGGAGTATACCCAGGGACATTTTTCGCGGGAAGAAGCGCTCTTTGCTCATACCGACTATTCGGGCGCTGCGATGCACAAGAGCGATCACATGGCCATGATCCAGCGGGTGCAGAATCTGCGCACGCGCCTTCCCGACCGCCCGGTGGTGATGCTCGATCTGGAGTTGATGAGCTTTTTGCAGAGCTGGCTGGTCAATCACATCCAGACCACGGACAAAAAATACAGCGCATGGCTCAACTCCCACGGTATCTTTTAGGGTCCCGCTTGAGGCAGGGGAAGAATGCCGCGCGCCGATCATGCCAAAACGGACCGGGCTCTTGTCTTTTTTCCAGCATCCCGCCAGCTTTTCCGCGTCCATGCCGATAGCTTGAGAAAGAAAGCCTGACCAGGGCCGCCGATAGCCTCTGACTGCCTGGTGGATCTCCACCACGGTCAGAAGCTTGCTGCCCAGCTTGACGCAAGAAGCAAAGTACTCTTTCGGAAAGGTGGGATTCCCAATGTCCTTAATGACATGGACGGACGCCATGAGTGTGGGCGTCAAGGCGCTGGACGACGACCATAAGAAGCTGGTGGGCATGGTCAACGAACTGCACGACGGCATCCTGGCGGGCCATAGCAAGGAAGCGCTGGGGCCGGTTCTCGACCGGTTGGTAAACTATACCAAGGTCCATTTCTCCCGCGAGGAAGAACTCTTCGCTCAAACAAAATATCCCGATGCGGTGAGCCACAAGAAGGAACACGACGAACTGATCAAGAAAGCTCTGGACCTGCAGCAGCGATACAAAGGGGGCGCCACCTCCATGCTCTCGCTGGAGACCATGAGCTTTCTCAAGTCCTGGCTGAATCACCATATCCAAGGCGTGGATAAGAGCTATGCTCCCTACTTGAACAGCAAGGGTATCCGCTGAACCGAGAGGGGCGCATGGAATTGGATTGGCTGCGAGAGCGGACGTCCGGTGCAGGCGCAAAGATTTCAGTTGCGGCTGGGCGGCGGAGCGGCAGGAAGAGACTCGGGGATCCGGGAGGATTCGGTTAGCGTGAAAGAGCTGAAGAAGCGCGCCACATCTTTATCGTTCCGCGCCTGCGCCGAGGGGAAGGCGGCGGTGAGCATATAGAGCCGCTGCCCGGTATAAATGAGGCGGCAATTCATCACTCCGCCGCCGGAGTTGCGGGCAGAGAAGGTGCGCTCTGGGTAGCCTGAGGGGTTGCCGTGGGACTCGTTCACCAGAGAGGTCTGGGAACTGGTCATGGCATCGTCGCGGGCCATATCCAAAATGTGCTCCGGGGAGCGATCGAGGGTGCGGGTCACCGGTGGGTTGTCGGCCCAACTGACAGCGTAGGTGGTTTCGGCGTCGGGGTTGGCGTAGATCATTTCGACCTGCTCGGCGGCACCCTTTTCGGCGTAGGCTGGGACATGCATCTCTTTGATTTGGCTTGGCATATCCACTTTGAAGCCGTCCGGAGTGCGATCCACCGATTGCCACGAGACATGCGCCGCGCGGGTATACGAAGAGCCCGGGCCTGAGGTGACGCTCTCAATGCTCTCCTCAGTGCGAGAGCCAAATAGTCCCCACTCCCGATGGTGCAGGTAGACGTAGTAGACGCCTGCCAGAGCCAACAGGACCAGAACGATGATTTGCCAGCGTTTCACTGTCTCTGAGTCCGCCCATTTCCGCGGAAAGATGCTTTCCGTTTGTTCTCCCTTTATACACGGGGCGAGACAGATCGGCTACCTTTCCTTGCCGGTGCGCCAGGACTGAACGCATTTTTCCGTGCTAGAAAACCATTCTCATTCCCCTGGCATCGAAACGAGTATTCAGCAGAGGCAACCCGAAAGCATCTCACTCACCAACGATGGTTCCAACTCGCGTGTGCCGGTCCCCAACGGACCACATCTCCTTTCCCATCAGATCTCCATCCATCTACGCCTCTCAAACGGGCCTGCCGGAAGGCGGGCCCACTCCATGCCCGAAAAAAGCCGGGTCAGAATCGCCGAACAGATAAAATAGACCACAATGGCTTCTTCTACCAAGGCGAAATCCACCCCCGATGCGGCCGTTCAGGCTCTGGACGATCTCTATGCTTCTGCCGGTCTGGTGCGCAACCTGCGCGGCAAGGCTGGCGGCGTCACGGTGCGCATGAGAATGGAGCGCACCGAGCCGGAGGCGCTGCAACAGCCCGCACCCGATCCACTGGAAGCGGCAAACGGCGTTCGCTGGCTGCCGCTGCCCCAACTGACCGGGCGGGGAGGAGCGAAGCTGGATTGGCTGATGGGCGGTTTTAGCACCCGCAGGGGCGGGCTGAGCCATGCCTATTGCGGCGCTGGCGAGCCCGGCGAATTGAATTTGGGTTTTACCGCCAGCGACGAGCGGGAGACGGTGGAAGGCAATCGAAGATTATTCGTGAAGGCGGTCAGCGGCCGGGCGGTTACGCCGCTGGTGACGCTGCGGCAGATTCACTCCAATTTGGTTGTGAAGGCCGAACGCAAGGACGCGCGCCGCGACCTGCTCCGCCAGGGCGACGGCTTGATGACCGACCAGCCCGGCTTGCTGTTGGGGATTCAGACCGCCGACTGCATTCCGGTGCTGGTGGCCGACCGCAAACGACGAGTGGTGGCAGCCTTTCATGCCGGCTGGCGGGGCACCGCCGCGCGCATCGTCGAGAGCGGTATCGGGCGGATGCGCCTGGAATACGGTTGCAAGCCCGAGAACCTGATCGCCGCCATCGGCCCCGGCATCGGCGCTTGCTGCTACGCGGTGGGCGAGGAGATGCTGACCGCCTTCGAGTCGCAGTTTGCCTACGGTCGCGAGCTTTTTCGCGAGGTCTACGACTCCGACCCCATCCGCAAAAAGTATCCCATGCTGTTTTTGACGCAGCGCGCACCGGGCCACTCGCCCATCGGCCCCAACCTGCACCTGGACCTGATCGAGGCCAACCGCCGCCAGTTGCTCGACGCGGGACTGAAAGAAAGTGCGATCCAGAGTATGGGCGGCTGCACTTGCTGCCAGCCCGAACTCTTTTTCTCTCATCGCAGCTCGCAGGGCTACGCCGGACGGATGTTGAGCGTCATCGGCATCCGGCCCGAGGCGGCAAGCAAGAAATAAGGGCGCTTCCCACCTTTTTCTTTCCCTTCCAATGCCTTTCCGCGGGCTTCCGGCTGCTGCTGCGAACACGGCGCGAACAATAGATTCAATCCCGCCTCCGCCGCCAGGCGTGGCTTAGGGAACCTCTGATTAAGTCGGAGGTTTGAAGGGTACGGGCTTTAGCTCGTACATAAAGCTCAAAGAATCAATGGGCTTTAGCCCCTGAGGAAAGGTTTGGTCATAGGAAACACACTTAATCAGAGGTTGATTAGGGAGAGAGCAGCGCGGCGCGCGTCCAACCCCTCTCCAGGAACGGGCCGAGAGATGGACACGCGCTCGTGCGATAGAAAAACCGCAGGCTCAGGAGGCCTTGGCGGCCGCTTCTTCCGGGTTGACCAAGTCGCGCAGTTCCTTGGAAGGCTTGAAATAGGGAACCTTCTTGGCGGGAACCTCGACGCGTTCGCCGGTCTTGGGATTGCGTCCAATGCGGGAATTGCGCTGACGGATGCGGAAGCTGCCAAAGCCGCGAATCTCAATCTTGTCGCCGCCCTGCAAGGCCCCGATCACGGAATCGAAGATGGTCTCGACGATGACTTCGCCATCACGGCGGGTGAGATCGCCCAGGCGCGTCACCTTTTCCACCAAATCTGCTTTTGTCATGCCCATTAGGCCTCCGCTCACAGCATAAACGGAATCGGCTCAATCATGTGCGAAAAAGAAGCGGGTTTTTTGAGATTTGCGCGCCGGGCGTTGCTTCAGGAATCGAAAATACCCTCCCCGATGGAGTTGGAGCGGGTCAAAACGGCCCATTGGAGTTATCATGACGAGAGTCAAACTCTGAAAAAATCCGATCTTGGCGGAACAGGGATTCCGCGGGTGGTCGTTACCGTGACGCAGGTTCCGCAGTACAGCATTGTTATTCCGGCCTACAACGAGAAGGCGCGCATCCCGGCGGCTCTGGAAGCGGTAGTGAGCTGCATCCGCGCGCAGGGCTGGCTGGCCGAAGTGATCGTCGTCAACGACGGCTCCACGGACTCGACCGCCCAGGTAGTGCGCGATTTTGCCCGCACCGCTCCCGAGGTTCACCTCATGGAGAACCCCGGCAACCGCGGCAAGGGCTACAGCGTACGCGCCGGGATGCTGGCCGCGCGGGGCGAGGTGGTGATGTTCACCGACGCCGATCTTTCCGCGCCCATCGAAGAGGCCGAGCGCCTCTTTGCCGCCATCGCGCAGGGCGCCGAGATCGCCATCGGCTCGCGCTGGCTGGAGCGTGATCGCCAGACCCAGCGCCAGCCCCTCTACCGGCAGTTTTTCGGCCGCTGCTTCAACACCGTCACGCGCATGGTGATGCGGCTGCCGTTCGTGGACACGCAGTGCGGCTTCAAGGCCTTCACCCGTACCGCGGCGCAGACCGTCTTCCAGTTGCAGACCATCGAACGCTGGGGCTTCGACCCGGAGATCCTCTTTATCGCCCTGAAGCGCGGGCTGCGCGTCGATGAGGTTGCCGTCAGTTGGGCGCACGACGAGCGCAGCCGCGTCAGCTACCTAAAGGACGGCCTGAAGATGCTCCAGGAGCTGGCTCTGGTGCGCTGGAACGCCTTCCTGGGCCGCTACAACAAGCCTATCGAAAAGCGGCCGCGGGGCGAATCGAGCCGCGCCTCTGGCTCCTGAGGCCGGCACAGAGCCGCGCATTCTCGACACCGGCCCGCCGGTTTACAATTTCTCCACTGAGATCGATACGATTCAGAGGAGATTCTGCTTATGCTGAGAAAACTGGGACTCGCCGTACTCTTCCTCGCTCTGGGCTCCGTAGCTGCTCTGGCCGCGGACTTCAACGGCAAATGGACGGCCAGCGTGGAAACGCCGCGCGGCACGCAAACCCTGACCTTCACCTTCCACGCCGACGGCGCCAAGCTGACCGGCACCATCACCTCGCCGCGCGGAGACACCGACCTGCAAGACGGAAAGATCGACGGCGACACGATTTCCTTTACCCAGGTGATGAACTTCAACGGCAACGAGTTCAAGATCGTCTATACCGGCAAAGCCGACAAGGACACCATCAAGTTCACCCGCCAGGCCGGCGACCGGCCCGCCCAGGAGTTCACCGCAACCCACTTCAAATAGCGATCAATCCGGCCTCAACCTGGTTGAATTGGCTTGTGCGACTCTTTCCGTTCAGAGGTCCGCGACGCTGTCAAGCTACTCGCTCGCAGGGGCGGCGATGGAGGCGAATCAACTCCTCACTGAGATTGTGGCAAAACGGCGGGTTGGGCTCATGGTCTCCCCGGCCCTCAAAAGCGAGGGAGCGGGGTCACCTTCCCAGATTTTAGGACAGGAACACACTCCTGAAGCGATATACTCCCACGTCTCATAGTGATATACTTTTTATATATCACAGGGGGCTTTATGCGCACACTTATTGACATTCCCGAAGAAGATCTCAAGCTGCTGAATCAAGTCGCCAAGAAGATGTCGATCTCGCGCGCCGAATTTGTGCGGCGTTCGGTCGCTACCTCTCTTGCGCCGCACCGCCAAAAGATGAATCATGCCGCTTTTGGGACGTGGTCCGGCTTGCACGAGGACGGACTCGCTTATCAGGAGAGGATGCGCGCGGAATGGTAACCATGCCGGTTCTCTTCGACACCAACATTCTCATCGATTACCTGCGCGGCATTCCGCAAGCGCGCGCCGCCTGCGACCGCCACGCCGACCGCGCCGTCAGCATCGTCACCTGGATGGAAGTGATGGCGGGTTCGACCGCCGCCAATGAAGCGGATGCGCGCTCCTTCCTGCTGAATTTCTATACTCTGCCCCTGGACGCCGATGTGGCCGAGCGGGCATTTCTTCTGCGCAGGACAAATCGCATCAAGCTCCCCGACGCCATCATTCAGGCGACTGCCGAGGAATCTGGCCGCATTCTGATCACGACCAACACCCGCGATTTCCCTTCTGGCACACCAGGGGTGCTGGTTCCGTATACTCTCTGATCGCCTGGGCTGATGAGCGGGCCACCGGCCTGCCACCCAACCGGAGTCTCAGGAAAAAACTCGTCAAGTTTGTTCAGTTCGACTAATCTTAGAAGCGTCAGGGCACGGCTTCAGCCGTGCCGCCAGCAACCTCTAAAAGTGGAGGGCTTTAGCCCCTGCGATGTCGATTCCTTCCCGGCCTTCGGCTCCATCAAGCGCTTCCTATAGCCCGCGCACATTCTTTGTAACCACGCGGACAGCAGGTGGAAGATCGCTCTTCCAGACTGATCGCATGGCGTCTCTTTTGATCGAAGTTCTTCGCTCCTATATGCGCGCCGGAAAAATTACTTTTCACGACTTTGTGATTATGCCCAATCATGTTCACATTCTGATGACTCTTCCGGGCGAGGTGACTCTTGAGAAGGCGATGCAATTGATCAAAGGAGGCTTCTCCTTCCGCGCCAATAGAGAGCTTGGATTTCGCGGCGAGGTTTGGCAGCGCGGGTATTCGGATGTGCAGATCATTGATGAGCAGAGCTTGCTGCGGCATCGCGCATACATCGATAACAATCCGGTGAAGGCGGGGCTGGCGCACGCGCCGGAGGAGTTTCCGTATGGAACGGCATATTTGACGAAGCAAAAGCACGCAGGGGCTAAAGCCCAGACACTTTTGGAGTCGGCTGGCGGCACGACTGAAGTCGTGCCCTGACGCTTCTTGACTGGTTATTGAGTTTTTCGGCGACCGACAGGAAAACGAAAAGCAGCCCATCGAGGTTCATCGTCTCCCCGGCCCTAAAAAGCGAGGGACCGGCGCACCCTCATTGTGGTTGGGATAGAAAACCGAGAGCGGGGCTACCCGCCATTTAATGATTCGGAATCCGGAAATGAATGGTTAGTGTGCGGTTGGCATGGAGAGTACTTTCGCACATTGGTCACTCGAAATCAAACCAAAATTTGACGTGTACTTTTGAAGCTGGAGAAATACGTCGTCTTCGGAAACTGATGCCTTCAACAGCATGATTGACAAAACGACCACTTTATCTTTGATCAATGAGGAAACGAAATATTGTTTCGCAGCTTTCTTCCCTGGAGGATTCTCCTTCTTCCAGAGATAGAAAAGCGGTCGTCGCTGCCATCAGTATTCTCATTGGAAGGTGGTCCATAATCCGTGATCACCATCGAAGGATCGAGTTTTTTCTGGTACGTCTGTTCATACTGTGCCTGTGCACGAAGAATGTCTATGGGTTTTGAACCTTTGACATATTTTGCAAAGTCAGATCTTTCCACCAGAATTGACTCGTAGGCCATGTCATCGATGAAGATGAAGGTTCTTCCGGGATCGTCTTTGTCGTTGAACGAAAAAGTTTTTCCATCCAGATAATAGCGAAAACTGCTATCTCCCATGAACCTGTAAAAGTAGTAGCCGGTACCTTGATCAGGTTTTAAGACTTTGGTTTGCCCTGTGTCTGGACATTGGGGATGCAGATCTACAGCGCCAAGAAACAAAACGGAAGAAAGCAAAATAAACATCCGCCAAGCTGAAGGCATCAAACCCTTGACGACCTTCCAATCTACATTCTGGACCCCATCTCTCATTCGAATGCCTCCGAAACGTACTTAACCCGACTGAATAGTTAACATTGACTGCCGAGTACCTGTGCCCCAAGTCTCGAATTGTTAGAGACCTGGGAAGCTAGGTCCTGGCACCGCGATGGCGAGCTACGCGGTCGCCGTTCGCGCCACCGCCTGCAATCCCCGCGCCTCGATTTCGAACTCGCGGATCTTGTATTTCTGGATCTTGCCGCTCAAAGTCGCCGGGAACTCGGTGACAAAGCGGACGTACTCGGGGATTTTGTAGTAGGCGATCTGGTCTTTGCAGAAGCTCTTGATTTCTTCTTCGGTGGCTTCGGCGCCCGGCTGCAGGCGGACCCAGGCGCAGACGACTTCGCCGAGGCGGGCGTGGGGCAGGCCGACAACTTGCGCCTCGGTGACCTTGGGATGAGTGTAGAGGAACTCCTCGACCTCGCGGGGATAGATGTTCTCGCCGCCGCGAATGATCACGTCGCGGGAGCGGCCGGTGATGCGCAGGCAGCCGTCTTCGCGCATGACGCCTAGGTCGCCGGTGTAGAGCCAGCCGTCTTCATGGATGACCAGCCTGGTGCCTTCGGGGTCGCCATCGTAGCCCTTCATCAGGGCGTATCCGCGGACGCAGATCTCGCCCTGCTCGCCGCGCGGCAGAGGCTCGTTGGTGATGGTGGAGACGACCTGAATTTCGGTTTGGGGCATGGCGCGGCCGACGGTGTTGACGCGGACTTCGATGCAGTCGGCGGCGTCGGACATGGTGACGACGGGCGAGGTCTCGGTCTGGCCATAAGCAATGACCAGCTCGCCAATGTGCATCTCGGTGAGGACGCGCTTCATCAGTTCGATGGGGCAGGGCGCGCCGGACATCATTCCTGTGCGGAGGGAGGTCAGGTCGTAGGTTTTGAAGTCGGGCAGGGCGAACTCGGCGACGTACATGGCCGGGACGCCGTAGACGCTGGTGGCGCGCTCGTCGTTGATCGCTTTGAGGGTGAGGCGGGGATCGAAGGTCCAGTTGGGCAGTATGAGCGCCGCACCGGTGTTCAGCGAGGTCATGCTGCCGATGACGCAGCCGTAGCAGTGGAAGAGCGGAACGGGCACAACGATCTTGTCGACCTCGGTGTAATGAAAGCCCTGGGCGAGGAATTGGCCGTCGTTGATGACGTTGTAATGGGTGAGCATGACACCCTTCGGTAATCCAGTCGTTCCGCTGGTGTACTGGATGTCGGCAATGTCCTGCGGATCGACGTGGTCGGGCAAACGGCCCTCGGCGTCAAGGAAGGCAGGCCACTCCGGGGTGTCGAAGTAGATGACGTGCTGGAGTTCATGGTCGATGCCGTGGCGGGCGCGGGCAAGGATGTCGGCATAGTCGGCGTGGCGGTCCTTGTGCCAGAGGAAGAGGGCCTTCATGCGCGAGCGTTCGAGGGTGTATTGCAGCTCGTGGGAGCGGTAGGCGGGGTTGACGTTGACCAACGCCGCTCCGGCGCGGGCGCAGCCCATATGCATCATCACCCACTCGATGCAGTTGGTGGACCACAGGCCAACCCGGTCGCCGCGACGGATGCCCAGCGCCCACAAACCGCGCGCTACGCGGTCGGCGGCGGCGCTCAATTCCGCCCAGGTTAGACGCTTGGACTGGTGGAGCGAGGCCACGGCAAGGCGGTCGGGGTAAAGGCTTGCGGTGCGAGCCAGCAACTCGCCGATGGTCAAATCGAGGAGGGGACGGCTAGGTCCGCGCGTATAGCTCAAGGTGCAAAGATTCTCTTCAACAGGCATAATTTGTCAGAAACAACGAAGGGCAGTGTACACCCTGCGAAGCGGCGGAGCCAGTGTATTCGTCACTGCGGCGGCGCGACCGGCGGTGCGGGCGACGCCTGGACGACGGTACACTAGAGAGGAAAATCTCAACCGATGCGGCGGCGATACCTATGACGGAAACAACTTCCAACCCTACCGTTGCACCCGCAACAGGAGCCTGCCGGTCTGCGGGCAAAGTCAGTGTGGCGCTGCAAGCCTCCACGCCCGCGGAGTTGATGGAGCGCGCCGAAGCGGCTCTGGCCGACGCACTCTTTCTGGAGTTTCGCCTGGATGCGCTGGACGCGCCGATGGAGGCTCTACAGCCGCTGCGGGATTTCCTCAGCGCGCACCCCGCGGTCACCGCCATCGCCACCTGCCGACGCCGGGCCAACGGCGGGTCTTTTACCGGATCGCTGGAAGAGGAAATCCAGATTCTAGGACAGGCCGCCGAGGCCGGCTGCCGCATCGTCGATCTTGAAGTCGAGTCGGCAGAGGCGGCCACTCCGGCCCAGTTCGACGCCCTGCGCCAGCGCTTGCAAGCCGCCGGCGCGGAGCTGCTCATCAGCTTTCACGACTTCGTGCAAACCCACAATCTGGGCTTCGCCGCCCAGCGCATCGCCGCCTTTCAGCCGGATTTCGTCAAGGTGGTCTCGACCGCACAAACGCTGGCAGACAATCTGGCCGTGCTGCGGCTGATCGAAGAAAGATCGCAATCTGCACGCTTCGTCGGCATCGCAATGGGCGAGGAGGGCATCGTCAGCCGGGTGCTGGGGCCGCGCGCCGGAGCGGCGTTTACCTTTGCCTCTTCGGCGAATGGAGCGGGAACGGCTCCCGGCCAGGTCTCTGCACAAACCCTGCGCGAGCTCTATCGCGCCGAGCAGTTGAATGCGCAGACGCGCATCTTCGGCGTCGCCGGCAACCCCATCTGCCACTCCCTCTCACCGCTGATGCAGAACGCGGCCTTTCACATCGAGGGCATCAACGCGGTGCTGCTGCCGTTGAAGGTCACCGCGCTCGCCGACCTGCTGACCCTACTGCGCGAACTGCCACTGGCCGGCGCGGCGGTCACCATGCCGCTCAAGGTGGAGATTTTGCCGTTCCTCAGCAGCATGGACCCGTTAACCGAGCGCATCGGCGCCTGCAATACCCTGCGCGTGGGCGGGGATGGGTCCATTGAAGGATTCAATACCGATGTTGCCGGGGTGGTGCGCCCGCTGGAGAAGCGGATGGCGCTCAAGGACGCGAAGATTGCCGTTCTTGGCGCGGGCGGAGCGGCGCGGGCCGCGGTCTTCGGCCTGGTCGATCAGGGCGCGGAGGTCTTCATCGTCAACCGCACCCACGCTACGGCCGTCGCTCTGGCCGCGGAGGCGGGCGCGCAGGCGCTGGAGCAAAAGGACTTCGCCGGCCTGCACTTCGACGCGCTCGTCAACTCCACGCCCTGCGGCATGAAGGACGGGAAGCAAGCTCTGCCCATCGCCGCCGACGAGTTGAACGCCAACCTGGTCTTCGACCTGGTCTACAACCCGCTGGAGACGCCGCTGCTCAAGCTGGCCAGGGAGCGGGGCCTTGCGACCATTGGCGGCATGGAGATGTTCGTGCAGCAGGGCGCGCGCCAGTTCGAACTCTGGACCGGCAAGCCCGCTCCGGAAGCAGAGATGCTGCGCGTCGTGGAGCTGGAATTGCGCAAGCGGGGATAGGTCCGTCTGGGTCACGCGCACGGGTCGCCCAAGACGTGAGATTGAGTCCTTAAAGTTCTGTAGAAGCGTCTGAGTGGCGAAGCGAGCCACCAGGTCGATTCCTTAGGATGTTGTTTACCAAGACGACATTCCAGGAGGACGGCACAGATGACTCGCAAGGG
>Ga0181529_10000791_pt1 | contig 44525 bp, 47 predicted proteins | sample PEATcosm2014_Bin_36_FD_119763 | JGI IMG/M metagenome (GOLD analysis project Ga0181529, IMG submission 119763) | Peatland microbial communities from MTU Mesocosm Facility, Houghton, MI, USA - PEATcosm2014_Bin10_30_metaG | ecosystem: Environmental > Terrestrial > Soil > Wetlands > Peat | place... | reverse complement strand
GTACGAGACCGCCAAGCGCCACTACGCGCACGTCGACTGCCCCGGCCACGCCGACTACATCAAGAACATGATCACCGGCGCGGCGCAGATGGACGGCGCGATCCTGGTGGTTGCCGCCACCGATGGGCCGATGCCGCAGACCAAGGAGCACGTGCTGCTGGCGCGCCAGGTGGGCGTGCCCTACATCGTCGTGTTCCTGAACAAGTGCGACGCGGTTGAGGACGAGGAGCTGATCGAGCTGGTGGAGATGGAGGTCCGCGAGCTGCTGTCGAAGTACGACTACCCGGGCGACGACACCCCGATCATCCGCGGGTCGGCCCTGGGCGCGCTGAACGGCGAAGCCAAGTGGGAAGCCAAGATCGACGAGCTGATGGAGGCGGTGGACAGCTTCGTGCCGCAGCCGACGCGCGCGGTCGAGCTGCCGTTCCTGATGCCGATCGAAGACATCTTCTCGATCTCGGGCCGCGGCACGGTGGTCACCGGACGCATCGAGCGCGGCAAGGTGAAGGTGGGCGAGGACTGCGAGATCGTCGGCTTCCGCGAGACGCGCAAGACGGTGTGCACCGGCGTCGAGATGTTCAAGAAGCAGTTGGACGAAGGCCTGGCGGGCGATAACGCCGGCATCCTGCTGCGCGGCACGGCGAAGGAAGATGTGGAGCGCGGCATGGTTCTGGCGAAGCCGGGATCGATCACGCCGCACACCAACTTCAAGGGCGAGGTGTACGTGCTGTCGAAGGAAGAAGGCGGGCGGCATACGCCGTTCTTCAACGGCTACAGGCCGCAGTTCTACTTCCGTACCACCGACGTGACCGGCTCGGCCAAGCTGCCGGCGGGCACCGAGATGGTGATGCCCGGCGACAACGTGCAGCTGGAGATCGAGCTGCACACTCCGGTGGCCATGGAGAAGGGCCTCCGCTTCGCCATCCGCGAAGGCGGAAGGACCGTCGGCGCAGGAACGATCAGCGAAATCATCAAGTAGTTCGGAGTTGCCGTAATCGGAGTTGCTGTAACCAGATAAACGAGGGCTGCCGGCCCATTGAGATGTGAGCGGGAAATGACCGGCAGCCACTCCAAACGATCTTTGAGGGCCGGCTCGATAGAGACGGGGAAAAGAGACGCGACATGGCAGGACAGAGAATCAGAATCCGTTTGAAGGCGTACGACTACCGCGTGCTGGATACGTCGACCGGCGAGATCGTCGATACCGCGAAACGCACTGGCGCGCAGGTTGCGGGGCCCATCCCGCTGCCGACGATGAAGAACAAGTATTGCGTGCTGCGTTCTCCCCACGTCGACAAGAAATCGCGCGAGGCGTTCGAGATTCGCACGCACAAGCGGCTGATCGACATCCTGGAGCCGACGCAGCAGACGGTGGACGCGCTGATGAAGCTCGATCTGCCGGCGGGCGTCGACGTTGAGATCAAGACGGTGCAGAAGTAGGCAAAGTTTAGAAGTACCGGCAGTGCTGAGGCCTTCGGGCCGGGCATGATGAGGAAAGGAAGATGACGATGGCGGTTACAGGAATTCTCGGCAAGAAGATCGGCATGACCCAGCTGTTCGACGACCGCGGCGACGTTCACCCGGTGACGGTGTTGAAGGCGGGCCCATGCGTGATTACGCAGTTGAAGACGCAGGCGAAGGACGGCTACGACGCGGCGCAGATCGGCTATGTCGATTTCATCAAGGCGTCGAAGGTGAACAAGGCCATGACCGGGCACTTTGCCGCGTCGAACGTGCCTCCGGTGAAGGTGATCAAGGAAGTTCCAGTCGAGGCCGCGAAGGAAGGCGACGAGAACGGCGCAGTCAAGGCCGGCGATCGCGTGATGGTCGACATCTTCTCCGATGAGAAGTTCGTCGATGTGATCGGCACCTCGAAGGGACGCGGGTTTGCGGGCGTTGTCCGGCGGCATCACTTTGGTGGCGGCCCCAAGGCGCACGGCCATATGTTCCAGGTGCAGGGCTCGATCGGCGCGTCTTCGTTCCCGTCGCGGGTTTTCCCCGGGCAGAGGATGCCGGGCCACATGGGCCACGCGCAGATTACGGTGCGCAACCTGCGCATCCGCGGCATCGACCTGGAGGACAACCTCCTGATGGTGGAGGGCGCAGTTCCCGGCCCGCGCGACGGATATGTTTTGATTTCGAAGGCGAAGGCGCCGCCGCGCGAGCGTCGCGGATTTGCCGGAGCCACCACGCTGGATCCGTTGAAGGCTTCGAAGAAGGCTTCGCCGAAGAAGAAGTAGTTAGGCACAAACTCTGCGCGGGGACCAGACCGGGAAACGCAGACGAACAAAGTCAGGGCACGCCGCATCGATGGCGGGCAAGAAGAGAGAAGAGCGATGGCAAAGATCAACGTAGTCAATCTCGGCGGGAAGGTGGTTGGGGAGTTCGAACTCCTCGACGAAGTTTTCGCGGGCGAGATCAATGACGGGCTGCTGTGGGAGTCGGTGAAGCACTACCGCGCCGCGTTGCGGCAGGGCACCGCGTCCACCAAGACGCGCGGGCTGGTTTCCGGCGCAGGCCGCAAGCTGTGGAAGCAGAAGGGCACGGGGCGCGCGCGTATCGCGTCGATCCGCAGCCCGCTGTGGCGCTCGGGCGGCACGGTACACGGGCCGAAGCCACGCAGTTATGAGTATGCGTTTCCGCAGAAGAAGCTGATGGGCGCGTTGCGCTCGGCGATTGCGGCGAAGATAGCCGACGGCAAGCTGACGGTAGTGGAGTCGTTCGACGTGGCCGAGCCGAAGACCAAGCTCTTCCGCGCGGCGCTGAACAAGCTCGAAGCCGGCAAGACCACGCTGCTGGTGGAGACCAGCCGCAAGCTGGACGAGAAGCTTTATCTGGGCTCGCGCAATCTGGCCGGCGTTGAGCTGGTGCTCTCGTCCGAGGTGCATCCGTACGATCTGCTGCGCTACGAGCACGCGGTGGTCTCGAAGGACGCGCTCGAAGCGCTGCAGGACACGCTGAAGAAGTTCGTTTCGAAGCGCAGCAAGATCGCGCAGAAGGAGGTTGCGTAATGCCAACCCTCTACACCGTTATTCGCCGCCCGCTGATCACCGAAAAGGGCATGGGCGTGAAGGAAACCCAGAACACGCTGGTCTTTGAGGTCGATACCAGAGCCACCAAGACCGAAGTCAAGCAGGCCGTCGAGACGCTCTTCAAAGTGAAGGTAACCGGCGTCCGCACGGCCACCGTGGAAGGAAAAGAACGCCGCCGGGGCAAGTTCACCGGCTACCGTCCCGACTGGAAGAAGGCCTATGTCCGGTTGAAGGATGGGCAGAAGATGCCGGAGTACCTGAATAGTTTGTAGTTGATAGTTGATGGTTGCTAGTGAAGACGAGAAAGAACTAGCTAGAAGCTGAAAGCTAAGAGCTAGGAGCTAAATACAATGCCGATCAAATCATTTCGACCGATTACCCCGTCCCTCCGCTTCCAGACGAAGCTGGTGAACGATGACCTGACGACGGACAAGCCGCACAAGCCACTGCTGACCGTGAAGCAGCGCACCGGCGGACGCAACTCGACGGGCCGCATGACCATCCGCCACCAGGGCGGAGGCCACAAGCAGAAGCTGCGCCTGGTGGACTTCAAGCGCGACAAGTACGGCATTCCCGGAACGGTCGCGACCATTGAATACGATCCGAACCGCAGCTCGCGCATCGCGCTGGTGAACTATGCGGACGGCGAGAAGCGCTACATCATCCAGCCGATCGGGCTGAAGGTCGGGCAGAAGATCATGAGCGGGCCGGACGCCGATATTCTGGTGGGCAACGCGCTTCCGCTGAAGAACATTCCCGCCGGCACGACGGTGCACAACATCGAGCTTCGTCCGGGCAAAGGCGCGCAGATGGCGCGCTCGGCGGGTGCGCAGGTGCAGCTGGTCGCGAAGGAAGGCGACTATGCGCTGCTGAAGCTGCCTTCGGGCGAGACGCGCAAGGTGCTGGTCGAGTGCATGGCGACCATCGGCCAGGTCGGCAACACGGACCATGAGAACACCTCGATCGGCAAGGCCGGGCGCAATCGCTGGAAGGGCATTCGCCCAGCCAACCGCGGCGTGTCGATGAACCCGGTCGACCATCCGCACGGCGGCGGCGAAGGCAAGACCTCCGGCGGACGCCACCCGGTCACTCCTTGGGGCCAGCCGACGCGGGGATACAAGACGCGCAACAACAAGCGGACCGATGTATTTATCGTCAGCCGCCGCAGCAAGTAAGCAATTCGCAGTCAGGATTCGGAGTCGCAAGCTAGAAACACCAAGTCTCGCAGTTGAGAGATTCGTCGTATACAGCACCGTAACCGGCAGTAAAGGAATTGGAGTTACACGATGGCACGTTCCGCAAAGAAAGGTCCGTTCATTGACACCCATCTTCAGACGAAGATCACGGTGATGAACCAGACCAACGACAAGAAGGTGGTGCGCACCTGGTCGCGCCGCTCGACGATCTTTCCCGACATGGTCGGGCACACGATCGCCGTCCACAACGGCCGCAAGTTCATCCCGGTGTATGTGACGGAGAACATGGTCGGGCACAAGCTGGGCGAGTTTGCGGCGACGCGCGTGTTCAAAGGCCACTCCGCTCGCGCGGCCGAGACCACGGCGAAGCCGAAGTAGACGAGGACCTGCAGTTCAGAAAGTTCAGCAGTTCGAAGGATCAAAGTCATGGCGAAGATCGCAGTAGAAAAAGTTCGAGAGTTCCGCGCGGAGGCCAAGTTCCAGCGCACCAGCCCGCAGAAGGCGAAGCTCGTCCTCGACACCATCAAGGGGATGCGCGTGGAGCAGGCGCTGAACACCGTCCACTTCTCCACCAAGCGGATGGCGCCGGTAATCGAGAAGGTATTGCGCTCGGCCATCCAGAACGCCACCTACATTGCGCAGGAGCAGGGCCTGGATGTCGATGTCGACAACCTGTACGTGCGCACCGCGGTGGCGAACGAGGGGCCGCGCATGAAGCGTATCCGCCCGGCGCCGATGGGCCGCGCGTTCCGTTACCAGCGCCGCCTCGCGCACATCATCGTCACGGTGGCGGAAAAGAAGTCGCCATCCGCCGCGGTCGAGGCAGAGGCTCCAGCAGCCAAGCCGGCCAGGAGAGCAGCCAAAAAGACCGCGGCCAAGAAGGCCCCGGCCAAGAAGGCCGCGAAGAAGGCAGCGTAATTCGCAGTGAGAGGCAACCGGAGATTTCCGGTAACAGAGTTTGCATCAAGCCCCGCCGGCTCAACCGGGACCGGGGAGAAGTAAAGGGAAGCTATGGGACAGAAGGTCCATCCGTATGGGTTTCGCCTCGGCGTCAACAAGCCGTGGAAATCTCGCTGGTTTGTGGAGCGCGGCTACGACAAGCTGCTGGTCGAGGACGTCAAGCTGAAGGCCGAGCTGCGCGAGAAGCTGAAGGCCGCCGGTGTCAGCTCGGTTGAGGTTGAGCGCCCCGGCAACAAGCTGCGGCTCATCATCCGCACGGCGCGTCCGGGCATCATCATCGGCCGCAAGGGTGCGGAGATCGACAAGCTGAAGGCCGACATTCAGAAGCGCACCTCGCGCGAGGTTTTCATCGACATCCTCGAGGTGAACAAGCCCGAGCTCGACGCGCAGCTGGTCGCGGAGAACATCGCGCTGCAGTTGGAGAAGCGTGTCAGCTTCCGCCGCGCCATGCGCAAGAGTGTGGATTCGGCGCTACGCTTCGGTTGCAAGGGAATCAAGGTGCGCGTGTCGGGCCGGTTGAACGGCAATGAAATCGCGCGGTCGGAGTGGTATCTGCAGGGCCGTCTGCCGCTGCACACGCTGCGCGCGGACATCGACTACGGGTTTGCCGAGGCGCACACGACGTACGGCATTATCGGTGTCAAGACCTGGGTTTACCGTGGCGATATCTACGAGCAGAAGAAGCGCCGCGATCAAGGCACCACCACCGGAGTGTTCTAAAGGCAGCCGTTGGCTATTAGCTGTTGGCTATTAGCTCAGGTTGCTTGGCGGTACGAAGAGATTTGAGTTGGTTTTTTAGCTAAGAGCTAAAGGCTAACAGCTAAGAGCTAGGGGTTTTCTTATGTTGATGCCAAAGAAAGTCAAGTATCGTAAGCAGCAGCGCGGACGCATGTGCGGCAAGGCGTGGCGCGGATCGGATCTTTCGTTCGGCGACTTCGGCCTGAAAGTGCAGGAGTGCGGCTACATCACCGACCGCCAGATCGAAGCCAGCCGTATTGCGATGACGCGGTTCATCAAGCGCGGCGGCAAGGTGTGGCTGCGGCTGTTCCCGGACAAGCCGATCACCAAGAAGCCAGCCGAAACCCGTATGGGCAAAGGCAAAGGCGCTCCGGACCACTGGGTCGCGGTGGTCCGCCCGGGCAAGATTCTATTTGAGATGGAAGGCGTTTCGGCCGAGCTCGCGAAAGAAGCGATGCGGCTGGCCGCACACAAACTGCCGCTGAAGACGGCATTCGTCCAGCGTCACGATGCCAAGGTGGCCGCTGCGGTCAAGTAATTGCAGTACCGCGGCGTGCCCGCAAAGAATTTGTAACGAAAGAAGAAGATTATGGAAATCGAAAAGATCCGCAACCTGACCGATGAAGAGCTGGTGAGCCAGCAGGCGAAGTCCGCCGAACAGCTCTTCCGCCTGCGCTTCCAGAAGAGCCTGGGCAACAACGAAGGCATCAAGAAGCTGCGCGTGCTGAAGCTGGACATCGCCCGCATCAAGACCATCGCCCGCGAGCGCGCAGTGGCGTCCGGCAAAGCCGCAGCGCCCGCAGCCGTGGCGGCCGCTCCGGCTGCAAGCACACGCACCGCGCGCAAGAAAGCGAAGAAGGACTAACTATGGCAGACACAACCCAGACCGCAGCAGCCGCACCCGCAACCGCAGCGCCCGAAGCGCAAGCCTCCCGGCGGAACGAGAAGGTCGGCACCGTCGTTTCGACCAAGATGCAGAAGACTATCGTGGTCGAGATCGAGATCCGCAAGGCGCACCCGAAGTACAAGCGCGTGATGAAGTCGAACAAGAAGTTTTACGCGCACGACGAGCTGAACTCGGCGCGGGTGGGCGATGTGGTCCGCATCCGCGAGGCCAGGCCGCTGTCGAAGCTGAAGCGCTGGTCGCTGGAGGAGATCGTCCGCCGGTCGTCGCTGGTGCAACTGGACGAGAAGGACCCGCTGGCGGAAGTGAAGTAAATCGCGTTTCGCGCCGGCAGGCAATGGCGCGGCAGGTAAGAGCGGCAGCGGCCAGTTGGGCCGGTTTTTGGATTCAGGAGAACGAATATGTCAGTACAGATGAGAACAATGCTCGACGTTGCCGACAACTCCGGCGCGCGCAAGCTGCAGGTGATTCTGCCGCTCGGCGGCGGCCTGGGCAAGAAGGCCGGCTTGGGCGATGTGGTTACCGCGGCCGTCAAGGAAGCGTCGCCCGACGGAACGGTGAAGAAGGGCAAGGTGGTGAAGGCGGTCATCGTGCGTACGCGCAAGGAGTACCGGCGGCGCGACGGCACGTATATCCGCTTCGACCAGAACGCCGCCGTGGTGATCAACGACGTCAACGAGCCGGTCGGGACGCGCGTCTTCGGTCCGGTCGCACGCGAACTGCGCGAGAAGAAGTTTCTGAAGATCGTTTCGTTAGCTCCGGAAGTCATCTAGAAGCAGTTGTTAGTTGCCGGTTGTTAGCTGTCAGTTATGAAACAAAAGCGGATTCCGGCTCCGACAGATCGCCGAGGAAGGAAGCACCAATGGCAGGCATCAAGATCAAGCGCAACGATACCGTCGAAGTCATCGCCGGCAAGGACAAAGGCAAGCGCGGCCGTGTACTGCGCGTGATGGCCGACAAGAACCGCCTGCTGGTGGAGCACGTGATGATGATCAAGAAGCACGTGAAGCCGAACCCGCAGCGCAACATCAAGGGCGGCATCGCGGAGCAGGAGTCGTCCATCCACATCTCGAACGTGATGTTGGTGGATGGCGAGGGCAACAAGACGCGGGTTGGCATCAAGACCGAAGGCGACCGCAGAGTCCGGGTTTCCAAGGTTAGCGGGAACTCGATTCCCGAGAAGAAGAAGTAAAGAAGAATGAGCAAGAAGATTTTGCTTTATAGATAGGAACAGGTTCACCCCACGAATCGGTAAACGGGCAGCGACCCACTCCGGCGACCGTGGAGAAAGCGAAGACCCACATGGCAGCACGATTCAAAGAGAAGTACGTGAGCGAGATCCGGCCGGCGATCGCCAAGGAACTTGGCATCGACAACGCGATGGCGATTCCGCGGCTGGAGAAGATCATTATCAACATGGGCCTGGGCGAGGCCACGCAGAACGTCAAGATCATGGACCCGCTGGTGGCCGACTTGGGAGCTATCTCCGGTCAGAAGCCGGTCATCACCAAGGCGAAGAAGTCGATCGCGGCCTTCAAGGTGCGCGAAGGCATGCCGATCGGCGCAATGGTGACGCTGCGCGGGGACAAGATGTACGAGTTTCTCGACCGGCTGATCACGATCGCTCTGCCGCGCGTACGCGACTTCCGCGGCGTCTCGTCGAAGAGCTTCGATGGCCGCGGCAACTACACGCTGGGTCTGCGCGACCAGCTCATCTTCGCCGAGATTGACTATGCGAAGGTGGACAAGATCAAGGGCATGAACGTCACCATCGTAACCACCGCGGCCGACGACAACGGCGCGCGGGCCCTGCTGAAGGGGTTCGGCATGCCGTTCCGGGTTGGAGCGTAAGTCCCGTCCGGACCGGATGGGCGCAACAGAATTTTGTAACAGAATAGAGAGCAAAAATATGGCAACGACCGCAAAACGCGTGAAAGACGCAAAGAAGCCGAAGTTCAAATCCCGCCAGCACAACCGCTGCCAGCTTTGCGGCCGCCCCCGCGCGTTTCTGCGCAAGTTCGGGGTCTGCCGTCTTTGCTTCCGCGGGCTCGCGCTGAAGGGCGAGATCCCGGGCGTCGTGAAGTCGAGCTGGTAAGCGGACCGGCGCGCCAACCTGTATACTAATGAGGTTGTCGTTTTCGGTCGCACCCTTCCAGAGACCTCGTCCGCCAAGGACGCTGAAGTCTGGAGGAGTTTCACCTGACGGGCCTCACCGGCCTCCCAATACACCGGGGTCCACCCAATTTTGCAGCAAGGTTCCCGCTGGTTCTCGCCGTTGCGAGTCGACGCCGAGCGAACGGGGAATGAAGGAGAATGAATGAACCTGACCGATCCAGTAGCCGACTTTCTCACGCGCATCCGCAACTCGATCCGTGCGCGTCATCAGAAGCTCGACGTGCCTGCCTCCAAGCTGAAGGCCGAGATTGCCCGCATCCTGAAGGAAGAGGGCTATATCGCCAACTACAAGCCGACGGAAGAGAACGGCATGAAGGTGCTGCGGGTGTATCTGAAGTACGGCCCCAACAACGAGGCCGCTATCCGCGATGTGCAGCGGGTTTCGCGCCCCGGGTGCCGTGTGTATCTTGGCCGCGACGAGATCCGCCGTGTGCAGGGCGGGCTCGGCATTTCGATCATGACCACTCCGAAGGGCGTCATGACCGGCCGCCAGGCGCGCCGCGAAGGCGTCGGCGGCGAGATTCTCTGCGAAGTCTGGTGATGCTGGGGCCTTTGCCCCGCACCACATTGAAATACCCGGCTGCAGTGGAACGGTGAAGTGAATCTCACCGCGACTCGCAAGCCACAAGAAGGATTCCAAGTATGTCGCGTATCGGCAAGAAGCCAATTCCGCTGCCCGTCGGCGTGAAGTTCAAAGTTCAAGAGGACGGCAAGACCGTGCTGGTCGAAGGTCCCAAGGGCAAAGTGTCCGCCATGCTCCCCGGGGGCATCACCCTGGTGCAGAAGGACGGCACGCTGGTCGCGGAGCGCCAGGACGACAAGCAGGCTCCGTTCCACGGACTCGCCCGCGCGCTGGTGTTCAACGCCGTCACCGGCGTCACCACCGGCTGGACCAAGGAACTCGACATCGTCGGCATCGGCTACCGCGCCGAGATGAAGGGCAAGGGCATGGTGGTGTTCACGCTGGGCTTCTCCCACCCGATCGAGTTTCCTTTGCCCACGGGCATCGATGTTGCCATCGACCCGAAGCAGACGCACCTCACCATCTCTGGCATCGATCGGCAGAAGGTGGGCCAGGTGGCCGCGGACATGCGGTCGCTGCGCAAGCCCGATCCGTACAAGAACAAGGGCGTCCGCTACAGCGGAGAGAAGTTGAAGAAGAAGGTCGGAAAGACCGGAGCGAAATAGCCGGTAGCTCGTAGCCGGTAGCTACGGGCTAAGAGCTAATGGCTACAGGCTGCACTACTAACCCGAACGTCTCCAGCACTCTGGCGACGCCATTAGGAAGGAAGAAAGACTATGCTGAAACCCCGCGAACGCAATGTGATCCGCAAGCGCGTGCATACGCGCATCCGCGAGAAGATGTCCGGCACCGCCGAGCGTCCCCGCCTGAATGTGTACCGCTCGCTGAACCACATTTATACCCAGCTGATCGACGATTTGAACGGCGTCACCCTGGTGTCGGCATCCTCGTTCGGCAAGAAGACCGAAGATAAACACTATGGTGGCAACGTGGCTGCGGCCAAGCAAGTCGGCAAACTGATTGCCGAGCGCGCCAAGGAAAAGGGCATCAAGAAGGTGGTCTTCGATCGTGGCGGATATCTCTACCATGGCCGCGTGAAGGCGCTGGCCGACGCGGCCCGCGAGGCTGGGCTGGAGTTCTAAGTTTAGTTTTGGGCGAGCTGGCGCGGGCAACTGCGGGGCAGCCGGAAAGATGGACAGCATATGGCAATGATGAAGAAGAAGTTCGACGCGAACCGGCTCAACCTGAAAGATGAGGTAGTTTCGATCAATCGCGTCACCAAGGTGGTGAAGGGCGGCAAGAACATGTCGTTCGCTGCGCTGGTTGTGGTCGGCGATCCCGGCGAGGGCGTGGTCGGCTACGGTTCGGGCAAGGCCAAGGAGGTCCCGCAGGCGATCCGCAAGGGCATCGAGGCCGCCAAGAAGAACCTGTTCAAGATCAACCTGACCGCGACCACCATCCCGCACCAGGTGCTTGGCCGCTTCGGCGCCGGCTCTGTGATGCTGAAGCCCGCACCGGAGGGCACCGGCGTGATTGCCGGCAAGACCGTGCGCGCGGTGATGACCTCGGCCGGCGTGCAGAACGTGCTGACCAAGTCGCTGGGCTCGGCGAATCCGCACAACGTCATCAAGGCCACGTTCGATGCGCTGATTCAGCTTCGCAATAAGGCCGAAGTGGCTGCGCTGCGCGGCAAGACGGTAGAGGAGATGTAGGAAGACAGTTGTCAGTTGCCAGTTCTCAGTCGTCAGCTAAAGACCGAGACGGGGAGCTGAGGACAGGCAACCGGAGAAAAACTATGGCATCCGAAAACAAAATCAAGCTGCAATACCATCGCTCGAAGATCTGCACGCCGGTCAAGCACAAGCTGGTCATCAAAGGGCTCGGCTTCACCCGCCTGAACCAGATCGTCGAGCGCGAAGACACGCCGTCGATCCGCGGCATGGTGGCCAAGGTGCCCCATCTCGTGCGTGTCGTCGAATAAATGCACCGGTAGCCAGTAGCTTGCTGCTTCTGGCTGGAATATTGCAACAACGGGCTTGGCCCACAAATGCGAGTCGGAACCGCCCTGCAGGCTGCGAGCTACGGGCTGAACTTCCGGCGTTATAGCGAGGAAACATAATGGCAATCCGCAATCTCTCCAATCTGAAGGCGCCGAAGAAGGCAAACGAAAACAAGAAGCGTGTTGGCCGCGGCATGGGCTCGGGCATGGGCAAGACTTCCACCCGCGGCCACAAGGGCCAGGGTTCGCGTTCCGGCTCGTCGCTGATGCGCGGCTTCGAAGGCGGCCAGATGCCGCTGCACCGCCGCCTGCCCAAGCGCGGCTTCAACAACATCTTCCGCACCGAGTACACCGTGCTCGGCCTGGACCGAGTCGCCGAGATACTTGCCGCCCTCCCCGGCACCGAGTTCACGCTGGAGAAGATTGTGGAGCTCGGCCTGTTGCGCAAGAAGGGTGGGCTGGTGAAGGTGCTGAACAACGGCGAACTGGCTGGCCCGGTGACCATTCACGCGCACAAGTTTTCCAAGACCGCCCAGGAAGCTATTGAAAAGGCTGGCGGCAAGGCGATTCTGATCGGCTAACGACTTTGCCAGTGCATCTGTCCAGTCGTTTCGACTACGATAGAGATTCAGCCCAAGGGAAGCGCAGCCCGCGAAGGCCGGCTTCCCAGCAAGACCAGAGGTTTTGATGTTCGAGAAAATCGCCAACATCTTCCGCATCCCCGACCTGCGCAAACGCGTGCTGTTCACGCTTGGCCTGCTGGCCGTGTACCGCCTGGGAGCGTTCATTCCGACCCCCGGCATCAACGCAGACGCGTTGGCGCAGTACTTCAACTCCAACTCGGGCTCGGCCCTGGGTCTTGCGGACTTGTTTACCGGCGGCAATCTGCGCCGGCTCACCATCTTTGCGCTGGGCATCATGCCGTACATCACGGCTTCGATCATCTTCCAGTTGCTCACCGTCATCTACGAGCCGCTGGCCAAGCTGCAGAAGGAAGGCGAGCTCGGCCGCCGCAAGATCACGCAGTGGACCCGTTACGTCACGGTGCTGCTGGGCGTCATCCAGTCCTTCGCCATCTCGCTGACGCTCACCAGTTCCGGCTCCAACATGGTCACGATTCCGCGCGGCTACTTCATCCCCATGTGCATCATCACGCTCACCGCGGGCACGGCCTTCATCATGTGGCTGGGCGAACAGATTACTGAGCGCGGCGTCGGCAACGGCATGTCGCTGCTCATCTTTACCGGCATCGTAGTCGGCCTGCCGCGCGGCATGATGAACCTCTACGAGAAGGCCAGGGACATGGCGTGGGGGCCGTTGACGCCGATCGCCGTCGTCCTTCTGGTGGTCGCGATGGCCGCGGTGGTCGCGTTCATCGTGTTTGTGGAACGTTCCGAGCGCCGCATCCCGGTGCAGTACGCCAAGCGCATCGTCGGACGCAAGATGATGGGCGGCCAGTCCACCCACCTGCCGCTGCGGGTCAACTCCGGCGGCGTGATGCCCATCATCTTCGCCAGCTCCATCCTGTCCGCTCCGCTGCTGTTCGAGGGCATGACCATCTTCGGAAGCAGGCTCCAGGACAACTCGTTCCTGGGACCGATCTTCCGCAACATCGCACCCGGCGAGCCGTGGTACGTCATCCTGAATACGGCCGCAATTATCTTCTTCGCCTACTTCTACATCTCCATCGTGTTTCGCCCCGATGACATCGCCGACAACATGCGCAAGTATGGCGGCTTTATTCCGGGCATTCGCCCCGGCCGCCGCACGTCGGACTTCATCAACGACGTGCTCACGCGCATCACTTTGGTGGGCGCCATCTACCTGGTCATCGTGCAGCTTATTCCGACCATCCTGATCAGCGGCATCCATTTCAACCATCTGTGGCTGATCGGGCGCGCTTTCGACTCTCTGCCCACCTGGATGACCAATGGGCTTGGAGTAAACTTTTATTTCGGCGGCACTTCTCTGCTGATTGTCGTCGGCGTCGCAATGGATACGGTCCAGCAGATTGAATCGCAACTCATCATGCGCCACTATGACGGCTTCTCTCCCAAGAGCGGCCGCATTCGCGGGCGACGAAGTTGGTAGGCACGATACGTTGAACTCAAATTCCGAAAATCACACGACGGCCCCGGCAGACGCTTCTTTTCTGCCCGGGCCGGTTCTTCTTTTGGGGGCGCCCGGAGTTGGCAAGGGCACTCAGGCGCAGTTGCTGGTCTCTCGCTTCGGCATCCCGCAGATATCCACTGGCGATCTGCTGCGCACGCACCGCCGCAATCAAACCGAGCTGGGGATGATTGCCGACGGCCTCATGCGCGAGGGCAAGCTCGTGCCCGACGATCTTGTGAACAAGATGGTCGCGGTACGGCTGTGCGAACCCGACACCACGGCCGGGTACATCCTGGATGGCTTTCCGCGCACGCTGGCCCAGGCGGAGTGGCTGGACTCCTTCACCCCGGACTGCGGGCCTTTGCCGCCGACGGTTGCGGTCGAGATTCGCGTGGACGAGACGCTCCTGCTGCGCCGGATAACCGGCCGGCGGACCTGCTCTGCGTGCAATCACATCTACAACATCTACTTCAATCCGCCGAAGCAGGATGAGCTGTGCGATCGGGACGGCAGCAAGCTTGTCCAGCGCGCGGACGACACCGAAGAGGCGTTCCACAAGCGCATGGAGGTCTACCGCGCGCAGACCATGCCCGTCATCCCGCATTACCAGGATACGGGCCGGTTCCGCTCGGTCGAGGGAGACGGGAGCGTCGAAGCTGTGGCCGCCTCCATCCTTGCGGCGCTGCGGGACCTGCGCACGGAGTTTCCCGTCCGCAGCCCGGCTGCGCCCAGTGGTGGGCGCTGAGCATGGCGATTCTGATCAAGACCGCTGCGGAGATTGAGAAGATGCGCCGCTCCGGTCGGGTTCTGCGCCAGGTGCATGATGCAGTCCGCCCGCTGGTGGTAGCCGGCGCTTCCACCATGGACCTGGAGCACGCGGCTGCGGCCAAGATGGAGGAGCTCAAGGCCGTCTCCGCCTTCAAGGGATACCGCGGCTTTCCCGCGGTCCTTTGCACCTCGATCAACAGCGAGGTGGTTCACGGCATCCCATCGCCCAAGCGTATCCTTGCCGACGGCGACATCGTCTCGGTCGACTGCGGCGTCATCGTCGATGGCTTCTACTCGGACGCGGCCGTAACCTATGCCATCGGAACACCTTCGCCCACCACGCGCAAGCTGCTGGACGTGACCCAGGCGTCGCTGGAGCAGGCCATCGAGCAGGCACAGGTTGGGGGCCGGTTAGGCGACATATCCGCGGTTGTCCAGGAGATGTGCGAGGCCGAGGGTTTTGGGGTGGTCCGCGAGTTTGTCGGCCACGGGATCGGCAAATCGATGCACGAAGATCCCCAGGTGCCCAACTTCGGGGCTCGGGGCAAGGGCCCCCGCCTGAAGGCCGGGATGGTGCTGGCGATTGAACCTATGATCAACGCCGGCGGCGCCGAGGTGAAGGTCCTGCCCGACGGCTGGACCACGGTGACCCTCGACGGCAGTTATAGCGCGCATTTCGAGCACACGGTGGCGATTACAAAAGATGGTCCCCAGGTGCTGACGCGGTAGAATTCGGACCCCGATTTGGCGTATACTCAGAGATGCTGTGTGCGCAGGCACCCGGCGACACGGCGTTTGGCCGCTCCAACGGCCCCCGCCGCCAAAAGGAGAGCGTTTGTCGAAGGAAGATGCGATTGAAGTAATGGCAGTGGTGGTTGAAACGCTGCCCAATGCGATGTTCAAGGTCGAGCTTGAAAACAAGCACCAGGCCTTGGCGCACGTCTCCGGACGCATGCGCAAGAACTTCATCCGCATTCTCCCCGGCGACCGCGTCGCGATTGAGCTCAGCCCGTACGATCTCAACCGCGGCCGCATCGTCTACCGGTACAAGTAGACGAGAGACAGCCTCTAGCTATTAGCCTTAGCTCTTAGCTTTTCGCTGAAACAAAAGAAATTGAGTTGCCCAGGCTCGCCTTTTAGCTCAAGGCTAATGGCTACAAGCTGCGGGCTGCTCTTAGGAGATTTATGAAGGTCCGCGCCTCAGTCAAGAAGATCTGCGATAAATGCCAAGTCATTCATCGCCGCGGCGTCGTTCGCGTTATCTGCGAAAACGCCAAGCACAAACAGCGTCAAGGCTAGTCCGTTTTTGCTTTTCCTAGCAACTAGTACCTAGCAACTATCAACTGCTTCACCGGCCCCGCCAGGCTAGTTAGCCGAAGTCAAGGCTTGCGTTGAACCCGGCGGAACCTGCCGCAAACCCACCACCCCGCTCCGTGGACACCAAGCGCCACGGGCCCAAACGAAAAGGAATCCCATGGCACGTATTGCCGGAATCGATGTCCCTAACAACAAACAGGTGCGCATCGGACTCACGTACATCTTTGGAATCGGCGACTCGCGCGCGGCCAAGATCCTCGCCGCGGCCGACGTCGATCCCTACGCAAAGGTCGGCACGCTGGACGAGGACGCGCTCAACCGCATCCGTCACGTCATCGAAGGCCAGGGCCAGATTGAAGGCGACCTGCGCAAGGACGTCTCGCTCAACATCAAGCGGCTGATCGAAATCCAGTCCTACCGTGGCCTTCGCCACCGCCGTTCGCTGCCCGTTCGCGGCCAGCGCACCCACACCAACGCTCGCACCCGCAAAGGCCCGCGCAAGGGCACGGTTGCCGCCAAAAAGAAAGCGACGAAATAACCCATGGCGAAGACACAGAACAAGGCAGCCGGCGCCAAGACCGCAGGCAAGGCGAAGAAGTTCAAGAAGCGGGAACGGAAGAATGTTCCATTCGGGCTCGTATTCATTCAGGCGAGCTTCAACAACACCATCGTCACCATCACCGACCAGCAGGGCAACACGCTCAGTTGGAAGTCGTCCGGCTCGCTCGGCTTCCGCGGCTCCCGCAAGGGAACCCCGTTTGCGGCGCAGCAGGCCGCCGTCGGTGCAGCCAACGCAGCCCGCGACCACGGTCTCCGTTCGGTCGATGTGCGCGTCGCAGGCCCCGGCTCCGGCCGCGAGTCCGCGATCCGCGCTCTCGCCACCGCCGGCATCGAGGTCCGCAGCATCCGCGACGTTACGCCCATGCCCCACAACGGCTGCCGTCCGCCGAAGCGCCGCAGAGTCTGATTTATGGGGACGCCTCTACCGCTTCCGAAGCATCGCGTCTGGCGGATAGTGGCACTGGATGTTTACGTTTTCGTGCTCCTTTGTGTTCCGAACCTTTGTTGGGACACGATCATCAGGCATAACCAAGTGCGATGGGGCAGTTACATAACATGGGCGCTGATCATAGCGCTTAGCTCCATCGCCAGCAACATTGATTACTACGCTTGGCGAGACAATCTCCAACCGTCGTACAAAATAACACCGGATCGGGATGAAACGACGACCTCGCGTAAACCGATCGACAACCGAAGTCAGGAGATCTAAAAAATGGCACGTTATACAGGACCCGTCTGCCGCCTCTGCCGCCGCGACGGTACCAAGCTCTTCCTCAAGGGAGCGAAATGCTTCTCCGACAAATGCCCGATTGAGAAGCGCAACTTTCCCCCCGGCCAGCACGGCCAGTCGCGCAAGGTGAAGAAGGTGGTGGGCTACGGCCTGCAGCTTCGCGAGAAGCAGAAGGCGAAGCGCATCTACTTCACTCTGGAAACCCAGTTCCGCGCCTACTACCAGAAGGCCGCCAACAAGACCGGCGTCACCGGCGAACTCCTCCTGCAGCAGTTGGAGACCCGCCTCGACAACGTCTGCTACCGCCTCGGCTTCGCGATGTCGCGCCGCCAGGCCCGGCAGATCGTTCGCCACGGACACATCCAGGTCAACGGCCGCAAGGTCAACATCCCATCGTTCCAGTGCAAGGTCGGCGACGAGATCGCGATCCGCGAAGGTGCGAAGAAGTTCGGCGTGCTGGAAGAGGCGAAGAACTTCGCCAGCGGTCAGCGCTCCGTCCAGTGGCTCGACATCAACCGCGACAACCTCTCCGGCAAAGTGCTCGCCCTGCCCAAGCGCGAAGACGTCAACCTGCCGGTGAACGAGCAGTTGATCGTCGAACTGTACTCCAAATAGCTCGTAGCCGGTAGCTTGCAGCCTTTAGCAAAAGGCTACGGGCTACTGGCGGCTTCACTACAACTCAACCTGCAACCGCACCACCCCTGAACCGTCGCAAAGTGCTTCGTGGCGGCAGGAGAAAGGATTCACCCATGCTTTGGAGAGGCTTCCAGAAACCCAAGCGCCTTGCTGTCGAAACCGAAACACTCACCGAAAAGTACGGAAAATTTTCTGCCCAGCCGTTTGAGCGCGGCTTCGGCACCACCATCGGCAACGCGCTCCGCCGCACCTTGCTGTCTTCCATCGAAGGCGCGGCCGTAACCGCCGTCCGCATCGAAGGCGTGCTGCACGAGTTCCAGTCCATCAGCGGAGTGGTCGAAGACGCCACCGACATCGTCCTCAACCTCAAGCAGATCCCATTCAAGCTTGCCGGTGAAGGCCCCAAGGCCATGTACCTCCGCGCCGATGCGGCCGGTGTTGTCACCTCCGGCATGATCGAGGCCGACGGCGATGTCGAGATCCTCGACAAGGACGTTTACATCTGCACCGTCAGCGAGGGCGGCAAGATCGACATGGAGATGCGGCTGAAGCGCGGCCGTGGATACATCTCCGCCGACAAGAACTTCGATGCCGACCTCGGCCTCGGCTTCATCCCGGTCGACAGCGTCCACTCGCCCGTCCGCAAGGTCAACTACCTGGTGGAAGCCGCGCGTCTCGGTCAGATCACCGACTACGACAAGCTCACCCTCGAGATTTGGACCAACGGCACCGTCTTTCCCGCGGACGCGTTGGGCCTCTCCGCCAAGCTGCTGAAGGACCACATGAGCATCTTCATCAACTTCGAGGAAGAGGTTGAGGCGGGCCACGATTCGGTTGACGGTCCTGCCCTGCGCAACGAGAATCTCAACCGCTCGGTCGAGGAGCTCGAGCTCTCCGTGCGCAGCTACAACTGCCTGAAGAATGCCAACATCGCCACCATCGGCGAACTCATCCAGAAGACCGAAGCCGAGATGCTGAAGACCAAGAACTTCGGCCGCAAGTCGCTGAACGAGATCAAGGAGATCCTGGCGCAGATGGGCCTGTCGCTCGGCATGAAGATCGACGAGCAGGGCAACCCGGTTCCTGGACCCACCTCGGTGCTGCCGGCGGCAACCCTCGCCGCCAGCTTCGGCAACTTCGACGACGACGACGAAGAAGATGAGGACGACGACGAGGACCTCGATCTGGCGAGCGAGCCGGAGAACTTCTAACCCATCTGCATCGCATTTCACCCGGGCCGCGTGCTTCCAGGACGCGGCCCGTTTCTTTTGCGCGGAACACGCACGTTCCTCTCTCGCCAACAGACGGGCCGCGCCCTGTGCTATACTGGTTCTGCGCTCGATTGAGACGAGTGCGGGCATTGCAGGCAAGGACTTCGGGGAGATTCGAGGTCTCTGGCCAGAGACTGCGATTGCCTTCTCCACCGCAGAACTTTGCAATTGGCTCAAGGCCCAAGACGGCCCCCGCCCCCGCAAGAAGACGCGCTGGTTGCTCTGGCTGGAAGACACGTCAAATGGACGCGTCTCGCCGTGCAGCAGCAGCTCATCGAACCCGATAGCCATGCTGACGACTCGTTGATGGTGCCGACGGCACCGCTGCATCTATCCGCGCAACACCTACAAAGATTTGATAAGGAACACTTTGACTACCGCAACTCTTGAGCCTGAGGCTATTTCTGCAATTCCTATGACCAATGCACATTACGGCAACATCGCACCTTCCGCGCACGCCGCGCCGAACTCCGAACCCCTAACCACCCACGTCGACTCGTCCGAGATCCAGATCGATCCGGCGACCCACCTTCCCTTCCTGAAGAACGTCCACTTCGACGACTTCGCCATCTCCACTGCGCTGAAGAACCGGCTCAGCGCGGCCGGGTTCCAAATCCCCACGCCAGTCCAGGCAAAGGCGATACCGCCGGCGCTCGAAGGCGCGGACATCCTTGCCACCGCCTCCACCGGAACCGGCAAGACGCTGAGCTTCCTCATTCCCATGATCGAACACATGGATCGCAACCCCATCCCTTCGGTGAAGGGCAAGCGTGGCCCGATTCGCGCGCTCATTCTGCTGCCGACGCGCGAGCTCGCCATGCAGGTGCTGGAGGCCTACCACAAGCTGGTTCCGAGCGCGAAGAACGACGCCGTGCTGGTCTGCGGCGGCCTCTCCGAAGGAACCCAGCTCGACCAGCTCAGCCGCGGCCCGCGCCTGGTGGTGGCGACGCCCGGACGCCTGGAAGACTACCTCCGCCGCCGCGCGGTCAACATCAACACCGTGGAGATGCTGGTGCTGGACGAAGTGGACCGGATGCTGGACATGGGCTTCCTGCCCTCGATCCGGCGCATCGTCGGCGCCCTGCCCCGCACCCGCCAGACCATGTGCTACTCGGCCACGCTGGACGCGAACGTCCGCGAGATCGTGCGCGATTACGTCCGCAACCCGGTGCGTGTGGAGATTGGCCAGACCTCGCATCCGTGCGAGCAGGTTGAACTGCGCGCCTGCACCGTCATGCAGGACCAGAAGCTTGGCCTGCTGGACCAGATGCTGCGCGAAGAGACGGGCACCTTCCTCGTGTTTTCGCGCACCAAGCATGGTGCGGACCGCATCTCGAAGAAGCTCGAGCGGCTGGGCCACGATGTGGACGTGATTCACGGCGACCGCTCGCAGTCGCAGCGGACGGCGGCGCTGAAAGGATTTTCCAGCGGCAAACACCGCGTTCTCGTCGCCACCGACGTTGCCGCGCGCGGCATCGACGTCCAGGACATCGCGCACGTGGTGAACTACGACCTGCCCAACGGCTCGGACGATTTCGTCCATCGCATCGGCCGCACCGGCCGCGCCGGCGCCACGGGCATCGCGACCACCTTTGTGATGCCGCAGGAGCGGTCCGACGCTCGCAAGATGGAGCGCGAGCTGAAGGTAAAGTTCGACTGGAGCGAAGCCGATAAGAATCTGGAGAAAGAGGAGCGCAACAAGCCCCTCGATCTCTCCGCGCCGGTCACTGACCTGCTCGCGCTTGAGACCCGAGCCTGGAAGTCGGGGGATGGGTCTGCGCAGGCTCCGGCAGGCAACACCGGCGCCACCCCCTACCGGTCCAAAGGCGGCGGGTTCCGCAGCCGGTCCGGTGGCGGCGGACGCAGCTCGGGTGGGCGTCCCGGTGCACATGGACGATTCGCAAGCAGCCGTCCGGGCGCCAGCCGTTCCGGTCCGGCGCGCCGCGGCCAATAGCTCACTCTGTTCAAAAGAAAGCCGAGTCCAATCCAGCTCCGTTCCGCGCGCCAATCAGCCGCGGAAGGGGGCTGTTCCGTCTCCGCTCCCGGCTTGTTTCCACGTGAGCGAAACCGCTGCGACGCGCTGGGCCCCCGCGGGACGATTCATCCAGGGTTCGCGAAGAAACCTGTAAAATTGAAGGAATACCATGATTTCAGTTTCCAATGTAACGATGCGGTACGGTGCCAAGGTCCTGTTTGAGGACGTCTCGGTCACGTTTACCAGCGGCCGGCGGTATGGTTTGACCGGCCCCAACGGCGCCGGCAAATCGACCTTCATGAAAGTCCTGACCGGCGAGATCGACGCGCAGAAGGGCGACGTCGTGCGCCCCAAAAAGATCGGCGTGCTCGCGCAGGACCAGTACGCATTCGACGCGTATCGCGTCATCGACACCGTCATTATGGGCAACAAGCCCCTCTGGGCCGCCCTGGAAGAGCGCGAAACCATCTACGAGAAGCCCGAGATGACCGACGAGGACGGCAGCCGCCTGGGCGAGCTGGAGGGCATCGTCGGCGAAGAGGACGGCTACGAGGCCGAGGCCAACGCCGCCATACTCCTCCAGGGCCTCGATATCTCCGACGACCTGCACGAGCGCAAGATGTCCGAGCTGCAGGGCGGCCAGAAGGTACGCGTGCTGCTCGCGCAGGCCCTCTTCGGCGAGCCCCAGGCGCTGCTGCTGGACGAGCCGACCAACTACCTCGACCTCGACTCGATCCTGTGGCTGCAGGACTTCCTGGTGCGCTACAACGGCACCCTGATCACCATCTCGCACGACCGCCATTTCCTCAACTCGGTCTGCACCCACATCGCCGACATCGACTACGAGACCATCATCCTCTACAACGGCGGCTACGACGACATGGTCGAGCAGAAGACCGCCATCCGCTCGCGCATCGAGAGCCAGAACGAGCAGCGCGAGAAAAAAATCGCGCAACTCAACGACTTCATCGCGCGCTTCTCCGCCGGCACCCGCTCCAGCCAGGTCAACTCGCGCAAGAAGGAAGTCGAGCGCCTCGCCGTCACCGAGCTCGCGCGCTCGAACATCCAGCGCCCCTACATCCGGTTCGAGCAGAAACGCCCCTCCGGCAAGCACATCCTCGAGATCGAGCAGGTGTCGAAGGCCTACCGGCAGAAGGATGGCTCGCCTCTGCAGGTCATCGACACGTTCACAGCCTCCTGCCTGCGCGGCGACAAGATCGTCCTGATGGGCCGCAACGGGCAAGGGAAGTCCACCATGCTGAAGGCGCTGCTGGCCAACGCTCCCGGCGTCGATGAGACCGACCTGTCGATTGACTCCGGCGTCGTGAAGTGGGGGCACGAGGCGCAGATCGGCTATTTCCCGCAGGACCTCAAGGCATCCATCCAACTGGGCCTCACCGTCAACGACTGGCTGCACCAGTTCGACGAGGACGCCACCAAGGAAGACATTCGCGGCATCCTCGGCCAGATGCTCTTCCGCGGCGAGGAGGGCCTCAAGATGACCGACGCGCTCTCCGGCGGCGAGGCCGCGCGGCTGCTCTTCTGCAAGCTGATGCTGCAGAAGCCCAACGTGCTGGTGCTGGACGAGCCCTCGAACCACCTGGATCTCGAGGCCATCAACGCGCTCAACCTGGCGCTGCAGAAGTATGAGGGGACGGTGCTGCTGGTCACCCACGATCTCGACCTTATCGACGAGGTCGCCACGCGTGTCTGGCACTTCGAAGGCGGCCCGGCAAACTTCCGCATCGAGGACTTCAAAGGTCCATACGCGGAGTACCAACAGCAGATGGCCGTAAAGTAACTTCACTCGTGAGACATCAGGCTCACCCGGTACGGAGACTTATTTCTCTTCAATGTGCAAGTAGTTGCACATTCCCACTTTTTGCGGTCGCGTAAGTCCATGTTTTATTGGTGTTTTGCGTTGGGTGTGAAATTGCTTGCATACCGGGAAAGATTTCAAATCTAATTCCGGAGTAACTCCCCATGCGCCTACCTCTTTTTGTGGCTTCTGCTCTACTTTCGGTAAGTATCGCTGCCCACGCCAGTCCAGTTGTCTATACCTTTACCGGGGACTTCAGCGGGACTCTCGGAACTACATCCTTTAGCGATGATTTTGGCACCTTCACGTTCACCGGTGACACGTCGACGGTTGTGGGTTCCGGCGGTTACTACTACAACACCGCCGGCGTAAGTACGATTACCCTTGAAGGTCTCGGCACTGCGACTTTTCTCAGCAGCACCTTTGGCGCCGAGTCGCAGTCCAACGCTGGGGCCTTTTACGATTCTGCTACTGACTTTGGTGTCGGGACTGAGAGCAGCGCCTTTGCAGCCTATTCGCTCACCGCTCCATTCGGTCCCATCACGGGTTCATTCATCACGAATGGCGCTATCGCAGAAAGCACCTCCTTGGGAGACCTCAGCATCGCCAGCGAGACCGGCGAAACTACCTTCACAGCGGCAGCAGCAGCAACTCCTGAGCCCTCCAGCCTGATCCTGCTCGGCACGGGCCTGCTCGGCTTTGCGGGGGCGGTGCGCAAACGCTTTGCCTAGAATAGTGAGCCAACCGGAAAGTTCACACAGTCGCCGGGTTCCGACAGGAGCCCGGCGAATCTTCATTTTCGGTTTCATCGATTTTCAACCGTTCCGCGGCCCTCACTTGGGCGGCAGCGGGTTTACGTCACGCATAATGCTATACTTCTCGCTATATACGCAACCTTGAGCAGAGGTGTGCAATCCAATCAACTAAAGACATGGCGGCCTGAGAGGCACGCCGTGGAGGCAACCTATTCCACCGATCGATAAACGTTCCGCCAAGTCCTTCATCCGCACCAACGAACGCATTCGCGCCCGCGAAATTCGGGTCATTGACGAGAACGGTGAGCAGCTCGGTATCATGCCTCCCTTTGAGGCCCTCAAGATGGCCCGCGAGCGTTCGCTCGACCTGGTGGAGATCTCTCCCAACGCCGTCCCGCCGGTCTGCCGCATTCAGGACTACGGCAAGTACCTCTACGAGAAGGACAAGAGCGAGCGCGCCGCGCGCAAGAAGCAGAAGGTCATCACCATCAAGGAAGTCAAGTTCTCCGTCACCGTGGACGAGCACGACTACCAGACCAAGAAGAACATGGCCATCCGCTTCCTCGGCGACGGCGACAAGGTGAAGGCCTCCCTGCGCTTCAAAGGCCGCCAGATGGCCCACCGCGACCTGGGCTACAAGATCATCAACCGGCTCATCCTGGACGTGGGCGACGCTGGCATTGTGGAGTTCATGCCGCGCATGGAAGGCACCACCCTGCACGCGATCCTGGCCCCGTCCCGGAAGGAGTCTGCCCCGAAGAAGCCAGCGCCGTCCACAGCGGCCAAGCCTGCGGACAGTCCCGCCAGCCAGGCGCCTAATCCCGCACCCGCTCCGGCAGAATCGTTGTCAAGTGCCAAAACGGCGTAACTCGCTGATTCTGCAAGGAAGATAGTATGCAGATGAGTTATGGTCCATCTGCTATAATAGAATTGTAAGATTGAATAAGAGAGAAAGCCTCGGCATCCAGCCGGGGCTTTTGTGTATCGACTCTAGGCTAACTACCCTAAGCTATTTATTTTCTTATTTTTGCCCGTAACCGCTGTGTTTTCTTATATGGACGGGGGGACAAAACGATAAACCCTTTATTATCTGATATGAGTGCCTACCCCCCCCGGGGGGTATACCTCAATGCTTGATCAGCCACATCACCCAGCTCGCCGCGATGGTGCCGCCCACGAACAGGACAAAGCAGTACGATCCAAAGCGAACCATCATCTTTGGCTCGGAGCGCTGCGTGATGCCGAAGACAACCGACGTGAAGAGCGAGAACAGCAGGACCGCGCTGAAATGGGAGATGGTCACGAGCGCTTCCTTCCGCTGGCCAGGGAGTGCGCGTCCACGGCCGCGACGATGTTCAACAACCCGGCCACCACGATGAACTTCGTCCCATAGTCGGCAACGGCAACCAGCACCGGGTCTTGTCCCCAACCCAGCAGGCGCGCCAGTCCGTAAAGGATGCCGGAGCCCAGGTCGCCGGCAAACCCAAGCATGTCGAGCGGTTCGCCCGTATTCGGCAGATAAACCTTCCCCTTCAAGGCAATTCCGACGGCAAACATGCCCACAATCGAAGCCATCAGCAGGACCGCGCGAATCCATTTGCCGAGCAGCAGGTGTCCCGCCCCCGGCACCAGCCAGCCCGCAATCAACGCCATCGCAGGAGACACCCGGCCCGTCGATTGCTCGACCAACCCTTTGTCTCCAGCCGCCAGTGGATAATCTACCTTCGTCGCCATTCACTCCCCATCATACCAGCCCGAGGGCGGCCGGAATGGCGTTGGCTAAATCCGCACCAGCTCCGTCTGCACCCGCCCGGTAACGCCGGCCTGACCTGGCCGGGTGATCATGTTCACCTCGCTGCGGACGCCGAATTCGCCGGGAAAGTAGATGCCCGGCTCCACCGAGAAGCAGGTGTTGGGCAGGATCAGGCGTACATCGTGCGTCTCCAGATTGTCCAGGTTGGCGCCGCTGCCGTGGATCTCGCTGCCGATGTTGTGCCCGGTCCGGTGGGTGAACCAATCGCTATAGCCGGCGCCGCGGATCACATCGCGCGCGGCGTCGTCCGCCTCCCACCCCGCGATCGGCTTGCGCGCCGCAAACGCCGCCTGCAACTTGGCGATGGCAGCGTCGCGGGCGGCGCGCACGGCGGCAAAGACGGTTTGCTCGCGCTCGGTGGGCTCGCGGCCCACAACGCCCGTCCAGGTGATGTCGTAGTAGCACGCGCCGGGCTGGTCGAGCTTGGCCCAGATGTCGATCAGGACGAAGTCGCCGCGGCGAATGGGCTGCGAGTCTTCGGCGTTTGGCTCGTAATGCGAGTCGGCGGAGTTCGCCGCGCAGCTCACGTTCGGCCCATGCTCCCAGACCAGGCCTTCGCGGCGCATGGCTTCGCTGAGCCACTGGACCATCGCGAACTCGTCTGTGCCGTCGTTGCGCACCCGCGCTCCGATGGTCTTCCAGCCTTCTGCGAGAATGCGGTCGAGTTTTTGCTGGGCAGCGAAGTGGGTGGCGATCTGCGCGCCGGTGAGGACAGCTTCAAACTGGCTGACCAGGTCGGCGGAGCTGACGATCTCTTTGCCCATTTCGCGCAGCAATTCCACCGTGCCGGCATCGACCATCGACACGTACAGGATGGCGTTGCGCGGCGAATACTGCATTGCGATGCGGGTGTGGCCGGCGAGCATGGACTGCAAGTGCGTCTCGAGTTCCTGCCAGGAAGAGTACTCGGTCCGCGAGCCGGGGAGGTCGTCGAGACGGCCGGACTCGATGCGATGGACGAGCTTCCCCGGTTCGCCAACCGCCGGAACCAGATAGAACCAGCGCCGCGTGACGTGCATCCCCGGGTCGAGCCCAAGAATGCTGTAGGCCAGCGGGTCGCGATGGTGATGGTCGTAAAACAGCCAGCCGTCAAGGCCAGCCTGTTGCAAGGCAGCTTGAATCGCAGCAATATCCATGGCGTGAATTCTATCGCTGCGGAGGGTGAGAGCGGGTCGTGAAGGCGAATCGCAGTGAACACGGAGGGACACAGAGCATAAAGGGAGTGCCGTTCAAGTGGATACCAGGGCTGGTCTCCCCTTCGCGCTCAACTCGAGCGGCTGCGAATACGTGGTGCGGAGTTCGTCATTCTGCGAGCTGACCGGTCGAAGGTCGCAAACCTGAATGGCGTCATTCGGTGCCGTCCACCGGTATTGAGGAACAATCTGCTTCATCTGGGCGCGGATTCGGGCCGGCAAGCCGGTCAGACTTTCCGCACGCAAAACTGTCAGGTCAGCCAATAGCTTTGGCCAGGGAATGACTGGGCCACTCGTCCGCAGGACCTTTTCGACGCTCGTACTCTGCCGTCGTTCAAACTCATAGAAGAGGTCCTCGAAGAGCTTTTCCCCTGGCCTCAGCCCGGTGAAGACGATCTTCACCTCGTTCTGAGGAATACCCGACAATCGGATGAGCGTCTGAGCCATGTCAAGAATGCGAACCGGCTTGCCCATATCCAACACCAGCGTGTCTCCGTTGCTCCCGATGACAAAGGCTTGAAGAACGAGCGATACAGCCTCAGGAATAGTCATGAAGTAACGAGTGATGTCAGGATGGGTGACGGTAATTTGGCGTTTAGCCTTGATCTGCTCCTGGAAGATCGGGATCACGCTGCCTTGCGAACCGAGAACATTGCCAAAGCGCACCGACAGGCAACGCATCCGGGCGAACGGGCGTCCGGCGACGATCAATTCCCCAATGCGCTTGGTACAGCCCATGAAGCTGGTAGGACTGACAGCCTTATCCGAGGAGATGAAAATGAAGTCGTTGCAGCCGGATTCGTCCGCGACTTCCAACAGCGACAGCAATCCGAAGACGTTATTCTTCAGCGCCTCCCGCAGGTTCGTTTCCATCAGCGGAACGTGTTTATAGGCTGCGGCATGAAAGATGACCCGTACATCGTGCTCCTGAATGATTTCGCGCATCCTCGCATGGTCCGCGATGTCGGCGACGCAATAGGTTATGTTTACCTGCGAGTTGGCGTGGGCCTGTTGCAGATAGAAGAGAGGCGTCTCTGCCTGGTCCACGCAGACGAGTTTTTCCGGACTGTACCGCAACAGTTGACGGGACAATTCAGAACCGATTGAGCCGGCCGCGCCCGTCACCATCACGACTCTTCCGGCAATCCTGCGCCTGACCGAATCTAAGTCGAGCTGCACGGCATCTCGCCCGAGCAGGTCTTCAAGGTTCACCTCCCGAAGCTGCTCCACAGTCGCCTTACCGTCTATCATGTCGCCCAAGCCAGGAATCGTGCGATAGGGCAGGCCGGTTCGATCGCAGCACCCTGCGATATGGCGCATCTGATCGCGGGTGGCAGAGGGAATCGCGATAAGTAACTCTGTCGGATTGCAGAGATGCACGACTTCCCGCAGGTCGCACAGCCTGCCCCGCACGGGCACACCGTGAAGAGCGACCCCGGCTTTCTGTGGATCGTCATCCACCAGTGCGAGCGCGGTGTAGCCAGCGCGCGGCAACTCCCGCAGGAGCATCGATGCGCCACAGCCCGCGCCGATAATGACAACGCGCTTGTCCGTTTTGCGGCGATTGTGGGGTTGAGATTTTGGAGGAAACGCGCGGGAGTATACCCTGACTCCTGTCAGCGTCGCCATGGTGAGGATGGCCTCAATGAAGTAGACGGAGATGGGGAACGATTTCTCTTGTGCGATCCACCGCTCCATAACCAGGAATGCCAGGGAACCCATAGTGACAGCCTTCAGAACGTCAAAGGCGTCTGCCACGCCGGCATAGCGCCAATAGCCGTGAAACAGATTGAAACACCTCATGAACAGGAAGCGCAACGAAAGCAGGAGCGGCAATGCGCATAGGAATACCGATCGCCGCGGAAAGGTGAAGTCGAATCGAAGAAGCCAGGCCGCAGTGGCCGAGACGATTACCAGAATCAACTGGAACCAGCAAACTACGCCATAGCGTTTCTGCAAAAGCATCAGCCTGCAACTTTCCGATGAAGTGGAAAACGATCTCGCAATCTCTCCACTTTATCGGCGCACAGGGGGAAGGCTTTAGACGCGCATATTCTCGGCGAGGCCGGCTAGGCGGTGCGAGTTGCGGCCGCCATGACCTTTTGGACCGCTGCGCAGGTCGCGCGGATGTTGGCTTCCGTCAACGTGGGGTGAACCAGGAACATCAGGCTGGTCTCGCCCAGTTGACGGGCGACCGGGAGGCGATGTGCCGGCCGCCATTCGAGCGGGAACGCCTGTTCAAGGTAAATCTCGCTGCAACTCCCGCTGAAGCATGGAATGCCTTCGGCTCGAATTGCCTCGATGATGCGATCGCGCGTCCAGCCTGGGCCGAGCGCTTCCGGTTGGACGAAGACATAATACTTGTAGTACGCGTGCTCGACCTCGCCGGGAGGCCTGGTGATCCGCAATCCAGGCAACGCTGCGAACGCGTCGTTCAGAATCGCGGCATACCGTCGACGTATGCGCAGCCACTCCGGAAGCTTGCGGAGGGCCACTCGGCCTACCGCCGACTGCACTTCGGTCAAGCGCCAGTTGGTGCCGAAGGACTCGTGCAGCCACCTGAATCCATTGGCGTGCACGCGGCGATAGACGGCATCGTAGCTTTTGCCGTGATCTTTCATCGACCACATCCTGTTCCAGAGGCCGGCCGAGTTGGTGGTCACCATTCCGCCCTCGCCCGCGGTGGTCATGATCTTGTCCTGGCAAAACGAGAATGCGGCTGCGTCCCCGATCGATCCGACTCTGCGTCCCTTGTAGGTCGCACCGTGCGCTTGTGCGCAATCCTCGACCACCTTGAGCTCAAATTCCTTCGCCAGATCGAGGATCGGGTCCATGTCGCACGGCCATCCGGCAAGATGAACCGCGACGATGGCCTTCGTCTTTGCAGTCAGGACCGCGCGGATGCTCTCCGGCGTAAGATTCTGGCTGTTCGGATCGACATCGGCGACGACAGGCCTGGCGCCTAAGGACACCGCACAACTGGCTGAGGCGATGAAAGTGCGGCTCGTGGTTACGACCTCATCTTCGGGGCCGATACCCAATGCTTCGAGGGCACATTCCAGCGCTACGGTCCCGTTGGCCACAGCGACGGCATGGCTGCATCCAACAAACGCCGCGAATTCCTTCTCGAACAGCTGTCCCTCTTCTCCAGTCCAGTAGTTCACCTTGCCGGAATGCAGCACCCGTACTGCCGCTTCAATTTCATCTTCTGCAAAGAAGGGCCATGCGCCAGGAGGTGCGACACCTACTGTGGACGCCGAGTCGCTTTGAGTAACCATGAGTTCCACTGTGTCACACTTCCGAATCGAGAGCATCCCGAGGCACTCAAGCACAACACACTTTTCCGATGGGGGATGCCGGGTTGCCAAAGACTTTCACCCGGGCAGCCACGTCCCTGACCACGACACTGCCCGCTCCAACGAATGCCCAGGGCCCGACCTTTACCCCGGGAAGGATGCATGCGTGGCTTCCGAGAAAGGCGCCGTCGCCCAGAGTCGCGCATCCATTGAGACCGCAATGGCTGCCGACCTGGCACCAGTTCCCGAGCACGGCGTCATGACCCACATTGCTGAGCGCACCGATCGATGTGTGGTTGCCTATTCTGACGTCGCAGGTAACGGAGGCAAAGGGGCCCATCACAATACCAACTCCAAGGTCGACATGGAGACCGATGTTTGCGAGAGGATGAATCAGGTTGATGAATTGGCCTCCTCTCCTCTCTATTCGGGAACAGCACTTTGCTCGTGCGATTGGGTTGCCGATCGCACTGACAAAGACATCGTTTATGTCGATGTTGTAGGTGAGAACGTCACCGAGAAGGTGTGGTTCATAGTCGTATCCTTTGAGGGCGCCGGCGTTGTCGTCGAGGAATCCCTTAATTCGGAAGAGGCCGCCGGAGGCTATTATCTGTGTCGCCCAGGCCAGGACCTCGCGGCCAAGTTGTCCGGCGCCAATAATGACAAGGTTCTTCCCGGCAATGCCGCACCGGCCTCGAGCAGATGCCCCAGGACATGGCTTGCCGCGCGCAATTTCAGATGAGGGAGATGGCGCCGGTTGTATCGAAGGCGTGAACTGGCAATCGTTCCCGGATTGCTCGCGAGCCGGATACCGATTCCCGCGCGCGGGGGGTGCGGCGATCAGAGCGGCAAGGCGGGCGGGGGTCAGGGATTCAACAAAATCGCCCAGAGGGATGTCGACCTCGAAGCACTGATGAATGCGATGACTGAGAACCGCGACGGAGAGGGAGTCGCCGCCCGAATGGAGAAAGTCGGTTTCGGGTGAAACCTGGTCGAGTTGCAGCAGGTCTTTGAATATATCCACCAGCCTCCGCTCAACCGAAGAAACTGGAACGCCATCCAATGTTTGCTGGGAACCCGTTCGGGTGAATGGGTTGGGCAGCGCCTTCCGGTCGGTCTTGCCGCTGGGGAGAGTCGGGAGACAGTCCAGGAGAACATAAGTGCGGGGCACCATGTAACCCGGCAGATATTTTTCCAGGTATCGCTCTATCTCGCGTCGATCGAATTGTCCGGGCGAACGGAGTATCACATAGCCAACGAGCTGGTCTTCGCCGGCTTGGTTCTTTGCCACCCAACAGGCGCAATCCGCGATATCCCGCGCACGCATGAGGACGCGCTCCACCTCTGCGATTTCGATTCGATATCCGCGAATCTTGATCTGAAAGTCTTTGCGTCCGAGATGAGTGAGGCATCCGTCCGCTTCGATTCGCCCCAGGTCCCCGGTCAAAAACACAGGCGCGTCGTCGTCGCCGGTTCGAATGAACCTGGTTCGCGTCAGTGCATCGTCGTGCCAATAACCGCCTGACATGTAGGCACTCTTGATTGCGATCTCCCCCGTGCAGCCTTGGTCCGCATCCTTGTGGTCTTGATCCAGGATGAGTACCTTGCGGTCCGGGGAGACCGGATATCCACCAGGAACGTTGACCCCCTCGATTGCGACCTGGTGATCCACAACGTGGAGGTTGTAGTTGTAGGACTCGGAGGTGCCTAACTGGTTTACCAGGTGGCTGCCAGGGGAGAAATGGCGGCGGAAGAGCTCCACTTCGCCAATGGTCAGCGGCTCGGATGCCATGACAACGATCCGGATGTCCTGGAACCGGAGACTTTCGGGTACGGTTCGCAGGAACTGCCGGAAGGCGCTCGGAATTGATTGCAGGGTCGTTAGCTTCTGCCCGACGAGCCATTGCGCCATGCCGTTGAACCCACGGACCTTCGGATCCCACGGGTAAATCGTGGCTCCATTGCAGAGGCCGCAATAAATGTCGACAACCGAAGCAGCGAAACTTGCCGAGTGCAACCACGTAATCCGGTCGCTGGGCGAGAAGAACAACTGGTTGGTCAGGCACATGGTCGTGTGCAGGAGATTGCGGTGCAGGAATACGATTCCTTTCGGCCGGCCGGTGCTGCCTGAGGTGTAGAGGATATAGGCGCGATCCAGCGGGTCGCAGACGATGTTGGGGTTGGGCGCATCGGCGTGGCGCTCGACCAGCGAAGTGTCGATGACCGGCACGCGCTTCCGCGCGAGCTCCTCAGCTAGGCCAAGGTGGGCGCCATCGGTCAGAAGGACGGAAGGTTCGGCGTCCTCGAACATCGTGCGCAGCCGATCCAAGGGGTAGTTGCAGTCCAAGGGCACATAGGCCTTATGCGCTTTGAGGGCAGCCAGCATCGCGACGACCATCTCCGGCGTATTCGGCAGGAGAATGGCTGCCTGCGCCAGGCCCTGGCCGCACCGGCTCAGGATGCTGTTGGCGACCGAGTTGGCATGACCGTTCAGTCCGGCATAGGAGTATGCAACCTCTCCCGTATGGACGGCCAGTGCCGCGGGGTTGAGCGGCACCTGCTCTTCAATGCGCTGGTGGATGCCCTGCAGGATGGAGTCAGGCCGGAAATCGACGAAGTCTGCCGGCTTGCTTACTCTGAGGTTTGCCGGCATGACGATCTCCTTCCCGTGCCGAGGAACTCCGGCATTGTCGCGTGACCGCGCGGGGCAATGCCATCCCGGTGCAGGACCCTGGCGATACTCTTCAGCAAGATTCTCAGGTCCAGCCAAACACTCCAGTGGTCGACGTACCAGACGTCGAGTGCGAACTTCTCTTCCCAACTAATTGCGTTCCGGCCTTTCACTTGGGCCCAACCGGTGATGCCCGGCAGGACCTGGTGGCGCCTGGACTGTTCCGGCGTGTAGCGGTCGAGATACTGCATCAGTAGAGGCCGCGGTCCCACCAGGCTCATCTCGCCGCGGAGCACGTTCCACAGCTGGGGCAGTTCATCGAGGCTCAGCGCCCGCAGCAGTCTCCCCAATCGCGTAAGCCGTTGACCATCCTCAAGCAGAACGCCGTTCTCGTCCCGGGTGTCGCGCATCGTGCGAAACTTGATCAGAGTAAAGGGACGGCCACCTAACCCAGGACGCACTTGGCGGAAGAGTACCGGCGATCCGAGGGAGCAGCGGATCGCAACAGCCATCGACAGCCAAAGGGGGGCGCTGACGATAAGCGCAAACGCAGCAGCCACACGCTGCAGGCCCACTTCAAGCGACCTTGCAAGACCGTTGCGGGGAGCTCGAGCGGTCCGCAGGGTGGAACGATAGCTGATCAGCAAGTGCTGCCAGACGGTCTCGCGAGCGAATTTCTCCTGAACCCACTTGCAGCCGGCCTGTCCCATGCGAGAGCGCAACTGCGGATCGCGGAGCAACCGGTCCAGAGCCGCGGCGAGCGCATCCGCGTTGCCTACCGGGACTCGCAGCCCGGTGATGCCCTCCAGAATTGCATCCGCTGCACCGGTTGCATCCGTGGTGACGACCGGCACCGAGGCGGCCTGCGCCTCCAGCGGCGCGCCCGGAAAGCCCTCGCGGTAGGTTGGCAGAGCGAGGACATCCATCGCCCAGTAATAAGGCGCAACTTCAGTGACAAAACCCGTGATCGACACGGCAGTGTCCGCTTCGATCCGGGCACGCAGCTCGGCCGGAACCGGATCGCCTGTCTCAAATCCCCCCACCAACAGCAAGCGGAGATCGGGATACATGCTGCGCAGGCGGGTGAACGCGGCATACAAATCGGCAATTCCCTTGTCCCGAGTCAGGCGGCCGACGAACCCAACCAGAGGAGCCGTCTGCGAGATTCCCAAGCGGTCGCGTGTTTCCCGTCCCTCTATCTCGGCAGCGGAGGTGCGACGCCAATGTCCGACATCGACACCATTCGATGTCCCCGATCCAATCACGACGCAGTGCTCCGGCGTGGTCAAACCGAGGTCGATCATGCGCGCCCGCAGGCTCGAGCTGACGCTGCGTATCTCCTGGGCCGCATGGCAGGTGAGCCACTCGGTAAACCACAACAGGCATCGTTTCCAGCCCGTCGTCGTCTCCAATCGCAAGCCGTGGAGGGTATACACAACGCGAGGCACCCCGGCAAGGCGAGCCGCCACGGTGCCCAGCAGCCCGGCTTTCGGTGTGCCCGCAACGACCAGATCGGGATGCGTGCGGCGGAACAGCCGCCACAACCGACAAAGCGACACGAGGTCTCTGAGCGGGGCGATCTCCCGCTGCATGGGGACGGCCCAGGGCCTGGCTCCCTGATCTCGCGTCGCATCCAGTTGGGGTCCGGGACTGGAGATAAAGTCCACATCGCAGCCGTTGGCGACCAGATAAGCGATCTGTCCCCGGAAGAAGGCGGCGCTGACGGCAGCGGTGACCAGGAACGTGAGCTTCGGCCGCGAAGTTCCTTCATGACCATTCATACGGAGATTCCCTGGTGCGGCATCGTCTTTTGCACTTACCGTCTCCGACATCATTGTTCTGCCTTCCGCGCAACGTCCCGATAGAGCCGTTCGTAGCAATCCAAGGTTCGTTCGAGGCCAAACATCCGGGCCCTTTGTTGTGCCAGGCACGCAAGCTGCTGTCGCAGATGCGGGTCGGCCAGCAGGGTTGAGATCCTCAGCGCGAGTTGGTGCGCATCGCCGACAGGAAACAGCAAAGCGGTATCTTCAACTTGCTCCGCCAGGCTGGGGGCATCGCTAACTACAATTGGTTTTCCGGCCGCCATGGCCTCCAGCACCGCGATGGATAGCCCCTCCCACCGTGAAGGCTGCACGTAGAGGTCTGCCGCCTTCAGAAGCTGAGGAACATCCGCGCGTTTTCCCAGAAATTGCACGCGTGAGCCAATGCCAAGCTGTTCCGCCAGCGCGTGCAGCGGCCTCCGCAGCGGACCGTCCCCGGCCAGCGCAAGCACGGCTCGGGGAATCGAACTCATTGCGCGCAATAAAGTCTCATGGTCCTTAACCATCTCCAGTCTGCCAACGCACAATATCACCGGAGTGTCTTCGGTTACTGAGAAGAGGGCCTGCTTGCCCGGGCCGGAAGCGGAGGCGAATGTTTCCACGTCGATGCCATTCGGGCAGTCGGCAATCTTGCTTTGCAGTTCGGGCAGCCACGCTACCAACTGCTTTGTTGTGGCAGGGCTAATGGAAGCAATGCGCCGATAGCGACCGTACATCCAGCGGTCGATTCCCCGGAGCCAATAAGTCCGTCGACGGTTTTCCGTGTTGTGCTCGGTGGTGATCAGCGGAGTCGCACCCCGCGCTGCCCAGGCGCCGCAGGCGGCCCAGAGCTGCGCGGGGAAGAGGTGCACATGAACCACGTCGAATTTGAATCTGCGCAAAGTTTCGCGGAACGCGCGAAGGTGCCGAGGCGAGTAGACCGAAGCACGAAGAGGCGCGTGAATGCGCGCACCCGAATCGGCCAGCTTCCGCTCGAGCGGCGTCTGCTCGCTGCGCAACAAGTAATACTCACAGAAAAGTCCGCGTTTAAGCAGTCCGGCATACAAACTGGCGGTCAGAACTTCCGCTCCACCCAAGGCCAGGCTGTCGATTACCTGCAGGATCTTCATACGCTCACCGCGCTGCCGCGCAAGCCGGCTACAGACGGCCTCCAGAAGGGAATGCGCTTGTTCTTTGCGACAACGAAGATCCAGATCAGCAAGAGGGGCGTAAATGCCGCCAGTTGAACGGACAAAAGCAGGCAACCGACCACGCAAGTGAGGATATGAACACTCCAGCCCCCTGCTGAATCCCCCACAATGCAAAACCACCGGATCCAGAGCGGCCCGAGCAATATGCCGGCCAATCCTACATTGGCAATCGTCTCGTCAAAGATTCCGGTGGTCATACCCCACCCGAAGTCCTGCGGATATCGATTCAACATGGCCGACGTAAAGTAATACGCGTAAGGGTAGGGCTTGTTGCTCCACATGGACCTGGGCACAAGCAGTGTCGCGTAGTAAAGGAGGTTTTGCCCCGGGTAGTCGAGGATCTGCATTTTATCCGGATAGAGTGCGGAATATAGCGCCATCTGCACTCGACTGTCCCGCGTGTAGTCGATTCTGGCGCCTTCCGCTGCTTGAGCGCTTGAAAGCGCATCGTAGGAGATGCCTCGCACGTTGGCTTGGTAAGTTTCTGAAAACACCGCCAACACCAGCGCACCGGTCAACGCCGCCCAGGCAAGCTTTTTGCCGGTGACGGCGCCCCGATACCACAGGGCAAGAAGCAACAGCATCAATGTCTCGGCAACGATATAGCGTTTCCCATTGATCCATATGGACAGCACCGCCGCTATCGCAATTTCGGCAATGGTCCGCTTGTTCAGCCGTTCGATCAGGCATCTCCCGGCAGCACAGAGCACCGCCACCATGGTCGCCATGCTCACAACGATGTGGAACACAATCACGTCGAGGGCGGCATTGGCCCTCATGACGCCCGCATATTGCAGGTAGAGGGAGGGCTCGGGAGCCGCCCATACGCAGAAGACCGGCAACAACGATCCCAGCCGCAGAGCCATGACAACCCATTGTGGCGAGGGCGCGCGGAGGGTCCTGCTGCGCACCTTCGTTCCGCAAAGCCAAATCGGCGGGACCAAGAAGAGAAACGCGCAATAGAGGACCCGCACATATGGGTCTTGCGAAGCGACTGAGAAACCCGGTTGGTTTGCATACTCCGGCCGGCCCATAAGGGCGTCCAGGGCCAAGGGAGCTGTATATTCCGCACAGAAAATCAGATAGAGGATCATCAGGCTGTTGCGATCTCCACGGAGCAGCCGCAATCCTGCGTGCCAGGCCCACCCGCTCGCCCAGAGGAGGGTCGCAAGCTCAATAGCTTCCATCGCAGACCTCTGCACGTGTCCTTGCGGACCTCAGCGTTGCGTTCAGGACCAGGAGATTGCCGGCCAAGCCAGCCGTCGCCGACAGCAGTAGCGCGATCGCAGCCCCGTTCAACCCGCATCTCGGTATCAGAATCAAACAGCCCAATACCGCGGTCAGAGTGGAAGCTGCAAATATAGGGAGCTGGGTGCAGAAACATCGCGCCGCGTTCAACCCGGATGTGAGAAAGAATGCGGTCGCGCTGATACCGGACGCGGCTACGAGGATGGCCAGCACATTGGCATAGTTCCCGTATTGCGAGCGATACAGAATCGTCAGCAGAGTTCTTCCGCAAAGCAAGGACAAGGGCACACCCGCCAGCACAACGACTGCGCCGAAGCTGGACAGCCGAAACAGCAGGCGGCAATAGTCGTTGAATTGCCGCTCGGAGAATAGGCAGGATAGGCGCGTGGTCGCCGATTGGCACAAGGCGTTGACCACAAGATTCAGCGCCACCATCAGGTAGGCGAGCGAAGCGAAGATGCCCAGCTCTGCGGTCCCGCAGAAACGTTGGAGAAGGTAGCGCGGAATGTTGGTGTTGAGTGAGATCAGAGTCATGACCAGGCCGAGAGGCAGGCTGAGAACGATCAGCCTCCGCGCCACTCGCCAGTCGAACTCGACGTAGAGTTCGCCGGGAAGAAGTGCCGCCCTGGCGCAGCGAAAATCGTAGCCGATCAGCACAGCGAGCCAGGCGACGCACATGGCAGAGGTGCAGGCGATGAGGCTATGCGTCCACAGAAAGGTTGCGCCGAAGAAGAGAAGGGAGAGGCTGCCGCGGATCATGAGACTTCTCGCCACCTGATCGAGGCGCTCGTGCAACTGCAACAGGCCGCCGATCACGTCGCTGACGCACTCGATCGACTTGGCCAGGGCGACGAGCAGGACGACGATGCGGGTCACGCTGTCATAGTGCAAGAGAGGCATGATGCCGGCAATCGCCAGAAGGCCAAGGGTGGTGGTCAGGACGCGCAACGTGAAGTAGCCGGAGAATCGGTACTCCCTGCGCGTATCCGTAGCCTGCACCGCTCTGAGCTGGAGATTGGCGAACATGAATACAGGCGCCGCAATCGCGAGCCCGAGCGCGAACTGGCCCACCGTACCCGCACTCCCCTGCTTGGCCAGCACCGATAACATTCCCCATTGGCAGACTGCATAGACAACATTGCCGGAGAAGGTCCACTTGAAGTTCGACCGCAGAGAGGATGCAGGGCGCCGCCGCACCTCGGAATCGACTTCAGCAACGCGAAGAATGGTCATGCTCTTCCCGGCGCTGGAGCTCTTTCCCGAAGGCCACTCGGCCGGGCAAGAAGAGCGGACCTCAGACCTTGGAGGTGCATGGACCGTTCCGGATCGGATTGGACGGCGTCCCACCACCAGCTCAGCATCGCCAGCAGGCAGCCAGCGAGGAGACCGCCAAACAGGAATAACGGCAGGACCGGGAAAAGGTTGGGGAACGATTTTCTCTCCGGCTTGATGGCCGGTTCGACAACCTGAATGACGGCCGCCTCTTTGGCCTCGTCCAGCCGGGCGGCCTCGTATTGCCGAAGCAGAAGATCGAAGACCGATTGCTGATATTGGAGCTCGCGCTCGGCGCGTATGTAGTCCAACCCAGCCCTGGGGACATCTTTCAAGCTCATATCCGAGTAGCCCGCCGGACGTGTCCCCTGGTCCATCTGAGCGGACTCTCCCTGCATGGTTGAGAGCTCGCGTTCCACCAATTGCACCTCGGGATTGCGCTCGGTCGAATACGAACGCAAGGCTTGCAACTCGACTGTCTTGGCTGCAATCTCTCCTCGGAGCGCCGCCAGGCCGCCGATGATCCCGTTGGCTTGTGCATCCAGATGGACCAGGCCCTTGCTCAACTGGACTTGCTGGAAGGCTACTTCGGCGGCAACCAGTGCTTCTCTCTGCCCCTTCAACTGCTCTTCAAAAAAAAGACGGCGCCGCGAGGCCTCCGTCACCGAGATGTTCTTCGAGAGGGTGCGGAGTTCATCCGCATAAGCATTGGCAATCTCGGCCGCACGCTCCCCGTCTCCGTCCGCGACCGATATGGAAAGCAGGGTGCTTTTTTCCGATACAATCTCCGTGTTGCTCTCCAACTTCTTGCGGGCAGCCGTCATGTCTCGGGACCGATATACCTTCATCAACCCAAATCGGCCGATGATGGCATCTGCGATCGGTCTCGATTTCAAGAGTCCGATATAGATCGCGTTTGGGTCTTTGAGAAGTCCGACTCCAGCGGCGTCGGCCAACGATCCCACCTGGCTATTCAGAAGACTAGTTGTCGACTGGGTCTGTTTGGGCGGCATAATGCTGGTAACAGCCGTATAGCGGGCGGGCACCGCGACACATAAGATCAAGCCGGCGAGCACGCCGAGGCCGGTAACCTTTGCGACCAGGCTCTTTCGCTGGGCAATCCGTGTGAGCGCATCGATCACAGTTAAGGTTGGAGCGCCCGTCCCGGCTAGATGGTCCGGGATATCCTCCGTCCGATTGTCGCCTGCGTTCGAATCCTGTTCGGTCATCGTCTAACCTCATTCACTGGATCAGGCTAAGTACCGCGCCGGTCATAGCCGTTTGGGAAAGGATCTGAGTAATCAACGGCAACTCTTGCATGAAACCGGAGCCCGTCTTGATCTTTGGAGGAACGACGATGGCATCGCCGGGCATCAGGGCGATCTTTCCAAAGTTGTGCGGCCAACGCTGATTGCCGCTTTGCCCGCTCACTATGGTTCCATCGGCGCGGATCAAGAAAATCCGCTTGAGGTCCGCCAGCCGGGTGGCTCCGCCTGAATCATTCAGATACGCGGAGAGCGACTTTCTGGGTTGGTAGCGGAACGCGCTTTCGTTGTATACCTCACCGATGACCTGAACCGTGCCGATGATTGGCGGCACATAGAAATCGTCTCCGTCTTCCAGAGGCATATCCGGAATGTCCGCGGCGGTCTTTGCATCGCGACTTATGCCAAGAACGACGCGCCCCGCGGGCCGTGCTTTGGCGAGCTCTGCGATAAGGCTCTGCTGCAAAGTCAGCGGCGACTCAGAAGCCGGGATTCTTTCATACGCTGCACCCTGGGCGGCATTTGTGCTTTCGAGTGTATGAGGGGCGCTCGCATATTGCGAGGAGAGCTCTTTCTGCATGCGTCCAACCGACAACTTCAGCTGTGCTTGCTGAACTTCGCGAGCCGAGACACGGGTCAATTGCGAGGCGTAGAGATACGAGTGCGGAGTAAGCCCGCCCGCCCGCGCGACCGCGTCGCGCAAGGTTTCACCGGGGTTCACGCGGTAGACCCCTGGCGCATTGACTTCTCCGGCCAGTCGCACGAAGGTTGCGTGTTTCTCTACCGGCAACGGCAGGTCTCTCCGGGAAAAGATCGTTACCACATCCCCGATCTTGAGCAGTTGGTTTTGGGAAGAGGTGGGGTCATCGATGGCGTTGCCGAGATTGAAAGGAATCAGGCGTGTGCTCAGATCGTGCTCATCCAGCCTTTCGATCACGGCATAATCCCAGTTGACTTCGGCACTGGCCTCGGCAACATCGACCATCATGTCGGTATGCTGTTCATCGGCCAGGTGGTTCTGTTTGCCCCAGTGCTCACTGGTGATCAGGAATGCGCGGGATGGGATCAAGTCAGAGATGCGCATCCCTTCATGCCAGGGGAAGCGTCCGGGAGCCGCGACATTGCCCCGAATCGTCACTGCATTGGCAAATTGGGGAGAGATTGGGAATATCCGCAGCAGATCTCCGTCGCGCAGCATACGTTGCAGTCCGGCGCCGTCCAGCGCGAATTCGTCGACCCGGCGTAGCGAGTGGTTCTCGACACGCTCAAGCAGGACCCGTGCGGTCGCCGCTAAGTTGGTCAGGCCGCCCGCACCCTCCAGCGCCGAAGCGACCGTCGTAGCTCCTTTCAACTCATAGATTCCCGGTTGGTCGACATTCCCGACAATCGCCACCTGTGGGCCGATCGGCGGAATGTATATCTCGTCGCCCGAGAGCAGTTGAATGTCGCCCGACTTGTCGCCTTTTTGCTGCAAATCGTACAAGTCGAAATCGGTCATCACGCGGCCGTCGCGACGCAATTGAATATGCCGCATGGTGCCCGTGGACGAAGGGCCTCCGGAGGCGAACAACGCGTCCACCAACGTGCTCAGCGAGCCGAGCGTGTACGATCCCGGCTGCCTTGCGTTCCCCAAAACAAGAATCTGGATCGATCGAAGCCGGCCCAGCACAACGTTCAGTTCGAAGTCTTTGTAGAGATTGCCGATAGCGGTGCGCAGATAGCCTTCGAGTTGCTCATATCGCAGACCGGCTACATTCAGGGTTCCGACTTTAGGAAGGGAGATTTGCCCGTTTCTGTCTACAACCACGCGGGCGTCAAGATCAATCTTCCCCCAGGCGCGAATCAGAAGCTCGTCGCCTGGGCCAATCGCATATCCGGCAGGAACCGGAATGTGATCCATGGGAGCGAACGTCGAAGGAACCTCCTCAAAGAGCTCTCGCCCATAGACTGCGAGAGGACGCCCAGCCGCTTCCTCGGCAAAGATCTGAAAGTCAGATGGAGCGGACAACGGACGAGCCGTCTTGGAGGGGGGCGACGTCGTCCGGGAATCGTCTTCCGTCGTGTCCGGCTCGGTCGGTATCGTGCGATTCGCCTTGACGCTCGCCTGGCCTCCACGCAGTTTAGGTACGGCAGGGGCTCTCTGGACGGTGTTGTCGGCAGAGGGGGCAGCCGGGAACGGCTGAGCCGCTCCACTCTCGCCGGAATCGGAAGTCGTAGACTGAGCTTGCATGTCCTGGGCGGCGATGACCATCCGCGACGCACAAAACGTGCAGGACAGCAGGAGGAATGTCGAGAAGTTCTTCTTGAAGTAGGCGCATAGTCCTCGGCGCGCGAAGAGCTGCGCGGCCGCTTCCATAAGCCGAACCTCGGTAACGCATCTTTCAGGTGAATTCTTCCCAACCATCAGTCTTGCCTCTGGACTATCAGCAGCGAGCACACGAGCCGCACGGTTCCAGTTCCTCCGCGTCCACCTCTACGGCGACGCTCTGCGCAATGAAGGCCACTGTAAGAACCACACGGAGGCAGCCTTTTCTCCGCTGTACGACGCCTTCCATCCCTGCAAACGGACCCGCAGCGATGCGCACGCGAGCTCCCGCAACAAGATAGGGATGTGGCTCAAACTTCCTCGAAGAGAGGCCAACCCGCAGGCACTCGATCTCCTCATCTGGCAGTGGGGTAGGCTCCCTGCCCAGACCAACAAGGTTCAATACGCCTGGCACCACAAGGGTCCGAATCCGTTCTTGAGGAGCGATGTGTACGAACAGATACGTGGGAAACAATGGCAGATCCAAATCGGCCCGGCGACGATTTGTCCACTGATGCACCGCCGTATACACCGGCAGATAACTCTGAATGCCTCTCCCGCTAAGCTGCTGCAGCACGCTCTTCTCATGGTGAGATCGCGTCCGGATGGCAAACCAGTGCCGCTGCGCCGCAATACCCGATGCGACTGCCGTAGCTTCCATCTGGCTTCCGCCCGGTTGTGTCTCTTGAACGCAAGAACCTATCGTGCCCATGTCTCTTCGGTAAAGCTTCGCCCTGCCACTGTAGCTTGTGGTTTTCCACAATTGCGACGAAGGTCGCAGTGCGGATTAAGGCGCAACCATTCCATCTTTGAGACCGAGCGATACCGCAATAGCCCAACTTAAGAGAGTACCTGCCCGGATTTCTAAGCAATCGATGAATCGGATGCGCGTAACGTTACTTCCATCATCGTCCGCCGCTGGGAGGGGGTGCATCCAACGCGAAATCTTTTTCCGGAAACAGTCCCATTTTGAGAAATAAGTGTGCCAGTAAGAGCTTGCTTTCGTTGCCTGATGGACACGTCAATCACAGGCTCTGCGGACCGCAGTTCTTGCTCATTCCATATCGCGAAGGATCGCCCGACGGAATCCCAATCACAGCCGGCGACTGGCAGTGATCCAGATTGGACAGGCAAATTCTGTACGAAGGAGCATGCCGATGGACCTGCTGGAAGGCTGTGGGCAGGAAGTGCGTGGCGGCGCGCTTTTTGCGGGCTATTGCCGGGCAGCGGCAACAGGCAAGCTACTTCAGGCAGATCGACTTCCCGGAACGACGGTAAAGCGCGATGCGACCATGATCGCGATTGCTCCGCTCACCGCTACAACAACTTCTCCTAAATCATTCCGGACATGGACTTTAGCTGGGTGCGAGCCGGCGTTTCCTGGGAGGTGGAACTGGGCTGGAGGTGATTGATGTTACGTGGCACCCGTGGCACTCATAAAATCCATGAGGAAGAAGTCCGTCAGCCAACGAGGCCAGGATGCACATGGAACCCGCAAAGAACTCTGGAATGGAAGGGCCGCGCAGAGTTTCTAACGATTGTCCAACGAGAAAGGATGCTTTGCGACGGATGGGGTTGTAGTAGACTGAACCCACTCGACGGACCGAGGGTGTCGCGCACGTTGCTTGAATTCCGGACTCTTCGGGAGCCTGCGCTGGCACATTGAGAGTGGCCTTTGCGTGTTATTACGAAAGGGAGTTGCGGAGTGTCGACCATCTCTGAAGCCTATATTCCCGTCGATAAGGCCGTCGACAAGTCACAAGTTGCGGTAGTCATTCCAACTCGCAATGCCAGGAGGTTCTGGGCTTCCTTTAGTAATGGCCTGCGTCTTCAGGGTTTCCCTTCCAGCCAGGTATTCATTGTCGATTCGAGTTCCGACGATGGCACGCGCGAGCTTGCGAAGGCCGATGGCTATCAGGTTTTTTGCATCGAGCGCCGCGATTTTAATCATGGCGGGACGCGTACGCTTGCTCTGGATTTGGCGCCTTGGGCCAGCGTCGTGGTGTATTTGACACAGGACGCGTTTCTGGCGACTCCTGATTCGCTGGATACTCTGCTGTCTGCGTTCGAGGATAGAGACGTGGCTGCAGCCTATGGAAGGCAGTTGCCAAGATTGGGTGCCGGTCCGATCGAGGCTCATGCCCGGCTGTTCAACTACCCGCAGCAGAGCGAAGTGCGTGATTACGATAGCCGCCGTACTCTTGGGATCAAGGCGCCATTTCTTTCCAACAGCTTCTCGGCCTACCGTATCAACGAGCTGCGGGAGGTTGGTGGCTTCCCCTCGGATGTCATTTTGGCCGAGGATGCAATTGTTGCGGGAAGATTACTGATCGCCGGCTGGAAGACGGCTTATGTAGCGGAAGCACAGGTTTATCACTCTCATTCGTTCACCATCGCCGAGGAATTTCGGCGTTACTTCGATATCGGGGTGTGTCACCGGCGCGAGGCTTGGCTGCGGAAGGAATTTGGAAAGGCCAGTGGTGAAGGTGGACGATATGTTCTTTCGGAGTTGTCTTATCTCTCGCGACGAAGTCCGCATCTGCTGCCAATCGCAATGCTAAGGACAATGTCCAAGGGGATGGGATATCAGTTAGGGCTGCACGGGGCGCAATTTGGAAAGGTGTGGTCGAGGCGGCTATCGAACAATAAGAGTTTCTGGGAGGAGCCGCCGACGACGCCTACTAATGATACCAAGGCGAGTCTTGCGGAATCGAAGCTTCCGTCAACGGGACGGGTCCCGTCTAGTTGAGGTGTCCGTCATCCGGGCTGGAGATGGAACGAGCATTCCCGGATTGTGGCGTGCTCTATCGGAGGTTAACCGATGGCGCGGGAGACTTCGCTCTCGCGGGAAACACGCCTAGTCTTTTCCAATTGAAGGATGAGCCTGAAGGTTGGGTGTTGTCGTCGTTGCTGAGGAAGGCTCCTGTGTTTTGGTTTTGCTTCTGTTCCGAATCATAGATTGTAGCGGTCGAGGCGGAGGG
>Ga0181529_10000787_pt1 | contig 44781 bp, 27 predicted proteins | sample PEATcosm2014_Bin_36_FD_119763 | JGI IMG/M metagenome (GOLD analysis project Ga0181529, IMG submission 119763) | Peatland microbial communities from MTU Mesocosm Facility, Houghton, MI, USA - PEATcosm2014_Bin10_30_metaG | ecosystem: Environmental > Terrestrial > Soil > Wetlands > Peat | place... | reverse complement strand
CCGAAACCGGCTCAATAATGCGTGAGGGAACCCCGCCTCATGGTCTGGGTGTGCAGCGTTGGCTACCTTACAACCGGTCCAGTTGTATCCAGAACCAAAGCTAACTACCCTAATAGCCTTATGTATCTATATAGGGGCATTACACCCTGCCTCAGATCCACCTCTATACCCCCCGTGGTTTACCTGGAATAAGAAGTGAACGGCACCTGGCAGAAGCAGATCCGGGTGGGTGGCGTAGCGTCAGCCGTTTGAATCCCGATCCGAGGATGCCGTGCAGCTTTTGGTTTAAACCTTTGGGATTCTCGTGGGAAACGGTCCTCGTTCACTTCCTGGACCCGACTTCGACTCTGCGACGCTCCCGAAAATTCATCAACGCCTCAAACTCGTAGCGGACTGGGCCATCTTTCCCATACTGGATGCAATTCGGTCCTCAATCGCGTTGCCGCCACTTCTTCATTAGATCGGCGAAGACGCTGACAAAGACGGCTGCACTGCGTTCGGTGAGCAAAGGATTGCTTTTGAAGACATTCAGCGGCTGAGCGCAAACTCCAGAAGCATCTTGGGAATGTGCATACGGAGCGCAGCAAGTGTACTATCTGGAGGAATTGCCTTCCCATCGGCGACCGGTTGGGGTGAAGGAACCGCTGGTGGATGCTGAGATTGAGCTGTCGCGGCGTCTTTGGTTTGCGTATTAGGCCGGTCCTGCGGCAGGGAGCGTGTGCCTTATGAGACGAGCACGTGACTAAACAATGGCCGTAAATTCGCCAGTCATCGCACGGAGGATCACTTTTGCGGTTGCATCCTCGTCGGCCTGCGAAGAGATCATGAGGTTGTATAGGTGCGGATTGCACCAGTTCTTGCCGAATCGCAGTTGCAGGTAGTGTGCCCTCGCTTCGTCGACCAGGCGGATACGGCGCTCAATATCATTGATACTTTGTGGCAGCCGCTTCCGCAGCCGCTCTATCCGCTCTTGAAGCGGCGCATAGACAAAGACATGAAAGACGTCGGGCCTGCACTGCAGAATGCACTGGGCTCCCCGGCCCACGATGACGCAATTCCCAACAGAATAGGCTTCTTCGATGATCTTCCGCGTGAGCGACTTCATCGCGTTTGCATCGAAGATGTCTTTCTCGTCTATCGTTCCACCCATCCACGGGGCCGTCGCCATTGCGACTCCATGAATAGCTTCTTCATTTACGCGGCTCAGCCAGGAGTCCACGCGCTCATCGTAGTGGCGCACCAGATCGTGTTCCACGTATGCGGCGCGCGCGATGCGATCGATAATCTCCCAGTCCAGCAACTTCCATCCGAGCGATCCGGCGACGGTGCCTGCAATTCTCGCCCCGCCGCTTCCATATTCCCTGGCCACCGTCAATACTTTGAGTTTCACATTCGGCTCCTCGACAACAGAACTCTGCCCGCATTATTGGCGGCCTAGGGTCCGCTCCAATTCCGCGCGCGCGGCGCTCTGCTCCATTTCTGCCTGAAAGAGCTCGGCTTGGGCCTCGGCAAGCTGCGCGTTAGCTTCTTTAAGCGCAGAGGGATTCACGGTGTTGGCTTCGACCTGGTTGGCGGTGATGCGGCTCATCTCAGTCCGGGCGGCTACATTTTCGCGCGCCGCTTCAAGGCTGGTGTCTGTGCGCCGCACTTTGCGCATCTCCTTTTCGATTTCCACGCGCACGCGATTCTCAACCTGATGCAGGTTTTCTTCGGCTTCCTGCAACTGGGCCTGGCGCTCATGTACGGTTCCGCTGCGCTTGCCGAAGTCGAGCAGAGTCCAGCTCATCTTGAAGCCTGCCAGGCCGTTGTTCTCAGTCAGCAGCGGCACACCATCCTGATGGACGTACTGCGCAAAGGCGCCGATCTCGGGGATGTACTCATCATGCGCTGCACTGACGCCCGCGCGCGCTTTCTTCACTGTCTGCTCGGCAGCTGAAACCTCGGGATTATGAGTGAGCGCCCCGGTTTCCAAATCGCCGGCGGTTGCGCTGGTGGTTTGCGATTCGGGCGCGACGAGTTCTACGCCGGTATCCAGCGGCAATCCGGCCAGATCGTTGAACGCGACCTGCATGTCGGAGATTGTGTCTTCGAGCGATCCGAGCGCATGCCGCGCTTGGGCGATCTGCGCTTGACCTTCCAACACCTTCAATTCCAAAACCGCGCCGGCCTCGACTCCATTGCGCGCCTCGGCCAGGCGTTCTTCGCCTGCCGCGATGCGAAGCTCCGCCGCCTGCTTTCGCCGCTCCGCTGACAAGAGACCGTAATAGAGCTGCTTCATTTTGAGGGAAACTTCGTTTTCCGCGCGCCGCGCGTCATCGTGCGCAATGCCCGCATCCGCCTGCGCGACGGCAACGCCGGCGTGGATCTTGAAGACCTGCGTCAACGGCTGAGCCGCTGTTGTGGTGCTGAGAATGAAATTGTGGTGTCCGAGCGGAAGGGAATCGTTTTTGCCGGGGACGGGGCCTGGGACCGGATATACGCCCAATGCTCCCATGGGAATCATCATGTGTTCGATTTCCTGGAGGTGGGCGGCAGCGGTTTCGTTGCTCAATACGGGAAAGTAGTTGGAGCGTGCTTCAGTAACCTTTGCCCGCATCTCCTTTTCTATCAGGTGGGCCAGTTTGACGGGTGAGCTTTGCTTTGTGGCCAGGGCGACGGCCTCATCGAGCGTGATGCGCTGCGTTTGGGCATGCGCCATGCTACCCACCGCAAAGAACAGAAGCAGCGCCGCCGCAACAGCCTTTGCCGAACGCGCGACTCCATGCTTGCGGTGCGCCACGACGAACAGCACCGGGATGGCTACCAGGGTGAAGAACATGGAGCCCAGCAATCCAAAGGCAATCACGCTGGCCATCGGCGACCAGAGGCTCGATCCGGAGAGAATCATGGGAATAACGCCCACCGCGGCAGCCGCCGAAGTAAGGAAGATGGGCCGCAGACGGCGGACTCCCGCATCCAGCGCAGCTTGTTCCAGCGCCACGCCGCTCTGCATCTTTTCGTGGATGTAGTCGATGAGAATGATGGAATTTCTTACCACCAGCCCGCCCACGCTGATAATGCCGATGAATGCCGTGAAGCCGAAGGTGTTGTGGGTAATGAGCAGACCCAGCGCCGCGCCCGGCAGCGCCAGGGGAAATGCCGCCATCACAATCAGCGGGTCAACCAGTGTGCGGAATTGGAAAAGGAGAATCAGAAATATCAGCACCAGGCTGGCGATCAGCGCCTTGCTCATTTCACCGAAGGTATCCTGCTGGTTTTCGTACTCGCCGCCGTAGCTGATCCGGTAGCCGGGCGGCAGGGCCATGACGTCGAGTTGTTTGCGCGCGTCACTCAGGATCTCGCTCGCCAGGCGATGGTCGCCGGGGAAGGCGCGCACCGTTAATGTGCGAATGCCGTTTCTGCGTACGATTCTGCCGGGTTCCCATTGCGAAGTAAGCGTCGCTACCGCCGCGATGGGGACCTTCGCTCCGGTCAGCGGAGACATGACGTAGGTGTCGGCCACGTCCTGGAAGCTTTTTCTCTCGGCGGGGTCCAGCCGCAGAACCACATTCACGTCGCGGTCGCCTTCCCAGAAGGTAGTGACTGGCGCACCTTCAAAGCCCGCCGCCAGTTGCTGTGCGATAGCGCCATTGGTCAGTCCTATCCGATTGGCCACTTCCTCACGCACGTTCAAGCCTACTTGCCAGGCATTCTCGTGCCAGTCGCTATGGACATAGGTGGCCCCCGGGGTATGCCGGAAGACATCCTCCACGTGATTGCCGAGCGTCTGTAGTGTGGCGATGTCGTCTCCTGAAATTCGCACCTCGACCGGAGCTTCCATCACTTGACCCTGTTGAAGCTCTTTTACAAAAACCTTGGCCTCCGGCGCGACGCCGGGCAGCCGTTGCCGTAACTGCGTCACTAGTTCCGGCGTTCCCTTTACCTTTTTGGTGTTCACGAGGATCTGTGCGTAATTGGCGGCAGGCGCCTGCGGGTTCACGTTGTAGTAGAACCGCGGCGCACTCTCGCCCAGGAAACTGGTGTAGGCCGCGACCATTGGCTCGTGGCTCAGCACCTGTTCAATGCGCAGCACAGCGGCGTCGGTAGCCTCTATCTTGGAGCCCTCGGGCAACCACACGTCCATGACAAACTGGTTGCGCTCAGCTAGCGGGAACAGCAGTTGCGGCACCAGCGTCAGAATTCCAATCCCCACGAAAACCGCCAACACACTGGAGACGAGAACCTCCCGCTCGTGCTGCATGGCCCACGCGATGATGGTGTTGTAGTACCTCTGCATGTGATCCAGAGGCGTGAGCTTGCGGGTCACGCCGGCGGCTTCTTCGGCGTGATTGCGCAGCCCTGTGCGGATGAAGAAGCGGGCCATGAGCGGCGTCAACAGCATGGCCACGACAAACGAGGTGGCCAGCGATATGGCCACGGTGATCGGCAAGGAACGGATGAACTCGCCAACCGGGCCGGTGAGCATCAGGAGCGGAACAAACGCGGCGATAATCGCCAGCGTGGCGGTGAGGACGGGAACCGCCATTTCGGTGGCGCATCGTTCCCCCGCCTCGTCAATGGGCACCTTGTTGTCAAGCTCCTCCACGTAGTTGTCGACAATCACGATGGCATTGTCCACCACCATGCCCAGTACCACAATCAGCGCGGAGATGGAAACCTGTTGCAGCTCGATGCCGCAGACATTCAACATGCCGAAGGTCATGGCCACCGATGCCGGAATGGCGATGGCGGAAACCAGCGCGACCCGCAGCGGCAGCAGCAGCATGGTGACCAGGATGACCGCCGCGATGGCAATGCCGAACTCGGCGAAGAAGTCCCAAATGCGCTCGGAGACCACCTTGGGCTGGTCCGCGACCATGTCGAGCTTCACGTCCGGCGGCAGGGTTGTCTGAACGTTGTTGAGAGTCGCGTGCAGCGTATTGCCGAAGTCCACAATGTTGTTGCCCTCGCGCATCTCGACCGCCAGCAGAATGCTCTGCTCGCCGCCGATGCGGGCATATTCCGTGGGGTCTTTGTAGACCCTGTCCACAGTGGCCAAATCGCCGATATAAACCGGCTGTCCGGTGGGCGAAACATCCACCATGACCTGCCGAATCTGGTCTTCGGTCTGAAAGCGTCCGCCGGACTCGATCGGCACCTTGCTCTGCTCGGCGGGAATGCGCCCGGCAAATTGCACCGTGTTGCGTCCTTGCAGCGCCGCTATCACCCGCAACGGATTCACGGAGTACTGCGCGAGGCGCTCCGACGAAGTATCGATGTCGATCTCTTCTTTTTGATCGCCGATACGTTTGATCTTGGATACGGTGGGGATCGCGCGTAATGCTGTTTCCACTGTCTGGGCGTAGCTCTTCAGCTCTCTTGGGCCATAGTGGCCGCCATGAACGGCAATCAACGCCGCAACGGTATCGCCGAAGTCGGAGTCGACGACCGGGCCAATCACGCCGGCTGGTAGGCCGGTGGCCTTCAGTTGCGCCATATCCAGGCGGAGCTTCGACCAGAACTCGTCCGAGTTCTTGATCGATTTGTCCAGATCCACGTTGATGACGACCATGCCGTTGCGGCTGGTGGAGAAGGTTTTGTCGCGGCGGACTTCGGCAAAGCGGAAGAGGCGCTCTTCGATCTTGCGCGTGACCTGGTCTTCAACCTCACGGGAGGTCGCGCCCGGATACACGGCAGCCACAACTCCGGTGTGAATGGTGATCTTGGGGTCTTCGCGCCGGGGCATGGTCACGAGGGAATACAGGCCTACCGCGAAAAGCATCCCGGACAGAATCAAGGTGACTTGCGGATAGCGCAGAGCGGCGCGGACCGGGTTCATTGACCGTCCCCCGTGATCGCGGCGGGCGAGCCCTCACGCACATTCTGCTGTCCCGCGATAACTACCTGGTCATTTGCCGTGAGGCCGCTGCGAATTTCTACTTCATTGCCGAAGATCTCACCCACGTCAACCCGCCGGGCATAAACACGCCGCGCCGACGGCGAATAGACATATACCTGCGTTACACCCTGGGGATCGCGAAGAATCGCATTGCCGGGCACGGTCATTACGTTGACCATCGCCGGGGAAAAGATTCTGGCTTCACTGACCAAGCCCGCGCGCAACAGCCGATCGGGATTGGGAACGGCAACCTTCACTGCGTAGGTACGCGAGGCCGGGTCGGCCGCCACGCCCACTGTTTCCACTTTGCCTTTGAAATTCCTGCCATCGAGCGAAGGGATAGACACCGTGGCGCGAGATCCCTGATGCACCTTGCCGATTTCGCTTTCCGGAATCGCCAGCCGCACCTTGACCGGATTCAGATCCAGGACTGAGATAACGGGCATGCCGGCTCCGACCGTGTCTCCCACATCGATCCGCTTCATGCCAACGAAGCCGGAGATCGGCGCCCGCAGCCGCGTGTCTTCAAGCCGCTTCTGCGCCTCGTGCATTTGCGCGGCCGCGGCGTGAAACTGCCCGCTCGCGGCTTGTTTGTCCTCGACCCTGGTGCCTTGCCGCGCCATGTCGTAGCGCTGCTGCGCTGCCTGGTACCCCGCCTCTATTTTCTTGAAATCGTTCGCGGGCAGGCTCTTGTGGTCATAGAGGAATTTCATGCGGTTGTACTGGTCCTGCCACTGCTCATAGTCGATGCGCGCCTGCTCGAGTTCCTGGGAACGCGGGCCTTGCTGCGCTTTATGGTCCACTGCCTGCGCCGCATCGGCCTGCGCCTGTGCCGCGTCGTACGCATTGCGATAGTCGGCCGCGTCCAGCTCTGCCAGCACCTGCCCCTTGGTTACTGCCTGGCCTTCTTCGACAAAGACCTTGGCCACGCGTCCGGCAATCTGAAATGCGCCCTGGGCCGTTACATTGGCTTCCACCGCTCCGCTAGCGGCCACGGAGACAGGCTCCTGGACCCGATTCGGAACGCGGGCCTCAATTGGAACAGGTTGGTCGGCAGCCACTTGCGCTTTGTGGCCGCAGGCTGCCAACGGAAGCAAGAAGACTAAAAGCGGCGCGCTGACGAGGGCTGATAGGAGGTGTTGACGTTGAAGCCTGATTCGGGGTGTGGCAGGAAGATGGGAGACTCTGGCGTGCATGGTCTTTCTTCTTTCTTGACAAGAATAGAATGACACGTCATTCTTTTCTTAGCAAGAGGGCGCAAACCGACCTTGGCCTATCGAAAAACACCCGCCACCATCGCGCGCAAGGATGCGCGGCGCAAGACCCTTCTCGATGCCGCCACTCGTCTGTTTGGCAGGTGCGGCTATCACGCCTCGACCGTGCCCATGATCGTGGCGGAGGCCGACAGCTCGGTCGGCAGTTTTTACGCGCACTTTCGCAATAAGGAAGACGTCTTCGCCGCGGTGCTCGATGCGCTCGGCGAAAAGGTTATGGACGCGGTCACGAAGGCCAGAGCCTCACAGTCCGATCCCTTAAAGAAGATTCAGTTCGCCGTTGAGTCCTTGTTTCTTTTCCTGGCCAAGAATCCGCACGAGGCTCGAATCCTGATTGTGGAGTCTTCGGGCCTGAGTCCGCGTCTGGAGCAGGTGCGGCGAACCATACTCAAGCGGCACGCGGATCAAGTACGCCACACCCTTGAGTCTGCTCCCAAGCTTTTCACCGCTATTCCGTCCGCCATTGCAGCCCGTTGTCTGGTGGGTGCTGTTTTCGAGGCACTCTACAGTTGGCTGGAGGCAGCGCCCCATAGTCGCCCATCTGCCTCGAAAGTGGCGCGTGCGGTGGCAGATTACAACGCCCGCGCAATTCGCCGGTAAGCAACACAACCGAACTGGAGAAACCGCGCCGCACAGGCGGAAGAAGCGGCAGATAATCGGAGACTTGCACACGTCAGGTCGACGATGCCCATGCCCGCTAATCGCAAATCTCCACGACGGATCGCGCTCGAATGCCGAGGACATGCATCGGCCTCATCGGCCCCTCTGGCGATCATCCGGCGTGCGGTCTTCCGGAACATCCGATCCGCCGGTAAACATGCACGGATTTGAAAGCTTCATATTCCTAGGTGGTCCAGAGTTGCCTTGAATCACCTGAGTTGCCAAAACCGCCTCCACGTTCTTTCTACCCCATTTGGCAGGCGCCATTCGTGCAAGTGCCGCCAAATCGTCGCCGTTCAAGAGGAATTCACTTGTGGCCATCGTCCCATTTGGCCCAATGCCAGCAGCAATGAGGAGAGGCTGATCCAAAGTGTCGTCGTGAGTTATCGCGGCGATCGCAAAGTCCTGGGTCTTCTAACCCTTCCTAACGGCGCTCCTAACATCGATACTTACGACCAAAGTGGACTAAGAACCGATGAGTGGAATGGCGCCAGAAGTTATGATTCATTTCCGCTTGCTTAAGAGTGCTTTATGCAACAGGGTCCAACACATAGGTGAGTTTTTCATCGACCAATGTGGCGTATGCGATTCGCGCGTCTTCCCGGCCATTGCCTTGAATGCTCCATTTACCACCTTCGTTGACGAGTCTCAACTCGTTTCTGAGCCGCCACCATGCGGTCACCTCGGCGGGCAAGGCGATCCAGGTTTCTCCCCGATCGCGAAGTTCGGCGAGGTAGGTGAGCAAGTCGGCATAAACACGGCGCTCCGCTGTTCCGAGAATGTAATCGGGGTGGACGATCATCTGCATGAGGCCGTGTTTTTCACGGATGAGGGCAATCTGCTGCTTCCACAGATCGATCGAGTAGTCATTCAATATGTGGAAGATTGAGTAATCCTGCGCCATGGTTACAGGCAGTTCGATCATCTTGCCGTTGAAGAATGGAAAGACGGTGCAGCATCCGCCTCTCTGGGGATCCAAATGGGCGACATTGGGAATCGACATGTCGTAATCGAAATCCAGCGCATGATACCAATCGATATTGCGATACAACACAGCAGCCCGGAAGCCCAGCGCACCGAATTTCTTTCCATGATGGTTGATTCCGGAAACGCGGCGCATGAACTCTTCGCGGTCTGTCATAAGATTGCCGTCATGATTCAAGTCATGAATGTTTAACTCGAATCCTCGCGCTTTGATCGAATCCAGCCCCGACTGGTGGACAGTGTACCGCTCCTCGGGGACGACCTGAAACGCGGACTTGATGCCGAAGGAGTCGTCGATATCCATTAACTGTGAACAGAAGTTCCATCCGGCAGTGGTCTCGACATCGTGAGTTACGGCGGTGCAACTCAGAGCCCCTTTTGGCCAGAACCAGATGAACGGAATGCTGCGAATATTGTGGGACTTCATCGAAAGCACCAGCAGTTGCTCCTGGATACTTTCGACGGTCGAGTCAACCGGCCAGTGAGGGAAAGGGATTTTTTCCCAGTCGCCGAGATATAGCCTTTGCAAATGCTTGCGCATCGCGATTGTCAAGAAGGGGCGTGCCAGATAATACAGTTTTCGAACCAGGCCACTCGTTTTGTTCGCGGATCTGCCGTGTGGATGGCGGCATTGATAGCGCTCGTGGCGAAGGTTGTTCACAATCTGAACAGGATCGAAGGGAAGTTGAACCTCGGAATTGTCGATGCTTACATCCTGAAGCGCGTCGTGAAGATTGCCCGTAACCGAAGATGCGAGAGCTCCCGAGGAGCATGGTCCATAACAGACGGCGTCAGGTCCAAAGCGGAAGTAGCCAGTGCCGGCGGATTGATTCATGCTGACCGAGAAATCGAGGAGTTCGTCCGGGCACCGAAAGTGATCCGTCAACAATCGAGTCACTTCGGTTTGGTTAGTCACAGTCATTCGGCTTTTAGGTACCTCGGCCCTCGCGATTCGCTTTGCGCTTCTTTTGAGTTTCTCTGCCGCGACAGGCGAAATATACGATGTCAGCATGTGCACAACCCTTCGAACAGGCCGCCTTGAGTTTTCAGCGCAAATATTTCATACGCGGTATTCATTGTCGAGTTAGTTGTAAAGATATAGCTGCAGTTCATTTGTTCATGGCTCAGGAACTAAGTGTGTACTTCTGCCTTGGGGCTCTCAATTGGCGCTTCCGGGCGAGTGGGAGGCAAAGGATGGCGGCTCGGACTCGTAATTGATTCCTGAACCGACTGGGATTCTCGAATCGCACGATCAAGACATTTACTCATAATGGATGCAAGCTGTCTGACATAGGGTTCTATGAGACTGCCGCGAGGGTTGAAGGGAAGCGAGTAGAGACGAACGCCACCCTCCGCAATCTCTTCCCATCCACCCAATGGGACGTTGAAGCCGGCAAGGTGACTCTCTGAGATGAAGAGAGTCAACTCTCCGGGATACGGTTGTATGTCATAGCGGGTGAGCGCATCTTCGTAGATATCAGCAAGTTTGGCGGGACGCGTGGCCGCATCGCCGTTGGGTGAAAAGCGATGTCGAAGGCCGGCCCAGCCGGTGCGCATTGAGACCTTGGCGCGGCGAGCTTCGACGCGGAGCTTTTCCATGAAGAAGTCGAATTTTGCCGTACCCTCGGCAGCGAGCATATTCCGAAGATGGTAATAGGGGTTGAGAAAGAAACGATTGATCAACAGGTGACGCGGAGCGAGCGGCCAGCGCATGGCACGGACGTTGTAATCTTCGATGAGCGCCACGAGGCCCACGGTCTCACCCACGTCGAGGAGTTGCCGCGCCATCTCAATGGCGATGGTGCCGCCCAGGCAGTACCCGCCGAGCATGTACGGGCCATGCGGTAGTACATGGCGGATCTCCTCGATGTAATTGCGCGATACGTGTTCGAAACGCGGATCGACAGGGGAGTGCCCATCAAGCCCGGCCGATTGCAAACCATAGACGGGCTGATCGTCGCCGAGATGGGCGGCAAGTGAACGATAGAGCAGCACATTGCCTTCTGCCGCGTGAATGAGGAAGAGCGGTGGACGATCGCCGTGGCGGCGAATGGCAACGAGCGATTTCCAATCCTCTGCGCTGGTTCCACGGAGGAGGGTTTTCGCGAGCAGCCGGGGTGTGGAAGCATCGTAGAGAAGCGCAAGTGGCGCGGAGAATCCCAACTCACGATGAATAAGGGCGAACAACTGCGCAGCGGCGATGGAGTGACCGCCGAGAGTGAAGAATTCATCGTCCGGGCCGACCTCGCGAATATCCAGAACCCTTTGCCAAAGAGCTTGGAGTGCCCGAAGCAGATCCGGTTCGGCGATGGCGGGGCGATTGCCGGCATCGGAAGAAGGCGATGTCGATTCGGATTGAAGGACTGGGCCGTCTCCATTGAGTTGGTGAGCGAGCTCGCGGTCGAAGAATCGAGCGTAGACAGTATCTACCGAAGGGGAAGCTTCACGATCGAGCCTGGCAAGACTCAAGACATCGAGCGATGGATCCGCGGCGACCTCCCGGAGGATGGAATCGAGGGTTGCGAGCCACTCGCGAATGGTGACGTCCTCAAACAGCTTTACGTCGTAGTGGCAGTACAGCTTCAGGTCCTGTTCGCTCTCGAGGGCATTCAGATAGAACTCGAAGGATTCGCTGCTCCTTGGATTGAGAGCGTAATCGACGGTAAATCCGGATTGCGGCAGTTCGTTGGGTTTGAACTTGGTGGCGTTGGTAAAGCCGGCCGAGATGAGGGACACAGCACGCGTGCGCGCAACGGGGCGCAGGTCTTCAAGCAAGCTGACCATGGTGTAGGCCGCATGCTCCTGGGCAGCTATAAGGTCGTTCTGCACCCTCTTGAGAAAGGCGCCGACGGCTTCACCTTCGCGCATCTCGACAGCGAAGGGGATGAGATTGACGCACTGGCCGACCAAGCCCGGCTGGCCGGAGACAGGCTGTTCCGCGGTGGGCAGGGCGATGACGAAACGGCGTTGCTGCGCGACGCGGGCGAAGAAGATGGCCACAGAACTAAGAACCGCGGCGAAGAAGCTGCAACCCTGCTTTGCGGCAAGTGCCTTGAGATCTTGCGCAACGGAGGCAGGAACCGCGTGATCGGCGCGGCGCGCGTTGAATTCGCGGCGGCCGCTTACGGGATGATCGGTTGGAAGGACGAGGACGGGAAAGCCATCCGCGAATTTTGCATGCCAATAGCTGCCGGCGTGTTTGAATTCGGCGGAGCGCTGACGCTCCGCCACGCTCTGCACGTAACCGAGGAAACTTTCGGCAGGCTTGAGCGATGCGGGCGTATTCGAGAGTTCTTCCGAATAGAAAGCGCAAAGGTCATGGATGAGGACATCCAACGACCAGCCATCGCAGATAAGGTGGTGCGCGGTGAGGATTACTGCCGCGGAATCGGGACCAAGCAGAATCATCTGGCTGCGGAATAGCGGCCCCTTGGGGAGCGGGAATGGGAGGGCGGTGTCTTCGAGGATCAGTTGACGCAGAAGCTGCTCTTGCGTCGCAGGCCCGCCGGTTGGAGATTGAATGGAGGTGAGATCGGTGACCGGCATGGGGATTTGCAGAGCCGGATCGATCTTCATCATGCGGCCGGCGACATCAAAGCTGGCGCGCAGAGCATCGTGCCGCTCTACCAGGCGCTCGATGGCGCGGATCATCTTCTCAACAGAGATGGGTCCTGTGAAGCTGACGGTAACAGATTCGTTGTAGGAGGCCGACAGATTTCCGGAGAGAGATGAAGAGGCAAAGATGCCGCGTTGCGGAATTGTGGATTCGGCTTCGAGAACGGCGGGAAGCAGTGAAGCCTTTGCGGCCAGGTCCTGTTGCGGGCGAGCCGGGACCAGCGACACTCCTGCTTCGGCAGCGGCTATAAGCGAAGGCGGCAAATTTACGCCTGACTCTTTGAGGAGGGCAACGAGGCGGGCGATTGTCTCGGCTTGTCCGGCAGCAACTTCGTCAAAGGGATTGCTCGCTTTCTGCTGGCTCACAGCAGAAGAGGGAGCAGGCGTTGGAGGAATCGCCTGGCCGATGCCGACATCGGCGCCGATGTTCGAGGCGTCCGCGAGAATTTCGGCAGGCAGAGTGGCGTCAATGTGTTCCGCGAGCATGGTGACGTTGGGGAATTGACTCATCAATTGGCTAAATGTGACTTTGACGGAGAATTCCTTGCGAATGGCGAAGGCAACTTGAGTCAAAGAGAGCGAATCAAAACCCTGTTCCATGAAGGTTGCGGAGGCGTCGATGAGGGAGCGGTCGCGGCCTGAAATGGCGATGAGCAAATCGACCACGCGCGCGGCGATGCTGTCCTGACGCGACATCGAGGCAGGTTCCGAGGCGCCGAGTTCCGATAGCGATGGAGCACTCAACAGGTCAGCAGAAGGGGAAGGCGCAAACGGAGCATCGATGAATCCGGAATTTGCGGGTAGGACTTGCCCGGCGACGGTTGGCGCCGGGTCGACCCAGAAGCGCTGCCGCTCAAAGGGATAGGTTGGCAGCGGTATGCGCAGGCGATCTTCGTGCGTGTAGAAGCCATCCCAGGAGATCGGCACGCCATTTTGCCAGAGAGATCCGAGGGCGAAGAGCACGGTATCCCACTCGGTGTTGTTGTCCGCCGTATCGGCAAGGGTGGGAATGGCTGTGCATGGATGGGCGGGCGTGAATTGCTTGCGGGTCAGCGAGCACATGGTGGAGCGTGGGCCGCATTCGAGGAAGAGGTCGAATCCCTGCTCCTTGAGATGGTGAATCGCTTTTCCAAACTCCACGGTCGACCGGGCGTGACGGGCCCAGTAAACTGGATCGGTTGTCTCCGCGGCGGTGATGGGGCGCCCGGTGACGGTGGAGATGAACGGCTTTGCCGGCGCGCGCAACTGGATTTTTGCGATCGCCTCGCGCAGCGGCTCAATGATGGGATCGATCATTGCAGAGTGGAAGGCGTGGGAGGTGTGCAGAGGACGGCTTACCATCTTCCGCGCTTCGAGAAGCTTCTGAAATTCAAGAATTTCCCGATCCGGCCCGGATACGACACACAGGTTAGGAGCATTGTTGGAAGCGATTTGCAGCGTGGGCGGCAGGATTCCCTCGATCGATTCCGCGCCGCTATTCACCGCGATCATGGAGCCGCGCGGGAGGTCGTGCATCAATCGGCCGCGCAAGGCGACGATGCCGAGAGCGTCTTCAAGTTCCCAGACGCCAGCTAGCGTGGCGGCAACAAATTCTCCGATGCTGTGACCTGCCATCATCGCGGGTTCTACGCCCAGGCTCTGCCAGAAGCGCGCCAGCGCGTATTCGATGACGAAGATGGACGGCTGCGTGTAGAGCGTGTCTACCAGTGAAACTTGAGCGGTAATCTCATCTCCGGCCCGCGGATAGAGCAATTCGCGCAAGTCCCTACCAAGATGCGGTTTGAGGAATTCGCAGCAATCGTCCACAATGGCTCGAAAGAGCGGCTCATCGCGGTAGAGGTGGAGGCCCATGTTGACGTACTGCGTGCCCTGCCCGCCAAAAAGAAAGACGACGGGAGGATTTCTGCGTTCGCAGCGTTTGCTGCCGCAGCTCAGGGGATTGGGCTGCGCGAGCAATTTGGCGGCCTGGTGCGGATCGGCGGCGACCACGAACCGTCGCTGCGCCATCTGTTTTCTTCCGACTTGAAACGTGTAGGCCGTGTCGGCGAAATCTTCGGGCGATGCGCTCTCGAGATGCTCAGCGAGCGCACTGCTGTACGCGCTCAGCGCCGGCTGGCTTTTGGCAGAGAGAAGCAAGAGCTGCCGTGGACGCGACGGACGCGGGCCCTTGGGCAAAGGCGCTTCTTCCAGGATGACGTGGACGTTTGTGCCGCCAAAGCCAAAGGAACTGACGGCCGTGCGGCGCACCTGCTCTCCGCGCGGGAAGGGAATGAGCTTGTCGGCGAAAACAAAAGGACTGTCTTCGAGGTCCATCCGGGGATTGGGCGTCTTGAAGTGGAGAGTCGGCGGAATCGCTTCATGGTGAAGAACGAAGGCCGCCTTGATAAAACCCACAATTCCCGCGGCATTGGTGGGATGGCCGATGTTTCCTTTAATGGAGCCGATGTAGCAGAACTGCTTCTTGCGTGTCTTGCGCTCAAAGACATTGCGCAGCGCCTCGAATTCGATGGGGTCGCCGACAGGAGTGCCGGTTCCGTGTGCCTCAATGTAGCCGATGGACTCGACGGGAACATTGGCGTCCGCCTGAGCGATGGCAATGACCTCGGCTTGTCCTTCCATGCTGGGCGCGAGGAAGGAGGCAGGACGCGAGCCGTTGTTGTTTTTGCCGCTGCCGCGAACGAGGCAATAGATGGTGTCGCCGTCGGCCAGTGCGTCAGAGAGCCGTTTGAGAACGACAATGCCTGCGCCGTCGCAGAACATGGTTCCGGTGGCGTCGGCGTCAAATGGGCGGCAATGACCGTCTTTTGCGAAGACGCCACCCTCCTGAAAGAGGAAGCCGCTCTTTTGCGGAATGGAAATATCGATGCCGCCCGCGAGAGCCATATCGCATTCATGCTCGAGGAGCGAACGGCAGGCTTGATCAACGACCAGCAAGGTGGTGGAGCAGGCCGTATTCAGGCTAATCGCAGGCCCGCGGAGATCGAGAAGATAGGCGGCGCGCAGCGCTATGTAGTCTTTCTCATTGCCATACTCGACGGCGAGCTTGCCGGCCAGGGCCAATAAGTCGGGGTGGGTGAGAAGGTTGGTCGTGTAGTAGTGATTGTCGCCGATGCCGGCAAAGACACCGATGGACCCGTGGAATCGCTCCGGGTCGTATCCCGCGTTTTCAAGCGCATGAAGCGCGAGTTCGAGGAAGACGCGCTGCTGAGGATCGATGACCTTGGCTTCAAGCGGGCCGATGCCGAAGAAGGCGGCGTCAAACAAATCCGCATTCTCGATCAGGCCGCGAGCGCGAATGTAGTTCGGATCGTTGCGCAGACTTTCTTCAATGCCGGGGCCAAGCTCCTCCGGCGAGAAAAACGAGATGGATTCAACAGAGTTGCAGAGGTTGCGCCAGAGCTGATCGGGACTGGAAGCGCCGGGAAAGCGCCCGCTGAGGCCGACGACTGCGATGGCATCCCGCGCATTTTCGAGTCCGCTCTTGGCAGCGCGATGAGGATGGCGGCTTTGGTGCGGTCCGTTCTCAGCTTCAAAGAGAGGCTCGCTTTCCTTCCCGGCTGTTTCCAGAAGCTCGGCAAGCTTTGCGATGGTGGGATGCTGAAAGACTTTGACAGCGGGGATCTCGCTCCCGAACCGGGAGTGAAATTGCCTGACCATGCGGACCGCTGCCAGCGAGTTGCCGCCAAGGTCGAAGAAACTGTCGTCGATGCCAATCTCGTCGATTTGCAGCAGCTCGCGCCACAGCGAGGCCAGTTGCTTTTCGACCGCCGTTTGCGGAGCGATGAACTCCTGGGCGAGGAGCGGCCGAGTTCTACTGGGCGAGGGCAAAGCCTTGCGATCGAGTTTCGAATTCGGAGTGAGCGGGAATTTTTCAAGGCGCATGAAGGCCGAAGGGACCATGTAGTCCGGGAGCGTGGCCTTGAGCGATTCGATCAACGCAGTGGAACTGAGACCTTCGCGGCCGGTGTAGTAAGCCACCAGGCGTTTGTCGCCGGGATTGTCTTCGCGAAGGATGACTACGGCCTGCGCGATTCCGTCGATGTTGGCGAGCGCACACTCGATCTCGCCGAGCTCGATGCGAAATCCATGGAGCTTGACCTGGTGGTCGAGACGTCCGAGAAACTCCAGGGTTCCGTCGGGGCGGGAACGAACTTCATCTCCGGTGCGATAGAGCCGTGCTCGAGAAGTCTCATCTTCGCTGGGTTGAAAGGTCACAAACCTTTCGGCAGTCAGCTCCGGGCGCTTGAGATAGCCGAGGGCCAGGCCCGTGCCGCCAATCCAAAGTTCTCCGGGCACTCCAGGAGCTACCGGCTTGTGGTTCTCATCAAGGACGTAAAGTTGCGTATTGGCGATGGGCGCGCCAAGGGAGATCGAGTCGGCAGTGGTAACGCGATCGACAGAAGACCAGATAGTGGTTTCGGTCGGCCCATACATATTCCAAAGTTCGCGGCAGCGGGGGAGCAATTGCCGGGCGAGGTCTGGGGTCAGGGCCTCTCCTCCGCACAAGATGCGCAGATCGCTTTTTCCCTCCCAGCCGCTCTCGATGAGCATTCGCCATGTCGCTGGAGTGGCCTGCATGACCGTGGCAGCGGATTGCCGAAGCAGATGCTGAAGCTCGCCGCCATCCGCGGCCTGTTCTGCCGAGGCCATGACGATTTGTGCGCCGCGGGTGAGGGGAAGAAGAAATTCGAGAATCGAGATGTCGAAAGAACTGGGTGTAATCGACAGAAGGGTATCTGCCGCTTCGATTCCCGGCGTTTCGGCCATGGATAAAAGAAAATTGACCAAACCGCGCCGCGGGACCATGACGCCCTTCGGCTTGCCTGTGGAGCCAGAAGTATAAATGAGGTAAGCTGCCTGTTCAGGATCGACGCTCAGCGCCAGGTCCGCTGCCGAGGCTTGGTCGATTTCCTCGCTCTGCCGATCGAGCAGAATGACGCGCGCAGCGGTTCGGGGTAGGTTCTCCCGCCTTTTTGAATGCGCCAGGAGAAGCGAGATTTCCGCGTCCGTGGCCATGAATTCCAGGCGGTCTTTGGGAAACTTCGGATCCAGCGGCAGGTAGATTCCGCCGCATTTGAGCAGGGCGAGGAGGCTGACGACCGAATCGAATGAGCGATCGAGGTAAACGCCCACCAGAGTTCCGGGGCCGGTACCTTGTTCGCGAAGGAAGAGTGCCAGGCGATTCGAGCGGGAGTTCAGCTCACGGTAGGAAATCATGTCCGGGCCCATGCTCAGCGCGGGGGCGTCAGGGGTAAACTGGACTTGGTCTTCAAAGAGTTCGTGCGGACCACGAGTCAAGGGGTAGTCCGGACGTTCGTTCTGGTAGAAAGTCATGATCCCTGTTCCCATTCTGGGCTTTCACAGAAGAATGGATGCCCGAGGGCAGACACTGCTCGGAGCCTCGGTTATTCTGAAAGCCTTGGCCGAAATATACCACGAAAAGTCAACGACTTAATGGGCATTCGATCTACATCGAACGGGGTAGAAGCAGGTAACCATTTGTATCATTTTGAGTCAGTGTAGGAAAGCCTCCCGCAAGAAGGCCGGGCTAACGGTTGGCATCAGGGCAGTTAGGTTCCGAAGAGCCGGCTCCCCGCTCATGGGGATTCCATTTTTCTCTGGATTTCGGAGCTCGGCAAGCTGTGCAAAATTGGCTGGACAAGATGGCCATAATGCCAAGCGCGGGCTGAATCACCGCCGGGCGCTCCAATTCACGTGGAGTGCAAGAAATCAGTTTAGCTTTGAGTAATACCGCTTGCGTTACCTCTGCGCCATAGAAAGTGGCCCGAACGTTGGATTGAAACACTTTTGAGGACTGACGAAGATGGAATTGTCCATCCGTCGACTCGTGTTCAACTTGAGCGGAGTTCGTTTGTCAATATAGGAGCGATGCTTGACCCCCCTTCGTGAGAACCGTGTCGCAGGCCCGACCAACTCGCCGTTTGAGGCGGATTCGGCCGTTGAGCGCGATGTCCTGAACGAAAAGATGTTCAGGCGCATGCTGGCCATTGAGCGCAAGAGAACGGAGCGCTCCAAGGAACCCTTCCTGCTGATGCTGCTGGACGCCGGAAGTCCAGCCGGGCCGGAGATGAACGGAACAGTGCTGGAAGCCATGGCGAATTCCTTGTTGGCATCGAGCAGAGAAACCGATATTGTCGGTTGGTACAAAGAGAGCACGATCGTCGGGGTGATGTTCACGGGACTGGCCGTCAACGACAAGAACTCCATTCTGAGCACGATCCTGAGCAGGGTGAAGTCAATGTTCCGGGACGATTTGATCTTCAAGAAATTCAACCAAGTGAGCATCTCGTTCCACTTCTTTCCTGACGACTGGGATCATGGCAACTCCGGACGCCCGAGCAACCCGGCTCTCTATCCTGACCTGACCAGCCCTGGAAATCGCAGACGGTCTCTATTAATCGTGAAACGGATCATCGACATAGCCGGGAGCGCGCTGGCGCTCATTCTTTGCTCGCCGCTTTTTGTTGCGATTGCGCTGGCCATCAAGGTGTCATCCAAGGGCTCTGTGCTTTTCAGGCAGCAACGCATTGGGCAGTACGGCAAGCTCTTTACATTTTTGAAGTTCCGCTCGATGTATGTGAACAACGACGATTTCGTTCACCAGAAGTTTGTAACTGAACTTATCTCCAGCGAGTCGAAGGATAAGTCCCCCGGCAAAGATGGGGATGGCGTCTACAAACTCAAAGATGACAAGCGAATCACGGGGGTGGGAAGATTTCTGCGCAGAACCAGCCTGGATGAGTTGCCGCAGTTATTCAACGTGCTGCAAGGGGAGATGTCGCTGGTGGGACCTCGTCCCGCAATTCCATACGAATTGGCTGCGTATCAAACGTGGCACAGGCGCCGTGTATTGGAAACCAAGCCTGGAATCACTGGAGTGTGGCAGGTAACAGGCCGAAGCCGAGTCAAATTCGATGAAATGGTGAGAATGGATCTTCGCTATGCCTTGGCTTGGTCGCCATGGCTTGACGTAAAGATCCTTTTGCGCACTCCCTTTGCGGTGATAAGAGGCTCGGGTGCTTATTGATCCATGCGCTTTCGGCCGGCATTGAACTTCCCTCGACCCTGCATCTAGTTCGCTCTTTGCAGGGCTCGGCCTTTTCAGAGTGCATTTCCGGCATCGACAAGAGTTAACGAGATTGGCGGTCAGCAGATGAACTTCGGAGTAATTGGCTTTGGTTACTGGGGGCCAAACATCGTGAGAAACCTCACGATGTTAGAGGGATCCAAAGTACTTAGAATTGCGGATCTAAGTAAAGGCGCCCAAGAGCGCGCCCGGAAAGCATATCCGGGAATCGAAGTCACAGCGGACCCGAAGGATGTGATCCTATCGACGGAGATCGACGCGGTGGCGATCGTTTCTCCTGTGTGGACGCATTTCGAACTGGCGAAAGCGGCGTTGGAAAATGGCAAACATGTGTTTGTCGAGAAGCCGTTTACCAGCAACGCCGCGCAGGGAGAGGATTTGATCAACCTGGCATCCAAGAAGAATCTCAGGATCATGGTGGACCATACCTTCCTGTTTACAGGCGCGGTGAAAAAGATCAGGCAACTGCTGGACGAGGAAGCGCTGGGCAAACTCTACTACTACGACTCGACTCGCGTGAATCTGGGGCTTTTCCAGCACGATGTGAACGTGCTCTGGGACCTGGCGCCGCACGATCTTTCCATTATGGATTACCTCATCAAGTCCACTCCCGAGGCAGTTGTGGCAACGGGACAGAGCCATTTGAACGGCCACGAGGACGTGGCTTTCATGACTGTCTATTTTCCCGAAAAGATCATTGCCCATATCAACGTCAACTGGCTTTCCCCGGTTAAGATCAGGTACACGCTGATCGGCGGGGAGAAGAAGATGGTGGTGTGGAACGATCTGGTGGCCGACGAAAAGCTGAGGATCTACGATAGAGGGGTGAACATCACCAACCAGGAAGGAGTCTACGATCTGTTGGTGCACTATCGATCCGGGGATATGTGGGCGCCGCAGGTGGAACAGGGCGAGGCTCTGCGCGGCGAACTCTCTTATTTTGTCGATTGCATCTCCAGCGGCAAGGAACCGTTCAACGACGGACGCTCCGGCCTGCGCGTGGTCAAGATGCTGGAAGCAGCCAGTGAATCTTTGAAGATGAGAGGATCGATGGTCTATCTATGACATCCCATAACTCAATCGCAAGCGACGTGAAGCTGGGCGAGAATGTGCGGCTCTCTCAGTTCATAAATCTCTACGGCTGCGAAATCGGAGATGAGACCAAGATCGGCGCATTCGTCGAGATCCAGAAGAATGCCCGCGTCGGAAATCGATGCAAGATATCCAGCCACAGCTTTATTTGTGAAGGCGTCGTCATTGAGGACAACGTGTTCATAGGTCACGGGGTGATGTTCATCAACGACAGTTATCCCCGAGCCACGACGCCGGACGGAGGACTGCAAACCGAAGCCGACTGGAGAGTTGAGCGGACGGTGATCAAGAAGGGTGCATCGATCGGCTCCGGCGCTACGATTCTCTCAAATGTGACCGTTGGCGAAAACGCCATTGTGGGCGCTGGCAGCGTGGTTACAAAGGACGTGCCTTCGAACGCGATCGTTGCAGGAAATCCGGCCAAGTTTCTCCGCTTGATTGAACCGCTGGAGAAGACTCCCGAGAACGATAAGGTCCCATTTCTCGATCTTGTAACTCCACACTTGGAGCTTGAAAACGAACTGGTCAGCGTGTTTCGCCGTGGGCTGCATACTGCCGGCTTCGTTGGCGGACCGATGGTGGAAGACTTCGAGAAGGCATTCGCGACCTTCTGCGATGCCGGTCATTGCGTTGCCGTGAACAGCGGTACGGATGCGCTGCGTTTTGCTTTGATGGCCTCCGGAGTACAGGCCGGAGACGTGGTGCTGACCGTTCCGAACACATTTATCGCCACGACTGAGGCTATCTCACAGGCCGGCGCCACGCCGGAATTCGTCGATGTCAACGAACACACCTCAAACATATCGGTGGAGCGGTTGCAGCATCACCTGGAGACAAACTGCGGGCGAGACTCGTCGGGAAAGCTGATTAGCCTGCGCAGTGGACAGAGGGTTTCCGCCGTGGTGCCGGTGCATCTCTACGGTCAGATGGCGGACATGGATCCGATCCTGAGGCTGGCCAATCGGTATGGCCTTATCGTGGTCGAGGACGCCTGCCAGGCACACGGCGCGGAATACTTTTCGAGAGATCTCAATCGCTGGATGAAAGCCGGGTCGATGGGCCGGGCGGCAGCATTCAGTTTCTATCCGGGGAAGAACCTGGGGGCCTGCGGCGAGGGAGGAGCAGTCACTACGAACGATCCCGCGCTTGCCGGTACCGTCAAAATGTTGCGCGATCATGGCCAGGCGACGAAGTACTACCATGACATGGAAGGATACAACGGACGGATGGATGCGATTCAGGCAGGGCTGCTTCATGTGAAACTGCCGCATCTGACTGCATGGAATTCGCTACGCCGTGAGCGGGCTGTCGACTACAAACGTCTCCTGGCCGACAATGAGGCCATAAGCCTTCCCTATGAGCCATCGTGGTCCCGCGCCGTCTATCACCTCTATGTGATTCGCAGCAAAGACCGCGAAGGCTTGATAAGTCACTTGAAAGAGGCGGGCATAGGCACGGGGATTCACTATCCGATTCCGTTGCATCTGCAGAAAGCCTATGCTTCGCTAAACTACGAACGGGGAGCTTTTCCGGTAGCGGAGCGCATTGCCACCGAGATTGTCTCTTTGCCGATGTTCCCGCAGCTAACAGCCGGGCAGCAATCCAGGGTGGCCGAAGAAGTGATGGCCTTTTCTTCAAATAGTCTGCAGGGGACGGGACGGTAAAGGAGAGCCGAAGGTTAGGTAGCTTGCTATTTGAGGAGGAGACCTAAATCATCCAAGCCCGGCCGATCGCATTGGCCGCCTCAGCACCGATCGTGGTTGTAATGACAAGTACCGAATGAGGAACCGTCGTGTTGAAACTTCCGTCTTATGTACTGGTGACCCCGGCGCGTAACGAGGTACAGTTCATCGAATTGACGATACAGTCGGTGGTGGCTCAGACCATGCGTCCGCTGAAGTGGGTCATTGTCAGCGACGGATCAACGGACGGCACCGACGAGATTGTGAGCAGATATGCGGTGGCGCACGAGTGGATCGAATTGCTGCGTATGCCGGAACGTAAAGAGCGCCACTTTGCAGGCAAGGCTAACGCGTTCAGTGCCGGCAAGGCGAGGCTCGATGGCTTGCCATACGAGGTAGTCGCCAACCTGGATGCGGACATTACTTTTGAAAAGGACTACTTCACGTACTTGCTTGGAAAACTTGCCGTGGATTCTCTTCTAGGAGTGGTGGGAACGCCCTACGTGGAAAAGACCGGTGAAAGCTTCGACTATGACTTTACGAGCCTTGACCATGTATCCGGCGCTTGTCAGGTATTCCGGCGTGAATGCTATGAGGGGATCGGCGGATATATTCCGGTCAAGGTCGGCACCATCGACTGCATTGCGGTGATCACCGCCAGAATGAAGGGTTGGAAAACGCGAACCTTCACCGGCAAGGTGTGCCAGCATCATCGCAAAGTGGGGACTGCCGAGCGTGGGCCAATCAAGGCCAATTTTTATACGGGCGTTATGGACTACGCGATGGGAAACCATCCGCTTTGGCAGTTGTTCCGAACTGCGTATCAAACGACCAAGAAACCAATCGCCGCACGGGGTTTGGCGTTGGGGGCGGGGTTTCTATGGGCGTTCTTGCGACAAGCAGAGAGACCTGTATCGCGCGAGTTCATTGCGTTTCACCGGCGGGAGCAGATGGAAAGGCTGAAGAGCAAACTTGCGCGGAAGCGGTTGCCGGGCGACAACACCGCACTCCCGCGCGGAGAGGCGCGTGAAGCCCAATAATCCACATGCCTGAGGATGCTGTCGCGCCGCCACCAACTTATGCAACTGCGAAAGGTGCGGTTGCAGGTCAGATCATGAACCCTGACCGACGAGGGAGTACGATGATGAATGACGGCCAAGCCAGTGCGGTATCTGCTCGCGGCCGGTCAGCCATGTGCGAAGCAATGGAGCCTTCTAGCGCCACTGTCATCGTGAATGCGGATGATTGGGGGCGGGACGTTCTGACGACGGATCGTTCTCTCAATTGCGTTCTTCAAGGAGCCGTATCTTCCGTCAGCGCAATGGTGTTCATGGAGGATTCCGAACGAGCGGCCGATCTTGCCAGGCAGCACGGCGTCGACGCGGGCCTCCATTTGAACTTCACACTGCCCTACTCCGCGCCGCAATGTCCTCCCCGGCTGATGGAGCGCCAGGAAAAGATAGCACGTTTCTTGAAAGGGCACAGGCTTGCGTCTGTGATTTACCATCCCGGTCTTGCCTCTTCATTTGAGTATGTCGTCAAAATGCAACTGGAGGAGTATGAACGGTTGTATGGCGCGCCGGCAAATCGCTTCGATGGCCACCACCACATGCATTTGTGCGCCAATGTTGCCCGGCAGGAACTGATTCCGAGCGGTACCATCGTTCGCAGGAATTTGTCATTTGGGTCAGGAGAAAAGGGATACTTTAATCGCTTTTATCGCCGCCGGCAAGACCGCCGGCTGGCTCGTCGCCATCGGCTCACGGATTTCTTCTTCGATCTTAAGCCGCTTGAGCCTCGTCAAAGACTGGCTGGGATTTTGGAACTGGCGACTCGTTTCGACATAGAGGTCGAGACGCATCCAATTCGCGACGGCGAATACAGCTTTCTGATGAATGGGGAGCTGCTACGCGGCGCGGAGGGCGTAGGAGTGTCGTGCGGCTATATTCTGCGCTTCGGAAATTCCAGCTCAGGCAAGAGCCGCTTTCCGTTAGCCCAGCAGGCATGGAGATGAATCACGTGAAGCTTGCGGGGGAGATCCATGCGATGAACCCTGCCTCGGCGGATGGCGTGCCGCACATCTCGGTCTGCGTTTGCACATACAGGCGGCCAGCGCTGCTCAAACGTCTCCTGAATGAGTTGATCCGGCAGGACACGGGTGGATTGTTTACCTATTCAATTGTGGTGGCCGATAACGACGAGGCGCGCTCCGCAGAAACCACAGTTGAGGAACTCCACGCGGTGTGCGCAGTTAGTATCGTCTACTGCGTCGAACCAAGACGGAATATTGCCTTGGCGCGCAACAAGGTGGTGGCCCGTGCCGAGGGCGAGTATGTCGCCTTTATAGACGATGACGAATTCCCGTCGCCGGAGTGGCTACTGAAACTATTCAGGACCTGCAATGAATACAAGGTCGACGGCGTGCTTGGACCCGTGAAGCGACACTTCGATCAAACTCCACCTGCCTGGTTCAGGAAGAGCCGTATTTACGATCGCGCCGCTAATCCAACGGGGCAGTTAGTTGACTGGAAGGAAGCGCGTACTGGAAATGTGCTGCTGAGAAGGCGAGTTATCGCGGAAGAGGCGGCCCCGTTTCGTCCTGAGTTCAGGGCCGGCGAAGATCAGGATTTCTTTCGAAGAAAGATCGAAGCGGGATTCGTCTTTATCTGGTCCGCCGATGCCGTCGTCTTCGAAACGATTCCTCCGGCGCGCTGGAAACGCAGCTACATCCTGCGCAAAGCCGCGCTGCAAGGGGCGACCGCCGCTCTGCAGCCAAACTGCGGCGTGATCAGTATTGTGAAATCAGTCGTCGCGGTACCGCTTTATTTGGCAATTTCTCCTTTTGTCCTCCTTTTGGGGCAGCATCGCTTTATGGCCCTGATGGTGAAGATTTGCGATCACTCCGGGAAATTGCTCATGCTTATGGGGATCAACCCGATCCGCGAGGAGTATGTCAGTGAGTAGGCCTGGCGATGACGCGATCGTCAGTGCCATAACTGAGGAAGATGCAATTGAATGACTTTGTGATTAAGGAAGAGATGTTAGTAACATTATGGATAACTTGAATAACAACATTCGGATATCGGGGCGCCTGTTGCGAATCGCGCGGCTGGATGCGGAGTTATATCATTTTTTATCCAATCCGGAGCCGGTGATCGACCGGTTGCGCAACTCCACTGACCACATCGACATTTTCACATTCATGCAGGGTTTGCCCGAAACTGGGCCCAAGTTTATGTACCCGATGGAGTGGGATAACCTGGCAGTGCTGCCGGTCTCGACCTATGAGAATTGGTGGAACAAGCAAATCCGCTCCATTACCAAGAACAGGGCCAAACAGGCGGAAAAGAAAGGTGTCGTAATTCGCGAAGTACAGTTCGATGAGAAACTCGCGGGGGGAATCTGGGAGATTTACAACGAGTGCCCGATCCGTCAAGGGCGCCGATTTCGCCACTACGGAAAAGATCAGGAGACTGTGTATCGAGAAGCTTCCACCTATCTCGACGACAGCACGTTTATTGGCGCCTACCTAGGCGAGGAGTTGATCGGCTTTATCAAGATGGTTGCGGATGAAGGTCGAGTACAGGCAGGATTAATGAACATCCTGTCAAAGATGCAGCATAAGGATAAAGCGCCAACAAATGCATTGCTTGCGCAAGCGGTGAGGTCCTGCGCTAACCAGGGGATCGCCTACCTGGTCTACAACAACTATAGCTATGGGAGCAAGCAGCACGACGGTCTGAGCGAGTTCAAGGAGCGGAATGGATTCAAGCGGGTCGATGTCCCGCGCTACTACGTTCCATTGACGCATTTTGGCGGGTTTGCGCTGCGCATGGGCTTCCATCACAGACTGGCCGACCGTTTCCCTGAGTCCATCGCCGGACGGCTTCGCGAGCTGCGCAAGAGCTGGTACATGCGCGGAGTCCATTCATCCAAGGAAGCCTCTTAGAAAGCGACGTGAATAATGCCAGGGCTTGTTGGCCTGATTACGAGGATGCCGCGAGAGCGCGCCAAAGCTGAACTGCTTCGCATGGTCGCGGCACTTTGCCATGAGCCCTGGTATTCAAGAGGAACCTGGAGCGACGAGACTTTGGGTATTTATGCGGGGTGGGTGCTGCGCAGCGAGGCCGACGCAAAGCGCATGCCAATGTATAACGAGCACCGCGATCTCGTTTTGGCATTTTCCGGCGAGGACTTTCCGGAGCCTGGAATCGCAGAACGATTGAAGGAGCGCGGACATGAGGGGGACTTTGACGGGCCATCGTATCTTGTCCATCTTGCCGAGGAAGACGCGAGCTTTCCGAAGAGTTTGAACGGACGGTTCCATGGAGTGCTGGCAGATAGGAATAAGCAGACAGCCACGCTCTTCAATGACCGGTATGGAATGCACCGGATCTATTACCACGAAGCCAAGGATGCATTCTACTTTGCGGCCGAGGCCAAGGCAATTCTAGCTGTGCGTCCGGAGCTGAGATCGATTGACTCGGACGGCCTTGCAGAGTTTATTTCTTGCGGATGCACGCTGGAGAACCGGACCCTTTTCAGGAATATTCGAGTGCTGCCCCCGGCGTCTGCCTGGACCTTTCAAGAGGGTTCCGTTGCGCGAAAGGATGTCTATTTCGACGCGAAGGAATGGGAAGAGCAATCCCAGCTTGAGCCGGAGCCTTACTACCTGCAACTACGGAATGTCTTCTCGGAAAATCTGCCTAGATACTTTAACGGTCACGAGCGGATTGGCATTTCACTCACGGGCGGCCTGGATTCGAGAATGATTATGTCATGGGCCAAGGCTGCGCCTGGATCACTTCCGTGTTACTCGTTTGGGGGCGCCTACCGCGATTCCCAGGACGTTTTGATAGGAAGAAAGGTCGCACGTGCTTGTGGGCAAGGGCACGAAACAATTCGCGTCGGTGACGAATTTCTTTCGCAGCTTCCCTACTATGCCGAACGCACAGTGTATCTGACCGATGGGTGTGTCGAAGTCAAGCACGCTCCGGACTTATATGTGAATGAACTGGCCGCGAAGATTGCGCCGGTAAGAATGACGGGAAACTATGGTGGGGAAGTACTGCGGCGCGTGCGGGCGTTCAGGCCGGTCGATCCTTTACCGGGACTATTTAGCGCGGAACTCATAACATGCATCGAACGCGCCAAGGAAAGGTATCATGGGGTGGATCAAGGAAACCCACTTTCATTTGCAGTGTTTTGCCAGGCACCATGGCACCACTACGGTCTCCTCGCGCTGGAACAGAGCCAACTCTCGCTGCGATCGCCCTTTCTTGACAACGACTTCGTGAAAACCGTTTTTCGCGCACCGCAGTCTTCCCTGACTAGCGATGACATATCGTTACGCCTAATTGAGGACGGAAATCCGGAACTCTATCGGATAAGAACCGATCGCGGTTTAGGAGGAAGTCGTCCTGCATGGCTTGCGGCCATTGAGCGCGCGTACCTGGCATTTACCTTCAAGGCGGAGTACGCGTATGACTACGGGATGCCGCAAGCAGTGGTTAAGGTGGATCATGCGCTGTCGCGTCTGCATCTGGAAAGGCTGTTTCTGGGCCGGCATAAGTTCTACCATTACCGGGTGTGGTACCGGGATGTTCTGAGTAACTACGTCCGCGAGATGTTGCTAGACTCGCGGACGCTGTCCCGAGCGTATTTGCAGAAGGATGCCGTCGAGACCGTAGTGAAAGAGCACCTTGAGGGAAGGCGCAACCACACGACAACGATTCACAAGCTTTTAACACTTGAACATTGTCATCGGCTGTTCATCGACTCCATATGACTCAACTGATCGGCACAATCGTCTGTATCGCCTTTATCGCCTGGCTGTTCTCAATGGACCGCGATGCTGGAGTGAAGCCGTCGCTGGCGCTTTGGATCCCGACGATATGGCTGCTCATTAATGGATCCCGCGCAGTGTCGGCGTGGCTTCACGCGGAACCTGCGGAGTCATTGGCGCAACAGTACTCGGAGGGGAGCCCGCTGGATGCAGCTATCTACGGGATACTGATTGTCGCGGGCTTGGTGGTGCTGAATTGTCGGGCGCGGCTGGTGAAGAGATTTCTGCAGGAGAACCTTCCGCTTCTGGCGTTCCTTTGTTATTGCGCCTTGAGCATCGGATGGTCGGAGTATCCCTTCATTGCCTTGAAAAGATGGAGCAAGTCAATCGGCGATGTTGTGATGGTGATGCTCGTCATCACGGACAGTTATCCGCTAATGGCAATCAAGCGTGTTCTTGCGCGCGTGGGGTTCGTGTTATTGCCGCTCTCTGTGCTTTTTATTCTTTGTTATCCCGCCTTTGGAAGCGCCTATAGCCCCGAGGACGGCGTGATGATGTACTTCGGGGTAACGACGTTCAAAAACCTGCTCGGAATGATTTCCATGGTGTTCGGGCTGGCGTCCATGTGGTCTTGTATTTGTGCTTACGGGGATAGGAACGCGCCGAATCGAACGAAACATATGATTGCCCATGCAATAACTGTGACTATGGCGATTTTGCTGATAGTCAGGGCCGATTCCATGACCTCACTGTCATGTCTTGTTCTGGCGGGAGCGGTGATGGTTCTGGTTTCGCAACAATGGGTGATTCGCCGTCCCGGTGGAGCGCTTGCCATTGTTAGCGGGGCTATTGGCCTCCCTCTATTCGCACTGTTTATTAATACGATGGGCACGCTGGTTCATTCGCTGGGCAGGAACTCAACACTAACTGGCCGGACATCTATTTGGAAGGCAGTGCTATCGATGCATACGAATCCGGTGATCGGGACCGGATTCGAAAGCTTCTGGCTGGGTAACCGCTTGGAGGCCGTATGGAACATGAGCGTGAAGGGAATTCAGGAGGCGCACAACGGGTTCATTGAGCTCTATTTGAACCTGGGGTGGATAGGTCTTTTTCTGCTCGGCTGGCTGATTGTTTCCGGATATCGCAACGGAGTCGCGGCGCTTCGCCGGGAACCGAATGATGGCAGGCTGCGATTGGCTTATCTTACCGCAGCATTGATTTTCAGCATGACTGAGGCGGGTTTCAGGATGCTTACGCCAATATGGTTTGCTTTCCTTTTGGCAATAGCAGGCAACTCCGCGGGCCTGCAACCGAGGGTTCTGAGTGAAGCGGGAGGAGTATCTTTGGGGCGCGCAACACCGGCAAGACAAATTCGAATTCTTCAATAGGCGGGGTCATTAGTCTAGAGGCGGAATGGAGTATCTAAATTCAGATGCCAATTCATTTATGCGGGGCAAAGTGGAGAATGTACCTCGGGATCGGAGTTTGATTGAAACCGTTTGACACAAACGGCGCATTTGTGCCTTCTATTCCCAGCGGCGGAGCTACGCTGAGGCGTCTCGCGGTGAGAGGCGCGGGGATGACGGTGTTTTCCGGGGGCTTTGCGTTGGCGATCCAGGTGGTTGCGACAGTGGTTCTGGCGCGGCTACTTACTCCTCGAGACTTTGGACTTGTGGCGATGGTAACAACCTTCAGCTTGCTGTTATCGAACTTCGGAATCAATGGGATAACTGAAGCTCTTGTTCAGCGGGAACAGATCGATCATACCCAGGCGAGCAACCTGTTCTGGATCAATCTTGGCGGAGGCCTGATCCTCACACTGGGGTTTGCGGCGGCAGGCTCACTGCTGGCGAAGTTTTATGGCGAGCCGCTGGTTGCACCGATAGCCGTCGGAGTTTCAATTTCAATTGTTGTGAGTAGCCTGTCTGTAATTCACTTGGCACTGCTAAAGCGAGCCATGATGTTTTCAGCGGTGGCCAAGAACGAAATTGTTGCCAGGGCGGCTTCGGTGACGGTTTCAATTTTCTTTGGCTGGGCAGGATGGGGCTATTGGGCATTGGTTCTGGGAGTGTGCGCGCTGACGCTGAGTACAGCCGTTGGTGCCTGGGCCCTTTGCAGATGGACGCCCGGAGGTCCACAACATGCTGAAGGCACGGGCGCGATGTTGAAGTTCGCGATGTACACTTATGGACGCTTCAGCGTGAACTACTTTGCACGTAACGCCGATAACGTGCTGGTTGGCTGGCGATTTGGAGCGCCGGCACTGGGATTTTATAAGAAGGCGTACGATCTGTTTTCGCTTTCCGCGGCGCAGCTCGTTGCTTCTACGTCGGTGGTTGCCGTTTCTGCGTTGAGCCGGGTGCGAGGGGATGACGCTCAGTATCGTCGCTATCTGCTTGGGGCGATCTCTGTGATGGCTTTTCTAGGCATGGGGATCGCAGGCGATCTTACATTAACCGGCAAAGACGTGATTCGCGTTCTTCTAGGTCCGGGCTGGGGAGAGGCCGGGCAGATTTTCACATTCTTTGCACCGGGAATTGGCATCATGTTGGTTTATGGCACGCACGGATGGATACACCTTTCGATTGGGCGAGCGGACCGGTGGTTTCACTGGGGGATTGTGGAGTGGACCGTAACCATACTGTTGTTTCTTATCGCGCTTCCGTGGGGGCCCCAGGGAATCGCAGTCGCATGGTGCGTGTCGTTCTGGACGTTGACGATTCCTGCGATGTGGTATGCCGGTAAGCCGATCGGGCTTGGAGTTACGCCCATCATCGCAGCAGTGTGGAGATACATATTGGCCTCGCTGTTCGCGGGGTTGGCGTGTTATGTGGTGTTTTCCAGGTTAGCGTCTTTGGCGGAGGCGCCGGGCGCGATTGGAGCCGCGGAGCGCGTCGCGTGTATTTCCATATCTTTCGTAAGTGTTTACTTAGGCACGATTGTCATTCTGTATCGGGGCTTGTCACCGTTAAAGAAACTAAGCGGTCTTTTGCGCGAGATGGCCCCGGCCGGGGGCGACTAACTGATTGAGTTGTTCGAAGATGTCTTATGGAGCGGTTTTGCAACAAGGCAGTGCAGATTTACCGGAGTCGAGTGACATGTTGGAATTGATACGCAAGGCGAGGGATAGATTTCGCGACCTTGTGCAGACCCACGGAAGCTCGAAGACCAAGCAGCGGCTGTGGGATGGAGAGTTCGCAACGGGCCGCTGGGATTGCCTGGAGACGACCAAAGACGACTGCGTCTATCCGCGACTTGAGAGATGGGCCAAAGGTGGAAGCATCCTAGATCTGGGATGTGGCTCCGGCAGCACGGCAAACGAATTGAACAAAAGCGCGTTTGGCGGATACACCGGAGTCGATATTTCCGAGGTTGCAATAGAGAAAGCGAGGGAAAGAACCCAGGAGAATGACAGAGGGCATAAGTGCCGATTCATTCAGGGAGATGTTATCGGATACGAGCCCGACCAGAAGTTCGAAGTGATTCTATTTCGAGATTCGATTTACTATATCAAGCGCCCGCAGATCAAGGCGGTCCTGACGCGATATTCGAGATGGCTGACGAAGGACGGAGTCTTCATCGTGAGGATTTGGGATGGGCGCGGCAAGCTTCGCGCATTTGCAGATGTGATTGAGAAGAACTTCGATGTTGTCGATGAATACCGGCACGAAGAGTCGGGAGCTATGGTTCTTGTGTTCAGATGCGATGCAGGATCGAGAGAGGGTTGAGGCGCAATGAAGAATAGCGTCATCTCCGCACTCGTTCTCATGGCTCTTGGGGTTCACGCCGACTGCTGTGCACAGGCGTGGGCGACCTTCCTGAGTGCGAGGCAGGCGATTGACTGGTCCGATGCGGGCGTGGGCGGCATTCCTGCACGGAAGACTAACTGCGCCAACCTGACGCCGTCTGCCACGCTGGCTCAGATCAACTCCGCGCTCGCTTCCTGCGCGAGCGGGCAGACGGTATTCCTGGCCGCCGGTACTTATTCCATTTCGGGAACCGTGATTGTTCCTTCAGATGTAACATTGCGCGGGGCGGGGGCCAGCCGGACGATACTAAATGCGATTGGCGCCGGGGGTGGAGATGTGATTAGCCTGGGCTCGGGATCAGTTGCGGTCAGGCCGTTCAGGATTACGAATGGAGCAACGGCGGGGTCTACAAGCATTGAGGTAAGCAAGGTTTCCGGCGTCAAGGTTGGAATGTATCTTGTGATCGCCGAAATTAACAATCTGACTTATGTGTCGGCGGCAGGAAGCGGAGGGAATTGTAACTGGTGCGATGGAGGATGGACGGAAAAGGGGAGTCTTGCGCGCGGGCAGATTGTAAAGGTGACCGGCGTAAATGGAAGGGCGATCACGTTCTTACCCGGACTTTATAGCGCGTACACCAATACACCGCTTGCGGTCCCCTTTAACATGGCGGTGGATCACGCGGGGGTAGAGGATCTGCAGGTATATGCCAACAATACGGGCTATTCAGCGAACTTTGGCATGTCGGAGTGCGCCTACTGCTGGATCGAAGGCGTGGAATCGAATTACACCGACGGCGACCACGTTGAAGTGTACTGGGGCTTTCACGATGAGATACGGGATAGTTACTTCTCGAACGCGTTTCTGCACAGCCCTGGGGAGCATGACTCGGATATCCAGGTTGCACGGAAGACGAGCGCCAGCCTGATCGAGAACAATATCATCGAGCGCACGCACCTGGCCATCATGCTGGAATGGGGATCCGCAGGGAACGTGGTTTCTTACAACTACACAACCGGAGAGTTTGACAGCGGCGCCTCGAATTTGGACATTGGGGGGATCGATTTTCATGGAGCGCACCCGCAATTCAACTTGCTTGAAGGAAATGTAGTTACGGAAATTAATGAGGATTCGGTTTGGGGAACGTCAAGCCAGACGACGGCCTTTCGCAATTGGATTGTCGGGACGAACCGGATTTGCAGTCCGATGAGTGGACGCGGCACTGTGAATTGCACAGGGGCGAATGGTCACTATGGGTTTCAAGCGGCACGCGCGATTGAAACGTCATATACGGGGACAGCGAGCAATTTCTTGGGGAACGTGTTGGGCTCGGCGCAGATGCAATCCTTGAAGGGATACAACTACCCGCTGGCTCAGCGAGCGTCGATTGAGTATCCCGCGCAGCGAAATTACGATTCGGCAGCGTATGGATGGTCTTTTGGTTACGGCAGTACGAGCGACGATGGCACCGGAACGGGGTGCGGGGGAGGAGTTCCACGCTGTCATCTCCCAGGTAACTCCTCCGCCGATTTCTTCCACGGGAACTTCAATAATATTGGTGGGGCGATTGCGTGGGCTCCTGGAGTCGCGCATGAGTTGCCCGCGTCGTTTTATCTGGCCGGGAAACCGGCTTGGTGGGGTTCGACGCCGTACCCGGCAACCGGTCCGGATGTCACGGGAGGCAGTGGGCCGGGAGGGCACAGTTACGGAAATCCGGCGCAGGCCTGCTATTTTCAGGTGATGGGCGGCTCGGATGGAGGGGCGGGCGGACCGCTTGCCTTCGATGCCGGCAGATGCTACGGAATGGGTATTTCGATGGGGCGAATTGTGCCCGACAATATAAACGCCACGACCGGGTTTACGCGGGGGTTTGCCGTGCGCGATGGAGTGGACGGGGAGAGCGAATGAGTGTAAATGAAGAAGCAGTTACATTAGTGGTTGGTTTGGGTGAAGTAGGAAAACCGCTGCATACCATCCTGAAACGGCAAGAGCCAGGCATAATCGGCATTGACATAGAGCCTGCGCAAGTGGATAAGCCGGTCGGTATTATGCATGTCTGTTTTCCGTATATCGACTCGGCGCAATTCCAAAGTGCGGTCGCAGGGTATGTGCTGAAGTATGCCCCGAAGGTTGTAGTTATCAACAGCACCGCGGTGCCCGGAACGACACGGTCGATTGAAACTGAAACGGGAGTCCCATGCGTCTACAGTCCCGTTCGCGGCAAGCACACGAAGATGGTGGATGAGCTTTTGACTTACGTAAAATTTGTTGCCGGCACCAATATGCAGGCTTCAGAACAAGTGCGAGAACACTTTAAAGCGGCGGGGATGAAGTCGGAAACCATGACTACGCCGGAGGCTCTGGAATTGGCCAAGCTTTTAGAGACCACCTATTTTGGTTTGCTGATTGCCTGGGCGCAGGAGATGAACCGCTTTGCCGAGACGGTGGATGCGGACTATCTTGAGGTGGGAAAGTTCTTTCGCGAGATTGCCTATCTTCCCAACGTGCTTTTCCAGCCGGGGTACATCGGCGGACACTGCGTGATGCCCAATATCGCCTTGCTGCAGAGACGGTTTCAGTCAGAGTTTCTTGAGATAATGAAGAGATCGAACGAAGAACGGAAGGCCGAGTTGGCGGCCAAGGAAGAGCTGGGTTCCAATGAACGATTGAAGCCGCTGGCGCTGGTTTAGCCTGCACGAGAAAAGAGCTGTTCGCTGAAGAAGTGTTGGACGCACGGCAATGAGAAAGAGAAACGGTTTACAGCTCCGATGAAGAAGATCTGCATGGTGGCCTACACGAACTATCTCTCCGATGCCCGCCCGCGGCGGGAGGCGGAGTCATTGGCGCGACGGGGAGACCAGGTCGATTTCATCGCGCTCGGTGAAAAGAATCGGCCGTCGCTCGAGACAGTTCACGGAGTGCGCGTGTTTCGCGTGAGTCAATTGCGCTATCGCGGGGGCGGCGGCCTGAGTTACGGCTTTACCTACCTGCGGTTTCTATGCGCGGCCACACTGAAGCTGGTTCGCCTGTTCTGGAGGGAGCGCTACGACATTGTCTACGTGCACACCATGCCGGACTTGCTGGTGCTGGTGGGGCTTATCCCGAAACTCTTTGGGGCGCGGATCGTGCTGAACATTCACGACATGATGCCGGAACTTTACATGTCAAAGTTCGGAATCTCAGAGAAACATTTGCTGATCAGGATGCTGGCGTTTCAGGAACAGCTGAGCATCCGGCTGGCAGACAAGGTGATTTGCGTTCACGATCCGCACCGGGACGTACTTTGCAGGCGCGGCGCTCCGATCGAGAAGATTACCGTACTGCCCAACGTTCCGGACCCGCGGATATTCAGCAGCGAGTTTTCGACGCCGCGAACCGACGACATCTTCAGGATTGTCTATCACGGCACGATTGCCAGGCGCCTGGGATTGGACCTGGGGGTGTGTGCATTCGCCCAGGCCGCGGAGGCGTGTCCCGGCGCACGGTTTGAGATCTTTGGCGATGGCGACGCAGGAGAAGAGCTTGAAGCGCAGATCGCAGCTTCCGGCATGGGAGACAGGATTCATTTCAGCAGAAAGATGTTTCGCGTGGAATCCATCGCGGAGATGATTCAGGGCGCGTCGGTGGGGCTTATTCCGAATCGGCGCGACGTTGCCACCGACTACATGCTTCCGGTGAAACTGCTTGAATATGTCCACCTTGGGATTCCGGTCATTGCGCCGCGGTTGCTGGCCATCCAATATTACTTCAGCGAGGACCAGGTGGCGTATTACGAGCCGGGGGATGTGGAGGAATTGGCCGAGTGCATACGGCGCCTGTATGCGAACCCCGGGGAGCGCACGGAACTTGTCCGGAAGAGCGCCGAGTTCGCAAAGAAATTTCACTGGGACGGGCTCAAAGAGGAGTTGTACAAGGTGATTGACGAATGGCCCGCGCAAAAGAACGAGGCCGCCTAGGATGCGGAACAATGTGTTTCACCTGTGGTGATCTGAGAGCCTGCCCAGAAACTCTGAAAAGGCGTCGGGGATGGGATAACATAGCATCCCTCGGGGGCTAAAGCCCGACTCATTTTTTACGAGGTTTATGTACGGGCTGAAGCCCGTACCCCTTTCGCCAAAATTCGAGTTTTTGGACAGATTCTGAGACAGGAGAGGACTGGACGATGGCGCTGATTGTTCGAATTGACGTGGATCGCCCTTACGGAAAGCAAGGGGTGGTGCGCCACATTGCCAGCCGCATCAGTTCCGATTACTATTTGCCGCGTATCGAAGGGCTTCGTTATCTCGACGAGTTGAAGACGATCCTGCGCCTTCTTAACGCCAATGGCAAATCCGCACATGTGTTCTTTCGCAAATGTACTTACCCGACTCCGGTAGTGTGCGAACTGATGGAGGCAGGAGGACATCGGTTTGGGCTTCACCTGGAAAACTCACAGACTGCGGAGACGTTTCGCGAGGAACTCGGCTCGCTTGAGGGCGCACTGGGACGGCGGGTGGTCGAGTTCTCAAAGCACGGATCGGGACGGCTGCATCTGGGCCGGCATCACTATGCTCCCTATGAGCCGGAAAGGTATATTCCCTGGGCTGCGCAGGCCGGGATGAGGGTCTTCTTTGGCAATCTTGAGAACCCGGAGCTGAGGCCGGTGAAGGAAGGCGAGCTTCTGTTCTATCCTTCGGCATTCTGGCTGGAGCCGTTTTGGCGGGACACAAAGAGATTTCCGATTGAATGGCTACTGCGCCAGGCCGCCGAGAGGGACGTTGTGATGCTGCTGCACCCCGACAACGTTACCTCGAGCGCGGAGATCATGCGCGAGTTTCTGATGACAATCGAGAGGCTGGAAACGGCCGATTTGCCGGTGTTGCCGTCTGCCAGTCGATAGCGGGGGGCTGTTCCCAAGTCTACGCGATGCTGTCTTTTGGGCGATGGCAGCGAGTCTGGTAACTCCAATTGTGGGCGATTGGTACGACGGGCGGTTACCGAGGAGGGACAGTCTTTCCCCCCCTGTTTGTGGGATTCAGTCTTGCCACAAACATGCATATCCTGACACCAACAGGGACTTCGACCTGGAGGGGCGTGGGCCGGCTCACCCGCTCAGTGCCGGAGCTGCTGACGCGGGCGGCCGCAGTCTCAACCGCCGACTAGCCATGAGCAGTGGGGAGCAGGGTGAATTCTCAACTCGATATACTGGTTTTGTGCTGCTTGCGGATGGCAGAGGCGCGCAGAAACGGACGCCGAAAAGCGAAGGGAACGCGGGATGATCCTTCTGAGTGTCGGGATTTACCGCAACGGAGAGGCATGGGCATGAAGCGCCTGATCGGTCTCGTGTGCGTGCTTGTTAGTGTGTCTGTGGCCGGGAGGCTGGCGGCGCAGGATGCTGCACCGGTTCAAACGGACGACAAGGCCCAGATTGAAGCGCAGATACGTGCTCAGGAAAGCGGGCAAGCGCCATCCCAGGCAGCGCCCTTGGCAATTCCCCAGGCTGCGCCCGAACCGACATTGAAGCAGAATCCGCTGGAAACCTTGCGGAAGTTCGAGCCGGGACCGGATGAAGAGTACCAACTGGGCAAGGGCGACGAGATAACCGTGAATTTTGTAGGGCGGCCGGAGATGCAGGCGAAGCTGGTCGTGGGACCGGACGGGCGCGTCACTCTGCCGCTGGCTGGAGACATCATGGTGGCCGATCTTACGCGGCCCGAGGCGGCCAAGGCCATTGAATCCGCGCTGACGAATTACTATACAAACCTTTCGGTGCAGGTTACGGTCACCAAGTACACGGCCAACCGTATCGTGCTTTTGGGAGCGGTGGATCATCCGGGAATGTTCACGTTCGACGGCACGCCAACCTTGCTGGAAGTGCTGGCGCGGGGCGGAGTAGAGGCCGGGCCGAACAAGTCCGGCACGACACCGGAGGTGAATCAGATTCCCGAGCGTTGCGCCATCTATCGAGGCAGCGACCAGGTGGTGTGGGTGGAACTGAGGCAGATGATGGAGTCCGGCAACGCAACGGCAGACCTGCGGTTGCGCCGGGACGACGTTGTCTATGTACCGAGCAGTTCCGAGCGGTTTGTTTCTGTTTTGGGCGAGGTACAGCATCCAGGCGCCATTCCCCTGGCCTACAATTCGACGCCGGCCAGTGTTCTGGCGCAGGCCGGCGGCGTGACCGATCATGCGGGCAACAATCCGCACATCCAGATTGTGGATCCGTCGACCGGCAGTTCGCACTTGATTTTGCTGAAGGACCTGCTGGACCCGGTGAAATCAAGGGAAGTGGTGCTGAAGCCGGGAGAGATTATTTTTGTACCCAAGAGCGGGTTCTATCGCGCCACCTATGTTCTGGAGCGGCTGAGTCCGCTGGTTACGTTGGCTACGATGGCTTTTTATGCGGGGGCGCTATGAATCTGCAGCGGATTCAGTCTGTTCCCTCGCAGCAATTTCGCCCTGTAGACGGCGGTCCTGTCGTGCCGCCCCCTTCGAGCGGCCCTGTCGGGTCCGGCAGCCAGGACCAACCGCTGTTTCGTCTGAACCTGTTGCGCGCTTTGCAACTGCATCGCCGGCTGGCGCTTGGAATTGCTCTGGGATGTCTGCTTCTGGCCGTCGCCTATGTCGTGAAGGCGTGGCCTGTGTATTTGGCGCAGAGCCAGATCTATGTTCAGCCCGTGCAGACCAAGGTAATGGCGTCGGGGCCCGACTCGAGCTTTGCCAACAACTCCGCAGCTTACGATTCGTTCGTCCAGCAACAAGTGGAAAGCGCGGCCAATCCCGATGTGCTGATCAATGCGCTGCACAAGCTGAAGCCGGGCACCTGGCAGCGGAGCGGCGAGAGCGAACAAGCGGCAGCGGTGCGGCTTGGTGGAGCGATCGAAGTTGCCCGCGTAGGGACGAGCTATGAGGTAGCGATTACTGCGAAGGCCAAGAATGCGGAGTTGGCCGCGCAGATGTCCAACGCCGTTGCCACCAGCATTGTGGAGAGGGCGTCGGGCGAGGGAAACGCGGGAAATGTGCAGCGCATCGCCGTGCTGCGTGAGGAGAGAGATCGAATTCAAAACGAACTCACCTCCGACTACTCCGAACAGAGCGCGCTGAACAAGCAACTGGGCATGGCCGCGGTGGGAACCGAGGCACCGGACCTGATCGACAGCGATATCGGCAAGACGCGTGAAGAACTCATCAAGGCCCAGACCGATCACGACGAGGCCGCGGCGCGGTTCAGCGCCATGGGGGCGGGCAAGGGAGAATCCTCGGCGGCGATCGACGCCGAAGCGGACGATATGGTTGCCGCCGATGCCGGCCTGACGAGCATGAAGACATCGCTCAATTCACGCCGGGCCACGCTGATTACACAGATGTCGAACCTGACGCCCAACAATCCCGAGTACAAACAGGATGCGGCGGAACTGGCCAAGATAAACGGCAACCTCGATTCGATGATGAAGGACCTGCGCGGCAAGGCAGCCGCGCGCATCCAGGAGAAGCTGCGCACGGATTTGGAACGGACAGCCGGGGTTGAATCGAGACTGAATGGGCAACTGCGTCAGCTTGCGAGTACTGCCGCGAGCGCCACGCCCAAACTGCAACGCGCCAGCGACCTGGCGACGGATATTGCAAGGCTGCGGGCGCGTTTCACAACCGTGGATGAACAGTTGCACAACCTGATGCTGGAGGATAGCGCTCCTGGCGCAGTGCATTTGTCGGTGACCGCAGTGCCTCCGCTGCGCCCGGCTGTCGCGGGGATCCTGAAAAAAGCATTGCCGTTGGCGCTGGGTGGGTTGTTGCTTGGACTGCTGGCGGCTTCGATTGTGAATTATCTCGATCCCAGGGTGTATATCGGGGCGGATATCGAGCAGACGCTGGGCTTTGCCGCGATGGCTGTGGTGCCGGATTTCGATGAGGTTTCGGAGGAAGTTTCGGCGGAGCACTTGCTGCGGCTTGCGTCGGCGATCGAGCACGCGCGCAAACAGGGCAACCTGACTAGCTGCATCTTTACCGGGACGGCCGCTGGAGTGGGCGTAACTACGCTGGCGACGCGGGTTCGGGATGTTCTGGAGGCCATGGGCAGGCCGACGGTGCTGCTTGATTCTTCGGGGACTCCTCCTCCGCCTTCTCGCGCCAGTAGTCAGAACGGAGCATCGGACGCGGCCGCGTCACAGCGCGGCAGCCGGTCAACCGCTCTCTTGCGCAAGGTGACAGCGGAGACCGAGACGCGGCAGGAGAGCCTGGTACTTACGGATACCGCACCGTTGCCGATCTCAGCGGAAACCGAGTACCTGGCGCGCTTTGTGGATTGCGCCATCGTGGTTGTCGAGTCGGGCACCACCACTCGCGCGCAACTGCTGGCCGCGCTGAATACCTTGCAGCGTCTCGACGTGGCGGCGGTGGGGTTTGTGTTGAATCGCGTTAAACTGGCTCAGGCGGACCCGGCCTTTCGCCGTTCGGTGCAAGATATCGACGAGCACCATCGCACCCTGAGCATGTCCACTGTAAGACGGACGGAAAGGACCAGCCAAGTGGCAGAAGAGCTTTTGCCGGACCCCAAGGAACTTCCCCGCCAGTCTTCCGTCAGCGAGAATTCAACGCTGAAGGCTTCGGAGCCTGAGACTTCTGGACTGGCTGCGCGCCGGTCGACGTTGGCCGAAGCCAAGCAGGCGGCTCCCAAATGGAGCACGGCCGCGCCGGTCAAGCCCTGGCTGCCTCAGCCTGCGACGCCTGTAGATGTGGACTCCCCGTGGTGGCTGTCGGATGCACATTCGAGTGCTGCTGCTGCGCCGTCGAGGGCCGAAAAGCCGAGCGAACCTGCACCGCCTGCACAGCCCAAGCCCGAGTTGCACAGCCGTGCAAAATCGCTGCAGACCTGGGAAGATGCTTCTTCCTGGTCGGACGACTTTACTCGTTTGAGAATTGGGGATGCCGCGCCTGTCGCCGCCGCAGAGGCTGCGACTATATTTACTCAGGAAGCGGCTTCGATCGCGGCTGCACGAGTTGTTCCGATGCCGATTGCGGAGACGGCTCCGATGGTTATGGAGAGAGCGGCTCCGGTTGCGGCTTCAAGAGTCGATTCAATGCCGGTTGCGCAGGCCGCGCCTATCTTTACCGAGGAGGCCGCTGCGGTTGCGGCTGCGGAATCTGTTCAGGATGCGGCGTTGCAACGTGAAGAGGAAAAGATTCCGTTTGAACATCCGTCGCGACTGAATCCTCTGCGCGGGCTGCTGTTCTCGCTGGGATTGAAGAATCTTGGCAAGACGAGAAACGCGGCGCAGCTGGAAGAGAAATCTGCTTTGCCCGCGGAGAACGAGCCAGAACGTACGGTCATTGCGCGCGGCTTTACGCCGTTTGCTGAACCGGTTCCGGTTGTGGCGACTGCGCTGGTTCCGATTGTGGTGGCTGAGCCAGTTTCTATTGCGGTTGAGGTTGAGGCGGTTCCGGTTGTGGTTGCTGAACAAGTTTCTGTTGTGGCGGCTGAGGCGGTTCCGGTTGCTGCGCCAGCGGTGGAAACGAAGGTTGCCAGTGAACCGCAAAGAGAAGTGACGACGCTGCCTGAGTTCCTTCCTCCGCGGGAGTTCGTTCCGATGCGAGAGACGGCGGCTGACTATGACGAGTTGCAGACCCTTCCGTCGAGGCGCGGTCAATATAAGCGGCGAGGCTGAAGGGGCCGGTTCACGGTTTCACAGTTTCACTGGCGGAATTCAAGAACGTTCAATAAACATCCTACAAAATGCGGGTTTCTGGGCGGAGCTTTGGGCCGGGAATGGCGGCTTTTGAGCAGAGCTTGCGACGGAAGAAGTTGCTTCTGACGTATTTGCACCGGCATCGGGCTGCGGGAACTCGAGCGTGGCACACAGGAGACCGGGCAGAGTGGAGATGCGGTCCTGGACGACGCGGGAGTGGAATGCTTGCCGGCCGGCTGCACAGATCCGCGCCTGACGATAGGCCTTGTTGCCGGCACATGCGGTGATGCTCTTCATGATTTGCTCTCCGAAAGGGCAAGTTGACTGATTGAAGGTTGTCCCTATTCCAATTGTGCGCATGAGCGGGGTAATTTTCTGCAAAGCGATCCAGGGCGAGGGATCAAAGGGTGGGCCACCCGCAAACGGGGAAGAGAAAATCCCGCCAGGAAATTGCGGATGACGTCGAGTCGCTTCTGTAGATGAGAATAGGAAAGGGCGCCGTTACTTAACGGCGCCCTTGGTGTTCCGATTGGTCTTGTTTAGTGCGTAGGAGAAACTTTTGGTGCAGGCGCGGCTGCAGAGACGGGTTTGTGCGCAGGCTTTGTGGCCGGCTCGCTCCCCCAGTATTTGGGATCGGCGTCGACCCAGGATTTGTCAACGAAGCTCCATTCCGGATTGACCATGAAGAGGTTGTCCTCGACGCTGGCTACGTTCTCCTCGGAAAGCTTGCTCATCCTGTTCTTGCCTTCGTCCGCCAGGGCCGCGTCGAAATCCTTCCGGTGGGCCAGGCCATTGTCCTCATCCTTGAGGGACGTCATCGGCACCAGGACGAGGTAGGAGTCTGTCACGCCCAACATGCCCTGGTAAGTGGACCAGGGGATGTTCTGGCCGCTCTTGAGGTAGGCGTCGCGGTAAAGCTTCGTCATTTCCCCGAAATGTTCGGCGTGACCGGGCCGCATATGGAAAACGATTACCTCCCAGTAATGGGAGTGCGGAATGTCGGCTCCGGCGACGTTGTTGCTGAGGTCGGGGCGGAAATGCCAGAGGGCGTGGCGAACTTCGGAAATATATTCGGCCTGGCGCGCATCCAGCGCATCGATCTTAGTGTCGGCCGCTGCGTCGCCGGGGACCCACTCCTCGTTCTTTTGGAGCGCCTCGAAAGAGTCGAAGCCGGAAAGGAAAATCGCTCGAGGCGCGCCCGTCAGGGCCTCCATCGCCACGAAGTGCATGGGGTCCTTGAGTTGCTGCGACAAGGCGGGGTATTCAGAAGCAACCTTGTCGTAGGGGCCATCCGCGTAGGGTTTTATGTTGATGGTTTCGATGTTGAGGATGTTAGGCAGCGGTACTGCCGCAGTTTGCGCGAAAACGGCTGGGCAGCCGGCCAGTGCAAAGGACAATCCGGCGACGGAACAAAACCATTTCTTCATGTCTGCCCACCTCCCGGGGGCCATAAGATGAATTTTGGAAGAGGAAAGAATCGAAACCCACGGATACCGCAGTCACCCAGGGTTCACCCAGGTCCGAGGGCGTTTCCATGGTGAAAGCCTGCTCCACGTGCCGACATTCGGCGCTGGACACGCCTGTGTCTCCTGCCGAAGAGTCAACCCGGGCAGGAATCACCGTATCGCTAAAGCGGCACTACGATGACCGGGTGGCCTCCGTGGTACCTGTGGTGTCTCCGGTGGTGGTAGGCGTAGGCAGGCGTGACCGCGGATATTGCGAACAGAGCGGCCAACATCAGAACCACGATCTTTTTCATTTCTGCTCCTGTGAATTCTCGCTGAAGGACTAAAGCTGGGATTTCAATTTTGAATTTCCCACGCAACGATTTAAGGCATTGCCGGGGGCGTGAGTCTGTTCACAATTGCTCAGTAGGGCAGGGGGGTGAAACCCGCGGCTCCCTGCTGGTTGAGGCTTCCCGCAGGGGCTATTGAAATCTGCGTAAGGAATGTCCTGCAGCAAAGCATCGATGCAGAGAACCGTGTGCGGGTCTGGAGACCCGCACGACAGCCGGTCTGGAGACCGGCGCTACCCGATGCTTGCGATGGCCGGTCCAGAGCCGGAAACAACCGTGCCGCGTTGTGGGAATTTGAGGTGCGGATTGGGCAGGGGTGTGACTCGTGTCACGAATTTGGGTTGGACTTCGAGGCTAAGATTTAAGCCCGTAAGGCCCCTGAACTTGCGAGACCGGGTGTAGCGATCGGGAGCGCGGACAAGGGGGCCGAGAAGGCTCAAAAGAGGTGGAGAGAATGACGGGTTTTGTTCCGGTAATGTGGTCCGTTTGGGGAGTATTGGTTATCTTGCTGATCGTGGTCAACCTTTATCAATCAAGACTGGCTCGCGACGAAGAGGACCAGATTTTCCTGGGCGAAGGGTTCACAGAGGAAAGATCGGCGCAGGCAGCGATTGCGGCCAAGGTGGCCAAGGTTCAGCCGTTCAAGCGGATCGCGCTTGGTCTGTTGGGCGCGATGACCCTGTTTGTGGTGGGCTATTACTTATTCGATATTTTCAGGCAGTTCAAATAGGCAGACGTCTTGAAAGGCGGCGATCCCGGCGGTTCCGGCGGCATGCGATTGCCGCCGGGGCGGGGACAAGCGGATGGCTGAGCATCGCGCACAACTCTAGTGGATGACGTTGAGCTGCAAGAGAATGTCGCGGATGTAATAGACGATGATGAAAATGGTCATGGCCAAGGCGAGCCACTTGGCCACACGCAGGGCCGGCTCGATTTTCTGGACTTTGGCGACGATGGCCATCTGGGCAACTTTCTCGTGCTCGAAGGAATCGTCCAGAAAGATCTGGTCGTCTTCATTCTTTTCGAGGCTGCCGCGATAGATATGCAGTGAGAACAATAGGGCGACAACAACGCCCCAGACCGACCAAAGAATCGGAACAAAGGTCATACTCCACCTCCCAGCGGCTGACTGGTCCCAGATACCGGCGAGTCCGAAGCAGGAATCGCGGCCTCGTGAGTAGAGGGGCCTTACGGTTGACTATCATAGCCCGGAATGGGTGTGGATGTATTCAATAATTTTCGATGAAGGCGGTTTTCAGGGGGAGCGGAGTTTGAGGGCGTGGGAATGGACATTGATTTGATTGTGTTTGCGGGGCGATCAGGCAGCTTGCCAAAAGCGTACCTCAGGGGCTAAAGCCCACGCATTTATTGGAGAGGTTTTGTACGGGCTGAAGCCCGTACCCTTCACTGAAGCCCGTACCCTTCACTGAAGCCCGTACCCTTCACTGAAGCCCGTACCCTTCACTGAAGCCCGTACCCTTCACTGAAGCCCGT
>Ga0181529_10000786_pt1 | contig 44786 bp, 30 predicted proteins | sample PEATcosm2014_Bin_36_FD_119763 | JGI IMG/M metagenome (GOLD analysis project Ga0181529, IMG submission 119763) | Peatland microbial communities from MTU Mesocosm Facility, Houghton, MI, USA - PEATcosm2014_Bin10_30_metaG | ecosystem: Environmental > Terrestrial > Soil > Wetlands > Peat | place... | reverse complement strand
CAAAACGACCGGCCCTGGAGGATATATCTAATTGGTTCGGATGGTACCAATCTTCATGAGGCTTCCATTGGCAGCGACAATCAAGGAGCACCAACCTGGTCTCCCGACGGCAGGCACATTTTCTACGCTAACTTGCGCTGTGAGGAGCAAGGGGTTTGTGCTGTTCATGAAATCGACCGCGCAACAAGTCAGGAGACCATCATTCCAGGCTCCGAAGGATTAACAACTGCCCGCTTGTCCCCGAATGGGCGTTTCATTGCCGCACTCAGGCCCGACAAGCACCAGATCTTCCTATTCAGCAGGGAAACACGGCAATGGCGAAAACTGGCAGATGGTATCAATGGTAATGATCTCGTATGGGCACCTGACTCTGCATGTGTCTACGCCAGTCGCTCCGAAGAGGCAAAAACCGGAATCGTGCGGATATCTTTGAAGGACGGCAAACTGGAGCCCGCCGTAGATCTCACAGAATTCAGCAAGCTGACCGGCACCATCAACACCTGGTTTACACTCGCGCCTAACGGTTCCATGATCTTCCTGCGCATTTTGGCGACGGACGAGATTTACGCTTTTGATTATTCGAATAGATAAGAAGCGTGCAGTGGCACTCCCGAGTGGCGGTGCTTACGGATCGTCACCTTGTTGAACTTGGAGGCAATCCTTGTTACAAATTTGACTACAGTGGGATTTTTCGACTGGGAAAGAACGTCTGTAAACTATTGATAATATTGGTCGGGGAGAGAGGATTCGAACCTCCGACCCCCTGGTCCCGAACCAGGTGCTCTACCAGGCTGAGCCACTCCCCGACGTATGGGTGTATGGAGCGAATGGTTGCGGGCGCGGCCTGGCGCGTGCTTCCCTTCCCTGTTCGCCAGACTTAGTGTAACAGATTCTTGCGGTTTGTGGCCAGCTCCGCCCGCTGCCTGCAACTTATTTGGTTTCAAGCTGATGGGCAACATTGTGCGGCGGCCTGGGGTTGCTGGCTGAGGAAATCGCACCCCGCCCTGCGTCCGCAACCCAGCACGCTATCTCCCTCCGCTCCCGCAAACAAAGGCAGCTTTCCTGGCAACGGCAGATTGGAACCAGCCATGCCCGGGAGACTGCCTTGAGTTCCTACCAGAACGTTTTCTGAAAGGATGTAGACCTCAATTTCATGGGTATCCCACCCATTTCCGCATAAAACGCGGAAATGGATGGGGCACGGAGGTCTATAGCAAAAGGGAAATACTCTATTGATGTTGATGGATGGAAGCGCGCTTCCTTCTGCCCGGCAAGCTGCGCCCCGCGAGTTATCGCGAAACCAGAGTTGCTGTATCCCGAAGCCAACGCATTCTAGTCAACGCAACCATCTGGGAACGGCGACGTTGTGGGAAATTGCCGGAACTCACCGACTCTGGTCTCGCTTTAATCGCTTTTGCCCTTGCCATTCTCAGCCGGCAGATCCAGCGCCACCAGGGCAAAGTGGGTCTTGCGATCCTTGGCCGCTTCAAAGCCAACAATATGTTGATGGCGCTTGGAGCCGGCCTTCAGCTCCAGATCCGTGTCATGAGCAACACCGTTCTTGTGGCCATTGATCTCAACCTTGGCACCCTTCTGATCGTCTTCGCAGGTGAGCCCCTGGGAGGTGATCCGCGGCGACCCCACCGGCTCGTGGTCCTTGCAAGTCAGCACCTCGCCGTAGTGGCTGAGCGCCTTCTTGTAAAACGCCACCACCTTGTCCTGCGGATCGGGCGTCGCGTAGCTGACGGCACGCACGCGCAACTGCCACTCGCCAAAACCCAGATGCACGTCGGCCGACTCATGTTTGTCGTCGCCCTTCACCATCTCCGCGCCGGGATACGCCGCCAAACCAAGGTCGGAGGCCGTGGTCTGGTCGGTATTCACGTGGACGCCGCCAAACGGGGTGTCCACCTGCACGGTCTTCTCTTCGCCGTTGCGGTCCTTGTCCACCTTCACGCGACAGCCGGAGAGCCCGGCCACAATCATCGCCACAGCTAGCATTCCGGCCGCGGTTGCAACTCTGCTTTCCATCATGGCGTACGTCCTCACGCATTTATACGACAGCTGCCCCCACCCGGTTCCGGAAATTTATTTGACCCATGTGGGCTCACGTCCGCGGAGAGCAATCCCCAAGAGAATGCCAGGTTCTCTCCGGCCGGTTCAGCTTCAATGCGCCGAGTGGCCGTCTTCCTTGCTGTTGGTTGAAAACAGGATTCCCATCGCGAAGATCAGCACGATCACGGGAACCACAAAGAACGGGGAAGTAAAGTTCATTGCGGAGCACCTCAAGTTGCGCTTTCAGATTCGCAAAGAACGGCGTCTGCGGACCCATCCCCTGAAGCCCACTTGAGGCTTGCGATGCGTACTGTTTGCAGAGACGGGTTTCCCAGACTCTGCGCAGTTCAAATCCGCATACCGCAAGGCGGTAATCGATATTTTTCTATCGTTTATATTGTTACTGATTGAGCGAATAGACTCTCCCCTAAGTCCATCGTATTCAGGGTTCGTACCTTCTGAAATCCCACATCGTGCAATCGCTAAATTAGGATCGAATTAGACCGGGCGCAGTGAGCCTCATCACATCGCGTTGTTCATTCGCTTCAAGAACATGGTGAACCATGACCGCTGCGACCCTAATTTTGATCGCTCCATGCTCTTTGCTCCTCGGTGCACTTTTGCAGATCGTTGTCGCGCGACTCTGCTCCGCCCGGACCAAAGGCATCCTTGCCTTCCTGTGCTGTTTGCCAGCCATGTTGTCTGTCCTCGCTCTGCTTCCCGCGATTCATGGCGGCCAGCCGGTGGACTTCACGCTGCTCAATTGGGATGGCCCTCTGGCGCTTGCCGTTCACGTGGATGCGCTGAGCATTCTGTTTGCTTTCATGGGCACCTGCATCGGCGGGTTTGTCCTGCTCTACTCCATTGGCTACATGGCCCACGACAAGGCCGCCACCCGCTTCTTTACCGCAATGTTGATCTTCATCGGCGGGTTTGTCGGTCTGGTCTTCAGCGCCAATCTCTTCGTCTTGTATCTCTTCTGGGAGCTGGTAGGCCTCTGCTCCTTCTCCCTGGTCGGTTTCTGGTACACCAATCCAGAGGCAGTCAAGGGCGCGCGCAAGGTTCTCTTGATGACCCATATTGCCGGCTATGGTTTGCTGGCAGCGATCCTGATCATCTATTACCGCGCCGGCACCGCCATCTGGACCGACCCGGCCGTGGGCCGCAGCATGACCACCGGCGTCTTTATCCTGATGCTGATCGCACTGGTGGCCAAGAGCGTGCAGTTCCCCCTCCACACCTGGATTCCAGAGGCCATGGCCGCTCCCACACCGGTGAGCGCGCTGTTGCATGCCGCCTGCTATGTGAAGGCTGGCGTCTACCTGGCCGCGCGCATGCACAGCCTCTGCCCCTGGCAGCCGGAGTGGGCTGCCGCGCTGATCTGGGTAGGCACCATCACCATGGCCGTGGGCGTGATGTACGCCATGGTGCAAACCGACCTGAAGCGCATGTTGGCCTTCTCCACCGTGAGCCAGATTGGCTACATGATGCTGGGCATCGGCATCGGCACACCGCTGGCCGTTGCCGCCGGCCTGCTGCATTGCCTCAATCACGGCTTCTTCAAGGGCGGATTGTTCCTGACCGCCGGCTCCGTGCAACATGCCTGCGGCACCCGCGACATGAACAAGCTGGGCGGCTTGGCGCAGAAGATGCCCCAGACCACGCTCTCCTGGATGATCGGCGTGGGCTCCATGATGGGCATTCCACTGATGAGCGGATTCGCCAGCAAGTGGATGCTCTACGCCGCGGCGCTGCGGGCCGGTTGGGCCGTGCCCGCCATGATTGCCTGGGCCGTCAGCCTGGGCACCGTCTTCCTGGGCGCCAAGGCCACCAGCGCGGTCTTCCTGGGCCCGCTCACCGACGCCACCAAGGACGCGCATGAGTCCGCTCCCACCATGGTGTGGGGCATGGGCTTCCTGGCCGTTGGCTCCATCGTTCTGGGCGTTGCGCCGCAGTTGGCGGTCAACATCTTCCTGAACCCGGTGGTTGCGGCTCTCAAGCTGGGCGCTGGCGTCCACGTTACCTGGCTGGGCCTTTCGGCCGATGCGGGCAGCTTCTCCACCGTGGGCGGCCTGGTTCTGGCCATCGTTTCGCTGGTACTGGGCGGCGCGATTTATCTGATCGCTTACGCCTCACGCTCCAACTCCGCGGCCATGGCGGGCGCGGGGGGCGGCATCTTTACCGGCGGCGAACCGCTGGCCGATCAAACCCGCCTCACCGCTGGCGATTTTTCCGATATCTTTCTGCACAATTGGAAATCGTTCTTTCACTGGACCAACGTCGACGCCGTTTATCTGGGCGCATGGGACATTCTGAAGACCATCTCCGCGGCGGTTGGCGCGGTGGTCAGCTGGTTGGAGAAGAAGTCCGCCGCCATGCTGGCGATGTTCGCCGTGGCTCTGTTTGTCTGCGTACGCTGGGTGGTTCCGGCTACGGCGGGCATTGCCGAGCCCATCGCTATGCCGCCGTTGAACCTGCTGGTTGCGGGCATCGCGCTGGCCGCCTTTGCGCTCTTCGTCACCTCGCTGGCGATCAAGGTCCGCGGCTGCGTTCTGCCGCTCTGGATCTGCATGGCGGTGGTGGGCGGGCTGGCGGTTGCGGGACTGATGGTGCCCAACCCCATGCTGCGCATCACGCTGCTGGAGGCCGCTGCCGCATTCACCGTAGTGCGCGTGTGGCTCACGGCCAAATCGCAGTCGGCCAAACTCACGTATCTGGTTGCGGTGGTCCTTTCCGCGCTCACTCTGGTGGGCAGCGAACTGGCTCATGGCCAACCGGAACTGGCGCGCGCCCTGCTCATTACCAGCATCTGCATCAAGCTGGCCGCGGTGCCGGTCTTCTTCTGGCTGCTGAGCCTGGCGGACGAACTTCCCGCGCTGGTGCTGGCGCTCATCATTGCCGTGCTCGACATGGCGGCCTTTGGTGAGTTCTTTGCGAGCGCGGGCACAGTACCCGGCGTGCTGCAAGCGCATGGAGTGCTGCTCTACATTGCCGCCGCCACCAGCTTCCTGGGCGCGCTGCTCATGCTCTCGCAAAAGAGCTTGAAGCGCATCCTGGTTCTCAGCACCATTGAGGATGTGGGCTTCCTGCTGCTGGGCGTAACGGCGGGCACCACGCTGGGCGCAACTGGCGCTCTGGCCGCCGCCGCCACGCACGCCGTGGCCAAGGCTCTGCTCTTCATCTGCCTGGCTTCACCGGAGGCCGATGGAGCGCTAGAAGGCAATGTTCGCGGACTGGCTGCACGCTATCCGGTCTCGGCCTTTGGCTTCCTGTTCGGCATGCTGGCCATGCTCGGGGTTCCGCCGCTGATGGGCTTCATCGGGCGCTGGCGGCTTTACTACACCGCGCATCAGATGGGCCTGTGCCCCATGGCCATCTTCATCCTTTCGTCGATTGCCGCGCTGGTGGCCTACGTTCTGGCTCTCACCAACTTCTGGTGGGGACCCAAACCGCAAGACATTCCAGACGACGCTCCGGAAGCCCGCGAGCCCTTCGCCGTCCAATCCGTCATCGTCCTGCTGGTTGCCGCGCTGCTCGTCGCCGGCATTTGGCCGCAGGCCGTCGAGCTGCTGATGGGGGTTAAATAGTGAATCTCTTGAAGAAACTGATGTGCACCTGCCGTAGCAAGAGCCCGTGGTTGTTCCACATGAACTCGGGCTCCTGCAATGGCTGCGACATTGAACTGATTGCCGCGCTCAGCCCGCGCTACGACGCCGAGCAATTGGGTGTCCTGCTGAAGACCAGCCCCCGTCATGCCGATATTCTCTGCGTCACTGGCCCGGTTACGGCCAAGGCCGTGGGCGCGGTGAAGACCGTGTATGACCAGATCCCGGGACCGAAGGCGGTGATCGCCATCGGCTCCTGCCCGGCCACCACCAACGTCTTCATCGACAGCCGTACGCTCGACGGGCCGCTCGAAAAGCATATCCCGGTTGACGTCTTTGTTCCCGGTTGCCCGCCCCGTCCTGATGCCATCATCCAGGGCGTGGCCAAGGCTGCTGAAATTCTTGCCGAGCGCGCCGCCAAGGGCCAGCCGGCAGCCAAGCTCCCGGTCATTGTTGGCGATGCCTGCGGCGAACCCTGCTCCCGTGCAGCCAGTGAGGGCCAGCAATGACTTTTGACTACCCACTGATCACAGCCCTTGCCCGTCTGCTCATCTTTCCGGGTCTGCTCTTCGCCATTCCCGCCGCGTGGTTCTTCCTTTGGGTGGAACGCAAGGCCGTGGCCCTGATGCAGGGCCGCATCGGGCCTCCGTTCATGCAGCCCTTCTACGACTTTGTGAAGATGATGGGCAAAACCACTCCGCAGCGCCCCGGCGCCGCCGGTGTGCTGATGCGCATGTGGCCGCTGCTGGCCATGGCCTCAGCCGCTGGAGCCGTGGGTCTGCTCCCGGTTCTGCCCTCGCAGGGCGGATTCCAGGGCGACCTGATCCTGCTGCTCGCACTGCTGGAAGTTCCGTCCATGTGCATCATCGCCGCCGGCTTCAGCTCGCGCTCCATCTTTGCTGAAATCGGCTCGGCTCGCGAAGCCATTCTGAGCGTCAGCTACAACGTAGTGTTTCTGCTGGCCATCATCTCCATTGCGGCCGCGCAGAACACCTTCTCGCTGGGCGCACTCGCTGCCTTGCCGCACACTCCGCTGCGCTGGCTGGGCATCCTCGCTCTTATCGTTTGCCTGCCGGCCAAGCTGCACCTCAACCCCTTCAGCTTGCCCAACGCCGAGCAGGAGATCTACGCCGGCCCCATGACCGAGTACGTCGGCGCTGAGCTGGCCATGTGGGAACTCTCCCACGGCCTGGAATGGATTGCCGCTACCGGCCTGATCGCCGCCCTGATCGTACCTTCCATCGCCACCTGGTGGATTGCCGCTCTGGTCTTTGTAGGCATCATCTTTGCTATTGTGCTGCTGCTCTCGGTTGTCGCCTCGGCCACGGCTCGCCTGGCCATCGACTCCTCAGTCCGCTTTTACTGGCAATGCACACTTCTTTTCGCAGGGCTGGCCGCTGTGATCGCCATTGCCACCCCTGTCCTCGCGAGGCTTAAACCATGAACATCCTTACTTTGCTCTGGAAGAACCTCTGGGGCGGCAACCGCACCTTGCAATACCCTGCCCGCCCCACCATCGGCCAGCGTTTTCGCGGCCTCGTCAAGTTCGATGCCGAGAAATGCATCGGCTGCGGCATCTGCAAGAACCGCTGCACCAGCCGCGCCATTGAGTTCAAGGGCGGCAAGACGGAGTACACCTGGAGCTACGATCCCGGCCAATGCACCTTCTGCGGCCGCTGCATTGAGGGCTGCAAGGACGGCGCCATCTGGCAGGAAGAACAGACCCCGCCCATCTACACTACGTATGGCGAGCTGAAAGAGACGCACACCATCCAGCGCAAGCCGCCCGCGGCCCGTGCCGCTGTTGCCAAGCCTGCTGCAGCCGTACCTGCCGCTGACGCCGCTGCACCACCTGCTGCCGCGCCCGTTGCGGCTCCTGATTCCGCCTCCGGAGGCGCACAATGAGCCATCTCGCATCCATTCCCCAGAAGCTTGGCATCGACGCCCAGTTTGAAGCCCGCCACGGAGCCCAATGGCTCAACGTGGAGGGCGTAGGCGTTCGCACCCTGGCTGAAACCATGAACGCGATCGGTGCGCGCTTCATCACCATCACCGCCTACGAGTTGCCCGCCGACGAAGGTTTCCGCCTGGAGTATCACTGGGACCTGGACGGCACCCTGCTTGGCTTTGCCTTCCAGGTCGTGGACAAGAAGATCGACTCCATCTTCGACCTCTGCCCTGGCGTTGACTGGATCGAGCGCGAGATCTACGAGGAGTACGTCATCGAGTTTGTGGGCCGTCCCTACGATCCGCTGCTCCTGCTCCCCGGCGTTACGCCCGGCGTCAACCTGCGCAAGGATCCAAACCAGCTTGAAGCCGCCACGGAGGTTGCCAAGTGAGCTACAAAATCCCCATGGGCCCCTATCATCCCGGCCTCGAAGAACCCTACAAGCTCGACATGATCTGCGAAGGCGAAACCGTCAAGGACGCCGAGCTGCACATCGGCTTCAACTTCCGCAACATCGAGCACCTGGCCGAAACCCGCAACTTCATCCAGGTCAACGCCCTCATGGAGCGGGTCTGCGGCATCTGCTCCTTCATCCACACCCTTACGCTCTGCCAAGCCATGGAACCGCTGGCCGGCGTTGAAGCTCCTCCGCGCGCAAAATACATTCGCGTCATCATGGCGGAGCTGGAGCGGTTGCACTCGCACGTTCTGTGGGCCGGCATCGCGGCCAAGCTCATGGGCTTCAAGACCATGTTCATGACCTGCTTTGAACTGCGTGAACAGGTGATGGACATCCTGGCTGCGATCAGCGGCAACCGCGTCAATTACTCCATGAACCGCGTGGGCGGCGTCAATCGCGACATCGAAGACCCGGCCGCCATTCTCAAGATGGTCGAGGCACTGGAAAAGGCAATGGTGAAGACCGTCATCCCCATCTTTACGGGCAGCTCTACGGCGCTCTCGCGCTGCAATGGCGTGGGCGTGCTCTCGCGCGAGAAAGCCATTGAGATGGCCGTTGTGGGTCCCATTGCTCGCGCTTCAGGCCTGCCCCAGGACATCCGCAAGGCCGCGCCCTACGCTGCCTATGCCGAGATGGAATTCGACGTGCAGGTCCAGACGAGCGGCGACGTAACAGCCCGCCTTCTAGTCCGCGCGCTTGAGATCATGGAGAGCTGCAAGATCCTCCGCCAGGCCCTTGAAAAGCTGCCTCCCGGCGAGATCGACACCGGCGACGACCGCAAGATCCGCTTCTCCACCGGCACCTCTGTAAGCCGCGTTGAAGCACCTCGTGGCGAGGTCATCTACTCGGTCAGCTTCAAGGAAAACCAGAAGAACCCAGCCCGTGTCCACGTCCGCACGCCCACCTACGCCACCATGCCGGCGATCCGCTACATGGTGCAAGGCGCGCGTCTGGCCGACACGCCACTGATTCAAGCTTCTATCGACCCCTGCTACTCCTGCACCGACCGTTAAACGGCGGCGGTGCACGTAACAGGGCTGTGTCGTTCCGCCGGTTCGGTTGAACCACTCGAAAAGGCTGCGAAGCTGGGGGTACCCGGATTCGAAGAGAGGATCACCGAGCTATCAACTCGATCTGGCTTCTGCCGAGCGCTTCGCACGGGGCGCAACGCAGGAGCCGGTCAGCCAGCCAACCCGGCCAGCCAAAAGCCAGCCCACAAACAAGGCGGATTCCCTCGGGAATTCGCCGTTTGTGTTTTGGGAAAGAGAATGGCGCGCGGTTGCGGCCCTCCGCAGCCGCAGAGATCGCGAAGAGAATCGGTACGTGCAATACCCGCACCGCAAGTGCCTGCGCACTCTGCGGACATGAGCGAGAACGGAAGGAGCAGGAGCCTTCAGGCTCCTGAAATACCTCGTCAAAAAGTTCGCGGCCTTCAGGCCCGGAATTCTCAGCCTTGGTATTTCCGGGCCTGAAGGCCGCAGCATAGTTTGGCGATCACCTCAGGGACCTGAAGGTCCCTGCTCCTTCCCCCCTCACGACGCTGACCTGCGAGCGGGCGGAGCGCATTTACCCCAGCCGCACCGCGCCCCCGAGGGGCGCGGCCCATCCCTAGAAACACAACATCCCAGCACGTCGCGCGGCTCCGTGCTGGGCTACTCGCACTGCGCCCCCGCAGGGGCGCACGAGGCTAGCCCAGGGTGGACCCTGACCCTGAGCGTAGTCGAAGGGGAAGGGGGAACCCTGGGAACCGCCGCCGCCTGACGCCCGCGCCCCGGCGGGGCGCACGAAAATGGCCGCGTTGGCCACGTCCACTCTGGAGGAGGGCGAGGCTGTGGTTCGCATGATTCACGAATGCGGGAAGGAAAGGCAGTCGCGGAAGACGAAGGAGACCTTCACAGGCCCCGGAGGGGCCGGACGAAAGTAGCCCAGGATGGACGCGGCCTGTTCACGAGCTAGGCGAGGGAACGGGCCAGCGGGAATCCTGGGTTGCCGGAGAGTGGCGGGGAGCGCTCCGGCGGGGCGCACCAAACCGGCCGCGAAGACCGCCGGAAGCCGCCCTACTGCAAGCCGTTGAAAACAACAACAGCAGATCCTTCGACTCACCACCCCCAGGCTCTGCCCCAAAGAGCCAAGATCGCTCTTTGGGGACCTGAGTACGCCTGGGGGATGACAGGCACCTGCGGTGCGGCAGACGTGCCTGGCGGACGCGGAGCGGCCTAGCGCGGGGTGGTGCGCGGAGTGGCGGGGCGACGGCGGGGGGCGCGGGGCGGAGTGGCGGGCTGCGCTGTGGGCAGCGCTTCCAGACCCACCTTGCCCTCGGCCAGCTTCATCAGGAACTCCTGCGAGCTGAAGCCGGGCGTCGTCTTGCTGAGCTTGCTGGCGCGAAGATAGCTGCCATCGGACTGCTGCAGGCGAGCCTTCACGGTGTCGGCCAGGTAAGCGGGCAGAATTTCCTCGTGCAAACGGGCCTTGGCCGCCGGATCGCGCACCGGAAAGACCACCTCGCAGCGCTCAAACAGGTTGCGCGGCATCCAGTCGGCCGAGCCCATGTAGATTTCGTCCTCGCCGCCGTTGGCAAAGTGGAAGATGCGGGAGTGCTCCAGGAACCGGCCCACAATGGATCGCACCCGGATGTGCTCGGAGAGCCCCTTGACCCCGGGACGCAGGATGCACAGGCCGCGCACAATCAGATCGATCTCCACGCCGGCCTGCGAGGCCAAGTAGAGCGCCTCAATCACCGAGGGCTCGAGCAGCGCATTCATCTTGGCCACAATATGGGCCGGCCGCCCGGCGTGGGCATGCTCCATCTCGCGGCGGATCAGGCGCAGAAAGCTCTCCGCCATGGTGAGCGGAGCCACCAGCAGGGGGCTATAGTCGTCCAACTCCGCGTGGGCGGTCAGGTAGTTGAAGACCTTGTGGACGCGCTCGCCAATCTGCGGGTCAGCGGTGAGCAGGCTCAGATCGGTGTAAAAACGCGCGGTCACCGGGTTGTAGTTGCCCGTGCCCAGATGGCAGTAGCGGCGGGTCACGCCGTCTTCGTCGCGGCGGACCAGCATGGCCAGCTTGCAGTGGGTTTTAAGGCCCACCACGCCGTGGAAGACCTGCACCCCGGCATCCTCCATGGCGCGCGCCCAGCGGATGTTGGAGGCCTCGTCAAAGCGGGCCATCAGCTCCACCACCACCGTGGCTTCCTTGGCCGCGCCCGCCTCGGTCAGCGCCTGGAAGATGGGCGAATCGTTGCTGGTGCGGTAGAGGGTCTGCTTCATGGTGACCACGGCGGGATCGTGCGCGCCCAGCTCAATGAAGTCGATCACCGGGTCGTAGGCGTCGTAAGGATGGTGGAGCAGGATGTCGCGCTGGCGCAGCTCGTCAAAGATGCCTGTGGATTTGCGGCTGAGCACCAGCTGGCGCGGCACAAAGGCCGGGTACTTCAGGTCGGCGCGCTTGATGTCGGAGTAGAAGGACATGAGCCGGGAGAGGTTCACCGGGCCGTCGGCGGCGAAGACCTGGTCCTCATCGAGTTCGAAGTTGGTGCGCAAGCGGCTGACAATCTCGGGATCGGCTCCGGTCTCAATCTCCATGCGCACGGCGTCGCCTTTGCGGCGATTGTGCAACTCCACGCGGATGCTCTCCAGCATGGAGCGCGCCTCCTCTTCCTCAAAGTAGAGGTTGGAGTTGCGGGTAACGCGGAAGGTGGAGTGGGCCAGCACCTCGTAGCCGCGGTACATGCCGCTCAGGTGGCGCGCGATCAGGTCCTGCAGGAGAAGGTACTCGTAGGTGCCCTCAGCCGAGGGCAGACGCACAAAACGGGGCAGCGCGCGCGGCACCGTGACCACGCCCAGCACCTGCGGGCCGGAGCTGCGGCGCTTGGCACGCAGCAGCAGCGCCAGACATAAGGCCTTGTTCAGCACGCGCGGAAACGGGTGCGCTGGGTCGATGGAGATAGGCGTCAGCAGCGGGTCCACTTCGAGCTGGAAGTACTCGCGGGCAAAGCCGCGGGCCTCTTCGCTGAGTTGGTCCCAGGTGAGCAGGCGGATGCTTTGCTTGGCGAGTTCGGGCGCTAGTTGGCTATTCCAGCAGCGGTACTGCGCGGCCACAAAGGCGTGGATGTCGGCGGTGAGCTGGGCCAGCGACTCGTCGGGGCAAAGGCCGTCAAAGCCGGGCTCGCGAGAACCGTCCTCAATGCGCTGCATCAGGCCGGCCTGGCGAATCTCCACGTACTCGTCCAGGTTGGAGCCGGTGATGGAGAGGAACTTGACCCGCTCCAGCAGCGGGTTGGAGGCGTCTTCCGCCTCTTCGAGCACGCGCCGGTTGAACTCGATCCACGAGTGGTCGCGGCCGTTGAAGAGCATCTGCTTGGGAGTTGTTCTGGCCATGGGGGTTAGGTGCCTGTGCAGTGAGTCTATCGCGTCCGGGGTGGAGTTGGTAGAGTCATTGGTTACAAGCGGAAGAAAAGGCACCCGCGGTGCGGGCACCTGCGGTGCGGCAGACGGCTTCGCCCGCTCCGTGGAAAGTGGATTGCGCTAAGGCGGCGGCAATTTTGCTTATTGCGAATCAACTCACGGGTGAACGCCATGCGCCCCACTCATCACTTGCACCATTCTTCACCACGCCGCATCAACAAATGACGACATCCTTGGGGCAAATGGGCTGGAACAGGCAACGGATCGCCAGGCTGCCACAGTCCCAAGCGATGCAGTATCTCAGGCATTTCAGAGTCCGCGACAGCCAGCGGATTACCATCTGAATAGCCGGTGAGACCGCGATATCGAAGAATTTGGCCAAACTGCCCTGAATTTCCCGCTCGATAGACCTCAATCCAGTAGGTGTAGGGCGCGTTTTCGGTAGGGTAGTCGACGATCACATCCCCTTGCAGCGGTCCGCTTTCCACAAAACGCGTGGCTTGATTGTTATTCCGCCCTGTCAGGTTCTGGAATACTCGAATGAAGCTATCAGCCCCCTTGTCATATAAATACAAAGTAGTGGCGATCACGCAGTTGCCGTTAGGGCCCTCCTGCCCGCACACCTTCAGGAACAGCAGGGGGCTAGACTTGTTCTGATTCGCGTAAACAACTCTGGCAGCGAAAAGATTGTGCGGCATGTCCTCTCCCTCTTGATAGAAGTGCAGAGTGCAGTCCGGGCTAGCTGCTTTCACAAGACAAACGAATACTGGTCCGTGGTCCCCGAAGTCGTCGATTGGCGTGCCGCCATCCTGAATCGCCACGAACGTCCATTGAGTCACGGTTCCAAAGGGTTCCGTCAAGTCGATGTGAGAAATGACTTTGGGCTTCGCGATGCCCTGGCGTGACAACGCCGCAAGGACCGACCGATCTACTTCCTCTCCTGGGATAGCCTTCTCCGCACTCAAGAAATGCGGTGCAATAGCGACCAAGAACGAGCAGCAAAGTAACAGTGCACTGAATCGGAAGGCTTTCTCATTCATAACGAGCGATTGTAGACCATGACGGCGTAGCTTCACAGGGCGCATGACGGATCTGGGCAAGCTTCCCAGCACGTCGCTCCGCTCCGGGCTGGGCCACTCGCACAGCGCCCCATCGGGGCGCTCCGAAGATAGCCCCGGGTGGACCCTGGTCTTGAGCGAAGCGAAGGCCAGGGGGAACCCGGGGTAAGGCACCCCTCATAGGCCTCGCGCCCCGTAGGGTGCGCGGCGACAGGCAAAAAACAGACCTCGGAGTCCAGCGGGGCTCGGAATCGAGGCTTGCGGTACCCAGATCGAAGGATGGCCACCCGTTGCTGCCGGGGGATGCTTACCGGTGAGCGCGTAACCGCAGGGGGCGGTGCGTCGTCACCATGAAGAACCAAATCATGGTACAGAACAAGGAGAAGAAATAGACGCAAGTGGCCATGATTTTCGCGGTGCGGCCCATGTGCAGCCACAGCACAAAGAGCGGATACGGGAGCCACGCGCAGACGGCAAACAGTAGTGCAAAGGAAAGCGTTGCAATCGCGATAGCTCCGCCAAGGACCGCCAGATGTCTCCCAGCACCCACCTTTCGTTCAAATATCCATCCCTTTGATTTCATGCGGACAGTATATGCCAGCTTCAAGGCGCGGGGACCAGGGGAAAAAGGTCTCCAAAAAAACAACGGGCTCCCCGAAGGGAGCCCAGCATTGCATGCAGCAGACTTTGCGCACTTGCTACAACAGGGGCGAAGCCCGTCTGCCGCACCGCAGGTGCCTGCCGCAGCGCAGGTGCCTAGTTGAGGGGCCGGTCGGTCCACATGGCCTTGTCGGCGATGGACTGGACGGGGTAGAGGCGGCCAGCCAGGAGCTGTTCCACCTTGTTCTGGTTCACGTCCTGGGCAAAGATCCACTTGCGCTTGCCGGTGCCCCACATCTTGGAGAGCTGGTCTTCGCTGATGTCGATGCGTGGCGCGTCGGGGTAACAGGAGCCCCACAGCAGGGTGGAACCCTCGCCGTGCTGGCCGCACTGTTGGGTAACGACCAGGGCCGGACGTGCGCCGAGGAACTTGTGGGAGTAGAAGATGACGGAGCTGGCATCCGACTCGTCACCGTAGATGATGAAGGTGTCAGAGGGCGCGCCTTTGGCCATAATGGTGTCGGCCATGGGCTTGGAGCTGAGCATGGGAGCAAAGCGCGCAAAGGCAATGTGCGCCGCCACTAGGAAGACGGCGGTGGTGAGGGCCACGCTGACGGTGGCCTGCAGGTGCTTACCCTTGACGCGGAACCGCAAACCCAGCAGCGGACCGATGAGCAGGGCCACGGCAGCCAGAGCCGCCGGCAGACGGAGCGCCGCAAAGGCCTCGCCGGTCAGGTCAAAGAGGTGCGACATGGAGAGCGTGTAGTCGGCCACGGCGCGGTGGGCCAGCAGGGTGCCGATGTCTTCGGTATAGGGCGTCAGCCGCGAGACCCACAGGCCCCAGGCCAGAGCAATGGCGGAAACCACGCCGAGGCCGGCAAACACAGCCTGCGCCCAGGTGAGCCAGGCAGTGGAGAGGACGGACTTTGCGCCGTCGGCCCCGCGGCCCGTTTCAATGCCCACCACCACGCCGGAGATCAGCATGATCAGCGGCGGCCACACCATGAAGGTGTAGTACTCCTGGTTGGAGCTGATAGAAAAGAAGAGCAGCGACCAGCCGGAGAACAGGCTCAGCAGCCAGATGGAGCGCACGCGGAACTTCTGCCGGGCCAGCGAGGCGGCCGGATCGGAGAGCAGAGCGTTGTCCAGGTAGAAGTCCACCGTGGTGCCGGCCTCGCGATGCAGGTGCTGCATCCAGGTCTTGCGCGTCTTCCAGGCGACAACCAGGGTGGCCGGCAGGAAGAGACTCCAGGGGAAGACCCAGGCAAAGTGCAGCAGCCAGTAGGCGACGTGCGGCAGCTTGTTGTAGTCGTGCGGGTAGCGCAGGCTGAAGAAGCGCAGGAAGTGTTCGTTGACAAAATAAAAATAAAAAAATCCATGCACGTTGCCCATGGTGGGGTGATTGCCGAAGGGGTGGCCCTGATCGGGGTTGGCTAGGCCGCAGAGGATATGCCAGGGAGCGCCAATGGCGAGGAAGACCAGCAGGCCGCTCACGGGCTTGAGCTCACGCCAGCGGCGCCACAGGCCGGTCAGCATCAGGTAGGGGAGGGCCGCGCCAAAGAAGAAGACCGGCGCGATCAGTCCCTTGGTGAGCATGGCCAGGGCCACGCAAACCCAGAACCAGTAGGAGCGATGGGGCTTGTTGTCTTCAAATGCGGTCACCAGCCCGTAGAGGCCGATGAGCAGGAAGAGGCTCAGAATCGACTCGGGAATGATGAAGCGGGTGAAGAGGAAGGCTCCCACACAGGTGAGCACGCCCAGGCCGGCGTAAAACCCGGCGCGGTCGCCCCAGGCACGGCGGGCCCAGAGCCAGCTGAGGAAGGCCAGGCCCAACATGGCCAGCGCGTTCGGCAGGTGGGTGGCAAAGGTGTTCTGGCCAAAGATCTTGTAGCTGATGCCCACCAGCCAGTAGGGCATGGGTGGCTTCTCGATGTAGCGGATCCCATTGATATAGGTGGTGATCCAGCTTCCGCCCTCGGCTATGGTCTGGGCACATTGGGCGTGCGCTGCGTCCACGTCGTCGAGCAGGGGCGGGGAGAACAGGGAGCCAAATTGAACGGCGGCAAAGATAGCCGCAAATACGATCCAAACCACCAGGGTGGAAGGGGCCTGCGGGGAGCGTTGAACGGTTTCGGTTGTCATGGGCGTGTTTGCCATCGACTAAAAGGATAGCAGCCGACGGGGGTGGAATTGGATGAAGGCACCTGCGGCCACCTGCGGTAGGGCCATCGCGCCTCGCGCAGAAACCAGGATGACAGATTCTGGAAGGGTTGGGAGTTGGTTCGCTCAGGAGAACTGGCCGCGGAAGACTTCCTTGATGTGCTCCAGGCGTTTGACCAGAGCAGCAGCCTCGTCGTCCAAGCCGAGTTCGCGGGCCAGACGGATGGCATCGTAGTAGCACTCTTTGGCTTCGGAGTAGCAACCGGTTGCGCCGCTGGGACTGCCGGTCTCGTACATGTCGCCGTAAGACTTCTCGGCCAACGACTTCAGGTGCTCCATTTGAGCCAGCAACTCCTGGCGGTCATCGTCCTGGGTCATCAAAACCACTCCCGGGTGGGCCCGTTGGCCCAGCGCTCACACTACCTTATCGGCCCTCAGGCGGCTCAGAATCACACCGCAGCGCCAACAAATGAAACGGCCATGAGATTCTCCCACGGCGCAGGCAAGCCCGGTGGTGGGTATTACGGCTTGTCCCCGGAGGGCGTCACGTTCCGGGTGGTGTTGCTGCGCGCCACGTGCCCCACCGGGAAGTAGCCGGTACGGGTTCTGGCCGCCAGTTTGCCGCCGGAGCGGCCCTCCACGTTCACCTGGATGCGTCGAAAGCCCGGATCGCTGGTGGTCTTGCTGGAATGATACCCAATTGTGTACTGGCTGCGGATGTCGCGAGCCACTTCCGCGGCAATCTCATCAATCTGTTCAATCGATTTTGGGAAAAAAGCTACCCCGCCCGTTTCGGTCGAGAGCATCTCCAGGGCACGCCGGGCACGCTTGGCCTCGGCCTTGGTCATCTCATCGCCAAACAGCAGGCCAATGGTGTAAATGACCGGGCCAGAGAGTTCCTGCACGCGCCGGATGGTCTGCTCCATATTCAGGGTAGAGGCGTTGTCTTCGCCGTCGGTGATGAGCACAAGCACCTGCTTGGGACGCTTGCCGCTGGCCACCAAATGGTCAGCGGAGGCCACCACTGCATCGTAAAGCGCCGTGCCGCCCCGCGCCTCAATGTGCGTCAGGCCGTCGCGCAGCTTGGCCTGGTCGCTGGTAAACTCCTGATCGATAAAGGCTTCGTCAGAAAAATTCACCACAAAAGCCTCATCCTCCGGGTTGGAGGCGGCAATCAGATCCAGAGTGCTCTTGTTCACCGAGGGGCGCTTGCGGAACATGGAGCCAGAGTTATCAATGACCAGCGCCATCGAAACCGGCAGATCGGTGTGCTGGAAGCTGAGAATTTTTTGCTGCGCGCCGTCTTCCAGAACCTGGAAGTTCTCCTTCTTCAGATCCTGCACCAGCTTGGTGCCATCCAGCACCGTGACGTTGAGAACAACCTCTTCCACTTCGGTGTGCAGGACGTAGCCGCCGGGCTGCTTGTCGATGGGCACGGCAGGGGTGTCGCCGTCGGGCGAGCGCACCGGGTCGCGATCCACCAGCACCGGTGGATTTTGTGGTGGGGCTGGGGTCTGGGCCGTTCCAACAGCCGTGGGAACAACCAGAGCCAGCAGAACACCGGCGACGAAAGAGCCTACGACCGAATGACGCAACGGGAGCATAGTAACCACTGCGAGCTTACACCGTAAGGGTCGGCAGCCCGGGAGGAGGATTAACCTTCACCTTCACTTTACGCCACTTACCATCCTGCGCGAGCGGGCTGGGTGGGTATCCGGGCAGGTACCGGTTGCGCAGCTCGGTTCAGGCCTTCCCGGCCACGTCGCCCATTTCGTCCAGATCGTCGAGGCGAAACATGCGGCCGCAGGGAGTGCTGTGAGCGGAAGGCGTGCTCAAGATGACAGCCTGCTGGCGGGTCGGTCTCCCTGTTCCCTGACAAAAAATTGGAATACAAGTCACACAAAGATAGATGACCGCAGTCAATATTCCAGACTGCCCTTGCCTGGTCACGCTACCGAAGTGCCAGCAATCTGCGTTTCGTCGCGCCCCTACAGGGCGCGATGGCTATTTTGGGCCGCGCAAACCCAGGGCTGCGCGCGGCTGGCCCTGGGCTATTTGCACTGCGCCCCGATGGGCGCAAACCGAGGGCGGGACGTGGGAGGTTTCATCCCTCGTGGGTCGGCGAAGCCAGTGGGCGACTACCCCCTTGTTCCCTAGTCTCTATTCCCTATTCCCTATTCCCTTGTTCCCTCGTTCCCCGCTTTCCCCACTGCGCTACAATCAGAGATAGGTCTGCCGTTCGCCACCCGCCCATCCACCTGCGACTGTGGCTGACCAATTTATCGTTCAATCTGGAGCAAATCCCCTATTATGGCCCGCATCTATCCGTTCCGCGCCTGGCGCTACAATCCCTCGCAGGTGAACCTTGGCGACGTCGTTACCCAGCCCTACGACAAGATTTCTCCGGCCATGCAGCAGGCCTACTACCAGAAGAGCCCGTACAATTTGGTACGCGTGATCCTGGGCCTGCCGCAGCTGACCGACGCCGAGACGGGCGAAACCGTCTACTCCCGCGCCGCCTCCTACCTGCAGGACTGGAAGGCCAAGGGCATTCTCAAGCAGGAGCAGGACCCCTGCATCTTTGCCTACTCGCAGCAGTTCACCGTGCCGGGCACCGACATTGTGAAGGAGCGCCGCGGCTTTGTGGCCCTCGGCCACGTGCACAACTACGCGGAGAAGATCGTCTACCGCCACGAGCAGACCCTCTCCAAGCCCAAGGGCGACCGCCTGAACCTGCTCAAGGCCACCCGCTCGCACTTTGGCCAGATCTTCATGCTCTACAGCGACCCCGCCGGCTCCGTGGACAAGATTCTCTATGAGAATCCCGGCCCCGCCGATGGCGAAGTGACCGACGAGTACAACGTGTTGCACCGCTTCTGGCGCGTAAGCGACCCGGCCACGATCCACCTGCTGGCCACCGCCATGGCCGACAAGAAGCTGATCATTGCCGACGGCCACCACCGCTACGAGACGGCCCTGAACTACTCCAAGGAGCATGCTCCTGCCGAGCCAGTTGCGGCTTCGGAGACCAGCTCCATGCAATTGCCGCAGGTTCCCTACCCCGAGGCGGCCGTGATGATGACCTTCGTCAACATGGACTCCGACGGGCTGGTGGTTCTGCCCACACATCGCGTGGTGCACTCGCTCAAGAACTTTGACGGCGCGACCTTTGCCAAGGCGGCTGAAGAGTTCTTCACGGTGGAAGCTCTGCCGGTGGCCGACGCCAACACCTACATGGCGCTGCTCCAGAAGAAGACGGTTCCGGCGTTTGTGGCCGTGACCAAGGCGGGCTCCTACCTGCTGACCTCGAAGGTGGAGAAGGTGAACGCGGCTCTGGCCGACCAGCCGGAGCGCCAGCGCAACCTGGACCTGACCCATCTGCACTCCATCATCCTGGACAAGCTGCTGGGACTGGATGCCGAAAAGGTCCGCGAGCAGACCAATATCCGCTACCTGCGTTCGGCCGACAGCGCCGTGGCCCAGCCGCGCAATGGGGAGGCCAACGTCACCTTCCTGACCAACCCGGTCTCGATGGAACAACTGCGCGAGGTTGCCTTTGCCGGCGACGTGATGCCGCAGAAGTCCACCGACTTCTTCCCCAAACTGCTGACGGGACTGGCGATTTATTCGCTGGATTAGTTTGGGAGTAGCGAGTTAGTGAGTCAGCGAGTTAGCCAAAGGCCGGAGCGGTTGCTCCGGCCTTTGTGTTGGCGGAGTTAGCGGAGTTGGCAAAGCCCGAGAGACTCGCCGGTGAGGCTGGATGAAGGAGGCCGGGGACGCGCCGGAAGGAGCAGGGACCTTCAGGTCCCTGAATCTGATCTTCCCTCAAATACCGTCGGGCTTCAGCCCCGGAAAATCGTCTTTCTATTGTGCTATTCTTGTCGCGCCCAATGATGCGCAAATTCTTTCTTCTGCTGCTATTGACCACCGCTCTGGCACCGCTCGGCGCGGAAGAGAAGTGTGTGCAGATTCGGGGACGGGCAATATCGTGGCGCGGCAATGCCTTCTTTTCGATCTGGCACGTGGGCACAAACCATCGCTATTTTGTAGTGGATGAAGCCTCACAAGATCTCGTTTGCAAATACTTTGACTGCGAAAGCCCTAGCCGTCAGCCTGCTCTGTTTGCCGACTTCACTCTCTGCCCAACCGAGCCTTTCAAGCAGGAGGCGGCGCAACCGGCCATTGTGAAGGGTGTGGCGCATCCGCGTGTGGTGGCCATCTGGCCTCCACCCAACACGCCGCGAGAGTTTGTAGACGAGTTCTACAAGTGGTATGGCCAGCGCATGGCCCGCGACATACCGGACAAGAACACCCTCAAGTTAATGCACTGGGACTTGAGTCCTGAGGTCTGGAAGCTGCTCGACAAGGACCGCGAGACCCAGAGCAGTTGCCGCGAAATCGTCGGCCTCGACTTCGACCCCATCGTGGGAAGCCAAGAACCTTCCGACAGCTACAAAGCAGGAGAGATTACGCAGCAGGGTCTGCGTTACCGCGCCAGTATCTACGGGACCACCAACGGCCAGCGCGCGACAAAACCCGAGGTGGTTGCCGAGTTTGTGCACCAGGGCGACCGCTGGATCTTTCTGAACTTCTTCTATCCATCTGCCAAAACCGATCTGTTAACGCTGCTCCGCCCGCCACGTCCGAAGTGCACCGTGCCCAAGGCGCTAACGGCAAAGTAAATTAAGGCAATTCAGCTCTTTGTCCGCAACGGCAGCACACGTGCTCTGACGCGCTTTGGATCGACGGTAATCAGCGCGCCATCGGCGAGTTCAGCTTCAAACTGCCGCAGCCCCGACACAACCGCCTTCCCGATAGCTTCAAAGCTGGGATCGCCGGCACGAATCTGCACCACGCTGGGCCGGATCGTCCTTGTAGCAGCCAGGATGGCGCTGAAGTCCAGATCGTGGGTCAGCACCACGCAGCCATGCCGTACCGCGTATTCCATGATCTCGGCGTCTTTAGCCGGGGCTGCTCCGACGGTCGGCCAATGAACCGCCTCAAACCCCTCCTGTGCCAGCGCTGCGGCCCAAAGCGGCGAAAGGTTCATGTCGATCAGCAGCTTCATGCGGATGCCAGAGTAACTTCACGCTCCTCCGCCAGCCACGCGGCATAACGAAGCGCCTGCAGAACGTCTTCGCGCTCAATGTAGGGGTAATCTGCCAGGAGTTGGTCGATGGTTTTCCCTGCCCCAATCTGGCTAACGAGCGCGCCAACGGTCACGCGCATGCCACGGACGCAGGCCTTTCCGCCCATCACTGCGGGGTCATGTGTAATCCGGTCCAGATCTCCCATGGGGAACCTCACTCAGCTTGTACTCATCGTAGCCCGATTGCCCTGCCGGCACAACGGCATTGATAGAGCTTCCCTCCCGCAATCCCGTTCCCTGCCCCCGCTTGCGGCACCTGCGGTGCGGCCAACAGCCTTCGGCTCTGTCACGATGCGCCCCGCAGGACGCGAAGCGCGCTGGCCGCACCGCAGGTGCCCGCGAAGCGCGTCCGCCTGCACGGCGAGTGCTGCCTGATAAAATAGGAGGCGAGTTCCGTCAAGAGAGAGTTGCCTGTGTCCATTACTGCTTCCTCCGCGCCCAGAGCGGGCGCGCTTACGTTTCAGGATCTTCTCTTCCGCCTGCAGAGCTTTTGGGCGGCGCGCGGCTGCATCTTGCAGCAGCCTTACGACGTGGAGGTAGGCGCCGGCACCATGGCGCCGGAGACCTTCCTGCGCGTCCTTGGCCCCAAGCCCTACAAGGTGGGTTATGCGCAGCCTTCGCGCAGGCCGGCCGATGGCCGCTATGGCGAGAACCCCAATCGGCTCTTCCGCCACACCCAGTTCCAGCTCATCCTGAAGCCGCCGCCGGCCAACGTGCAGGAACTCTATCTGCAGTCGCTGGAGGCCATCGGGATCGACCTCAGCAAGCACGACCTCAAGTTCGAAGAAGACAACTGGGAAGGTCCCACCGTGGGCGCCTGGGGCGTGGGCTGGCAGGTGATGATGGACGGCATGGAGATCACCCAGTTCACCTACTTCCAGCAGTGCGGCGGGCTCGATCTGGACCCCATCTGCGCGGAGCTGACCTATGGACTGGAGCGGCTGGCCGCCTTCATGCAGGACGTGGACTCGGTGTACGACGTGGTGTGGGCGCGCGATCCGGAGACCGGCGAGGCCATCACCTACGGCGACGTGAGGCTGGAAGAGGAGCTGCAGTACTCGGTGTACAACTTTGAAGAGGCCGACGTGGACAAGCTGTGGGCCCACTTCAACAGCTTTGAGGCCGAGGCCCAGGCGCTGATCGCGCGGGGCAATGCTCTGCTTGGGGACGAAAATGCCCCCGTCCAAGAAAAAAAGAGATTCCCGCTCCGGTCCACCTACGAACTGGCGCTGAAGTGCTCCAATCTGTTCAACCTGCTGGACGCGCGTGGCGCCATCAGCGTGACCGAGCGCGTAGGCATGATTGCCCGCATCCGCAACCTGTCGGTAGGCGTGGCCAAGGTGTATGCGGGCCAGCAGTTGCTGGCGTAGCTGCGAGCTGTCAGCTATCAGCTTTCAGCTCATGCTTCGCTCTGCACACTGATTTTGTACACGGAAATTTTAGCTGAGAGCTGACGGCTGAAAGCTGAAGGCTGATTCGAGAACCGCAATGGCAGACTTTCTTCTTGAGATTGGGCTGGATGAGATTCCCGCCCGCATGATTGCCCAGGCTGAGGCTGAGCTGGGCCGCCGCGTTCACGATCTGCTCGTCCGCGAGCGCTTGCTTGCCGAGGGCGGCAAGGTGACCACCTACTCCACCCCGCGCCGACTGGCCGTGGTGGCCGAGGGCGTGCTGGCTAGCCAGAGCGACACCGAAGAGCAGCTCACCGGCCCCTCGTGGAAGGTAGCCTTCAAGGATGGCGTACCGACCGGAGCCGCCGAGGCCTTTGCCAAGAAGGCTGGCTGCGCGGTAAGCGAGCTCGTCAAGGTGACCAACGCCAAGGGCGAGTATGTTGGTGTGACGGTACTGCGCAAGGGCGTCAGCGCAACGCAGTTGCTTCTGGCCGAGCTGCCCAAGGAAGTGCTCTCGCTCTACTGGGCCAAGAACATGTACTGGCGCGCGGGCAAGCCGGAACGCTTTGTCCGCCCTGTCCGCTGGGTTGTAGCTCTGCTCGACGGCGCGGTGGTTCCAGTGGAGATTGCGGGCATCGCGGCCGGCAACACCAGCCGGGGCCATCGCATCCTGCATGGAGAGGCGCCAGTGGTGCTCTCGTCTCCGAAGAGTTATGCAGAGGCGTTGCGCGCGGCCAAGGTTGTTGTCGATGTGGCCGAACGTCGGCAGACCATTCGAAAAGCGCTCGACGCGGCCACCCGCACCGTTGCTGGCGCGCGCTGGCGCGAAGACGATGCGCTGCTCGAAACCGTTGTCCACCTCACCGAATGGCCCACCGTGATCCTGGGCAACTTTGAGCCCGAGTATCTGGTGCTGCCGGAAGAGGTGCTGGTCACCGTGATGCGCGACCACCAGAAGTACTTTGCGGTGGAAGCAGCCGATGGCAAGCTGGCTCCGCACTTTTTGGCCGTCATGAATATCGAGGTCGACGAGGAAGGCAAGAAAAACATCCAGCACGGCAACCAGAAGGTGCTGCGCGCGCGGTTCAAGGACGCGCGCTTCTTCTGGGACTTTGACCAGAAGGCCTTTCTGGCCGATCGTCTGGAGAGTTTGAAGAATGTCACCTTCCAGAAGCAGCTGGGCAGTTATCACTGGAAGACGGAACAGAATCTGGCTGTGGTGAAGGCTCTATACCAAGCGATCGCAGACTCGAATTCGGATCGCAAGGTCTCGACGATTCAAAGTCTTGACCTCGCTGCACTGATCAAAGCTACGGAGCTTGCGAAAACCGACCTGACCACGGAGTTGGTAAAAGAATTCACCGAACTACAGGGCATCATCGGCGGCGTGTACGCCGAGGCGCAGGGACTGGGCGCGACCGTTGGCAAGGCCATCTACGCACAGTACAAGCCGGCCTCCACAGAGGATTCCATTCCTTCGACGATTGAAGGACAGTTGCTCGCACTGGCTGATCGCATCCACACCATCGCAGCCATGTTCGGCATCAAGATGGCACCCACTGGCTCAAAGGATCCTTTTGCGCTACGCCGTGCGGCGAATGGCGTGATCAAGATTCTGGCGGAATCTGCGTTGCCGCTCACGCTCTCGGCGGTGCTTAGTTCTCTAGAGGTTTTCGCAGAGGTTCGCGAGCAAGTAGAAAGCTTCCTGCAGGAGCGCCTCAACTTCTACCTGAAGGACGTGAAGGGTTACAGCTACGACGTGGTGAGCGCCGTGCTGGCCGCGGGTTCCGACGATGTGCGCGATGCCATTGCCCGCGCTGAGGCGCTGACGGCCGTGCGTGGCGGCGAAGACTTTGCCGCCATCTCCGCCGCCTTCAAGCGCATCAAGAACATCGTGCGCCAAGCTAGCGAGAAGGGCTTTACGATCCAGGCAGACGCTTCCGTGGTTCTTGCTCCAGAGGCAGTGGCTCTTGCTGAGGCTGCCGAGGCTCTGGCCCCCAAGGTTGCTGCGCTGCGCGATGCGCGCAACTACGCGGAGGCTCTGGTGCTGGTGGCCACGCTGCGGCCCACGGTGGACGCCTTCTTTGACAAGGTGATGGTGCTCGATCCGGAGGAGAAGAAGCGCGGAGCGAACCTGGCGTTGATCTCGGGCATTCTATCGAGCTTCTCGACCATCGCCGATTTTTCGGAGATTGTGACGGGATAAGCCGACAACAGAAGCAGACACAGAACGCGCATCGGATTCCGGTGCGCGTTTTGCGTCTGCCACCGTGCCGCTTCCCTTCCCGATGCCTGTCATCCTGAGCGAACGGGGCCCCAAACGCACTTCAGTTTGGGGGTGGTGAGTCGAAGGATCTGCTGTTGCTTTTGATGCGTACTCAAGCGAAGGTGCTCACACTCAGCAGCCGGCGTTACAATGCCAGCGTACCGATTGGAGACGCTTATGCCTTTCCCTATCGTTGAGTTTGTGCGCAGGCATCGCGCGGCATCCGTGCGGATTGCCGGGCTCATCCTCTTCCTGATCGCGTTTGCGCTGCCCGCGGTGCGGGTGGGCAAGCATGCCGATATGTTCTCGCCCACGTTTGCGGGGTATGAGTGTGCGCGGATTGCATCCACCGGCATCTACGAGCTGGCGCGCTGGCCCTTTGTGGCACACAATGCAGAAGTTCGCCTTGTTGACGATGGCATGGACTTCAAGAATACGTTTCTGCTGGCGCTGAGCGGATTGATCAATCCGCTGGTGGTGGCGCAGTTTTTGAGCTTTGCGCAGAAGCGGCGCAGGGTTGGCTTGTCGATGGGCGCACTCACGGTTGTCGGCATGATCGCCACCTGGACGCTGTTTACGCGGATGGGAATTTTTCCGCTCATTGGCCACGTTCTGTGGATTGTGGGTGCGGCGATCATTGTTGGCGCGGGGTTTGTGAAAGAAGCCGAAACGCAGAGTTGATCGTCATCCTCATTCCGCGTGATTCGTGCGCCCCGACGGGGCGCTGGCCGCTCTCTTCGGCTTTTCCAGGGTTCCCCCGTCGACTTCGCTCAGAGTCCACCCTGGGCTATGTTCGTAGCGCCCTTCCAGGGCGGCACCTGCGGTGCGGCAGACAACTTCGCGTTTTTCGCGCGGAGTGCCAAGAGATGTGTTGCGATCCCACCCTTCGAGCATAGAACGCTCGAAGGATGGGGCACCCAGGCAGGATCGCTCAGGAAGAACATACCAAGAAAAACGCGCTCCAGCGTTGGCTCCGGAGCGCGTCGTGTTGGTATTGGTAGAAAAATCACTTGCCGGTCTGCTGCAGGATGTAGCGAATAAACTCCACACCGCCGGCGTAGTTATCGTAGCTTGCGGGCAGGCGGCGGCCGTCTGCGTACTCGTTGTAGAACCACGGATCGACAAACGCAATCACTGAGCCCTTGCCGAACTTGGCGCGGGCCATGAAGACGTCGTCACCCTCCTTCAGCAGCGACTCAACACCCTTGCCTGGGAGGATGGTGCAGACGTCCTTGATGTAAAGCGTATGCGGCACGTGGAAGACCGGGGTCCCCGCGGACGGGTCTTTGTCCGTGGGGTGTAACACCGGCCCCTTGCCATCAACGACGACCTTGCCCTGCTCCCACTGCGTACCGATCACGTGCTTGCGCAGGAGATCGGTGAAGTGCAGGCCGAACTTGTCGGCGATCAGGTTGAAGTGTGCGAGATCCGTGTTCACGGCGTCGTTGGCCATGAGCACCAGCACGCCGCCGGACTTGACCCACTTGGCCAGTTCCTCGGCGTCGGTCGCATTGGCGTAGTTGGGTGTGGGGTTCTTGGCGGCATTGTCGGGCGAGACAATGATGAAGACCTGCGCGTCTTTCAGCGATGCAGCCGTTGGTTCCGTGGCTAGCACGGAAGTGGAAGCGCCGAAGTTCTCCACCATGCGGCCCACCATGGAGTAGCCAGCCTGGTCTTCAAAGTCCCACTTGTAATGGAAGAGGAACTTCTGGCCGAAGGCGTCGGTCTGCTGCTGCGAGTTGAACCAGCCATCCATCACGACTTTTTTGCCGCGCGCGAGCTTGGCGTTCTGGATGTTCTCGGCTTCGGTAGCGGCCATGATGAAGGGGCCTACGCCCTTGGGGTCGTTGGTGGCAATCTTCTCGCTCAGATAGTAGGCATAGGTGCCATCGCGATAGGTAGGCGAGCCACCGAGGCCGCCCACGCTGACTGTCTTGGTGATGTTCACATCGTCGTTGGGGCCAACCTCAACGAAGTTGGCAAGCAAGCCCTTCCAGCCCTTCTCTACGGCGGGCAGATAGCTCTGGGGTAGGTAGCCCTTGCGCACGCCCTTGGCCAGCGCATAGACAAACATGGACGACGAGGAGGACTCCAGGTAGTTGCCCTTCTCCGCGCCTTTGTCGAGCACCTGAAACCAGACGCCGGACTTCGCATCCTGCACCTTGACGATGGCCGCGGACTCGGCGTTGAGGATGTCAACGAGCTTCTTGTGCTCGGGGCTATCCGCGGGCAGATAGTCGAGCGTGTCGACCAGCGCCATCATGTACCAGCCCATGGCGCGGGCCCAGAACTCGGGCGACAGTCCGGTCTGCGGATTGGCCCAGCGCTGTTGCTTGCTCTCATCCCAGCCGTGATAGAGCAGGCCGGTTTTGGGGTCGCGCATGTGGTCGTAGACCAGCGTGAACTGCAGCGCGATGTCGGCGTACTTCTCCGGGTGATGGGAGATGGTGGCGTACTGCGCGTAGAAGGGCTCGGCCATATAGAGGCCGTCCAGCCACATCTGGTTGGGATAGATCTTCTTGTGCCAGAAGCCGCCGGAGGCGGTGCGCGGCTGTTTTTCCAGTTGACCGAAGAGGGTGGTGGCGGCGGTCAGATACTTCTTCTGCCCGGTCATGCCGTAAAGGCGCAGAAGCTGGCGGCCAGTAAGCACCGCATCGAGCTGCCACTCGTCAGGCCGGTAGGTGGGGATGGCGCCGTCCTCGGTAACTAGCTCATCGATGGACGTCTTGATGTAGTCGTAGGATCGGCGATCTGCGGTGTTCAGGTACACATCGTCGATGCTCTCAAGATAGGTGCCAAGCTCGTACTTGAAGGCGGGCTTGACGCCGATGTGGCCCTGCGGCCAGCGCGCCATGGCGGCATTGGCCGCGCGCACCGACCAGGGCTGCGCGCTGCTGGCGGCTTGCGCGCTGAGCGAGAGAGCTGCACCGACAACCGCTGCAACTACGGCAAGATTGCGAAACCAGGAAAGCTTCATTTCGTCTCCGGATGCTGCTTGAGCCAAGCTGCGTACAGTTCCAGCGCATGGCTGGGTTCTGTCCCGTACCAACCATATCCATTGCGGCGCTCCAACGACAACTCGTCCACAGTATCGTGGATGGATTTGTCGCGGTCGCCGAAGATGGGCTTGTTCGTTCCGATCTGATAGTAGCGCGCCCAGATGGGGCCTGCACCGGGTTGGGCAACAAGGCCGCGTCCGTGGGGCGTGCGGGTATAAGCGAAGTCGTGAATCTGGGTCTGCTGGAACCACGCGGCCACAGCGCGGATAGCCTGCTGCTCCTGCGCGGTGGGATGGGGCAGGTCTTCCATCAACATCATCATCACGCCGGAGCTCTCACCGGCGCTGATGGCCGGCATCTCATAGTTGCGCGCTGAAACAGGCACGAGCGTGAGCGGGTCTTCCTGCTGCGCCCAGCCGGTCAGCTTGCCCTCCACCTTGATCTGCGAGGCCAGCGTGCACTTCATGCCGAGCGCAAAGGCAGCCGCGGCCTGCTTGCGCATCTGCGACGTGGTGAAGGCAAAGTCGCCCTCGCCGGTGGCGATGTTGTGCATCAGGTTCATCACCTCGGTCATGGCGTCGTCGTTGTAGGTGATGGCGTCGTGATAGCCGCCTTCGAGCGGATACACCTGCGGCCAGCCACCGTTGGGATACTGCGCGTTGAGCAGATACTCAATGCCCTTCTCAAAGGCGGCGCGCCAGGCAACGATATCCGCGCCGTTGGCCGCAGTGATGACCTTGGCCAGGAAGTTGAGCTGGGTGTGAGTGGCATCGTTGTCGATGGTGCCAATGTAGTTCCACTCCGGATCGGCGGGGGTGTCGTAGTCGTCGGCGGAGAGAAGCCGGGAGACGTTGTTGGGGGCGTAGCGCTCGCCGGGCTTGCGCGGGGTGTGCGCCATGTCCATATTCTTGCCCCAACCACCGGCCGGGGTCTGATAGGTGATCAGGTTGGATGCTGCACTGCGCGCCTCATCGGACGCGTACCATGCGGTCTCCCGGCGCAACGACAGCGAGCGCGCATTGAAGCCGTGCGCGGGCTCGGTGGGCGTGGCGACGCCGGCGGCCTTCACCTCCGCGGCAAAGGCTGCTTGATCCGCCGCGCGCAGGCGCTCGGAGCGATCGATGTAAACCAGCCACGCTTTCTGCTCGTTCTTGGGAAGCAGGAGAATGCTCTCGCGGGTCAGCGAGCGGGCCGGGGTGTTGGCGCCAATGGTGGCCGCGTAGGTGCAGGCAGGTATCAACAGCAAGGCAACGGCAAGGGCCAGCGTTGCCGGCCGCATCAGGAGTTTCAGTGTCATGATCTCTTTCTCGTTCTGCTTCGGTTCGAATTAACGGCTGACGGCGGCGCCGATCCAGCCATGCAGCTTGAGCCAGTTCTCCAGTTGGGTGGTCCATGCGGAGAGCGCGGGATAGCCTTGCGCCAGCGCCGTGCCATGCGGGCCCTGCTCAAACAGGTGCATCTCCACTGGCGCGCCGACCCGCTTCATGGCGGCGTAGAACAGCAAGTCGGTCTCCACCGGAACCTTCTCATCGTTCTCAGTGTCGTAGAGGAAGAAGGGCGGCGTGTCATTGCTGACGTTCTTGTCGGGAGAGAGTTCCTTGACCAACTCCGGCGTGATGGGGCCTTTGACAAACTGCTGCAGCTGGCCGGGCCGCGCGGCCAAAGCGTCGAGCGACATCAAGCCGTAGGAACTGATCACGAAGTCCGGCTTGTCGCTCTTCTGCTCAACGGGATCGGTGGCCTGCGCGTTGCCTGCGTCAAAGTGCGTACCCACCATGCCCACCAGATGGCCGCCCGCGGAGAATCCCCACATGCCAATGCGATTGGGGTCCACATGATATTCAGCCGCATGCGCCCGCACCCAGCGGACAGCGCGCTTGCCATCGTCGATGGGCGCGGGATACAGATAACGCGGAGCCAGACGATAGGTGAGCACAAAGGCGGTCGCGCCGTGCAGGTTGAGCCACTCGGCAATACGCGTGCCCTCCTTCTCGTAGGCCAGATGCGTGTAGCCGCCGCCGGGGCAAACGATGACCGCGGAGTGCGGAGCCGTTCCAGAAGCTCCAAAGATCTCCAAACGCGGCTTGTCCTCATCGGTTGCGCCCACGGCGCCGGGCGCGCCAGCCGGCCATAGCAGTTGCACGTCGCCATGCGGCAGGGCAACATCAGACTGCGGGGCGGCGGCGGGCGCTTGCGCGGCGGCCAATCCTGCCGCAGTTGCAAGTACGAACAACGCAGAAAGCTTCCATCCTGTTTTCATTGCCATCTCCTTGGAGCGCGCGCCTGCCGCAACCGGGCAGAAACTGGGGGTATGAACCGCTGGTTCCGAGCACCACAGCACTCGTAGACCTGGTCCGGGAAGGGTTGGCTTGGAGCAGCAGACGGCCCCGTTGTTCTGACGCCGGAGGGAGCGGGAAAGTTCCGCTTGGAGTGCGCTTCAAAGGCAAAAAGAGAGGCTGCCGGCAATGCCGACAGCCTCCCCGTTGTTGCGCATCGCCAGCTTAGAATACGACGCGGGCCGTGAACTGCGCGGCCTTGCGGTTGGCGCCAGAGTTGGTGCTCACCTGACCGAAGTTGCTCGAACCCAAGCCGGTGCTGGCTACAGCAAACTGGGTGTGGTTGGTCACGTTGTACCACTGGGCTTTGAACTCGAACTTGGAGCCCTCGGTGAAGTGCAGCGGGAAGCTGCGCCCCAGCGAAAGGTCAAGCTGATAGTTGCCCGGGCCATACAGGTTGTAAGGAGCCGTACGAGCCAGGTTGCTGATCGTATAGGCTGGCGTGCTCACAAAGGCGTTGGGATCGATGAACGACATGCTGCCTGCCGTCCCCGTCGTCACACTCTTGCCCCACTTGCCGTTGATGCGAGCCGGACCGGCGAAGTTCGGGTTGTACGAAGCAAGGCACTGACTGGACGTTCCCGTCGTATTGGGAATCGTCGTTGTCGTTGACGTGCTGACGTTCACAGGGTTCGTGGTGCAGCTCGACATGGTCACGATCAGCGGCGATCCCGAGAAGGCCTGGTACACACCCGACAGGGTATAACCACCCAGAAGCGCGCGCTCAGCGCGGTTGCTGGCCAGGTAGGTCTTGCCCAGCGGTTCCTTGTACACAACCGTCACTGTCAGGTGCTGCGGCTGGTTCGAGGTCGACACCGAACGCTCAATGCGCTGGTTGTCAATGAGCGTACCACCCGTTCCGTTGTAGATCGTGTTGGATGGAATCGCATAACCGGCGCGGAAGAAGCCGCCGTTATCGATCGAACGCGACCAGGTGTAGCTCGCGGTCGAGGTCAGACCCTTCCAGTTACGCGCGCTCAGTACTGCCTGCAGAGCGTTGTAGTTGGCGTTGGCCACGTATCCATAAGAATCGCTCACCGAGTTGAAGGGGAACGGCTTCAGGGCGGTGGCAACGGTAAAGCTGGAGCTGGTGGCGTTGTAGTAGTTCAGGCCTTGGCAGTTCACGGCGGAGTTCGCCGCCGTCGCCGTCGCGCAAGCGGTTGTGACCGCCGCCTTGCTGGACGCCAGAGCAGAGTTCAGGTACAGGTACTTCGGATCCAGCTGGTTGGACCAGTAACCGCGAGCGTTCGTGCCATCCATCTGCAGGAAGTGGCCTTGCGATCCGACGTAGGTCAGGTTCATGGTTACGGCGTTGCTCAGCTGACGCTGGACGCCAAAGCTCCAGTTAACGTACTCGGGAGCGCGGCTGCCCAAAACCGGATCCAGGTAGTTCACGCCCGAAGGCGAACCCGTGATGCCGCCGTTCTTGGCATATGCCGTGGCCAGGTATCCCGAACCATCGGCATTGCCGGAGTTCACACCCGCCGCCGCCGCATAGGAGGGAACCGCACCCGTCCATTGGCCGGTGTTATAGCCGTTCGAGGTGGTAGCCGTAGTGAACGGCGTCAGCGCGTTGCTGTTGGTCCAAGAACCCGCAGCCGAGAAGCCCAGCGTGCCCATGCTGGAGGCATTGCCGCCCACCGCATCGCCGTGGGTGAACATGATGCCGTAGCTGGCGCGAATCACCGTCTTCGAATCCAGCTGATAGGCAGCGCCCACGCGCGGTCCGAAGTTCTTGAAGTAGTTGTTGGCCGGCGATGTGCAATTGCAGGTGCCCGCGCCGTAGCCGGCAAACTGCAGAGCACCGTTCATACCGGTCGCCGCGCTGGCCAGGTTCGAGTTGAAGAAGCTAGCCATGTTGTTGACTTCGCGAAGCGTCGGGAAGAAGTCATAGCGCAGGCCGGCGTTCACAGTGAGCTTGGAGTTCACCTTCCAGTCATCCTGGATGTACGGGGAGATCGCGCGGAAGCGCGCACCATAGGTCAGGTGGTAGGTGTAGTCGGACAGGCTGGCAGAATCCGGCTGACCCGCAAGGAAGCTGGCAAAGGGCTGACCGGTCGTCGAACCAATGGTGAAATCGGTTGCGCTCGTCGTGGTCTGCACGCTGAACTGGCCGGTTTCGGTGTTGGTGTAGTTCAGCGTCAGAGGCGTGGTGCCATCCGTTGCCGACCTGGTGTTATACAGCAGCCAGGCAATCTGTCCGCCAAAGGTGAACGAATGCTTGCCGCGGTTCCACTGCAAGCTGTCCAGCAGGGTGTAATTTTCGGCAACGGTTACGCTGGCCGTGGTGCCGTTCCACTGGGTCGGAGCATCCGTGCCAGAGAACTTCACGATCGGGAATTCGCCCGCGGCCTGGCCGGCCGGAAGGCCGGTGAGGCCCATCGTGGACGCCGCATATTTCGCGCTGTAAGACGGGTTGTACGTCGGTCCGTTGTAGCGGGCATAGCCCCACTTCAACTGGTTTACAACGTTGGGCGTAAAGACGTGGGTTTCCTCCAACGTCCAGACCGCCGTCTTGGGGGCAAACGTCTAGTCATAGTTATAGGGAACCGGACCTACGCCACGACCGGCGGTTGACTGATTCTGCGGATTGGCGCTGGCCTGACGGCCAACGGCGCCAATGACGCTGAAGGTGTCATTCGAATCGACGTTGTAGTCGATGCGGCTGGTCGTCGACCAGTTGTTCAACGAACCGGCGTTAGGCGCCAGGTAGTTATTCTGCAGCGAGTTGCCAATTGCGGTTTTGGGCACCCATTGCAGCATCGCCTTCGCGATCGGATTGGCCGACAACACCGCCGGACTCATCGTGTTCGGAACGCTGTTGTAGTTGTACTGGCTGCGGCAGTTGTAGACCTTGGTGCCACTCGTGCAGGTCGTTTGCGTGCTCGGATCGTAGATCGGCGGCAAACCAGATTGCGAAAAATCGCCTGTCAACTGCGCTTGGGTGGGAAAGGAGATCGAGGTCGGATTAGTGCTTGAATAACGGAATCCGTTGTAGTTCTCGAAGAAGAAGAGCTTCTCCTTCAGTGACTTGAACGGAACCAGCGGACCGCTGAAGCTGATGCCGTACTCGTTGCTGTGCTCCACCGGCTTTACAACCACCGACTGGCCGTTCACAACCACCGGCGCCTTGCCCCAGAAACCCCAGGTATCGAACGCCGTATTGCGGATAAATTCGTAGGCCGTGCCGTGATACTTGAGGCCGCCGGGCTTGATCGAGTAGTTCATGACGCCCTGGCCCTCGTACATCGCCGAGTAGCCGACCGTCTGAACCTGGAACTGGTCAATGGCGTCGACCGAGATCGCCGACCATACATAGCGGGGATCGCCATTGCCGCCGGCGCGCACGAACGGAATGCCGTCGATGTACACCGCCGAGGCAGCACCCTTCGAACCAGAGCCGTTCACAATGCCCACGTTGGTGGTGGCGTTGCCGTTGGTGTTGTTGCCCTGCACACCGGGCATCAGAAAGGCAAAGTCGGTGGCGCGGCGCTGATCGGCCTGGCCGTACGCGCCCATTTCAACCGGGAGTTCGGAGTAGGTTTCCTGCTCCATGGTCTGGCCCAGGGTCGCATTGCTGGTTTCCAGTTGCGGCGGCTCGGCGGTCACCGTAACTTCAACCGGCGCTGCGCCGGCCACGGTCAGTGCAGGGTTATACACCTGCGACTCCATGGCGTTGACGTGGATGTTCTCCTGCTTCAACGGCTGGAAGCCCTGCGCCTTGGTCTCGACGGTGTAGATGCCGGGATCGAGCGCGGAAAAGTGATAGTCGCCTGCGGCGGTGGTTTTGCCCACCGTCTTGATCTGCGTGGCGCTGTTGGTCGCCGTCACCTCGGCGTTGGGAATCACAGCGCCGGTCTTATCGGTCACCGTTCCGGTAATCTGTCCTCTGCCGGCCAGCTGCGCGTTCGCCGTTACCGCGAACAACACTGCCAAAACGACTGCCAGACATCCGGCCAGAAGCCCGTTGCGCTTGGTACCGCGCCCGGCCTCCACATGGTTGCTCCACCGGCTATTGAGCCAATCTTGCATTTGAATCTGCCTCCTCGAACACTTCTGTGGTTAATCTGCTTTCTTGTTGTCCTGCCATCGCAGCCAATCGTCCCGGTGCGGATGGGGCTGTTTCACACACGCTCCGCGCTTGTGGTCTGACCACAATTGTAGAGCTTGGTTAGTTTGTAACAAGAAAACCATGCTTGTCAACCATTTTGGCAACGATTCCGAAACGCGAGGACCATTCTGCAACCAGCGTCCCAACCGTGTTATAGTCCGTTTCTGCAAGATCTTGTCTGGTCAGACCTTAGCGTGAAAGCACGGTTAAACCAACCGCAATCCGCAGCTTTCAAAAAAAATTCACCGTCTCACCTTGAGGAACTCACATGCCGCTCACTCGACGCACGTTGCTGCAACATTCCGCCTTGGCCGCCACCGCTTTGGTCACCCACTACGGCTTTGGACTGGCTCCTGACCCCGTGGTCAAGCTGCGCGCGGGCCGCGTCCGGGGCGCGCTGGACCGAGGCCTGTTCTGCTTCAAAGGCATCCCGTATGGGGCCGATACCGTCAAGCGCCGCTTCCAGCCAGCCCTGGCCCCCACGCCCTGGACCGGGGTCCGCGACGCGCTGGAATACGGGCCGCGCGCCCCCCAACCCACAGGACGCGCCGCTTCCGGGCACGGCTTCTATCTGCCCCCGGAGACCGGGCCGGTGAGCGAAGACTGCCTGCACCTGAACGTCTGGACCCCCGCCCTCAACGATGGCCGCAAACGGCCGGTACTGGTCTATATCCACGGCGGCGGCTACAACGGCTGGAGCGCCAACAGCGAAATTTATAACGGCGTGAACCTGTGCCGCCAGGGTGATGCCGTGGTGGTAACCCTGAACCACCGCCTGAATCTCTTCGGCTACCTCTATTTGGCTGGTCTGTCCACGGAGTTTCCTGACTCCGGCAACGTGGGCATGCTGGATCTGGTGCTGGCGCTCGAATGGGTTCGTGACAACATTGACCGTTTTGGCGGCGATCCGCAGCGGGTGCTGATCTTTGGCCAGTCCGGCGGTGGGGCCAAGTGCGCCACGCTGATGGCCATGCCGGCTGCGCGAGGGCTTTTTCACCGGGTGCTGACCATGAGCGGCCAGCAGCTGACCGGATCGCGCCCAGAGGCTGCCACGCCGCGGACCGAGGCGGTCTTGAAAGCTCTGGGTCTGACCACCGACCGAACGAACGGTATCCTCACCTTGCCCATGGAGCAGCTGATCGCCGCCGCCCACGCCTCCAGCTACTTTGGCCCGGTGCGCGACGGCCGGACGCTGCCGCGTGACCCGTTCTCACCCGATGCCCCGCCGCTTTCAGCCGACGTGCCCATGATCCTGGGCAACACCCATGACGAGACGCGCTTCTTCTTTCCCTCCGAGGAGAGCTTTGGCATCAACTGGGAGACGCTGCCCAAGCGGATTGAGGCCGTTGCGCAGTATCTGGGGCCGTTGGACCGGCAACAGGTGGTGGCGCGCTTCCGCCAGATCCACCCGGACGACTCGGCGTCCGACATCTTCTTTGCCATCACCACCGCCTTCCGGTCGTGGCGTGGGCAGGTGATCGAAGCCGAGCGGCGCGCGGCGCAGCCCGCCGCCCAGCCCCACACCTGGGTGTACGAGCTGGACTGGTTTACGCCGCTCGAGGGCGGCAAGTGGAAGGCGCCGCACACACTGGACATTCCGCTGTTCTTTGCCAACACCGCCTTCACCCCCAACATGACAGGGGACAGCGAAGAAGCACGTACCGTGGCGGCCGGGATGAGCGCCACGCTGTTGGCCTTTGCCGCGACCGGCAGTCCGAACCACCCAGGACTGCCGACCTGGGAGCCCTACAGCCTGGAAAAGCGAGCCACCATGAGCTTTGCCGCGCCTTCCAAGCTGGTCTACGACCCCAGGGGCGACGAGCGCCGCTTTGTGGAGCAGGTTCCCTACGTCCAGCCCGGAACCTGAGCATTGCCTGCATGCATTGCCTGCAGGCATTGCATGCAGCAGACGCGCTCCGCGGCATTGCATGCAGCAGACGCGCTCCGCGGCATTGCATGCAGCGGACGCGCTCCGCGCAGATACATGCGCATACCTGATGGACATAGGTCTGGTGCTGCGAACTTCAGAGACAGGTTTGGAGCGCCCTATCGTGTTGCTCCGGCCCGCAAAGAGTATGCAGGCAACCCACCCATTTCCGCAGGGAACGCGGAATTGGATGGGGCACGGTGCATCCAGGGTGGAACTCCTGAACGCCGGCCCGGGATCATGCCGTCAAAGCGCCATTTGCCGACTACGGATGACGCAAACTAAGCTGGTGGGACCGTATGGAAATGCACACATGTGTGGTAGTCGCGCAAAACCAGGCGAACCGGGAATTTCTCGGTTCGCTGCTGAAAGCCAGTGGGTTGGACGCGGTGTTGCTGGCGTCGCTGGGAGAGTTGTCCGTAACCCTGGGCACGGTTGCCGTGTGCGGAATCCTGGTGGAGCTGGCGTCCGTGGTCACCGCCTCGACGAATGATAAAAAGGTCAACCTGGAGCTTCTCGAATACTATCCGTGTGCCAAATTTCGATTCGACCACGGGCAAATTCTCATGGTGGGCGAAACCTTCGAACAGTTTGTAGGTAGATGCCTGCAATTCCAACCCAGAACCAGACGGCTATCGGAGCGCAAGACCTTGCATTTTGCGGTCTTTCTTTCCGCCGACGAATCGTTCGCGCATGCCGAGAAGTCGGTAACCGTCAATTTATCCGACAAGGGCGTCTTCGTGTACAGCGCGCTGGAGTGGGAGGTAGGCAAGCGCGTATGGCTGAAGTTTCCGGGCGATACGAGGGCCATCCGTGGCACGGTGCGCTCTTACCAACCCTGGGGCTGCAGCAAATCGTTCCCTGGCATCGGCATAGAAATCGACGCGGGCCAGGAAGAATTGTCCGCTCCAGCCAACCCGAGCACGAACGACCAGAGCAAGAACCACTTCAGTTGAGCAGGGCTGGCGCCGAGAAGATCGCGTGATTGAAGGTGTTGAACGTCTCGAAGCGAAGCTGGAAATACGATTTTCCGTCACGTGGAAATCCTTCAGGATCGAAGCGTCCATATCTGTTCGGTGATGGCCGTGCTGCCGTACTGCGGGAAGGGGACCATGAAGCTGCTTGCACTTTCCGTGCTCGAAGTGTTCAGACCCGTGGTATTGGTCGAGGCAAGCGCGTTCTGGAACGGGTTCGCGATCTTGGTGCTGTAAGCCTTGTTCAGGTTGTAGTTGAAGTACGGAGTCGTCGACATGTTATGTGGGATTGGCGGGGTCTTCCCTGCCCGCCCGTTTTGCCAAGCCACTCCACTGGACTTGATCGCGGCGAACAGGGAGCCTTGAAACCGCCTCTGGTTGTGCAAAAGCACTCCATTCCAGTCTCATTAACTGTTTAAGTTTGTGTTGGTTAAAGAAACCATGGCGAACCGGGGCGACAAAGGAACGGACCTCTTGGAGAGAGGAATTCTGATTCTGGTCTGACCTCAAGTAAAACCACTTTGGAGGCGTCCGGAGAGAAAGCTGAGCAACAGTTGCATATTTATTGGGTTAAACTGCATTCCACATGCCGACATAATGTATACAAATGTCTTTCTTGGTTGAAATCCCTGCCCAAAGAGGTCTGACCACTGCAAATTTCTGTGGAATTCTTTTAGCGGTTCCGCTCCGCCGAACTCCTTGAAGAGGAGCCGTGCGGGCTGGGGTCTGGAAGGTGTGCGAGCCAGGAACAGTATTGCAAGATACAGATAAATTGCGACTTAATTGGAAGGCTTTGCCGCGTTACCTTTTTCCCGCGCCCTTTGGGAGCGGCTTGGGCGGGCTGAGGGTTGGCCGCGAAAAACCGCGCAGGGCCACCAGCCCCGCAACCACTCAAAAGGGAGAAACTTATCTATTGACAGGCTTTAGAGGGCCATGAGATTGTTCTGTCCGCAACAAGTTTTCTATTGAAAGTTCATGCAATTGTTGATGCTCCCTTTTGGACGCCCACTGCATTACCCGTTTCACGTTCCATCCAGCCTTGGCCAATTCAATAGGAGGAAGTTTCTGCTATGCCAGCTAAATCCAAAGCACGCCGGACGCTCTTGAGCAACGCCGGACGGCTCCTGACTGTTCTTCTGTGCAGTATCTTTGCCAGTGTTGCGCTCCACGCGCAGCTGTCCAGCACGGCCACCATCACCGGAACTGTCACTGACAGCACCGGCGCGGTGGTGCCCAACGCCACGGTTACCATCACCGACCAGGCCACCAAAGTGGCAACCGTTCACCAGACCAGCGGCACCGGAGCCTTCGTTTTCCCCGGCCTGCCGGTTGACACCTACAACCTGACGGTGACCAGCACCGGGTTTGCCAGCTACAAGGAAGCGGGCGTTACGCTGCACCCTGGCATGACAGCCAGCAGAAATGTGACCCTGCAGCCCAAGTCAACCACCGAACAGGTGGTGGTGGACGCGACCGAAGTGCAGGTGGAAACCATTACGCCGGAAGTGAGCGGCGATGTGAGTTCCGCGCAGGTATCCACGATGCCGTTGAACGGGCGCAACTTTGCTTCGCTGGCCGCGGTCATGCCCGGCGTGCAAAACCTGAGCGCCGGCACCGGCTTGGGCTCGGGCGGCCGCTCCACCTCCAACACCATCTCGATCAACGGCGCCCCGACCAACACCACCTTCTATGCGCTGGACGGCATGTGGGACGAGAACACGGGCAACATGAACGCCGAGGCCGTGTTGCCCAACCCCGACTCGCTCGAAGAAGTCCGCGTCTTCCAGAACGACTACAGCGTCCGCTACGCCATCATGGGCGCCACGGTCGTCATGCTGCAGACCAAGAGCGGCGGATCCAACTTCCACGGCACCGCCTGGGAGTATCTGCGCAACGACGATCTGAACTCCCGCAACTACTTCTCCACCACCATTCCGCCCTATAAAGAGAACATCTTTGGCTACAACCTGGGCGGTCCGCTTTTCATCCCCAACCATTACAACACCACCCGCGACAAGACCTTCTTCTTCTGGGATCAGCAGTTTGTGATCTTCCACCAGGGCCAGTCGCTGACCGGCACCACGCCGACCGCGAACCAACTCGGCGGCATCTTCGCCAGCTCGACCCCCATCATCAACCCGGCCACCAGCCTGGCGTTTCCTACCGACACCAACGGTAACTACTGCATCTGGATGCTGAGCGGCGCCAACTGCAACTCCACGCCCACCTCCGGCTCAGCCGCTCCCGTGGCGCTGGCCAAGGCGATCTATCCGGCGGTCAACTACTCGAAGGGCGCGCTCAACTACATCAACAACGCGCCGAACATCATCAACACCCGCGACGACCAGATCAAGGTGGACCACCACTTCAACCCCAAGTGGAGTCTGATGGGCGAATATCTGGACGAGCGCCAGACCTGGACCATGTCCAGCATGAATTCGGCTACCGGCGGCGAGGTTTCCAACCTGAACTGGGAGCAGGACCTGACCAACGACCAGTTGGCCCAGGTTTCGCTGACCACGCTGGTCGGCAACAACCTTGTGAACTCCGCCAGCGTCTCGCTGAACATCTACGACGTGGACCTGAACCTGGAAGGCATCTCCGACATCGGCCAGGTCCAGGGCTACGCAGAGTCGCTGCCCTTCCATGGCGGCCTGTCCACCCGCATTCCCTCGTTGACCATCACCAGCATCATGACGGAGGGCGAGCCCAACTCCCGCCCGCTGCACCATGCTGCCGATTTGGACGACTCCATTGGCGACAACCTGAGCTGGCTGAAGGGGAAACAGTACATCCAAGGCGGTTTCAACATCGTCTTCAACACCAAGCGCCAGAACATCAACACCAACAACGCGGCCGGCACCAACGGCGGCTTCACCTTCACCGGATACGCCAGCGGCAACGCCCTGGCCGACTTCATGCTGGGCTACGCAAAGACATTCCAGCAGGCCAGCGATACCCGCCGCATGTACGTCCACGCGATGGAAGTCTCACCGTATATCGAAGACCGCATTTCGCTGACCCGGAAGCTGACGGTCACCCTGGGGGAGCGCTTCTACCATCTGCCCCTGCCCCACGCCGATCAAACGGAAACGGCCTTCAACCCCGCCACCTACGTGGCCACGGCCGCGCCCACCATCAACCATCAAACCGGCGTCATCACCACCGCCGGCACCAATCCGCTGAACGGCCTGATCACCGCCGGACAGAACGGAGTACCGAACAACTTCTCCAACGCGCACGTCTGGTACTTTGGCACCAACGCCGGCTTTGCCTACGACGTCTTTGGCGACGGCCGGACCTCTCTCCGTGGCGGCTACGGCCTGGCCCACACCCGCGTCTTCACCAACCAGGACTGCTCGTTCAACTGCGGCAACAACCCTCCCAACATCACCTCCAGTTATCTGACCAACGTCAACTTCCCGAACGTTGTCGGGTCGGGCGCGCCCACCACCTCCATCCAGTCACTGGTCTCGGCCGACATGAATATTGGAGCGGCGCAGATCAACAGCTACTCGCTCGGCGTGCAGCACGAGTTTCCCAAGAGCTGGATTGCTTCGGTAACCGGCGCGGGATCGAACATCCGCCACCTGTGGGGCACCTGGAACTACAACCAGCCCTTGCCGGACGGACAGTACGACTTCAACCCGAACATCATCAGCAATCCAGCAAATACCAATAACGCTGCCGATACTCCCTACGCCTACGCGCCCTACATCGGCTACGCCAACATCAACGCGCTGGCCTCCCGGCAGGGCTCGAACTGGAACGCCCTGGAAGCCACGCTCAAGCACCAGGTCTCAAGCGGCGTCTTCGTGACCATCGCCTACACCTGGGGCCACGCGCTGGGCAACTGGACCACGGGCGGCACCTACAACATGATCGACGTCTACCACCCGTCGCGCTACTACGGCAACGTACCGACGATCAACACCCCGCAGATGGGCTCGGGCACCTTGATCTGGACCCTGCCCTGGTTCAAAAACTCCTCCAACGTGTTGCAGAAGACGCTGCTGGGCGGCTGGAAGTTCTCCGACATGACCCTGTTGCGCTCCGGCCTCTCGCTGGACATGACCTATAGCGGCAACAATGCCGGCTTCCCGGTGCGTCCCGACGTAACCGGCCAGTCGATCAAGGGCCCCAAGACCGCACTGGCCTGGTTCAACAACATCAACTACAAAACTGACCCCACGGATGCCGCATTCAAGATCCCGGCAGCGGGTTACCTGGGCAACGCCAACATCGGCGTCATCCGCGGCCCCGGCCTGGTGGACTTCGACATGGCTCTCTACAAGACCTTCCCGATCTTCGCCCAGCATCAGGTCGAGTTCCGTGCCGAGGCCTTCAACGTCATGAACCACACCAACTTCAGCGCCGTCTCAACGGCGTTCAACTCCTCCGCGTTCGGACAGGTCACCTCAGCCCTGGACCCGCGCATCATGGAAGTGGCGCTGCGCTACCAGTTCTAGCAGCGTTTTCCTTTTCGGATAAACCTCCGTGGCCCACCCATTTCCGCCTTCTTTGCGGAAATGGGTGGGATATCGAAGAAAACCAGGCCTTGAGCGAAACTATAGTTGCTGTAGCCCGAAGCCAATGCCTTCAAGACGCGATCCTCAGGGAGCGGTGACCTCGCAGAGTATTACCAGGACATACCGCCTCTATTTTTGCGCTAGGCCATTCCACAAAATGCACTTGCAGCGTTCACAAACACAAACAATAAGGGGGCGGATCTCGGGATCCGCCCCTTTATTGTTCAGGGCACCAAGTTCTCTGACCGCATGGATTTGAACCTTGGCATCCCGGTTTCCCAGGTCTCAAAGTCGAGACCTGGGGCACCCAGGATGATGCGAAATCAAGCGGTCAGAGCCCTAGGATCGAGTCCGGTTCCCCGCCCTTCTTTCCCTCAGGGACTGGAGCGCGAAGAGGATGGTTCCAACACCCCGGACAGGATGGGAGAGCTGGAGGCCTTTTCTGCCAGTTTTCCACCACCCTTCGCCGACCCACGAAGGGACGAAACGGGCGGAAGGGGCAGGAGCCTTCAGGGCCGGACCTCTTCTTCGCTGGCTTGTTTTGTTGAACTTGCATTTTTGTTTCTGCATCACGGCAAACAGGTAATCAGGAAACCGTCTCGGGCACCGCCAAGGCGCTCGATTCCAATCTCATTCTGTTGACGTTTGTGGAACTGAAAGAAACTCTGCCGATCCGGCGCACCAAGTGATCGGACCTCTGGCAGAGGGGAACCTCGAACTTGGTCTGACCCAGAAGAAATACACATGGGAGAGGTCCGGGAGAATCGCTCTCATAGAATGAGAAATTCATGGGAAAATTCGCATTTAAATGGTCGACATATTGTTTACATCCATTTCGTCAATTATTTCTTGGCCGAAACGCACCCCGCTATGGTCTGACCACTTCAAAAATCTTTACAAAGAATCGGGCTGTGCTGTTTCACCAGCCTGCCCGGAAGATGCGCGCCGCGAGCCTTCGGGAGCAGGGCGCGTGAACCAGGGTCTGACTGCAAAATACAGATAAATTGAGGCTTATCTGAACTACTTTGCTCCCGTGCTTCCTTCCCCAGTCCCCTGGGAACACGCTGGGCCTCTAGAAGTCCGGGAGCGGAAAGCAACGGATATCCTGCAACCCCGCAACCACTCAGTGGAAGGCAAGTTCTCTATTGACAGAGTTTACGGACGCGTGAGATTGTTCTCTCCGCAACAAGTTTTCTATTGAAAATGACCTGAATTGTTGCGGCACCTCCCCCTTGAACTCCCACTGCTCCACCCGTTCCACGCTCCATCCTGCCTTGACCACCAATTCAATAGGAGGAAGTCTCTGATGCCAGTAGAATCCAAAGCTCGCCGGTCGCTCTTGAGCACCGCCGGACGGCTCATGACTGTAGTTCTCTGCACCATCTTTGCCAGCGTTGCGCTGCACGCGCAGCTGTCCAGCACCGCCACCATTACCGGCACGGTCACGGACTCGACCGGCGCCGTAGTCGGCAACGCGACCGTCACCGTGACCGACGAGGCCACCAAGGTCTCCAGCGCTCACGAGACCAACGCGACCGGCGGATTTGTTTTTCCCGGCCTGCCCGTCGATCCCTACAGCCTGACCGTCACCAGTAGCGGCTTTGCCAGCTATAAGGAATCGGGGATCGTTCTGCATCCTGGCATGACGGCCGGCAAGAACATCACCTTGCAGCCGAAGTCGACCACCGAACAGGTGGTGGTGGATGCCACCGAAGCGCAGGTGGAAACTGTCACGCCGGAGGTTTCGGGCGACGTCAGCTCCGCGCAGGTTTCGACCATGCCGCTCAACGGGCGCAACTTTGGTTCGCTGGCAGCGGTAATGCCGGGCGTGCAGAACCTAAGCGCCGGCAGTTCCATGGGCACCGGTGGACGCTCCACCTCGAACACCATCTCGGTGAACGGCTCCAACACCAACACCACGTTCTACGCGCTGGACGGCATCTGGGACGAAAACACAGGCAATATGACCGCGATTGCGGTGATGCCCAACCCGGACTCGCTCGATGAGGTCCGCGTCTTCCAGAACGATTACAGCGTGCGCTACGCCATCATGGGCGCGTCGGTGGTTCTGCTGCAGACCAAGAGCGGCGGATCGAACTTCCACGGTAACGCCTGGGAGTATCTGCGCAACGACGATCTGAACTCGCGCAACTACTTCTCCACCACGGTTCCGACGTGGAAGGAGAACATCTTCGGCTACAACCTGGGTGGACCGATCTTTGTTCCCCACCACTACAACTCGGGGCGCGACAAGACCTTCTTCTTCTGGGATCAGCAGTGGGTGAAGCTGCACCAGGGCCAGTCTCTTCTGGCCATTACACCCACCTCCCAACAGATCGCCGGTGTTTTTGCGAGCGCCGCGGTCATCAAGAACCCCGCCACCGGGCTGGCCTTCCCGACCGACGCGAACGGCAACTACATTCTGACGCCGAGTCTGAATGCCAACGCCGTGAACTTGGCCAAGGCCATCTATCCCTCCCCCAACTACTCCAAGACCGGCACCACCAACAACTACCTGAACAACACGCCCTACATCACCAACCAGCGCGACGACGAGATCAAGGTGGATCACCACTTCAACTCGCGTTGGAGCGCCACGGGCGAGTACCTGGACGAGCGCCAGGACTACATTCTCTCCTCCATGAACGGGGCCACCAGCGGTGAGAACTTCAACACCAACTGGGAAGAGGACTTTACCAACAACCAGCTGGCATCGGCATCGCTGACGACCCTGGTCGGCAACAACATCGTCAACTCGGCTAGCGTCTCGGTCAACATTTACGATCTGGACCTGACGCTGAAGGGCGTCTCGGAT
>Ga0181529_10000783_pt1 | contig 44953 bp, 43 predicted proteins | sample PEATcosm2014_Bin_36_FD_119763 | JGI IMG/M metagenome (GOLD analysis project Ga0181529, IMG submission 119763) | Peatland microbial communities from MTU Mesocosm Facility, Houghton, MI, USA - PEATcosm2014_Bin10_30_metaG | ecosystem: Environmental > Terrestrial > Soil > Wetlands > Peat | place... | reverse complement strand
TCCTCGAAGCCATTCCCGAGACACTGGTCATCCTCGGTTTTGTCGTCGCCGCGATGATCATCCTGATGATCACGTAATCCGGGCAGCTCATATTTGCGTGCGGGAGACTGCCGCAGAACACTTGAGTTCCCCAGAAAAATTCTTCTTTCCCCTCCCGGGCCGGGAACACCGGGGGCAGGTTGCAGTACCGGTTCACTGGCGAAACGACAGAGGACGGTGACGCCATGGCCTATGAAAATCTTTTGAAATCCGTGGAGGAGAGTGCACTGGAGAAGGAGCGGGAGCTCCAGAAAAATGCAAAGAAACAGGCCGACGCGATCCGGTTTGCAGCAAAGGAACAGGCAGAAAAAATCCAGGAACTCACCATAAAAGAAGCAGAAACCTCTGCGGCTATCGAGAGGAACAAGCAGCTGTTTCTTGCAAAAGGCGCGATCAAGGAGCAGGCCCTGAAAAGCCGGGAGAAGGTGTTCGAGGCCGCCTTTGAAGCGGCAGGGCAGCAGCTTAGCCGGCTGCGGCAGGATGATACGTACCCCGCTGTATTCAGGCGGCTCGCGGAGGAGACGGCAAGCGCGATGGGGGAAACACCGTTCGTCGTCCATATCGATCCGCGCGATCTGGATCTCTGCAAAAATACACTGGCAGTACTGAAGATTTCATGTGAGATCCGTGCCGATCTGGAGTGTATGGGCGGCCTTGTGGCCAGCTCGCCGGATGGCCACATCACCATTTCCAACACGATAGAGTCCCGGCTCGAACGGGTGCGGGAGCACAAAAGACTCGAGATATACGCCGTACTTGCCGGTGGTTGATATGGACTGGGGATACATCAATGCCCGGATGAGGGGGATGAAGAGCCAGTTGCTCGACCACCACACGCTTGACAACCTGATCCTCCAGCCTGACCTCGGGTCCCTGATCGGCGAGCTTGAGAAAACCCCCTACCATGATGACATTATCGAAGCGAAGGGGCGGTATGCCGGCATGCCCTGCATCGAGTATGCCCTGCGGAAAAATTTTGTCCGGACCTTCCGGAAGATTCTTGCATTTTCAGAGAGAGAGGAAGCGGAGAACTACATCAGGATCTTCCTGCACCGCTGGGACATCCAGAACATCAAGACGATCCTCCGCGGGAAGAATATCCACGTGACAAACGAGGAGATCCTCGACTGCCTCGTGCCGGTAGGCGAATTGGACGAAGCGACATTGACCGAGCTCGTACGCCAGCAGGATACAAAGGCGGTTATCGACCTGCTTGCCACATGGCGCATTCCGTGGGCAAAACCTCTCACCACAGCATTCCCGGAGTTTGCCCGGGGCGGCGACCTCGCCATGCTCGAATGTGCCCTCGACCGGTATTATTATGACGAAGCGCTCCGTGCGGCAAAAGGCCCTGATGCAAACAACGCTATGATCCGGCGTATTCTCTCTCTTGAGATTGACGTCGTCAACATCAAGACGGTCCTCCGGATGATCCGGGATCATATCGACCAGGAAGAAGCAAAGAAATTCCTGCTTGCAGGGGGGCAGGAATTCAATCTCAGGAAACTCTCCCGGATACTAGCCCTGCACACGATAGAAGACGCTCTCGCGGAGATGGCCGTATTTCGGTACCAGTTCCTGTCAGGAATCCCCGAGGCCGCCGTCAAGGCACAAAAGATCTCGGTCATCGAGAAAGAACTGGAACGGTACCTGGTACAGCAGGGCACGAGGGCCTTCCGTGGTGATCCCCTGAGCGTTGCTTCTCTTATCGGGTACTTCTGGGCGAAGTACAACGAGATCACCAATATACGGGTCATCGCGCGCTGCAAGACTGCTGATTTCCCCATAGAACACCTCCGGGAGGAGCTCGTCTATGTATGAGTTTGTCATCGTGACGGACAGCGAACGGGCCGCGGGTTTCCGGCTCGCGGGGGCGGAGGTGTTCGAAGTGAAAAACGTGGAGGATGCGAAGACGATCATCCCGCCCCTGCTCCACAAGGATGACATCGGGATCGTGGCTGTAAACGAGGAGTACATGCTGGCACTTGATGAGAAACTCATGGACCGGATCGAAAAGATGCACCGCCCGCTCATCATACCGATCCCCGCAAAGACAAAGGAAGTGGACCGGCGGACCTACATCGAGCGGCTGCTCAAAAAGGCGATCGGGTACAACATCGTCCTAAAGAGGTGATGAAATGATTTCAGGAACAATTTCACGGGTGTCGGGTCCGGTGATCATCGCAAAGGGCATGAAGGGTTCCCGGATGTACGACGTGGTCAATGTCGGGACCGAGGCGCTCCGCGGTGAGATCATCAGGCTCGAAGGGGATGAGGCGGTCATCCAGGTATACGAGGACACCACCGGCCTCACGCTGGGTGAGAACGTGGAGAACACCGGGATCCCACTCTCTGTCGAACTGGGTCCCGGCCTCCTCTCCTCGATCTATGATGGAGTCCAGCGACCGCTGCCGGTCCTCCTCGAAAAAAGCGGGGATTTCATCGGCCGTGGCATCACGGCCCCGGGCCTCGACCGGTCGAAAAAATGGGAGTTTGTCCCTCAAGTAAAGACCGGTGACGAGCTGTCCCCTGGGGACATCATCGGGACCGTCGCGGAGTTCCAGTTCGAGCACCGGATCCTCGTCCCCCCGAAGGTCTCCGGCAAGGTCACAGAGATCCATGCAGGTACATTCACGGTCGATGAGATCATCTGCACTCTCGATGACTCGATCAAACTCACCATGATGCATACCTGGCCGGTGCGGATCCCCCGGCCCCACAAAAAGAAGCTCGATCCGGTCCTGCCTCTCATTACCGGGCAACGGATTTTCGACTGCATGTTTCCGGTGACAAAAGGCGGGACGGCAATGATCCCGGGCGGCTTCGGGACCGGAAAGACTGTCTCCGAACAGACGCTTGCCAAGTGGTCGGACACCCAGATCGTCGTCTACATCGGCTGCGGGGAGCGGGGCAACGAAATGACCGACGTCCTTGCGGAATTCCCGGAGCTGGTTGATCCACGGACCAATCTCCCCTTAATCCAGCGGACGGTCCTCATCGCCAATACCTCGAACATGCCGGTCGCCGCCCGGGAGGCCTCGATCTATACCGGGATCACCATTGCCGAATACTTCCGGGACATGGGGTATGATGTGGCACTGATGGCAGACTCGACCTCCCGCTGGGGCGAGGCGTTAAGAGAGGTCTCCGGCAGGCTTGAGGAGATGCCGGGCGAGGAAGGCTATCCGGCGTACCTTGCGACCCGGCTCGCGGCGTTCTACGAGCGGGCCGGCCGGGTTACCTGTCTCGGTACCGGGGATCGTACAGGATCGATCACGGTCGTCGGCGCGGTCTCACCACCCGGCGGGGATTTCTCGGAACCGATCACCCAGAACACGCTCCGGGTGGTCGGGACGTTCTGGGCTCTGGACACAAACCTCGCCTACCGACGGCATTTTCCCTCGGTGAACTGGATCAAGAGCTATTCGCTCTACCTTGATAGTATCGCGGAGTGGTACAGCAGGACGATTTCCCCTGACTGGCGGGGACTCCGGGACAAGGCGATGTACCTGCTCCAGAAGGAAGTGGAGTTGCAGGAGATCGTCCAGCTGGTGGGCCCGGATGCACTTCCCGACAGCGAGAAAGCGATCCTCGAAGTGACACGGATGATCCGCGAGGACTTTCTCCAGCAGAGCGCCTACAGCGACACCGACTCTTTCTGCCCAGTTGAGAAGCAGTACCTGATGCTTAACGTGATCATGTCGTATTACGAGCAGGTGAATCTCGCGATGAACCGGGGGATCAGCCTGCGGCAGATCCAGGCACTCCCGCTGAGGGTGGCTATCGGGAGGATGAAGGAGGCCGGGGAGTTGGATGCAATCCGGAACCTGAACCAGGAGATCGGTATCACGCTGATGGCGCTGGAGGTGGAGAAATGAAGGATTCATCGCTGCTGACAAGGGAATACCGGACGATCGGGTACGTATCGGGCCCGCTGATCTTCGTCACCGGGGTGAAAGGAGCGTCATTCGGCGAGATCGTGAAGATCACGCTCCATGATGGTGAAGAGCGCAACGGGCAGGTGCTCGATATCTCGGAAGATCACGCGGTCGTCCAGGTCTATGAGGGCACCCGGGGGATCGATCTTATTGGTACCACGGTCCGGTTCACCGGTGAGCCCGCCCGGATCCCGGTTTCAAAGGACATGCTGGGCCGGATCTTTTCCGGGGTTGGTAAGGCCCGGGACAACGGCCCTGAGATCATCCCGGAAGCCGTGCTCGATATCGCAGGAATGCCTATCAACCCGTCTGCCCGGGACAAACCTGCGGACTTCATCCAGACCGGCATGTCGGCAATCGATGGCCTTAACACGCTTGTACGGGGGCAGAAGCTGCCCATCTTCTCCGGCTCCGGCCTTCCGGCGAGCAAACTTGCAGCCCAGATCGCTCGGCAAGCAAAGGTTCTTGGCGAGGACGAACAGTTTGCCGTCGTGTTCGTGGCGATGGGGATCACCCACAAGGAGGCATCCTTCTTCATGCAGGACTTCGAGCGCACGGGGGCACTCGACCGCGTGGTCTTCTTCATGAATCTTGCCGACGACCCGACAGTCGAGAGGCTGGCGGCCCCGCGGTGCGGTCTTGCGGTCGCAGAATTTCTCGCGTTTACCCACCACCTCCACGTCCTCGTGATCCTGACCGATATGATTAATTACTGCGAGGCCCTGCGTGAGATCTCGACCGCACGCGAAGAGGTACCCGGCCGGCGCGGATACCCGGGTTATATGTACACCGACCTTGCCTCCATCTATGAACGGGCCGGCCGGCTGAAAGGGAAGCAAGGTTCGATTACCCAGATCCCAATCCTGACGATGCCGGACGATGATATCACCCACCCGGTGCCCGACCTGACTGGTTACATCACCGAAGGCCAGATCGTGCTCTCGCGGGATATCTTCCGGCGCGGGGGCGACCCTCCGATCGACGCCCTCCCCTGCCTCTCCCGTCTCATGAACCTTGGTATCGGCGCGGGCAAGACCCGTGAGGATCACCGCGGTGTGGCAGACCAACTGTACGCCAGCTACGCGTACGGGCGCGACCTCCGACGGCTCGTCTCTATCGTTGGTGAGGAAGCGCTGACCGATCTTGACCGGAAGTACCTGAAGTTCGCGGATATATTTGAGCGGCAGTTCATTACGCAGGGCAATGAAGACCGGCCGATCGAAAAGACCCTCTCCATCGCGTGGGATCTCTTCAGTACCCTGCCGGAGGACGAGCTGAAGCGGATAAAAAAAGAGCACATCCGGAAATACCACCCGGCGGCACGCGAAGCGGCAGGAACCCCAGAGAGGAGCTAAAAACGCTATGGAGCAGGTCCGGCCGACAAGGATGGAACTGATGAGGATGAAGGCCCAGATCAGGCTTGCCGAGCAGGGCCGGGACCTTCTGCGGCAGAAAATGGATGCGCTGATCCAGGAGTTCTTCAAGATCTTAAGCACCGTTTCGGAGTCCCGCGACGAGCTGGAGCAGGTTTCCCGGGCGGCAGACCTCGCCCTGATGATCGCAGAGGCCGTCGATGACCCGGTCACGCTGCGATCTGCATCGTTTGCCACCCGGCGGTCGATCACGGTCGATATCACTGGGAAAAATATCATGGGCGTCCCTGTACCGGTGATCGAGAAGAAACGCGTCTCGAAGAATATGCTGGAACGGGGTTACGGTATCATTACGACCAGTGCACGGATCGATGAAACTGCCGAGCGGTACGAGGTGGAACTGGACCTTTTAATCAAGCTCGCCGAGATCGAGACCGCGATGCGGCGGCTTGGGACCGAGATCCAGATGAACCGCCGGCGGGTGAATGCGCTTGAGCAGATCCTGATCCCGGAGCTGAAGGGCCAGGCAAAGTACATCAAGAACGCAATTGAGGAGCGGGAACGGGAAGACCTGTTCCGGCTCAAAAAGGTCAAGAGCATTATCGAGAAGAAGAAACGGAAGGCGAAGGAGAAGAAGAAAGGATTGTAATCGGTTGGTTTTTAGTAAATTCTGTTTCCATGAGCCTGCCCGGCATCGCCCGGGAAAAAACGTATGGGGGGGAGGGGGGTGATCCCCCTACCCCCCTCCCTTCTTTTTTCTAAGAGGGGGTCACCCCCACCCTAGTGCCGGGGCAGGTGGGGGTACCCCCTCCCCCCTTTGGCCCGGACCGGCTCCACATTTTTAATCCGGGAATAGTGCGCTCGGAAACTGTCCGTCGGAAGTTCCACACGAACAAACCTTTACTTCCCGTGCAAAAACAGCAGGCATCTCACATATGGAGAGGGGGGGTGATCCCCCACCCCCTCCCCCTTGTGCCACTAAAGAGGGGATCACCCCCCTCCCCATCTGGCTGAGCGGGTGGGGGTACCCCCTCCGGTTTGTTGAGGCCTGCCCGGCTCTGCCCCTTACGGCACTTCCCTCTTGAACGGCTTGTACGGCATCCCGCCCCCTTCGTAGAACTTTGAGAAGAACTCGACGAGGTGGAGACGTACCGCGTGGATCGAGGGAGAAAACATCGCGAGAACGATGTTGAGCGCATGCAGGAGGAGAGCGACGATGATACCGATGATGGCAAACGCGAACGCACCGCTGAGCCGGTTTGCCACCATCGCGAGGATCACCGAGGCCATGCCGATTGCCATCAGCCTCGAATAAGAGAGAATATTTCCCACCGTGCTCATCACCTCGATCGTGCCGAATACCCCTGCCCCCAGCAGGATGAGGGGCAGGGAAGCGATGATGAGGACGATCGCCGGGTACATCGCAAAAGCCGGCACGGCTTTCGCGAGCATGGCGACAATGATGATAATCGCCGTGATCATCATCAGCATGCCGGTCTTCTCGTACAGATGCTTCCGTTTTTTCGTGATGATCGCGTTCCGGATGCCGATGAACAGACCCAGGAAGACGTGAATGACTCCGATGGTGATCGCCAGGATGAGCATCGGGATCATGGCATCCACGCGGTTCCAGGTGATGCCGAGAATATGCACCGGCTGGAGCCAGCCCATCGTTTCCCCAATATCCCCGAAGAATTCCCCGAACAGGTACCCGAAGATAATCGTCGGGATCGACGAGATGATCAGGATATTCGCCAGGTTTTTTGCAAACGCGATTGCCTGGTACCGGTGCCGGATCACAAGTGCGAAGGCGAGGATGACGAGGCCATACCCGATGTCCCCGACCATGAGCCCGAAGAAGAGCGGGAAGAAGATGGCGAGGATCGGTGACGGGTCAACTTCCCGGTACCGTGGCGGGGCAACGAGCTGCATGATGAACTCGAAAGGTTTGACCCACGATGGATTATCGTAGCAGACCGGGGCGTTTTCCAGGTCTTTTTCCGTTACCGGTAGCTCGTTAACGATTACCCGGTCCACGAATGCATCTTTTAACATGTTCCGGGTCCGTTTCAGGTAGTTCTTCGGGATCCAGCCCATGATGACAAAAGTGTATTCCGATACCCCGAAGTTACGATATGCGCCCAGTTCTCCGTGGATTATCTCTAACTGTCTTTTTATGACGACGAGTTCCTGGTACCACGTGTTCGAGAGGGCGAGCAGCTCCGCATCGATCCGGGAGATTTCCTCCTGCGAACGGAGCCGGTTCTCTTCTATCATTGCATACATTTCGTAAAAGGGTCTGCCAGCATAATCCTTCGGGAGCCGCACTTCATTCACGTTCACGGAGTAGATGAAGGTGTGGATCTCCCCGGAATATTTTTTCGGAAAGACCATGATGGCAGCGAGGGTATCGGCATCGACCGAGGTTGCGATCATCTCGAACCGGTTGCCGGTGATGGTGTCGAGTTCTTTTTTTATCAGTTCCAGAACGTCCCGGTGCTCCTCCTGGATAAGAAGGATTGTGACCTCGAACCCTTCGAGTGCCGGCAACTCCTTCTCCAACGGGTGGATGATATCGAGGACTTTTGCGTACCGGTTTAAGGTCGCGATCGAAAGGGTGAGTTCGGTTTTCTTTGCCGCCAGTTCCCGGGTCGTTGTTTCGAGAGTGCGGATAATCGTCCGGGCCCGTGCAATCAGTTCGGTATGGGTTCTGCTCTCTAGGGTGGTTCGGAGCCCTGCCTGGATGACGGGATCGTCCGCGATGACGGGCAGGGTGGAGAAGATCGCACTGATCGTGCCGAGGATCCCGGCAACTTCATCAGCCTCGTCCTGTCGGATACTTGCGAGACTGATCTCGTCCTTCGGGATGAGTTCCGAAGCGTTTTCGAGATGGATGGTGCCTGCCTCGTACAAAAGATCGACTGCACGACCCAGCTCCGCTTTTGGCCCGATCACTTGGATGCGTTTCATTGCCTGGAGCATACGACTCCTTTTCCGGGGGTGCCCGGCATTATTCCATGGTCACGTACCTGACGATCCGCTCCGTTGCCGCAGGGAGGTTCTGTTCCCCCTCGCGCAAAGCACGCTTCATTTCCTGTTCTGCCGCGCTTTTCAGAGCCTCGATGTCAGATTCTGTTCTCCCACGCTCATTCCAGTACACCTGTTCCGCGTTCGTTTTTCCTGCCGTGTCCGCGGTGCAGAGCAGATCTTCAGCATCAGTCCGGGCCGCAGCAATAACGGATTCTGCATCGGCCCGGGCCGTGTCGATCTTCTTTGAGAACTCCAGTTCCTTATCCCGAATCTGCTGCAGGAGTGATTTTTCCGGTTCTGCCATGTATCTCCCTCCCTAGAGCCCGTGCTTCTCCTTTAAGACCGAAGTCACCCCGCACGAGGGTTTCTGGCTGGGGTGCACTATCTCCTCATCGTGCGAATCGTTCCCGACGAGTCCCTTTGTTTTTACCGCAGCCTCCTCTATCCGTTTCCGGCAGTTCCCGATTGCTGTATTCTGCAGTGTATTGATCGTTTTGAGGAGATCCTGCGCCAAAGCCTGCACCCCCAAAGAGGAGATGATCACTTGCACTATACCTCAGAAGATGGATATATACTTTCTTTAGGCCGGGGTCAGGGGGCTGTTATCTCAAAAAAGGAATCCATTAATCTTTTGGGCGTCTATTCATCTCATGAGGAACCGGCTGTATACCTGTTGCCGGGTGTTTTTAAGATGGTCTCCATGGACATGCTTGCACACTTCGGACTGGTGCTCATTTTTATTCTCGTCCTCATCCTCCCGTTCCGGGTAAAAGTCATCGAGCACAATCTCGAAGTGTTCCTGTTTTCCTGCGGGGTTGTGGCCCTGACACTCTCCGGCCTGATCGTCATTCCCGGTGAACAGACCGGCTGGAGCCAGGCCATCGTACAGGAAGCGCTCCTCTCCCCGCTGCAGGTCGCGAGCATCTTTGGGATCCCGATTGGTATCGTCCAGATCGTTCTCGTATTCGGCCTTGTGCTCTACTTTTTCTACCACCGGCTCCAGTCAGCAATCGTGGGGATGGTCGACCGGCTCTCCCTCAGGTGGATCGTCTTCCTGCTCATCGTCGTCCTCGGCCTTGTATCGAGTATCATCTCTGCCATCCTTGCCGCGATCATCCTTGTCGAGATAGTAAATGCCCTCCCCGTGGTCAGAAAAGCGAAGGTGGAGATCGCGGTGGTATCCTGCTTTTCCATCGGTCTCGGGGCCGGCCTCACCCCGCTCGGCGAGCCCCTCTCCACGATCGTGGTCTCAAAGCTCACGGGTGCCCCCTACTATGCCGGGTTCACGTTCCTCTTCGACCGGCTTGGTCTCTTTATTGTCCCTGCCATATTCGTCCTTGGGGTTGTCGGTGTCTTCCTCTTTGCCCGAAGCCATAAAGGCGATGAGAAACTCGAGTGCCGCGTCGAGCGCGAAACGATCCAGGAGATCCTGATCCGGGCCGGGAAGGTCTACCTCTTCATCATGGCGCTTGTTTTCCTCGGAGAGGGCTTCAAGCCGCTCATCCTTGAATTTGTCGTTTCGATCCCCTCCGCGGGACTGTACTGGATCAACATCGTCTCATCAGTGCTTGACAACGCGACGCTTGCCGCAGCGGAGATCAACCCGATGCTCTCGTCCCAGCAGATCACGAGCGCACTCATGGGCCTGTTGATTGCGGGCGGCATGCTGATCCCGGGAAACATCCCCAACATCATCGCGGCAGGGAAGATGGGGATCACAAGCAAAGAATGGGCAAAGATCGGGATCCCGCTCGGCCTTGTCCTGATGGTGGCATTCTTCTGCATTCTCTTTATTCCCGCGTGGCTTGGGATGGCCTGATCTTTAAGGAAGGGACCGGGCAACTCCATGTGGGGCCACTGTCGATGACAAAACACATGAACTGTCGCACGCTAATATGGACAGTAACAGTGTTCTCATGACTCCCGATATCCCGAAAGATGGCAACGAGGGTATTGCATTACTGATCAGCCAGCTTGACGACGCCGCGATGGAGAACCGCCATCATGCGGTTCTCGCTCTCTCCGAGGCCGGTGAAGTGGCGGTAAAGCCCCTGATCCGCGCCCTTGCCGCTGCAGGAAACGATGACAGCCGCTGGTACCGTGCGATTGCCCTCACAAAAACGGGTGTGCCCGCGATTGTGCCCCTCATTGCGGCGATGAAAGAGAACCCCGACCGCGAGTTCAGGCGCTATGCGGCAGCGGCGCTCGGCGAGATGGGGGAACCGTCGGTAGACCCCCTCATCGATGCAATGGCAAACGAGGACAAGGAGCTGCGGGGATTTCTGTCCCGGGCCCTCTGCAGGATCGGGAAACCCGCGGTCGGTCCGCTCACCCGACGGCTCTCCGATGCCAACGAGATCCTCCGCTCATGTGCCATGCTCACGCTCTGGCAGATGGGCGAGACCGGCCTCCCCTCCATGATCGAAAAACTCCACGATGACAAGAAGCCATAACTCCGACATCTTCACCCCCTGTTTTCGTGAAGATTCCCCCGATACCACAGTATAAATTTTAACGCTGCCAATCTTAACACTATGCTCATACTCTCCCTGAGATGGAAGCGTACGGGAATACCCTCATGACCGGGCTTTCCCAGGCGATCGCCATCGCATCGGAGGCGCGTTCCCGCGGGCTTGACCCGAGCATGGCAGTCGAGATCCCGATTGCGAGCGACCTTGCCGACCGGGTCGAGGTGCTTGTCGGGATCAAAGGAGTGGCAGCCCGGATCCGGGAACTCGAAGCGCAGATGTCCCGTGAGGAAGTTGCGCTCCGGATAGGTGACGACTTTGTCGCAAAGATGTTCGGGGAGAAGAACAACGATGAGATCCTCGATCATTCCATCAGGACTGCGATGGCCCTTCTCACAGAAGGCGTGGTCTCGGCCCCGACAGAAGGGATCGCAAAAGTGGGTCTTGGCAAGAACGACGACGGCAGCCATTACCTGATGATCTATTATGCCGGCCCGATCCGGAGCGCCGGTGGGACGGCGCAGGCGCTTTCGGTGCTGGTTGGGGATTATGTGCGGGCCAAACTCGGGATTGGGCGGTATCATCCCCGCCAGGATGAAGTCGAGCGGTACATCGAGGAGATCCGGCAGTACAATACCATCATGAACCTCCAGTACCTGCCAAGCGAAGCTGAGATCCGGCTGATCGTGGAGAACTGCCCGGTCTGTATCGATGGCGAAGCGACAGAAAAAGAGGAAGTTTCGGGACACCGGAACCTCTCGCGGGTGGAGACAAACGCTGTACGGGGCGGGATGGCGCTAGTCCTTGCCGAAGGTATCGCGGGAAAAGCCCGCAAGCTCAAGAATAAGGTCGAGAAGATGAACATGGCCGGCTGGGACTGGCTGGACAAGCTCATCGCCGGAGCGGGAAAGCCGAGCGCAGAGTCTGAGGACCATGCCCCGGGGATCAAGCCGCTGGACAAGTACCTCCGGGATCTCATCGGGGGGAGGCCGGTCTTTTCCTACCCGATGCGAAAAGGGGGATTCAGGCTTCGGTACGGCCGCTCCCGCAATACCGGTTTTGCGACGGCCGGTTTCAACCCGGCGACGCTGTACCTGCTGGGGGGATTTCTCGCGGTCGGCACCCAGATGAAACTGGAACGCCCGGGCAAGGCCTGCGGTGTTGTGCCGGTTGATTCCATTGAGGGGCCGACAGTCCGGCTTAAAGGGGGCGAGGTGCTCAGGGTTGACGATGAAAAAACCGCGTTGTCCCTGGAAAACAAGGTCGAGAGAATCCTCGATGTCGGGGAGATCCTGATCGCGTACGGGGACTTCCTGGAGAACAATCACCCGCTTGTCCCCGCAGGGTACTGCGAGGAATGGTGGCTGCTTGAACAGAAACCGGGAACAAAACCGCCGCAGGATGAAACTGAAGCGCTTGCTCTTGCGAGAGCCGGGGGATACCTGTTCCCTGCCTATACCTGGTACTGGGACGATATCAGCGTCGACCAGATCCGGCTTCTTGCCGATACCGTATCAGGTGCCGGGAAGATAGAAGAGGACGTGCTGGTCACCCCCCTCGATCCGAATGTAAAAGAAGCCCTTGAGATCCTGCTTCTCCCCCACAAGGTGAGCGCCGGAACCCTGCGTATCCGGATGTACCAGGTATTTATCGCAAGCCTCGGCCTTGACGAGCACCTGAAAAAACGCGAGACCTGGAATACGGTACCTGCCGATGCCAGTCAGCTTGACCTTGTCATGCACGTAAGCGGACTCGCACTCCGGTCCCGATCCGGGATACGGATCGGCGGACGAATGGGCCGGCCCGGCAAGTCCAAGCCACGGAAGATGAGCCCGCCCCCGCACGCACTTTTCCCGCTCGGGGAGTCCGGGGGGGCCCGGCGCTCGTTCCAGGAGGCGTCGAGCCATACCGAGGAATCTGACGCCCACGCGACCGAGATCGATTTCCAGAAGGAAGGCGGCGTCATCGAGATCGAAGTGGGGCGGCGGCGCTGTCCCGGCTGTGGAGGGATCACCTACCTGAACCGGTGCCAGAAGTGCCAGACACATACGATCCCGATTTACACCTGCCCGAAGTGCGGTCACGAGCTCGCGACGGATCGCTGCCCGAACTGCGATGTGCCGGCCACCTGCAGCCAGAGGATCGCTTTAAACGTAAAAGCCGAGTACTCACAGGCAATGGAGAGGCTCGGGATCAAAAAGGACCGCATCGCGCTCGTCAAAGGGGTAAAAGGTGTCATCTCCCGGGAAAAGGCCGTTGAGGCGATGGAAAAGGGCATCCTCCGTGCCCTCCAGGACATCTATGTCTTCAAGGACGGCACGACCCGGTTTGACATGATCGATCTCCCGCTCACCCATATCCGCCCGGACGAGGTGCGGGTGCCGGTCGAACGGATGCGGGAGCTCGGGTACATCAGGGACATCAACGGCTACGATCTCCAGAACGGCACGCAGATCATAGAACTGCACCCGCAGGACATCCTCCTCTCAGATTCCTGCGCCGATTACATGATCAAGATCGCCCGGTTCATCGACGATGAGCTCACAAAAATCTACGGCCTTCCTGCGTTTTATAATGTAAAGACCCGGGACGATCTCGTCGGCCATCTCATGATCGGCCTTGCACCCCACACGAGCGCCGGGGTGCTTGCCCGGATCGTGGGGTTCACCCGTGCAAACGTCGGGTACGCCCACCCGTTCTTCCACGCGGCAAAGCGCCGGAACTGTTTCTTTGGCGACACCGTGATCGAGGTATCTGACGGTAAGTCTTGGGCGCGCCTCCCTATCCGGAAATTCGTGATGGAGAACTTTGATATCAGTAAGCCTGGCATCGACCGACTGGGCACCTACTATTCCGATCCGATGAGGACATATTACACCCGGACTGTGGATACCGCGGGAACGATGCACCTGCGGAAGATTACCTCGGTCTCCATCCACCGGGCGCCGGCAAACCTGATCCGGTTTACGACGACCTGTAACCGGCAGCTGATGGTCACCCCGGACCATGCGATGCTGGTCTGGGACGTGCAGTACCTCAGGAAGATCAAAGCCATGGAGGTAAAGGCCGGGGATGCCGTACCTGTATTCGAAGGCGGCGCCGTGATCACCGACCGGATCGCGAACGTGGAGACCGTTGCCTCCCTTGAGGACCGGGTGTACTGTCTGACCGTTGCAGAAGATCACACGCTTGTCGCAAATGGCATCTTCACCGGGCAGTGCGATGGCGATGAGGACTGCGTCATGCTCCTCATGGACGGCCTTTTGAACTTCTCGCGCTCGTTTTTGCCCCAGAACCGGGGCGGGACGATGGATGCCCCCCTCGTCCTTACGAGCCGGATCGATCCGGCGGAGATCGACAAGGAGTCCTTAAACGTGGATGTCGGGAAGGGGTATCCGCTCGAGCTCTATGAGGCCGGCCTTAAGTATGCGAAGGCGAAGGACGTCGAGCCGCTTATCGACCGGGTCGAACGGCGTATCGGGACCCCGCAGCAACTGGAAGGATTCTTTTTCACGCACGATACCTCGGACATATCATCGGGGCCGTTAGAGTCCACCTATACGCAGCTCAAGACCATGGCCGAGAAACTCGAGGCCGAACTCGATCTCGCCGAGAAGATCCGGGCGGTCGATGCGGACGATGTGGCTGAACGGGTGTTGAACACGCATTTCATCCGCGACCTGATGGGGAACCTTTCCGCGTTCTCCAAGCAGAAGTTCCGGTGCACCAAGTGCAATACGAGTTACCGAAGGATGCCGCTTGCCGGCAAATGTACGAAATTCAAGGGCAAAGGGATCTGCAATGGCAATATTATTCCGACCGTGCACGAGGGGTCGGTCAAAAAATACCTTGAAGTTTCCCGTGCGATGGTGAAAAAATACAAAGTATCCGAATATTGCCGGCAGCGGGTCGAGGTGCTCGATCTTGCCATTGAATCGACGTTTGGCGAGGAGAAACAGGAGCAGCTGGGCCTCGCCGATTTCATGTAATAGTTACAGAGGGCATACGTCACGGTGGCAGACTTTTTGGCAGCATCCCGCTTCGATCAATCATCTTATGTAGACCGTTCACCAACATTATTCGCACACAGACGCGAGGGTATCCAAGCTTGGCCAACGGAGGCAGACTCAAGATCTGTTCTTGAAGAAGTTCGCGGGTTCAAATCCCTCCCCTCGCATCCCGGCAGATGGCGTGAAATTTTTCCGTTTTCATGGTCTTTCTGTTTGTGGCGTTAGTCTCGCCCCTGCAGTAAATCATTAAGGTATTCACGATCTCTGGCGTAAATCTGGCGCCATAACGTGCTTTTGTTACCACGAGTCGGGCAGGGAACAAGGTTCTGGTGTGTTACGTGGGGCTTGATCCTACGGACCTCCTCCTGAAAGTGACTTTTTTCATTTGTGCTGTAGTGGAATTTTTGTATATGGTGTTTTCTTTATCTGATCTCCAGAGAGTAGCGCAAAAGGGTGGGGTGGGATTTTGGTCTGCCGAATGACTTCAACGTATGGATATTTTAATGCCCGGGGATCAGCTGAACAGATGATCTTTTAAACACAGAAATGTGATGCCTGGTCCGGCAGAGAACAGGTCATTAATCACCAAAAAAAATTATTCGAGTTTGATGAATGCCTTTGAGGATTGACCCAGAACAACTCCGCTGGGGATGATCTGCTCACCAAACGTACAATAGGGAGCATTGGTGTTCACCCGGATATAGTAAGTTCCTGGCGGCAGGCTGCCGATACCCCAGTCGTATGTCTGTGTCCAGTTTCCCGGGCTGATGGTTTGCTGAGTTATATATTTCCAGGTGGGGTTGGTTTGCGAGTTGTAGTAAATGGTCTCAGCGGCAACCCCGTTACCGGGGTACGTGATGTTCCACTGGAGTGGAACAACATTCGTGATTGTTGTATTCTGTACATGAAGATCGCTGACACCTATTACACAGTTATTGAAACCGGTATTGGAGTAGTTATACACACCGTTAACAGTCCCTTCGTTCATACCCATGGTCTCTCCGGTATTAAATGTAATAGATGACTGATTTCCCGGGATATTCATACTGCCCGGCTTCATGAGTCTGAATTCGAACGTGGTACTCCATGTCTGTCCGACGGTCATCTTTCCAATATTAAATATCAGGGTCTGGTTGTTGATCCATTCATCGGTCTGGTTGATCGCATAGATATTTCCGTTCTGATCCGTAACTAGGGTCGATGCGGTGGGATCGTATACATAGGCAAATACCTGGTTACCCGGGGTTATATTGGTGACATTGTTATAGGTCACAGCGACACTCTGCAGGTTTAATTCCATCGTGGTGTTCACACCTGCCGTATTTTGGATCTGGCCCTCTATCTGCTGGAATATACCTGTCATTGTGGTTGGATCAGGCGCGTAATACCATGCGCTCGGTGCTGACACCATACTTTGGAAAAATGCGGTATCATTGAGGTTATGACCGGAATTGTCTGGCGTGGGGAACTGGATCCCATAGATGGTTATTCCCTGGCTTTTTGCCCGGGTGGCTGAATCGAGAGAGGCAGCTTTCCCGATATCGCTTTCATCCTCCCACCAGAGGTTGGGGCCTTCTGAGGTACCTGTTCCATTACGAGGATTCCAGTCGGAGGGCCAGTACGATTCCTTCGAGCCTGGCGAGATGGGGGCCATCATGTTGATGCCGTCCCCCATGATAATAATCGTCTGGTTATGGGACGGGTTTCCTTTGGAATTGAGCTCTTGGAGCGCAGCATTGATCCCTGCCGCGTAATCCGTCCCTCCGTACGCTGTATACCCATTGACGGTAGTGGTGAGCGCGTTCTGGTGCCCAAAGGTAGGTCCTGCGTTCATCAGATCGGTATCGATCTTTGCATCTGACCATGGGTTGAGGTAATAGTACCCCATAGGGTTTGTGGCATTGGTACAGGGCTGGTTATTAAAACAGAAACTATCTGATGAGTGAACTGCATTATAGTTTGACGGGGCAACCATTGAGTTATCCCACACGTTACCGTACGGATTAAAGAGTTTCACTTTTGTCGGGTACGCTGCTTTTTGCTGATTCCAGAGTGTTGTGGTATTGGTGGATGCATAGGGTGTAACGCCCGGGTTGGGACTATCGCCGAAAGATGCGAGGGAGATATATGTGTTGTCGGTTGCATTTTTTATAAATCCAATCTCGGCGGTTTTAGTATACCCCAGCCGCGTAGATCCCCCGATGCCCGCTGCAAGATCAGATACGATGACAACATCCGCAGGGGTCCCGGTCAGATTCCAGCCATCTGCAGTGAGATTTATCGTAACACTGAATGTATTTCCTACATTCACGTTCTGGTTAGAGATGGAGGTTTGTTCGCTCAGGTAGGGATAGTTTTTCCAGCTCAGCTGGATTGGAACCTGCACGGTGTTCCACGTTGCCGTTACGGTGGCATACCCGGTGGCTGTCGCGTCGTAACTTACATTTCCTTTGTTCGTGTCAAATTTTCCGGGAATGAAGATGGCAACGGCGTTGCCATTTGCATCCGTGACCGCTGAGGTGTTTAAGAGTGCCGGTCCATTAATTGAGCAGTTCTGATACGTGTACGTGGGTGTCCCCATATTGAAGTATACAGTCTGGTTGGGAACCGGGTTTCCCATCAAATCCATAACTTTTCCGACAAGTTTTGCTGTTTGACCTGATTTTGCATCGAGGCTCGGCATAACCTGGGGCGTTGCCGAAAATATCATATTCACCGGGGCGGTGTTGTAGAACTGAACGGTCTGTGACATAGTGACCGATGTATTGGAAAGTGCCATTGATGTTAAGGTAACATATCCTGAGGCGCTGTGCGGACCATACGTGAAGGTCACGTTACCCCAGGAATCAGTCGTCATGTTTCCCACACTATCCCCGGCCCAGTTCGATTGGACCGAAACGATCTGGCCTCTCGTAGGGTTACCGTATTTGTCGAACAGGGTATCTGTAACGGAAAAAACATGGCTCGGTAAATTGTCTGCCGGCTCGGTTAATGATGCCGGTGTAACTGACTGCACCATGGAAAACGGCGCTGCATTATTTATACCGTAAATAAACTGGGGAACACCCCACGGATAACCGACGTTTCCAAAGGGGTAAAGCAGAACTTCATTCTCGCCCGGCTTTGTATCGACTATAACATTGATGGAAATATTGCCTTCCGGGTCCAGCGGCAGACTGCTCGCATACTGTACATGACTGCCGCTGATGTTAAACGCCGCCATGTTATCGGAGGATGCTGATATCCAGAGGGATATGGTATCAGGATCATTCGGGTTCCGGTTGTCTATGGGGTTAGCATATTTGTCGGTGAAACTGATGTTTAAGGGGATTTCCGAACCCACGGCAACCTCGCTCTGGAAATAAAATGCTGCATTATTTGCAACATCATGATCGATTTTCTGGGTATATACCTTTGTTACGGTGTAGAACGTTCCACCGTCATTGTAGGTGATTGCTGCCGTTATATTGGCTGCCCCGCTTTTGGTACCCGCCAAAAAAGTCACGTTCATCTGGCCGTATGCATCGGTTGTTCCGCTGGCCGGACTCAGTGATCCCCACGTTGTGGAATTGAGCGTCAGAGCAACCGTGGCACCGGAGACCGGGACCGTTACCCCGCTTGTTGTATTATATGCCACGACTGTTATTGTTGACTGGTGAGCCACTACGACCCAGTCCAGACTGCTGGAGATGGTTGACGACTGATCCGGTATCAGTGCGGCACCACATCCCCCACACAACAGGATCAATCCGATTAGTGCGATTAAAACCAGATGAACGCGCATACCCCATCACTTACGTAAGGTATTAAACGATTTATTATATAAAAATTGTCATTTGCTTAAAATCGGGAATATCTCCCTGATTGGAAAAATATCCCAAATCCAAGCGATTTTTTATTTCCGGGTGGGCGGGCACGGGAAATTTCCGTTCTGGCATCAGGGCCTGGAACAACACTCTGGTTTTCGGCTATGACCCGTCCGCATGTAATGCAGTTCGTCAGGTTTTTTTCTGGCGTGATGGTCCGAAAGGGGAATATCGTATAAAAAAATCGTGATGTTCTCTTGATCCTTCGGAATCCCTCAACCAATTACACAGATTCGATAATAATCTCATACTCATAAATTACCAGATTTGCGGGTTGAGTGCCCGTAGACCAAAGGTACTCCCCGGGATTTCCTCCCTGTTGCATATTGAGGGTACCTGTAAGATAGTTGCCCCAGGCTGTTGAATAGTTCGCGTTGTTATTTTGAGTATAAGTGACGTGGATAATGTCGGGTCCAAGAACAGGATTATATGGGATATAATCTTGGATATAGTTGGTCTGATTCAGTTTCATCTTGACGGTACCGACACCCGTCTGTGCCATTACATCCGTGGTCGTGTTGAACCCAATCAGGTATATCACAAAGGTATTGGTCTGGCTGTCATGGAACCACCGTGGTTCCGCAAGCATGGTTGACCCGTCTTCGGCGAACATTCTCTTGACCACGGCACCGTTTTCAAGTGAAATGCCGGTCTCCGCGCTTGTTGATTCATACCGGAGATCGCCTGGGTAGAATTTTAACGGAGTTCCTGATGTTGCGACATTCCCGTAATTGTCGTACAAAGAAAAACTCGAATCCGGAGTAGTCGAAGTAGTATCATACGTCGTGTTGTATACTGTCAGCGCCCCGCCCCCCACGTTTAGCGAGGTCTCCTTGTACGGGACCGTTTTATATGCGACGCTCTTGAGGTCGTTCTGCAGTACGATCATGTTCTTTTCCATGATCTGCTCATTCGAACTGGACTGTTGCTGCAGCAGCATCGGGTACCCGTACAGGGTTACCAGCCCGATGCCTGCAATGATGATGCCGAAAATAATGATAAACCCGATCGCTTCAGATACTGCACGATCATTTCCGTTTAATACCTTCCTGCCGGTCTGCATAGTTCAGAATCCCTCCGAGTCGTAACCTATCCTGTTCATACCCTGTCCCGTGGTGTTGCCGGTGACATTCCGCGTTGAACTGATGCCGGCAAGGCTGATATTGCTGGCAATATTTCCCCGGTATACCATGACGTACTGATCCGATGCCGTATCACCCGAATAGACCTCGACATTATAATCCTGACCTGCCACCTCGTCAGGAATGTCGAATGATGTGGAGATGTTTCCGTTTGTCGGTGCAAGTGAGTATACATCGACAATCCGCGTCGATATCCCGTTTCCGATATCCGAAAATGCCGTATACTCAAGTGTCTCAGCCGGTCCCTGCATGATATTTGTGTTTACCTGCAGAACCACCACGATAAAGAGAAACAGGAGGACACCGCTGATGATCACGTACTCGATCAGGGTACTTACCCCGGCCTCCCGTTGGTTTTCAGGATGGTATCCAGGTTTCATTATATGCAGTCACTCCGTTGTTGTAATGGATATCGATGCTGGTAAATGAGTTCGACGGGCAGAGCGTAATCTGGGGGTCCGGGGGATTCGCGGGGGTATTTGGGGGACAATCGTAGTATACTACGGCATTTTTCCTGAACTGCGAAATCACGATAATATCATCATGGACATAGCCTGGATCGCCGGTCTCTGTCGAATTTATAATGACGTTCCTTACATCGCGGATATCATTTTTCGGGAAATCCAGCACGCTTTCTGCCGTCGTCTGCCCCACAACCGTGGACTGGTTGAGAATCATGGCGAGGAAGAAAAAGCTGAAGCTCACGACAAACCCCATCATGACGATCCACTGCGCATCATCGTTTAATCCCGCCATAACAGTACCTCTACTAAAACCGCACGGGGTTGAGTCATAGTTGTGTCCCCGGGAACCGGTTGATTGGTAATTACCCATTGCGTCACTCTGACCGGGTGTTCACTCCCGGTAAGATTGCGGTTTGATGAAATCAGCAGCCCCTCGGTTGTCGTATTTTTTCTATCGTAATAGGTAACCTCAGCAGTATAGTGGAGATTGTCTGCTTCTGATATATTCAACACATAATCTGAACCTGTCTTATTATTCACATAATTCAGGAACAATATATTGAAATTATTTGTTGGATCGAAGGCATTTGTTGCTGGAGCAATAGCACCATTAACCAATGGCAAAGTGTCAACAATTTCCGTAAGCTGGCTCTCGGAAGTACCGTTTACCGGCGTGTTCATCATCCGGAGGGCATCTGTTCCAGTCTGTTCGAGCTGCATGTCGCTGATATGACTGTCGCCCGGTGTATACACGGAAGTCGCACCGAGTACAAGATACGCTGTAAACAGCATGATCATGCCAGCAGCTACCCCCTCGATGGTATAGAGCTGGCCGTCATCAGTTACCATACGGCTACCTCAACAACCCCGTCGTGGAGGGAAGGCTGCGTGATATTGGGGTTCGCGTAATTGTAATCGAATGCCCCATCCGGTAGGACCAGGGAACTGTTGAGGTACCTGTCCGGTTGAGGATTCCCATTGGCGTCAGTTGTGCTGAATTGCATGGTAATATTGAGCAGGGTGCTGGAGTCACCCTGTCCTACGAAACTGAGTACCCCCGGTGGTATATAGAGTGATACAGAATTGTTAACTCCATAGGGTAGCGATTTGACAGGTGTGGCGTTGTCATCGATATATAACTCAAACGGACTGGTGTCTGTAGTGTTCATGACAGGGCCGTTAAACGCTGACTGGCCGGTGCTCAGTGGGGCAAGTGAGACGGACCGGTATATTGCGATACTCGACAGGTTCACGATAGAAGCGTTCTGCGGAAGTTTGTTAAGACCCGTGAGGTTGATGAGGGCCCCTTCCCCTCCTATTATCTCACCCGCGCCGGAAGGAGCTAGCGGGTTGATCTGATATGCAGGGCTGTTACCTGCGGGTCCATTTTCAAGCAGGTATGTATAGTTAAAATAAACCGAGAAAACCTGACCGGTCGCATTATTGGTTTGATACTTATCTTGTGTATATTCAGCGAGCGGACCTCCGCTATTGATATTTGAAAAATCAAGCGTGGCATTGCTGTGCTCTTTTACCCTCACTACCCGACGGCTGTATCCATAATCTTCAGGGAGTACATCTCCGACCGATTGCGTCACATTTTCGTCGGCCCTCTGGAAGGAGATATTGAACTGGTACGGGTAGTCCCCGAAAACAGCCCGGGACCGGTAATCATCCGGATAGACAAAATCGGTACTGCAGAAAAACCGGCTTATTTTCTCAGGTGACAAAATATTGGGAGTATCTTTTGACAGTGAAAGCCCGAACCGGAGAATATCACCCTTTGAGTAATTGGGCAGGGTCTCCCACGAGGGGTTGTAAGGCATACCGGGATCTTCTACGAGCACCACTCCGGTCCGGTACGCGACCGCGTCGTAATCGATAGACCGGCTCTGGAGCCCGATAAAGAGGCCCGGGATCAGCGTCGCTACATAGATAAGCGTCACCATGAAGATGGTAAAACCTGCCAGAAAATCAATGGAAAGATTTCCGGCCTCATCAGTCATGGGTCGCAATCAATACTCCTGTCGTTGCATTGATGACAATTGCTGGTTGAGCCGATCCGGAAGATCCGGTGACCGTATATTCCCCGTTCATCAGTTCCATGTTAACGCTTCCCGTGTTTTGTCCCAAAGGACCTGAACCTGTCGCTGGATATGCGATTTTAATGATATCTGCGGGGGATAGTACATTTGCCGGAATAATCTCCTGGGCTGGCAGCCCTTCTGGAAGGGCGATTCGGGCAACACCGGTAGTGTCGTAGACCATCATCGACGTCGTATTTCCCTCACGGATCCCAAAAATCCACCGTTGGGCGTTCCCCGAGGTATCTACATGTTCTCCCCGGATATAAAAGAACGATGGGTTCTGCGTAGTTCCATTTACCTGGTGGGGGTATTCCTGGGATACGGCAGACTCAGCATCTTCAAGCGTGAAGGTTTCATTCAGACTGCTGCTGGTTCCTGGTATCTGTACGATTCCCCCATTGACTGATGTATTGTTGTGGGCCGTCGGGGCTGGTTCAGACGGGCTGAAGATACAGGCCGCACACAAGCAGAGTATTACGACCAGGCCGACTGCCACATATGACAGGCCCGGGCAGCGCATCAGTTTCATTAAAGGCCTATAGACGGGTAAAGGGATATAAATTTTGTTTTAATATCCCGCACTGTATTTCATGAGTGTGTCCGGGATGGGTGACCCGGGGTAGCAGTAGTTTCCAACTAGCAGTCGTTGGATTGCCGGTGTACCCTGTGAACCTCTTCGGATCCGGCAGGTTTTCTCACAGAACCGAATATCCCGGATCAAAAGAATGATTCGTTCACATCACAATCTTCGCAATCGGTATCTCCAGGATATCCTCCGCGCCGCAACCCTTGAGTTTCGGGATCAGTTTGTTGACGGCACTTTTCTGTACCACCGTCTGGACGCTGTAGTAATCGATCCCGTGGAGCCGGCTGACCGTGGGCTTTTTCATCGCCGGGAGTGCCACGACGATCTTCTCCAGTGAAGCGGTCGGCACGTTCATCGTGAGGAGCACCTTGTGCCTGGCTTCGAGCACCCCGAAGAGCAGGGTCTTGATCTCTTCGATCTCGCGCCGCTTTTCCGGATCTGCCCAGGCAGCCTTATTCGCGATGATGACCGTGTGCGACTCCATGATCTGCCCGATGATCTTGAGGCCGTTTTTCCGCAGCGTCGTTCCTGTCTCAGTCAGGTCAACGACCACGTCCATGAGATCGGGCACCTTTGCCTCCGATGCGCCAAACGAGTGGAAAAGCTGGACGGGGATCTTGAGATCGGCAAAAAATTTTTTTGTGAGCTCGGGGTATTCGGTCGTCACCCGGCTGTCGGGCCGGATCTGTGCGGCGCTCTCGATGGGCTCATCGCGGTGGACGGCGATCACGATCTTCACGTTTCCCTCGCCGGTCTTGCTGTAAGTGAGGGCTGCCACTTCGACCACGTCCGACCCGGTCTCGCGGACCCAGTCTAGGCCGGAGATCCCGAGATCGAAATAGCCCTTTTCCACGTAGGTCGGGATCTCCTGCGGGCGCAGGATCTTGATCTTACCGATGCGGGGGTCGTCGATGCGGGGGTTGTAATCGCGGTCGGTGCGCCTGACTTCGAGATCGGCCTCCTTGAAAAGCTGGAGCGTCTGCGCTTCGAGGCTGCCTTTGGGAAGTGCGAGGGTGATCATATTATCATCCCTCGGACTGCAAAAATGATAAAGGTTCGGAGTTTGATTGTTGCAGTTTTAGTCAAAAGAGTGGATGACAAGCCCGCTCAAAAGTTTTGGCTCAAACCACGTGGACTTGGGCGGCATGACCCCGCCCGCATCCGCGATCGAAAGCACGGTCCCGACCCGGACCGGTTGCATCGCAAACGCGAGCCGGTACTTCCCGGCGTCAACGAGTTTTTCAAGATCGGCAACCGGCCGTGCCCCGCCGAGATACTGGAGTCGGGCATCGCCCCGGGGGTCGGTGATGCCAAGCATCCTTTCGAGCACGAGCTTCTGGAGCACCGCGACATCGAGCACGTTAAGCGGCCCTGCTGTTGGATCGATAGGGCGGGTGCACTCGTACCATTTCCCTTCGAGATAGAGGTGCATGATATGGTATTTTTCCGGACCGGCGATGTGCGGCCGGATATTGTATCCGTTCCCGTCCACCTTCCCGTACGGGGTGACCGTGTACTGCTTATTGAGATCGGCAAGGAACGTTTTCAGGGTGTACTTCCCGAGATCGGTTAAGAGCCGGCTGTACCCGTGGATCTTTACCCGCTCGTGGGCGAAGAGCACGCCCATGAACCGGCCGATCTCGCCGTCGGTCCGCTCGCCCGCTGCCTTTTTCCGGTCCGCGAGGTTGACTGCCGCCTTTGCCCGGTGGTGGCCGTCTGCGATATAGAGATTTGCCACGTCCCGGAACCTGCGTTCTATCCGGTCGAGCGTCGTGGGGTCAGTGATGGCAAAGATCTGGTGAATGCCACCCTGCGGGGTGGTGACTTCCGCGTCCGGCTTTTTGTTTCCTGCGATTAGCGATTCGATGTAAGAAAAAAGATGGTCTGCATCCCGGTACAGGAGCACGACCGGGCCGTTATGGGCTTTTACCGCATCGATGTGCCGGGTCCGGTCCTCTTCCTTGTCGTACCGGGTCAGTTCGTGGCGCCGGATTTTGTTGGTACGGTAATCGTCGGTATCAAGGCAGCAGCAGAGGCCGACAAACGTGTCCCCGTCCTGCCGGATCCGGTACACGTACATCGCGGGCCGGTCATCCTTTTTCATCCGGCCACTTGCGAGAAGCGCATGGAAATTGTCCCGGGCCCGCTCGTAGACCCGGTCATCGTGCGGGGGGAGGTCGGGGAGTTCAGCATCGGACCTGCTGACGGTAAGAAAACTGTCCGGGTTTGCCTTGATGATCGCACGCGCCTCTTCAGCGGTCACCACATCGTACGGCACTGCCGCAATGGCCTGTGCCTCACCGGGTGCAGGGCGCACCGCGGGAAAACGATAGATCGTTACCATGATACCAACCAGCGCCCCGCATGAGGGCGTTCTTTCTCATAAATTGGGGCGCGGTCACATATATAATCAAAGACCCGCATTGCACAACTGCTAATCCCGTGCAGACCGGCCGTGGCGCAACCCTTATTGTACGCGGGGGGCAACAGGTGATACTGCACAACACCAAGGACCCTTTCATGATCCGATCCCACGATGTTATCCCCCCGGCGGCCCAGCCCCTTATCCGGCGGGCGGGCCCGGCCGATGTCGACGCGATCTACGCGCTCGAACTCGAAGCGTTTGTCGACGCGTGGGACAAGGTAACGTTCTCCGAGGCACTCTCCTATTACCCGACCACCTTTTTTGTAGCGGCGAGTGAGGGACAGGTCGCGGGATTTATTGTCGGGGCGCTTGAAGACACGGGAGAGAACATCTACGGCCATATCTGTAATTTTGCCGTCGGCTCCCGGTTCCAGCGGCAGGGGATCGGCCGGGCACTTGTGATCCGGCTCGAACACCAGTTTGCGCTGGAGATGGCGACCGGCTCCCAGCTCGAAGTCCGGGAGTCAAATGCTCCCGCCCAGCGGTTCTACCGGCGCCTCGGGTACGAAAATGTCTTCCAGGTCGGCGGGTATTATAAAAACGGCGAGGACGCGCTCGTGATGATGAAGTGGTTCCGGTTCTGACGGGCCGGTTTTTCACAGTATAAAAATTTCCCGGCCTCTGTCAACCTGCACGGACAACTCTCTTTGTTTGCGTATTGGTTATCGTATTCTGACCCTGCATTCAGAGGGGGAAAAATCCAAAAAAAGTACGATCGTTTCTGCCTTACCGCTTCTGTCCCCGGCCCAGTTCCTGGTGGGCGCGGGCAAGGTGCTGGGCGGCCAGCGCACCGATGAGCGAGAGTTCCCCGGCGAGCACGCCGGCCCCGATGATCTCGGCAAGTTTCTTTGCGTTTGCGCCCGGGGGCGTCCCGCCACCGGCAACACCGAGGATTCTCAGGCACTCGTTCTGGGTATCGACACCTGTCCCGCCGCCGACCGTGCCGACCGGGAGCGAGGGGAGCGTGACCGCGATGTACACCCCGTTTTCGGTCGCATCGATCGTGGTCATGCAGGTGCTGCCGTCAATCGCGTGGGCGGCGTCCTGACCGCAGGCAATGAACATCGCGGCGACGACATTTGCCGCGTGGGCATTGAAGCCCATGGATCCGGCGCGTGCGGAACCGATGAGGTTTTTCCGGTAGTTGACCTCAATTATGGTCTTTGCATCGGTCTTGAGGACTTTCTCGATGAGATCGTGGGTGAGCGCAACGCCGGCGACCACGCTGCGGCCCCGGCCCATGATGCCGTTGATCGCCGCAGGTTTTTTGTCGCTGCACATGTTGCCCGAGAGCGCGATCAGCCGGGCACCGGTGTTTTTCGCGATCTCGTCGGCAATCTTCGCACTCGCGATCGTGACCATGTTCATGCCCATCGCGTCTTTTGTATCGAATTCGAGCCTGACAAAAACGCTCGTCCCTGCGATAAAAGTAACAAGGCCGGTCATCTTCCCGTGGGTGGTGGTGGTCTGTGCTATCGCGGCAAGCTCATCTTCGTGAGCCTCGGCCCAGTCCGCGATTGTCTTCGCGTGCCCGACGCTGTCAGCGGCAAAGACCGGGGCCCGGGTCATGCCGTCGTGGAGGATCCGCACTTCTGCCCCGCCTGCTTTTGTGATGGCACTCGCACCCCGGTTAACCGAGGCGATGAGTGCGCCTTCGGTCGTCGCAAGCGGCAGCCAGAACGCACCGTTCGCATACTCGCCGTTAATGGCAAGCGGCCCGGCGACCCCGACCGGTACCTGCACGGCGCCGATCATATTCTCGCAGTTTCTCGTTGCCGCCCGGTCGACATCGATGGAGAAGATGCCGATGTTTTCTAATGTAGTCCCGGTCTCGTGCTCGATAAATTCGCGCCGTACCCGGACTGCATCGACCGGGGCGATCTGCTTTTCGAGTTCGTAGAGCCTGATTGCACCAGCCCTGAGTTTGGTATGGATCTCATCTTCTTTCTCGCGGCCGGGGCCAACCTCCGCCCCCGCCGCGTTCCGGTCCTCACCATCACCAGCCATGAATAAATGTTACACGTATACTATTATGATTGCAGTGGTTGTGGGATGACAGTCGAACAGTGGGGCGTACGGGTACCGATGCGGCAGGGCGAGCCGAACCGGCAGGCGCTCATCGGGGAAGGGGTGCTCGATGTCACGCTCAAGGTGCTGCGCGATGGCGACGGGCTCGTCTTCCCGGTGCTGGAAGAACGTGAGGGAGCAGCCCGGTACGTGTTTGAGGAGCAGCCGGGCCGCATCGAACTCCCCCGACACGAACAGGTGGGCGGGATTGCGATCATGCAGGAGAACAATCCCAAAGGAGCGGCGCTGATCCTTGCCTCCCGACCCTCGCTCCACACAGTCCTCTTCCCGACAAGCGAGGTTGCGGGGGAGTACCGGACCCGCACATACTCGGTGCTTGCCGGGACGGACACGACCCGGACGGACGTTGTCGAGCACGGGCACCGGTTCGCTGTCGATCTTGCCGGTGCCTACTTCTCGGCCCGGCTCTCGACCGAACGGCAGCGGGTTTTCGATCAGATGCAGGAGCACGAGCTCGTGCTCGACATGTTTGCCGGTGTCGGGCCGTTTGCGATCACGCTTGCCCCGCGTGCGTCGCTTGTGATGGCAGCGGACTTAAACCCGCAGGCGATCCTGCTGATGATCGAGAACATCGGGAAGAACCGGGCGGCCAACGTTATTCCCCTGCTCGTGGATGCCCGGCGGCTGGAGAAGATCCTGCCGTGGAAGTTCGACCGGATCGTGATGAACCTCCCGCTTGCCGACACGGAATTTTACCGGAAGCGTTCCGGCTCGTCCGGCCCGGGGGCACGATCCATTTCTATTCTCTGGTGTCAACGGAAGGTGAGCACCTTGCCCGGATCAAAGAGCTGGGCGGGACACTTGTGACCGAACGCGTGGTGCGGTCGTACTCGCCCGGGCAGTGGCACGCGGTGTATGATATTGTGGCCGGGTAAGCGCAGGTGCTCTGTCCCGTGAATTTCGGGACATATTCTCGCAGTTTTAGAAAATCTGCCGGCAATACGTACCTATATCCCCTGATGGCCCAATGAGGGCATAAGAATTGCGAAGGACAGGAGCCGGAAATGGGACACAGGAGGACGGATTCAGGACAGAGATATACCTGTGCTCATCTCATCTGTGCCTATTTACTCACGAATCATATTACCCGGGCCGTCATAACCGCACGGGAGATCGCACAGTTTCATCACCTGTCATGGAAATCCTGCCGGTCAATCAGCGCCATGCTGAATTTTCTTTATACAAACCAAATCCGCGAAACCCGTTTTGGTTTTTATATACTGGGGTCAACAGCTTTTAAAAAAATTGACTATCCCCACCATTATACGATCGAGCTTATCGATCAGGCCCGGGGGATGCTCTGATGATCCCCGGCTCCCTCAACGGCCCGGTCAACGGCCCGGTAAAAAATCCCAAAGAGGGCAAAATGGCCGGTCTTTTCCTTTCTGGCTGCCACCAGCGGAATGCGTGATTGTGCCATGACCAATGCATGGGTGGAATGGTTCAGGGGAAAAAATGCGGAGGATTCGCGTTCGTATGATTTTGCCGAATCTCACCCGGTATGGAAGACGTGGTGGTTCTGGATTAGTGCTGCCGTAGTCTGCGTTTTTCTCATCTGGTTTTTCTGGCCGGGCCTGAAATAAAATCCATGGATGGTGAGAACCCGGGCGCCCGGCAGTGTCCTCACGGTGTTAGTTTGCCTGTGAGGATATCAGACAATGAAATAAACCGGGTGCACCGGGAGAATATACAAAAAAGAATAACCCGTATTAAAAAAATTATGCTGCCTTGATCAGGTGAACTTCGGTATCTGTTATTTCGCAGATAATTTCCCTGTTTCCCTTTTTTAACTGCTGGAGTTCTTTTATGATATCCTGTAACTCGTACTCCCGGTCCCGTGTTGCGATCGAATACGGCCTGTCCGGCTGCCGGTTTTCCGGGGTGATGGCAAGGAGTTCACAGGTACTGCGCTGCCGGGTTATTTTGAATTCGGAAATTTTGGCGAGATCGATGGACAGGGAATCCCCCTTGTGGTACACTCCCGTATGCCTGAATTTTACAAATACGCTCATACACATTCCTTTTCTGCTGCTCTTCCCATGGTCCCGGTTAGTTCCTTCCCTGTCACGGAGAACCGATTGCCCTCTTTGCCGGGATTGCATCCTCTTCCTTCTTCACAGCGTCCGGACTCCCATATCCCGATGGTTCCCAGTTCCGGTTAAGCGGTTCAGAGGGCTTTTCTGATTTCACCAATCCAGGCATCATCAGCGATCTTCCTGAGAGCGATTGGTCTCATCGCTCTACTGTGGTGGGCAAGAATAGGTTCAGCAGCACATATAGGTATCTGACGTACCATTACCGTCAGGTTCATGCCGTCCTCTCCTTCTCACCTCCTGTCAGTACCGGTGACGATGAAGAGTGGACTCCTGCCCCTTATCCGCCCTCTCTAAAAAATTCAGGGAACGGCTTTGTCAGGATGACAACCGGTGTACCGGCATCATCCCTGGTGACCCGTTCTCCCCGGCCGGTCGCCTTCGGGAATCACAAAAACGCTCCATACCTTCAACATGTCAGCCGCCATTGATAATGCTAGCGTAGTTGGTCGAATGAGTGGTTTTCACAGAAAAGAAGATACCGGTGCAGCAGATCCGAATGCGTTAAACCCGGATGGTACGCCGGTCTGCCGGGTAAGGCTGCCGAAAAAATGGAATAACGAGCAGTTTGCCCGTGCCGAAACAATGCAGGGGGCAAATCATATCCGTGTCCAGTGTATCGACGGGGTCTCCCGCATGGGCCGGATCAAGGGAAAGATAAAGAAGAGGCAGTGGATTCGGGAAGGCGATACTGTCCTTGTCGTCCCGTGGAGTTTCCAGGACGAGAAATGCGATATCATTTACCGGTACCTCAAGCCGCAGACCGACTGGCTGCGGAAGAACCGGTACATTTAACCGACATTTTTTTATTTTTTAGCTATCCTGCACTCTCTCATGTTGCCGTAAAGGCGTACCATTCCAGCCGTGCCCGTCATTTTTAAAACAATCCGGGAGTTTTTATCGAAACGTATATTGACATAAACAGCACCCGTCCCTACTATCCAGGTGGGATTACACCTGGGCAGCAATCAGGAGGTGGTAGACAAATGGTACGACGTTTTCACAGATCAATCTATGATGAACTCGATGAACTCAGGGCATCCATGGACTACCTGTACCAGCTTGCTCTTGAACCAGCTGATAATCCGCTGTTGCCAGAAGAAGATGATCCCGGGATCGTGTGCCAGTATGTGCACACCTTAAACGCGGAAGTCACGGAACATGACGATGAATTGACCGTGACGATGGATACGGTCCCGGGAACCGGAACTTCAAAAATTGCCGTTGCCCTGCAGGACGAAAAAACCCTGAAGATCACCTGTGACCAGGAAGATGAAAGAACAGGGGATTATGACGGGAACTGCTTGTGCGAACGAAGACTGGTGTCCCTCTCGCAGGTCATCCCACTCCCGGAGCCGGTCATGAAGGTCGGGGCGAAACTAACCCTGAAAAATGGCGTGCTCGATATCTGTCTTAAAAAAGTACAGCCGGCACCCACAAAAAACCTGTAATCACACTTTTTTTCTGCTCTTCATTGAGGGGTACACGGGGAAGGCATGCGATCATTCCCGAAAAATGTGTTTCGTGTTCTTATCCAGCCCGGGCTGCCGTGACCGTAACCTCTTTTTTATATCGCGGCCAATATGTGTCGTAAGAATGGTCCACCATAAACTTCCCGCATGTCCCGTCTGCCAGCGGGAAGATACTGTTGTCATTCACGAGGATCTTGGCGAGGACGGGCATTTCTGCCTCTGCTCGGGGCCTGATGGGTGCGGCTCAACCTTTGTCCTGAATCCTGACGGCTCCCTGTCCGATATTTTCTAAATTTCTGCCACCTGGATCCCGGCGCACGGCAGGGTTCTGGTAACTGTTTGGTCTTTTTTGTCCGGGCCCCCGACAGGATTTCAAATTATTTAAATTGCAGTATACACATAGCGCAGTACATGAGCGAGAGTAAGAACCGGCAGGACCTGCGGTCTCCCCCCGGGTTAGCGTGGAGAAGACCATGAGTTCCGAGGAACGTCTCGTGGTCGCCATCATCGATGACGCGATCCATACCGAAACCCCTCATGGCAGAGCCATAAAACGGATCATCCACGGTCTCGAGGAGTTTGGCATCTTTGTCGCCGATATCGCATCACCGGCCGATGCCCGGACCGCGTATGCCAACCTCCCCTCGGTTAACTGCATCCTCATCAACTGGAACCTCGGGGACCATTCGGCCGATACGCACAAGGACACGCTGCAGCTGCTCCGCCAGATCCGCAGCGTCAACGAAGATATCCCAATCTTTTTAATGGCAGAACCTACGAGCGAGCCTCCGATATCGCTCACGGTGGAGGTCATCAAAGAGATCAGCGAGTACATCTACGTCATGGAAGATACCCCGGAATTTATCGCCGGGCGCATTAAGGCAGCGGCGAAACGATACCGGGAACGCTTGCTCCCGCCGTTTTTCGGCGAGCTGGTAAAGTTCTCGAAGGATTTTGAATATTCCTGGCATACGCCCGGCCATGCCGGCGGCACCGCATTCCGGAAGACACCGGCAGGGCGGTTATTCTATAACTTCTTTGGCGAGCAGCTCTTCCGGTCCGATCTTTCCATATCGGTGGGAGAACTCGGGTCGCTCCTTGACCATTCGGGCCCGGTCGGTGAGGCCGAACGGTACGCGGCGAAAGTGTTCGGCGCTGACATGACCTATTTTGTCACGAATGGTACATCCACGGCGAACAAGATCGTCTTCTTTGGCCGGGTCACTCAGGACGATGTGGTGCTCGTGGACCGGAACTGCCACAAGTCGGCAGAGCACGCCCTTACCATGACCCACTCCGTTGCCGTGTACATGATCCCGACACGGAACCGGTACGGGATCATCGGCCCGATCCCCCCGGCCGAAATGACGCCAAAAGCGATAAAGGCAAAGATTGCTGCCTGCTCTTTTGCAAAAGACCTGCCGGACAAAAAACCCGTTCATGCCGTAATCACCAACTCGACCTATGATGGTCTCTGCTATCATGCAACTGAAGTGGAAGATCTGCTGGGAAAGAGCGTCGACAGCATCCACTTCGATGAGGCATGGTATGGCTATGCCCGGTTCAACCCGCTCTACCGCGAGCGGTTTGCCATGCGGGACGGTGTGCGGGACAAGAACGGCCCGACGGTCTTTGCCACCCAGTCGACCCACAAGCTGCTTGCTGCCCTCTCGCAGGCTTCCATGATCCATGTACGAAACGGCCGGGTCCCGGTCGAGCACTCCCGGTTCAACGAGGGGTTCATGATGCACAGCTCCACCTCCCCGCTCTACACTATCATCGCATCTCTTGATGTTTCCTCAAAAATGATGGACGGGCCGTCGGGGCGGCTGCTCACGACCGAGTCCATCGAAGAAGCGATCCGGTTCCGGCGCACCATGGCCCGGATCTGGAAAGTCGTCGGAACCGGGAAGACCAAGGCAGACTGGTGGTTCCCCATGTGGCAGCCGGCAACGATCACCGACCCGAAGACAAAGAAGAAAATTGCGTTTGCCGATGCATCGATCGAAACGCTCAGGAGCACGCCCTCCTGCTGGGTACTGCACCCGGGCGAGAAATGGCACGGATTTGACAGCCTGCCGGATAATTACTGCATGCTCGACCCGATCAAAGTCACCGTGCTCACACCGGGCGTAAACGATGACGGCACGCTCGCCCCATGGGGGATCCCGGCGGCTGTTGTCGTGAAGTTCCTCGACACCCGGGGCATCATCAACGAGAAGTCTGGCGATTATTCGATCCTGTTCCTCTTCTCGATGGGGATCACGAAGGGCAAGTGGGGGACGCTTATTACCGAGCTTTTCGAGTTCAAACGGCTGTATGACGAGAACGCCCCGCTTGGGGAAGTCTTCCCGGACCTCACGGACAAATGGCCGGGCCGGTACGGCGGCATGACCCTGCAGGCACTTGTCGCCGAGATGCACGCGTTCAAAAAAGATCGCAGGATGTGCGGGCTGCTCCAGCAGGCGTTCTCGCTCCTGCCCGAGCCCGCTGTTACCTACGCGGAATCGTACCGGCAGCTGGTCAAGGATGAGGTGGAGCAGGTCCCGGTCGCAAAAGCCGAAAACCGGATCGTGGCAACAGGTATCGTTCCCTATCCCCCGGGCATCCCCCTCATGGCACCGGGTGAGCGGACCGGTCCAAAAAGCGGACCGGTCCTCCAGTATCTCCTCACCCTGCAGGAGTTTGACCGGCGCTTCCCCGGCTTTGAACACGATACCCACGGGATCGAGAGTGTCAACGGAGAGTACATGATGATTTGTCTTAAGGAGAAGAAAAAGGAGAAGAAACGATGAGTGAAGATGCAGCCGGGAAGACGAGCGGTATTCCCTCAAAAAAAGTGCTGGGCCTCTTTGCTCTGGCCATGATAAACGTTGCAGCCGTGCTGAGTATCAGGAATTTCCCCTCCATGGCAATCTATGGGTGGTCGTGCGTCGGCTGGTATGTCATCGGGGCGATCCTCTTTCTGATCCCAATATCCCTCGCCGGTGCCGAGCTCGCGACCGGGTGGCCGGAGGGTGGCGGTGTCTATGCGTGGGTCAAGCAGGCGTTCGGCGAGAAAGGGGGCTTTACCGCCCTCTTCTGCGAGTGGTCGAACAACCTCGTCTGGTTCCCGACCGTCCTCTCGTTTATCGCGTCCACGCTCGCATTTGCCCTCACACCCAGCCTCGCGGCCAACCCGTGGTACATGTTCAGCGTGATGATGATCGCGTTCTGGGGTACCACGGCCATCGCGTACTTCGGTGAAGAGATCTCGGCCAAGTTCAGTAATATCGGGGTCATTATCGGGAGCATCATCCCGGCGGTTTTAATTATCCTCCTCGGTCTCTGGTGGCTCGGGTCGGGGCAGACGCTCGTCCTCCCGCCCATCTCGCTTGGGGCAATGGTCCCGACCATTAACCTTTCCACCCTGCCGTTCTTTTCCACCATCGTCCTTTTGTTTGCCGGCATGGAGATGGCGGGATTCCATGCGCTGGAGACCCGGGATCCCCAGAAGGATTTCCCCCGGGCCATGGCACTCTCGGCATTTATCATCATCATCTGTACGGTCCTTGCCACCCTGGCAATAGCGGTCGTTATTCCTGCCGACCAGCTTAACCTTGCATCCGGGGTCATGCAGGCCATCCAGTACTTCTTCAACGCTGCCGGGATCGCGTGGCTCGTCGGGCCCATGGCGCTCCTGATCACACTGGGTGGTGTCGTTAACCTCGCATCGTGGCTGATCGGCCCGGCAAAGGGCCTCGGGATCGTTGCCGAAGAAGGCAACATGCCGCCGCTCTTTGACCGCACGAACAAGTACGGGGCGCCGGTCGCGGTTCTTCTCATCCAGGCACTGATTGGCTCGGCAATTTCTCTCCTCTATGTCTTCCTCCCGTCCGTCAACCAGGCCTACTGGATTCTCTCGGCGATGACGGTCGAGCTGCTCTGTATCGTGTACATCCTGGTCTTTGCAGCGCTCATCAAACTACGGTACAGCCAGCCTGACACGCCACGCCCCTTTACGATCCCGGGTGGGATTGCAGGGGTCTGGATTGTCGGCGGTCTTGGGCTGTTTGGTACGGCCCTTGCCTTTGTTGTCGGGCTCATGCCGCCAGCGTATTTCTCAAGCGGCATTACCTATGTCCTGTCTGTCCTGCTCGGCACGTTCCTCCTTGCCGTGCCTCCGCTCGTATTCCTGAAATTCAAGCACCCGGGCTGGCTTAAGAAATCCCCGGGAGGTGAAAAGTCATGACATTAAGTAAAAACGGTGAAATCGGCCTTGCGGTCCTTCTGGTCGTGCTGTTCCTGATACCATCCATGATGCTGGGGTTGCTCTACGGAGAATCCCCCTATCACGTGGTGCCCGGAGAACCGGTCAAGGAAGCGGCTGACGCTGCAGGTATATCAGTGGTAAGCGTCAAAGGGACCCTTTGGAATTTGACCGGGGCACTCGGCGGGAAAACCTATGTCCTCACCGACCCTGAGGGGGATACGGCGACAATCGCGGCACAGGCCTTTGACAGCGCCGATTCGCGCGATGCTGCAGTCCGGCTCTATAATACCAATGCGCCGGGCAAGGGGAGGCAGATAGGCAGCCTTATTGTGGTCGGCCAGTATCTCATCTATGCAACCCCGGCGAACAGCCCGATCTTTGCAAAACTCGCCCCGGCATTACAGCAGGCTGCGAAAGCACAATCCTGACCACCGGGCAGAACCCCTTTTTTTCGCACCTGATCCTGGGACAGTTGTTCTTTAGTGGAGGGATGCGATAAGTCACGTTTTGCTTGAAAAATTTCAATCGATACTTTTTTCTTATATTCCAATTTTAACAATTATAAAAGGAGATCACATGACAATTCAAACAAAAAAATTATTGTATGAAAAAAAATTACTTGCAGGACTGAAAAAAAATTATAGAGATAAAAAATCAATTGTCGGTTCCCGTGTTACATTATCCTCAGGAAAGGGTCAGAACGTTATAAAAAATTGTAAAGGCCTTTGTCAGGTAAGCGGTGAAAAATATATTCAAAATCCGCATGGTTTCGTTATTCGTCACATTGATGGAAACAGGACAAATGATACTGAAAAAAATCTAGTGTTAATGGCGGCCACATACCATTCATCAATTCATGGTGAAGTAAACGTAGTCTTTAATGAATATAAAAAATCTCATCCAATAATCCCACGACCAAAATCCAAACCTAAACCGAAAATATCCGGCAAATCAAAATTCAGCGATATGGACGTACTAGAACAATGGAGAATTGCTGAACAACAAAGCCAAGATAAATGGAAAAAAGCAGTTACCGCTTCACTGAATACTTTAGGATATAATTTTTAATTTTAACAAGATTTATACCGATGGATTTCTGAACACTCAATAAATATTCAATACCTCGGTGAACTACTGCCTAATGCGATCATTTTGATGTACTATTCTCCGGGTCAATCGGTGTGATTGGAGGGCTGGCAGCGATTGCAGTTTTATCTTTACTTTCAAATCCTCAATGCCCCAATTGTCGCAATTTAGTTTTCCAGCCACTTCCCGAGATCGTACCGGGTGTAACAGAGGGCAAAGCCGAGAATAATGTACCCGACAAGGATCGCAGAGATAACGGTACCCTCCCTCAGGCCCTGAATGGTACCGAACGCGGCAAATGAGATGACTGCGGCGCTCGCAACAAGCGTGGAATCGAACATGACTTTGACGATTCCAAACCGTTTGTGCGTTTTTTCCGCAATGGCCCTGACCAGCCCTTCGCCCGGGTTTAAGATAACATTGGCTGTAATCTGTAAAAAGATCCCGAGAGCGAGGACGATGGAGCCCAGGAGCACTATGGCGATCTGTTCCGGGTAGATCCCCGGATGTACTCCGGCAGAGAGGAACATGCCCACATCGACAAAGGTGCCGAGGAACAGGGCGACGATGATCTGGAAGTACTGGATCTTTGGAAACGTCCTGCCAATGATCAGAACCTCGGCGATAAAGAACAGCAGGGTGATCACGAAGGTGAACTCGCCAAACGTGACCGGGAGGGCAAGGCTGAGCACGTACGGGACGCTCGAGATGGGCGATGTCCCAAGGGTCGCGCGGGTGACGAGGCTGATCCCAAGGCCCATAAAAAAAAGGCCGAGAATGAGAACAAGACAGCGCTTGGCGAGTCCGGCAGACGACATTGCAGATCAAATAGTGGGGTTCTGTTCCCCATTAAGGGTAGTGGCCGCGCCGGTCGGTTGCGCTTTGCGGGAATGCTCTATCATCTCCGGTAACCAAGATCGTCTCATGGCCCTGCCCCCACCGGAGACCTGCACAGTTGGCGGCGTGACGCTCGCGTACCGCACGTACGGGAGCGGGGAGCCGCTCGTGTTTATCAACGGCCTCGCGTCAGCGATGGACACCTGGAACCCGCCGATCATTGTGGCACTCTCCCGGCATTTCCGGGTGATCGTCTTTGACAACCGAGGCACGGGGTACTCGGGTGCTTCGGACGAGCCGTTCTCGGTCCCGCTCTTTGCGAAAGATACGGCCGGCCTGATGGACGCCCTCGGCATCTCTTGTGCGCATGTCCTCGGCTTTTCCATGGGAGCCTGCATTGCGCAGGAACTGGCGCTCGCGTTCCCGGAGAAGGTTGACCTGCTCATCCTTGTTGCCGGGGACTGCGGGGGAGCCGAGGCGGTGCGGACCGACCCGGATATTTTTGCCCGGCTCATTGACAAGAGCGGGACCATCGAAGATGTCGTCAACCGCATGTTCCCGCTCCTCTTCCCCCCCGCGTGGCTTGCCACCCACGACCCGTTCCGTTATTGTCCTGCGGTGGAGGAGACCACGAGTACGGAGAATGCCGCCCGGCAGCTCGCGGCATTTTTGTCCTGGCCCGGCTCGTTCTCCCGGCTCGAAAAAATCCGGCCCCGGACGCTCGTGATTGCCGGGGATGCCGATGTGGTGGTCCCGCACGAGAACTCGCGGCTGCTTGCCGGAAAAATCCCGGGGGCAGATCTTGCCAGCTTCCCGGGCGCCGGCCACGGGCTGATGTACCAGTGCCCGGACCGGTTTGGCGAACGGGTGCTCGGGTTTTTACAAAAGTGACCGGGTGGCGGCCGGGAAAAAGAATGTGACGGCCCCGGCGGTTACGACTCTGGCTTGTCGTCATCAGGTTTTTTCTTTTTTCCCGGAGTTTTCTTGCGCATGATCCGGGACGAAATGATGGAAAAAATAGTCATGACCACTGATGTCCTTACTCTCCCTTGTGGCCGGGGTGTTAAAGGGTTTTTCGGGTTTTTGGAACTCCCGAGTGTCCCACCGGTGAGTCCTGTTTTGTGCAGGTCTTTTATGCCGGTACGATCTCCAGTGGTACGACCGTGTATCTCCCGGATACATGGTCCGGGTAGTTATGGGAACTGCAGATCGTGACAAGCGTGAGGTACTTCTCTTCGGTGACTACCGGGGCAATGCCGGTGAAGTGCGCCCGGATCGTGATGTTATGTGCAGAGGGGTACGCCAACTTGTTCCCGGGAATAGTGACGGACCCGGACAAGCTACCGGAGCCGCCTTGCTTTACACCGTCGACTTCGATGGTGTATATCCATACCGGATTTTCAAGATCCGTTTCCATGGTCACGGTATCCTCATCGGAGAACGGCTCGTCCGAGATCAGCGCAAACGTACCGATGGCCGACTGGCCGGAAGGAAGTGCCCCTTCCGGTCGAACGATCAGATCCCGGAGCGTGTCGCCGGCTGCAACCGATGCGAGCGGGAAGAGCAGGGCAATGGCGGGGGCGATGGTAGAAAGTGCAGTGAATTTTTTCATGGGAATCAATGCACATCCGTATCTTTGAAAAAGACAATAAGCATGGCGTTGAGTGAAATTTTTTTTGCAGTAATTGTGACCGGTATTTTTCTGACAATCTGGGCTTTTCCATGGGGGCGTGCATTGCGCAGGAACTGGCGCTCGCGTTCCCGGAGAACGTCGACCGGCTCATCTTTGTGGCCGGGGACTGCGGGGGAGCGGAAGCGGTGCGGACCGACCCGGATGTTTTTTTTCGGCTCACGGACAAGAGCGGTACCATCGAAGACGTAGTCAACCGCATGTTCTCGCCCCTCTTCCCGCCCGCGTGGCTTGCCACCCACGACCCGTTCCGTTATTGTCCTGCGGTGGAGGAGACAACGAGTACGGAGAATGCCGCCCGGCAGCTCGCGGTATTTTTGTCTTGGCCCGGCTCGTTCTCCCGGCTCGAAAAAATCCGGTCCCGGACGCTCGTGATTTTCGGGGACGCAGACGCAGTGGTCCCGCCCGAAAACTCGCGGCTGATCAGCAGCCGGATCCCCGGCGCGGAACTTGTCACATTTCATGGCGGGGGTCACGGGCTGATGTACTAGTGCCCGGACCGGTTCAGCGAACGGGTGCTCGGGTTCCTGGAACGGTGAGAAATGGGAGGTTGATCCCGGAGATGGATCGGCACAAACCGCATCTCAACACTCCCAAATCCGGGCCCGAAATGGCCTCCGATTCCCGGAAACCTGTCCCGGAAACGCCGGTAAAATGCCCAGATTTGGGGTGCCGGAAAACACTCGAAATATTCGCCCGGATTGCGAAAATATCCGATTATATTGCTCTAAAATGACCCCCAAGATCTGAGTGAGTTTTCATTTCGACATACTAATGGTCATTTTTCCTGAGAATCGGGGCGGAAAGGGCCTCTATTGCCTTCCTATGAGATCGGCCTTATTTTTGCGTATTATTTGAAAATACGGGTAATCTGGGGGTATTTTTCTTCGGGAGACCTAAAAAACTGGGGCTGGAATCACTCCATCAACCCCCGTGAGCTCATCCGGCACTTGATTGTCTTTCTCTGTGGCCGGCAAACCTGCCCGCAAACGTATCCTCCTCCCGTCACCAATTCTTTATTAGGTTCCAGCCGAAATGGCAACCTGTCTTTACCTCAGTCGTACGCGACCAGGTATTCACCTCTTTTCGCGCATCGATAAGGGAACCAGCGAAGGCGTGGAATGGACAAAAAGATCACAATCCCCGGGGAAGTCACCTTTGTGGCCGGCCTCCTTCTCGTCTCATTTGCCATATCTCTCATGGTGATCGCGGGATTCGGCATCTCGACCATCTCGTCGCTCCCCTATGTGCTCAGCCGCATTTTCAGCCAGCTCTCGTTTGGCATCTGGAACCCGGTCTTCCAGATCGGCCTGCTCATCGTGCTGCTCACCATCACCAAGAGGTTCAAATCAGGATATATGATCTCGATCGTCCTCTCGGTACTCTTCGGCATGATACTGGACTTCTTTGTGCACGCCCTTGCCGGCCTGCCAACGGAGTTCTGGCAACGGCTCCTGTACTTTATCGCCGGTTACCCGCTCATGTGTGTCGCCATTGCCCTGATGGTGGGATCCAGGATCCCGCTGATGATAATCGACACGTTCCTCAACGACCTGACAATATACTTCCATGTCACGTACCGGAGGATCAAGACCCTGTTCGATATCATCTGCGTGGTCCTGTCCGTGATATTGTCCCTGGCCTTCCTCGGCCACCTTGAGGGTGTCGGTATCGGCACGGTCATCCTGGCATGCATCACCGGCCTTGGCGTGCATGTGGTGACCACCCTCTTGAGTAAAGTAATCGTCATAAAACCGTGGAGTTCAAAACTGGGCGGGATGGTAAAATGACCAGTCGATCCGTGAAGATAAGGATGACACAGAACGTGACACCGATGGCAGATAGCACGCAAACGTGCGGGGACGTTTCCGGGAAGGTTTCGTTCCGGGATGAAGTGCAGGGGAGTGGATGATCATGATACCGTACAAAAAAATATTGATCCCCACGGACGGGACGAACGACACCCGGGCTGCCATCACGTTTGCCCTTGGCATGGGAAAGATCACCGGCGCCGAAGTCACGGCGATGTGCGTGAACGATGTCAGCAATTACGCAATCCCGTGGGATGCATCCGCCCCGGACACTAATGAGCCTCACTACCAGGCATGCGTGAAAGCAGTGAGAACAGTGGTGGATCTGGGGGCGCAGATGGGCGTTGAGGTCACACCCCTCGTGGTCACCGGTATCCCCCTCCGGGAAATTATCGATGCCTCCAAAAATTACGACCTTATCGTTATGGGCACTGCCGGCCGTGCCGGGGTCTCCCTCATGCTTCTCGGGAGTGTGGCACAGAAGGTCATTAGGTTTGCGTCCTGCCCGGTACTCGTCATCCGCGGCGATCAACCGGGCGGCCTCGCGTGTCACCGGATCCTGATCCCCACGGACGGGACCTCCATCACCCGGGCCGCCATCACGCACGGGCTTGAGATGGCCCGGGCCTTCAATGCCGAAGTGACTGCGCTCTCTGTCGCCACCGTACGGAGCATACCGGTCTCTCTTGGAGGAAACGACGAACAATTTACTCCGGAGTATTGCCAGACCGCCGTAGATTCTGTGGCCGATATGGGCCGGAGGCTTGGCATTGTGGTAAAACCCGTTGTCGTTGCGGGTTCTGTCGCAAATGAGATCATCCGGGCTTCAGCCGGCCATGACCTTCTTGTCATGGGGACTGCCGGCCGCACCGGCTTTGAGTACCTGCGCCTCGGGAGCGTGGCCGAGAAGACAGTCCGGCATGCCCGGTGCCCGGTGCTCGTCGTGCGGGCACCCGAGACCATGCTCACGAAGATCTGATCCAGACCTTTGAGGAACAGGTCTGCCGGGAAGTTGTAAACGGCCTCCACTCTCCGTATCATTCATTAAGAGGAGAACAGCCGGTTCTCCCGGCAAAAAAGAAAATTTTATTCCACCGGCACAAACTTCGTGCCGTAGTGGATGATCCCGCTCTCGCCATCGGTGGCGATCTTGCGGAAGACGCTCTTGACCTTCATCCCGATCTTCGCCTTTGCCGGGTCCATGACGATCTGCGTCGTGATCTGCGGGCCTTCGTCGAGTTTCACGATCGCGAGCACGTAGGGGGTGAGCATTGAGTACTGTTCGGCCGCCGTGTGGATCACGGTGAATGTGACAACCGTTCCCTCGCCCTTAAACTTGTGCTCGACAATTTTCCCGGCCCTGCGGCAATCGGGGCAGAAAGTCCTTGGCGGGAAAAAGTGCCTGCCGCACGTCTCGCATTTTGTTCCCACCATGTTGTACCGCTGGGGCAGGTGCCGCCAGAACCGTGCAACCGTCATGATTATACCCTCCCGAGGATGTGAACGGCAACGGTCGCGCCCGTCCCGCCCACGTTGTGCGTCATGCCGATCTTCGCGCCGTCGACCTGGCGCTTGCCGGCCGTGCCACGGAGCTGCTGGACGATCTCGCAGACCTGCTTGATGCCGGTCGCTCCGACCGGGTGGCCGCAGGCCTTGAGGCCGCCGCTCGTGTTCACCGGGATCTTCCCGCCAAGAGCGGTTTCGCCATCAGCGGTAAACTTGCCGGCCGTTCCCTTCCTGCAGAAGCCAAGGTCCTCAATGGCGCAGATCTCTGCGATCGAGAAACAGTCGTGCACCTCGACCATGTTGATGTCCTTGTGGGTCAGGTGCGCCATCTTAAAGGCACGCTGGCCGGCCGCAACGGTCGCGTCCAGCGTCGAGATGTCGCGCCGGTCGTGCAGCGCGATCGTGTCGCTTGCCTGCGCAGTCGCGAGCACCTTGATCGGTGTGTCCGTGAACTCGCGGGCCCGGTCGAGCGGCGCCACGATCACCGCGGCCGCCCCGTCAGTCACCGGCGAGCAGTCAAAGAGCCGGAGCGGCTCTGCGACCATCGTCGATTTCAGCACGGTGTCAAGCGTGATCTCGCTCTGGAACTGCGCAATCGGGTTCCTCGCACCGTTGTAGTGGTTCTTCACCGCCACTTGAGCCAGCTGCTCGCGGGTCATGTGGTACTTATGCATGTAGTCCTGTGCGATCATTGCGTACAGGCCCGGGAATGTTGCGCCCATGAATCCTTCCCACTCACGGTCGGCGGCACCGGTCAGCGTGTCGGTACTCTCGTCCGACCCGACATCGGTCATCTTCTCGACGCCCGCTGCGATAACAATGTCTTCCATCCCGCTTGCGACCGCGATAACGGCCTGCCGGAAGGCAAGGCCTCCCGATGCGCACGCCGCCTCGACACGGGTCGAGGGGATGTGCCGTGTCGCCAGGCCGGCGTAGTCGGCGATTAAAGCGCCGATGTGTTCCTGCCCGATGAACCGGCCCGCACTCATGTTCCCGACGTACATAGCGTCGATCTTCTCGCCCGAGAGCTGTGCGTCTTCAAGGGCGAGCGTCCCTGCCTCGACAAAGATATCACGGAAGGAGCTTTCCCACTTCTCGCCGAACCTCGTGCACCCGATCCCGATAACTGCTACGTCTCTCATGATTGCATCACGATCTTTCCCTTGTGTTTTGCATACCGTGCATAGTCCAGGTAGATGGGGTCTTTCAAGAGCTGCATCACCGATGGCGCTGCATCGCGGTGGAAGTCTTTTCCGGTAATCGCGTCGGTCACCGTGATGTCGAACGCGTCGCTTCCCGCGCCTGACCCAAACGAGCAGACAAAGATCCGGTCGCCGGGTTTAGCGATATCGAGCGTCGCCGCAAGGCCGATGGGGGATGCGCCCGAGTAGGTGTTCCCGAGCCAGGGAACAACAAGGCCCGGCTTGATCTGCTCGGACTTGAAGCCGAGGTCCTTTGCGACCTTCTGCGGGAACTTCGCGTTTGGCTGGTGGAAGACCGCGTAGGTGTAGTCCTTTGGCGAGGTGCTGCACTGCTCAAAGAGGAGCGTGCTTGCGCCCTTCACGTGCTTGAAGTACCCCGGGTCGCCCGTGAACCGGCCGCCGTGCCTGGGGTAACTCTGCCCCTCCCGGCGCCAGAAGTCCGGCGTGTCCGTGGTAAACGAGCAGGTGTGGTTGAGCGTCGCGATCGGGTTGTCGTTCCCGATGACATACGCCGCCCCGCCGGCCGCTGCCGTGTATTCGAGAGCGTCGCTTGGCGCACCCTGCGAGACATCGGAACCGATCGCAAGCCCGTACGGGATCATGCCACTTTTGACAAGCCCCATGCAGGTCTGGATACCGGCGGTTCCCGCCTTGCACGCAAACTCGAAGTCGGCTGCTGTCATCACGGGCGTTGCACCGATCGCTTCCCCAACCGTGCAGGCCGTCGGCTTGACCGCGTACGGGTGCGACTCGCTGCCCACGTACACGGCCTGGATCTTTGCGGGATCGACATGGCGTCGCTTCAGGGCATTCCGTGCCGCTTCGACTGCAATCGTTGCGGCGTCTTCATCGAGATCGGGGACGGACTTCTCAAATACGCCCAGTCCCCCGGTAATATCTGCGGCATTTGCGCCCCAGACTTTGGTGATCTCCTCAACCTTGATCCGGTATCTCGGGATATACGCACCGTATGTAATGATGCCTACCATTCTTTTTCCCTCAGTGTACTCACGATTTTATCAATCTCCATCTCAGTGCAGAGGACCGTGATGTGGTCCCGGTCCGCCATCTTTGCGACAAACGGGTGGACGTTCTCGGCTACAATCCCCTGGAGGATCACGCACCGCGGCTTGAATGCCGTGACGCGGATCGCCACCATCGGCGACTTGCCGGTCGAGACGTTCGTAAAGATCAGGGCCCGTTCCGTGCTCCAGCCGTAGATGCGGTTGAACTCCTCGCTCGAAAGCTGGAGGATCGCATTGAGGCTGTTGACCACGGTATAGCCGAAGATGGTCTGGTCCATCGACCCGCAGAGCTGCGAGCACCCGATCGCATCGGTCAGTTCCTGTAATGCAACCGGGTTCTTGTACTCGTGGATGTCGAGGATCACGTCATCAGCGACGCCTAAAAAGAGCATGGAGGAAAATTTGTGAATGTGTTTACCGTCGGTCTCCTCATCGATGGAGAGGAGGGCGTCGACAATCTTGC
>Ga0181529_10000782_pt1 | contig 44991 bp, 40 predicted proteins | sample PEATcosm2014_Bin_36_FD_119763 | JGI IMG/M metagenome (GOLD analysis project Ga0181529, IMG submission 119763) | Peatland microbial communities from MTU Mesocosm Facility, Houghton, MI, USA - PEATcosm2014_Bin10_30_metaG | ecosystem: Environmental > Terrestrial > Soil > Wetlands > Peat | place... | reverse complement strand
CTGGTGGGGCTGTACCCGGTGGTCCGGACGACGGCTTTCGACATGGTTTCGAGCGGCGCCGATTTCAAGCTCTACGTGCCCAGGGACAATAGTTTCACCGTGGGGCGCAACGATACGGAGGCGCGGTCCGACAAGAAACTCGAAAATCTTCGTCCGCAGCACTTCCTGGATGCCATACGGGTGCGCCCACTCGATCCCACGGTGGACCGGGTCCTGATGGAAAACCTGACCGACGAGGAGTACTTCTACTACATAATCCACCTGGTGCACGAGGACCACGGGCGCCTGGTGCAAAGCCGCAGCATCTGGTTCAACCGCCTGGACCTCAGAATGGCTCGCCAGTTGATCTACGACGGCGCCGGCAACATCCTCACCGATGCCCGCTACTCCGAGTGGCACGCCTTCGACAATATGGCGTTCCCCAAACACATCGAAATCCATCGGCCGCACGAAGAGTATGGAGCCACCATCGATGTTGTGAAGATGGACATAAACAAAGGAGTATCGGATGATAAATTTGTGCTCACCCAGCCCGAAGGTACGGTCCTCAAGGTGATCGGCCAGACGCCCCAAGGGATCGCTCCGTGACCGGCCGACTGGTTTGGGAGAATCTCAAACATCGACCCATGCTCACCCTGTTCAGCGTTCTGCTGATGGGCATTCCTGTCACCCTGATACTGGCGCTGGTCGGGCTGACGCAGGGGTTGCTGCAGGATTCGCAGCGGCGGCAGCAGGGCACCGGGGCCGATATCATCATCCGCGCCTCAACAGCGTCCGGGGTGGTCAGTTTCAGCAGCGCGACAATTCCGGAAAAGGTGGCTGCGAAGATCGAAGAACAGCCGCACGTGAAACTGGCGGTGGGCGTGCTCAATCACTCCATCGATCCGCCGCTGGTGATCACCGGCGTGGACCTGGCGCGGTTCGACCGGATGAGCGGCGGCTTCGTCTACAAGAAGGGCGGGCCGTTCAAGAGCCCCGACGACATGCTGATCGACGAGGCCTACGCCGCGCAGACGCACAAGACCGTCGGCGACACGGTCACGCTGCTGAATCACGCCTGGCACGTGGCGGGCATCATCGAGCCGGGGAAATTGGCGCGCATCGCCGTGCAGTTGGGGGTTCTCCAGGATCTCGATGCGGCCACCGGCAAGATCGGCCAGATCTACGTCAAAGTGGACGACGCGGCCAATATCGACGCCGTGGTGAAGGAACTGGACGCCCTGGAAACGGGCTATAAGATCAACACTCTGGAAGAGTATGTAGCCATGTGGACTCCCAGCAAGATCAGCGGCGTGAAGGAGTTCACGGTGGTGATCATGGTGCTTGGCGTGGTGATCGGTTTTCTGGTGGTGGGGCTTTCGATGTACATGTCGGTTCTGCAGCGCACCCGCGAGATCGGCATTCTGAAGTCGCTCGGTGCGAGCAAAGGATTCATTCTGACCATCATCGAAGTCGAAGCCATGCTGCTGGGCGTGGGCGGCACGGTTCTGGGGATTGTGATGAGCTTCGGAGCGTGCTGGCTGGTGCGGACGCTGGTGCCGGCCTCGATTCCCATGATCGTAGTGCAGTCCTGGTGGCCCATTGCGGGCCTGATCACTCTGCTGGGCGCCGGGCTGGGGGCGTTGTACCCCGGACTGAATGCGGCGCGGCAGGATCCTATCGAGGCATTGGCTTATGAGTGACGGCCCTATCATCGAGACCCGCGATCTGCGCAAGGTCTATCGCGTCGGCAAGGTGGACGTACAAGCATTGCGCGGCGTCGATCTCACGGTCGCGGCGGGCGAGTTTCTCTCCATCGTGGGGCCCTCCGGCTCGGGCAAATCGACGCTGTTCCACATCATCGGCGGTCTCACCCCGCCAACCGGCGGACAGGTGCGCGTGGCCGGGCAGGACCTGGCGTCGATGACCGATTCGGACCGAACCCGGCTGCGCAAACGCACGGTGGGCTTCGTTTTCCAGAAGTTCAACCTATTGCCGAACCTCACGGCGCGCCACAACATCGCGGTGGCGCGGTTCATCTCCGGCAACACCGGACCGCTCGATGCCCAGTTCGAAGAGGTGCTGCAGTCGCTCGGCGTGGCGCAGCGGTTGGACCACAAGCCGGCCGCTCTATCGGGCGGCGAGCAGCAGCGCATCGCCATCGCCCGCGCCATCGTAAACCACCCCGCCATTCTGCTGGCCGACGAGCCGACGGGCAATCTGGACAGCGAGAACTCCAAGGCCGTGCTGGAAGTCCTGCGCGATCTCAATGAGCGGCTGGGCCAGACGATCCTGATGATCACGCACAATCCCGAAGCCGCGGCTTACGGACACCGCATGGTACAGATGCGCGACGGCAAGATTATTTGAGGCGGCGTTTCTCTTCGAGAGTCCGGCGGAGGATGGGCAGCATGGCGAGGTCCAGCTCGGTTCCCGTTTCTTCCTTCAACGCGATTAGTTTTTCGAGTTGAAGCACTCGCACCCGGAATTCGCCGACTTTGATCTCGAAAGTGTGCCCGATGAGGTCTTCAAAGGTGCGCTGCCTTCCGACGTTGGCAAGGAGGTCGAGGGCGCCGAGGTTCGTGATCAAGAGCTTGTCCCCAGGCGCCCTCAGATGCGCGACATCGGGTGACAAGTCCGGCCGCATTCGGAGTCGGGCCTCCAGGTTTTGCAGCGCGGCCAAGACTCGGTCGATATTGGAGGCGTCCCGCCGGTATACCACGGCCAGGTCCCACCCAGGGACCGACGCACCCTGCAACAGCGCGCTCACACTGCCGGCAACCAGGAACTCGACCTCGTGCTGCGCCAGCGTTCGGAGAATCTCGCGATAATCAAACCGAGGCATTTTCTTCGCGGATGGCTTCGATGGAATTCACGCAGTCTTGAAGCACACTCAGCCGTTCATCAGGAGTCAGCGACAGCGCCCAGCGGATCAGCGTCAAATCCACGCCGTCCTCGGAGTAATCGACCAGCCCTTCCACGCCTTCATCACACCCTGGCATAGCACCATTCTACCGCCGCCGGCCCCACGCTACCATGGAATCGTGATCTCCAAGGTCCTGCGCATTACGTGGATTCCCGTGGTGCTCATCCTGCTGTACTCGGGCTGGCTGATGTGGCGGCGCCACGAGTCGGCGGTGTTCCGGAAGCCCGTTCTCGTGGACCGGGACGCCTACGGAACCGAGCTCAAGATTCTCAACTTCTACACCCGTTCCGACGCCATCGCCCGGGGCGAGAAGGCGCTGGTTTGCTACGGTGTAGTGAATGCGGTTTCGGTGCGCCTCGACCCGCCGGTCGAAGACGTCTGGCCCTCGCTCTCCCGCTGTTTCGAAGTTGGTCCCGCTAAGACCACGCGCTATACTCTCACCGCCGAAAGCGCGGACCACCAGGCGGTTTCCGCAGCGGTCGAAGTGAAAGTCCGGTAGCTTACGCCTGGCGCGCGAGTTCCAGCCGCCGCTGCTTCATCCAGCGCAACCGGCTCTGGTATTCCTGGTAGAGCGTGCCGAATCCGGCCCAGTAGTAGCCGAAAACGAACAACGCCAGGAAGGGGATCGACAGGTAATTGAAAGTCTCGATCGCGAACACGATCGTGCCCACGAAGTAAGTGCCTACCAGGATCTCGGCGTACGGCAGCCAGCCACTGCGGCGGCGGTACTGCTTGGTCTCCAGGTTGACGCGCCGCTCGCCGATGGCGAACTTGGGCGTCCGCACGAAACTGGTCTGAACCCCGAAGATGGCTTCCAGCACCGCGCGGGTATTGATGATCGTCAGCCCCACGCCCACCGCCATCAGCATGGGCAGCAGCATAATGGAGCGTTTCCAGTTCTTGGGGTACAGCTCGCGGTGCGCCACCACGTAAAACAGCGAGATGGACCAAAACGACGCTGCGATCAGCGGGAGGTCGATGAACACCATCTGCCAGACGCCCATGTAGAACCGCACGATCATCACCGGCAGCATCAGCGCCGAGATCACGATCATCAGCGGGTAGGAAATGTTAGGCGTGAGGTGCATGATGGCTTCGGCCTTGACGCGCAACGGGACATCCGCGCGCCAGATCGCCGGCAGCAGTTTCTTGGCCACCTGCGTCAGCCCCTTGGCCCAGCGCGATTGCTGTACCTGGAAGCCGTGCATTTCCACCGGCAGTTCGGAGGCGCATTCCAGGCCCGGCAGATAGACAAAACGCCAGCCCTTCAACTGGGCGCGGTAGCTCAGGTCCGAGTCTTCGGTCAGCGTGTCGTGCTGCCAGCCGCCGGCGTCGTCGATCATGGCCCGCCGCAGAATGCCCGCCGTCCCGTTGAAATTGAAGAAGTAACCCGCCCGCGACCGCGCCCCGTGCTCCAGAATGAAGTGGCCGTCCAGCAGCATGGCTTCCACTTCGGTGAGGAAGTTGTAATCGCGATTGGTGTAGCTCCAACGCGTTTGCACCACCCCGACCTTCGGATCGGCGAAGTAATGCACGGTCTTCATCAGGAAATTGGCGGGGGGCAGGAAGTCCGCGTCGAATACGGCCATCAACTCGCCGGTGGCTTTCTGCATGCCCTCCTGCAGCGCCCCGGCTTTGAAGCCGTGACGGTTGGTCCGATGAATGTAGTCGATCGGATGCCCCAGCGCCCGGTACCGTTCCACCAGGGCTTCGGCGAAGGAAGCCGTATCGTCGGTGGAATCGTCGAGCACCTGGATCTGCAGCAAGTCCCGCGGATACTCGATTTTCGTGACCTCTTCAATCAGTTGCTCCACCACGTACCGCTCGTTGAATAGGGGGAGCTGAATGGTGACTTTGGGGAGCCTGTCGAAGCGCCTGGGCGGCTCGCCCATGGCCTTCTTGCGGTGCTTGAAGTAGGTGTGGATGATTTCGTAACGATGAATGCCGTATACCGACAGGATCGCCAGCACGGTGAAGTAGGGGATCAGCATCGCCCAGTCGAACCAAGCCAGTTGATGGATGCCAGCGAAGGTGTTGTCGGACAACCGCCCGACAAGCCGTTGGGTAGCCGTAGGGGTGATCAGGAACGCGAAAGCAAAGCCTAATGACATAAAGGACACCCCAAGTCCGAGTTGGCCCAGGGCCTCAAACCTTCCCAATGGTAACAAAACTAACGCAGGACGTGGGCTGCCGCCGGCTGGCGATCAATTGGCCCCGTTGCGATACACTACACCCTCCTTCATCACAAAAAAGACCTTCTCCACCTGCCGGATGTTCTCTTCCGGGTTGCCCGGGCAGGCCACGATGTCAGCCAACTTCCCCGCATCCAGCGTCCCGGTCCGGTCGGCGACCCCGAGCAGTTGGGCATCCACCGAAGTCCCGGCTTTCAAGGCGTCGATGGGCTTCATCCCCAGGTCCACCAGAAGGTGAAGCTCTTCGGTGTTGCGCCCATGCGGGTAGACCGCCGCGTCCGTCCCTACCCCGATCTTGATGCCGAGCGCGATCGCCTTGCGCACGGCGGTGTTCACGCTCTCGGATGCCAGGCGGGCCTTGACCACCACCTGCGGTGGGAGAAATCCGTCCGTCAGCCTCTCTTTCAGGCCTTCGATCGCCATCAGTGTAGGAATGTAGTAGGTCCCGTGCGCCTTCATCATGTCCAGGGCTTCGTCGTCCAGAAACGACCCGTGTTCGATGGAGTCGATCCCCGCGCGAATCGCGCGCTTCGCCCCCGAGGCTCCGTGGGCGTGGGCGGCGGTCTTGCGGCGCAGCGCGTGGGCTTCGTCCACCAGCGCGTCGAGTTCGGCCTGGGTCAACTGCGGCGTATCGACGTCGTCGGTGAGCGAGAGGACGCCGCCGGTAGCGCAGGTCTTGATCACGTCGGCGCCATATTTGATATTGAAACGCACCGCCTGGCGCGCCTGGTCCGCACTGTTGATCACGCCGTCCTGAATGCCGGTCTCCCTACCGAAGATGCCGAAAGCGAAGCCCGCCGAGGCGTCGCAGTGTCCACCGGTGGCGCCCAGGGCGTGGACCGATACCAGCATGCGCGGCCCCACGATCTTCCCGGCATTAATCGCGTTGCGAAGCCCCACGTCGATGTAGTCCTCGCTCCCCAGGTCGCGCACCGTGGTGACGCCGGCCATCAAGGTCTTGCGGACCACTTCGGTGGCCAGCAGGGCTCGCTCGGCCACCGGCTTCTTGAGCGTGTCCAGCTCTTCCTGGCGGTAGTCCAAGGTGTAGGGAAAGGAGAGGTGGGTGTGGGCATCCATCAGGCCGGGCAGGAGCGTGGCGTCGCCCAGGTCGATGGTTTCGGCGCCGGCCGGTATGGCAGCGCTCTTTCCCACAGCCACGATCTTGCCGCCGGTCACAATCACCAGCCCCGGCGAGACCACATGATCGGACTTGCCGTCGAACATGCGCGCGGCTTTGATCACCGTGGTCTTGTCCGCCGCGCAGAGTGTCAGGGAGAGCAGGAGGAGGGTTGTCAGGATTCGGCTCATAGGTGTTATCTTAGTACGCCTCCTATCGTGCGGCCACGGGAATCACGAACTTCAGCGCAGTGTGCGTGGCCGAAAAACTGGCGACCTTTATGTCCTTGAGCCCCGCCGCCCGCCCGCCGTCCAATACGTCGATTTCGCGGATGACCGAGACGCCTTTCGGGTAGACCACCCAGAGACCTCCGTCGGGCTTCATCGCGGCTGCGAACCCGGGAATTTTCGCCAGGTCGCGGGTAGTCTTGGCGGCGAAGAAGATCAGGTCATGCCTGGCCTTCGAAGCGCGCGTGGTCCATTCGACGCTGCGGGCCCGCAGTTCGTCCAGAAAGCCGGCTTCGAATTCACCTGCCAGGCGAACCGAGAGCCCTGGTTTGACGCCCAACTTGTCGAGAAGGGACGGTGGATTCAGAATCTTGCGGGCCCACTTCCCGGCCGCTGGGCCCAGTTCCAAGGCCGCCGGGCCTCCAGGAAATTCCAACTTCAAGATCCCTCCATCGGCCGTCACGCCTGTCAGGTCTCGAAGCGGCACCTTCAGGCGCTCATCGCCGCGGAATAGGATGAAGCCGGTCTCCAGGTAGGCCATCCCGGTTATAGTCTTGCGCCGGTAATGCAGCCGGCATTCGATTTCCTGTCCCAAATTGCCCCTCTCCTGGGCAGACATTCTATCGCAAGGTTTGGGGACTCCGTTCCCACGTTTGATACCATTTCTGCGTGTGGATTCCGCCATGCTCTTCCTGGTAATCGAACACTTCAAGAACGGAGATCCAAAACCGGCCGGCGCCCGTTTCCAGCGGCTGGGCCGGATGCTTCCCGAAGGCCTCACCTACATCGCAAGCTGGATGGAATGCAATGGCGCCCGCTGTTACCAGGTAATGGAGGCTTCGCGCCGGGAGTTGGTGGATGAGTGGATCGGCCGTTGGGACGATCTGGTGGATTTCGAAGTTGTCCCGGTGGCCACCTCTGCCGACTATTGGGCCAACCCGCCTACAATCCCTGCAGGAACATGTTGAACTGCTTTTCCCGCCCGATGGTAGTGAATTCTCCGTGCCCCGGGATCACCACGGTCTCCTCCGGCAGCGGCAGCAGTTTGTCATGGATCGATTGCAGGATCTGCCTCCCATCGCCGCCCGGCAGGTCGGTGCGTCCGATGCTGTCGCGGAAGAGCGTGTCGCCGGCCACCAGTTTCCCTTCTCCGGGAATCCACAGGCTGATGCTGCCCTGCGTGTGGCCGGGCGTGTACAAGACGTGGAATTCGGTGGCGCCCACCAGCAGCCGGTCGCCATCATTCGCCGGTACGTCGATCGAGACCGCTTCGGGCGTCTCCACGCCCAGCCATCCCGCCTGCACTTCCAGCATGTCGCGCAGCAATTCGTCGTTGAGGTTCATGTAAACCGGGGCGCCGGTGGCCTGCTTCAGCTTCTGTGCACCGCCGATATGATCGATGTGCGCGTGCGTGACGACGATAGCTTTCACCGTCAGACCGTGCCGCCGGATGACCTCTAGAATGCGCGCGATTTCGTCGCCGGGGTCCACCACCAGGGCTTCATGAGTCTGTTCATCCCCGAAAATCGAGCAGTTGCACGCCAGCATTCCAACCGGGAGGACTTCATGGATCATAACGCGATTGTATACTCAAGAGGCTATGTTTGACTTCTCGGCGCTAACCATAGCCATGCGGTGGCTGCACCTGACATCCATGGCAATTCTGGTCGGGGGGATGATTTTCGCCCGGCTGGTGATGAAGCAGTCCATCGGCACCGTATCGCCGGAATCGCGCGACGCGCTGGCCGAGAAGGCCGCTGTGGCCTACCGGCCGCTAGTTTTCGCCGCTGTGTTCGGCCTGGTCGTCTCGGGAATCTATAAGTTCCTGCTCACCACCGGGCACTCTACGCGCTACCACGTTCTGTTCGGAGTCAAGATGCTGCTGGCGCTGCATGTGTTCTCCGTGGCTATCCTGATCGTGCAACCCAAGAACCCGCGGCGCAGCCGCTTGATGACCGGATTGGTCGTCTCCGGCTTGGCGATTGTCCTGATTTCCGCTTGTTTGGGACGGATCTTCTAAACTGGAATACATGACCGATGGCTACCGGGCGCTACACGAATCCGCCGCGTGGCTGGCGTTGGACACCCGTGGACGCTTCATAGCGCGCGGGAGAGACCGCGTCCGCTACCTGCACAATGTCAGTTCCAACGACGTCAAGAAGTTGATTTCGGGCGCCGGTTGCTACGCTTTCCTGCTCACGGCCCAGGGACGCATTCAGGCCGACCTCCATTTGTTCCGCTTCGACGACTACTTCCTTATCGATACCGAAGCGGATCTGCGCGAGAAAGCGCCCGGGTTGATTCTGAGATATAAGGTTGCGGACCAGGTCGAGTTGGAGGACGTCACCGGGAAGACGGCTTCGGTCGCCGTGGAAGGTCCCGGCGCAGCGGCGGTTCTGACGGCTTGCGGCGCGCCGCTGCCCGAAACCGATTTTGCGCACGTGGCCTGGGGCGATACCACCGTGGCTCGCGTCAGCCTCACCGGGCAGCCCGGCTATCGCCTCTACGGACCGGCGGACCAGAGGGCGCGGTGGATTTCCGCGTTGGAAGCCGCGGGCGCCCGGCCGGCTACCGGCGAGGAGGCGCGCCTCGTGCGCATCGAAAACGGCAAGCCCCGATACGGAGATGACATTCGCGAAACGTCGCTGCCCCAGGAGACCCGGCAGATGCACGGCGTCAGTTTTTCGAAGGGCTGTTATCTGGGCCAGGAGATTGTCGAACGAATCCGCGCGCAAGGACGCGTGAACCGGAAGCTGGTGCGGATGGAGGTGGAGACTTCCGAGCCTCTGGCGTCTGGAGCCAAGCTCACCGCCCAAGGTGCGGAGGCCGGCGAAGTCACATCTTCGGTCTTTTCACCGCGCGCCGGCAAGGTGATCGCCCTGGCCTATGTCCGTTCGCAATTCGCCGACCCGGGAACCGGCCTGGAAGCCGGGCAGGTGGCCGCGGTGGTGGCATAGGACCGCCGGGATTGGCGCGGCGGCGGCCGAGTGGACCATGCCGGTGGCCCGGCGGTTGACGGCCCATCCGCCGGGTGTTACCGTATGTGCTTAGAACTGCCCGTTTTCCCTTAGAAATCACATGGATGCCACGCTGCACGCCCTAGGTGGGATACTGCTGAGAGCGATCCCGACCTTCTTGCTGGTCATCTTTCTTCAGTTTTACTTGAAGATGATGTTCTTCAAGCCGCTGGAGAAGGTGTTAAAGCAGCGGTACGACGCTACCGAGGGCGCACGCAAACTCGCGGAACAGAGTCTGGAACGCGCATCGGCAAAGACCGCCGAGTACGAAGCCGCGGTGCGTGCCGCCCGGGCCGAAGCTTATCTGGCGCAAGAGCGCCTATATAAGGAACTGCGCCAGCACGAGGAGGCCGAACTCGCGGCGGCGCGGCAACAGGCCGACGCGGCTATCCGGGAAGCCAAGGAGTTGCTTGCCAAGGACGTGGCGGCAGCGCAGTTGAGCCTGGCACAGGAGAGCGACGCGCTGGCCGTCCAGATCGCCGATAGCCTGCTGCGACGGAGTGCGGCATGAAGCGTCTGGCGTGTCTTTCCATAATGTTGGGGCTGGCGGTGCTGGCTCCCGTCCGGTACGCCCGAGCGGCGGAAGCCGGGGCCGAGTCCGGCGCCCAGGAGCAAAAAGAACCCTCCGAAATCTGGGAGTGGGCCAACTTCCTGATTCTCGCCGGCGGGTTGGGCTACCTCATCGCCAAGAACGCTCCGGCCTTTTTCGCGGCCCGTTCGCGGCAGATTGTCGAGGACATGACCGCCGCGCAGAAAATGCGGGAAGAGGCGGATGCGCGCGCCGCCGATGTCGATCGGCGCCTGGCCAACCTGGACGCCGACATCGCAGCTTTGCGCAGTCAATCTGAAGCGGAAGTCGCGGCCGAAACCGAACGGCTCAAAGCGCACGCGGCGGCCGAAATGGCCAAGATTCAAGTGCAGGTCAAACAGGAAATCGACACGGCTGGCAAGGCCGCCCGCATGGAGTTGCGGCGCTACGCAGCGCACCTGGCGATCGACCTGGCGCAACTCAAGATTCAGGCCCGCATGACACCGGAGACGCAGGACGGTTTGGTGCGCGGTTTCGTGCAGGATCTCGAAAACCCGCCATCCGGCGTCCCGCGGAATTAGCCCATGACACTCTCGGCAGTAGCCACCCGATATGCGAATGCCCTGGCGGACGTTGTCACCGCCGGCAATTCTCCCGTGCGGCCCGCCGACGCGGTTGCCGAATTGCAATCGTTCGCCGCGGCCCTGAAGGCGTCGCCCGAATTGCGGAACGCCCTGAGCACGCCCGCCGTGCCGACCAATCGCAAGCGCGCGGTGATCGGACAGATCGCGGAAATCCTCAAGCTTTCCGCGATCGCGCGCAATTTTCTGTTTGTGCTGGTGGACCATCGCCGCATTGCCGCCATGCCGGAGATCGTCCAGAGTTTCGAACTGATGGTGGATGAGCGGCTGGGGTTCGCGCGCGCCAATGTCTCTTCCGCGCGGGAATTGACGGAAGCGCAACGCGGCGCGGTGAGCGGCGAATTGGAGCGGCTCACGGGCAAGCGCCTGCGCTCGCGGTACGCGGTGGATGAAGCGCTGATCGGCGGCCTGGTGGCGCGTATCGGGTCCACGGTTTACGACGGTTCGGTGCGCGGCCAGTTGCAGACTCTAGAACATCGGTTGGGCGACCAGCGGTAAGGGAACGGGAAGGATTTATGGCTCAAATTCGAGCGGATGAAATTACCAAGATTCTTCGCCAGGAAATCGAGAACTACGAACGGGCGATCGACGTTTCGGAGGTCGGCTCGGTCATCTCGGTAGGCGACGGCATCGCCAGAATCCATGGCCTGGAAAAGGTGATGGCCGGCGAACTGATCGAGTTTCCGCACGGTGTGGCGGGCATCGCCATGAACCTGGAAGAAGACCAGGTGGGGTCCGTGCTGCTCGGCGATTTCGCGGAGATCAAGGAAGGCGACGAGGTGCGGCGCACCCGCCGCATCATGTCGGTCCCGGTCGGCGACGCGCTCATTGGCCGCGTGGTGGACGCGCTGGGCCGGCCCATCGACGATAAAGGGCCCATCGCCGCCACCCAGTTCAATTCCATCGAGCGCCTGGCGCCCGGCGTGGTGGCGCGCCGTCCCGTGAAGGAACCGCTGCAGACCGGTATCAAGGCCATCGACGGCATGATTCCGATCGGCCGCGGGCAGCGCGAACTGGTCATCGGCGACCGGCAGACGGGCAAGACCGCCATCGCTATCGACACCATCATCAACCAGAAGGGCGGCGACGTAATCTGCATCTACGTCGCTATCGGGCAGAAGCGCTCGACGGTTGCGCAGGTGGTGAAGACCCTGGAAGAGCACGGCGCCATGGAGTACACCATCGTGGTGTTGGCGTCGGCATCCGATCCGGCCCCCATGCAGTACCTGGCGCCCTTTTCGGGTTGCGCCATGGGCGAGTACTTCCGCGATACCAAGCGCCACGCGCTGTGCGTCTACGACGATCTTTCGAAGCACGCCGCGGCGTATCGCGAGATCTCGCTGCTGCTGCGCCGTCCGCCGGGACGCGAGGCGTTCCCCGGCGACGTCTTCTATCTCCACAGCCGCCTGCTGGAGCGCGCCGCCAAGCTGAACGACGAACTGGGCGGCGGGTCGCTCACCGCGCTGCCATTCATCGAGACGCAGGCGGGCGACGTTTCGGCATACATTCCGACCAACGTCATCTCCATCACCGACGGCCAGATCTTTCTGGAGTCGGACCTGTTCAACTCCAACGTGCGCCCGGCCATCAACGTAGGTATCTCAGTCAGCCGCGTGGGCGGAAACGCGCAGACCAAGGCGATGAAGTCGATTGCCGGCGGTTTGCGTCTCGACCTGGCGCAATATCGCGCACTGGCGGCCTTCGCGCAGTTCGGCAGCGACCTCGACAAGGCTTCGCTCGACCAACTCAATCGCGGCAAGCACCTGGTGGAAATCCTGAAACAGGGTCAATACCAGCCGCTGCCGATCGAGAAGCAGATCATGATCATCTACTCCGGGACCAAGGGGTACCTGGACGACATCCCAGTGGAGCAGTGCCGCAAGTTCGAAGACGAGTTGTACCGCTTCGTGGACAACGCCCATCCCAACCTGTGGGAGGAGATTCGGACCAAGAAGGTGCTCGACAAGGAACTGGAGCCTAAGATAGCGGCCGCCATCAAGGAGTTCAAAGCCCGTTTCGTGGCGGAGCAGCGGTAAAGCCATATGCCCAGCCTGATCGATATGCGGCGGCGGATCCGCTCGGTCAAGAACACCCAGCAGATCACTAAGGCCATGAAAATGGTCTCGGCGGCCAAGTTGCGGCGCGCTCAGAGCCGCGTGGTCGCCTCACGGCCGTACGGCGCGCTACTGCGCAAGGTGCTGGCCAACGTGGCCGCGGCGGCGCCCAGCGAGGGGAGCGGCGAGGAGTCCAATCCGCTGCTCGCGCGGCGCACGGAAGCGCGCATCCTGCTAGCTGTCATCACCAGCGACAAGGGTTTGGCTGGAGCGTTCAACGCCAACATCATCAAGAGCGCGCAGCATTTTGCCTCGGAACACGCCGATGCCACCGTACAGCTTGAATTGATCGGCCGCAAGGGGCGCGACTTTTTCCGCAAGCGCAACGCGAACATCGCGGGAGAGCACGTCAACCTGGCGGCCAAGGCAGCTTACGCCGATACCGCGGCCATCGCTCGCAAAGCCGCGGACCTGTATCGCAACGACGAGATCGACGCCGTCTACGTGCTCTACAACCAGTTCAAGAGCGTGGCTTCGCAGAAGCTCACGGTCGAGCGCGTGCTCCCCATCGAACTTCCGGAGCGGTCGGATCCCGTGGACTACCTTTTCGATCAACCGCCCGCGGAGATGCTGGCGGCTCTGCTGCCGCGTTACGTGGAAGTGGAATTCTACCGGGCGCTGCTGGAATCGACTGCGTCCGAGCATGCGGCGCGCATGACGGCGATGGACGCCGCCACTTCCAACGCCGGGGACATGATCGAGAAGCTGACATTGTTTATGAACCGCGTGCGCCAGGCCAGCATCACCAAGGAAATCATCGAGGGTGTGAGCGGCGCGGCTAGCGCGGAGTAATGAATTAAGGATTGATATGGCAACTACCAACGCAATGGTAACCGGCAAGGTGGTCCAGGTCGCTGGACCGGCTGTGGACTGCGAATTTCCCGAAGGGCAGATTCCCCTCATTTACACGGCCATCCGCGTGACCAGCGAGGGATTCGACGCCCCCGACCCCATCGACATCATCTGCGAAGTGGAGCAGCACATCGGCGAAGGCCGCGTGCGCACCGTCGCGTTGCAGCCCACCGAAGGCCTGGTGCGCGGCATGAAGGCCATCAGCCTGGGCCATCCCGTGGAAGTGCCTGTCGGTCCCGAGACCCTGGGCCGGGTGCTCAACGTGATCGGCGAGCCGGTGGACCAGATGGGTCCGGTGAATGCCAAGAAGTTCTATCCCATTCACCGTCCGTCGCCTTCTTTCGAAGACCAGTCCACACGCCTTGAAATGTTCGAGACCGGCATCAAGGTGATCGACCTGCTTGAGCCCTATTTGCGCGGCGGCAAGATCGGACTGTTCGGCGGCGCCGGTGTGGGCAAGACCGTTATCATCATGGAGTTGATCAACAACATCGCCCAGAAGCATGGCGGCGTGTCGGTCTTCTCCGGCGTGGGCGAGCGCACGCGCGAAGGCAACGACCTTTGGCTGGAGATGCAGGAATCGGGCGTAATCGACCCGCACGACTATACCAAGAGCAAGTGCGCGCTGATTTACGGCCAGATGACCGAGCCTCCCGGAGCGCGCCTGCGCGTGGGCCTCACGGGCCTGACCGTTGCCGAGTACTTCCGCGACGAAGAGCATCAGGACGTGCTGCTATTCATCGACAACATTTTCCGTTTCACCCAGGCCGGCTCGGAAGTTTCCGCGCTCTTGGGCCGCATGCCTTCCGCGGTGGGATACCAGCCCAACCTGGCCACCGAAATGGGCGAACTGCAGGAACGTATCACGTCCACCAAGAACGGGTCGATCACGTCGGTTCAGGCGATCTACGTTCCGGCTGACGACTACACCGATCCCGCTCCGGCCACGGCCTTCGCGCACCTTGACGCCACCACCAACCTCTCGCGCGATATCGCCGCCCTGGGCATTTACCCGGCAGTCGATCCGCTGGCCTCGACGTCGCGCATTCTGGACCCCATCATTCTGGGCCACGAGCATTACGACACGGCTCAGATGGTGAAGGGAATTCTGCAGCGCTACAAAGATCTGCAGGACATCATCGCCATCCTCGGGATCGACGAACTTTCGGACGAAGACAAACTCATCGTGGCGCGGGCGCGCAAGATTCAGAAGTTCCTCTCGCAACCTTTCCACGTGGCCGAGCAGTTCACCGGGTTCCCCGGCAAGTACGTGAGCCTCGCCGACAACATCCGCGGTTTCCGGGAAATCGCCGAGGGCAAGCACGACGAGATCCCCGAGCAGGCGTTCTATATGCAGGGGACCATCGAGGAAGTGCTGGAGAAAGCCAAAGCCCTCCAGGGCTGAGGCGAGCGAAGGTAAGCCATGGCCGAGACCATCGAGCTCGAAATCGTCACACCGGAACGCCAGTTGGTGCGGGAGGCCGTTACGGATGTGCAGATCCCAGGGAGGGACGGTTACCTGGGGATTCTGCCCGGCCACGCTGCCATGCTCGGCATACTGGGCACTGGCTCGCTGTACTACTCCGCAGAGGGACGCAAGAAGTATCTGGCGATTCAGGGCGGCTTTTTGGAAGTGCTGCCGGACCACGTGCGAGTCTTGGCGGAAATCGCCGAGCCCGCCGAGGAGATCGATGTGGCCCGCGCCAAGGCCGATCTGATCCGCGCCGAAGCCGAAGAAACCGGCGCCGACCCGGAGAGCGCGCTCAAAGCTGTGGCCCTCGCCCAGGCTCGTATCGAGACTGCCACGCACATTTAGCGGAGTGTGGCCGAGCACGCCGGTTAGCAACCTGCCCCATATAGTGCATCTTGTGATTGCGCCATTTGCCCCAATCGTGCCTGTGGGTTCGTAACTTGTTGACCACAGAGGCAGGGTTACGTGGTCGCGAAATTGCTCGTGCCGCAGGTGGCCACTACGACCGAGCACGGTCCTTCTTCGCGACCAACCTACACCCTGCGTGTGGGGCGGATCGTGGGGACTTATGTCGTCGTCGGCCTGCTGTGGATCGTCACCAGCGACTACGTTGCGGAATTGATTCCGGTCCGCATCTTGCCCACCCTAAAGGGCTCGCTCTTCGTGCTGGTGACCGGGGCGCTGCTCTATGCGGTGCTTTCGCACGCGGCGGAATCCATACGGACTTCCCAGAGCCGGTTGGTCTCTAGCGAGGGGCGGTTCCGCAGCGTGGTCGAACATGCGCCAATCGGCATCTTCATCGCGATACAGGGCAGATTTCACTATCTGAACCCGGCCGCGGTGAAGATTCTGGGGGCGTCCTCGGAAGGGCAACTTCACGACTGTCCGGTGCTCGATCGCGTCGATCCCCAATGCCGCGACGCGGAGGAGGCCCGCCTGCGAAGCGTGGTCACCGAGCGTGCGCCCGCTCTTTTCGTGCCGGAAAAATGGGTGCGCATGGATGGAGCGACGGTGGATGTGGCCGTCCTGGCGGCGCCTTTCGATCGGGACGGCGAGGCCGGTGCGCTGGTGTTTTTCACCGACGTTTCCGAGCAAACCCGGGGAGAAGGCGAGAGGCGCCTGCTGGAAGATCAATTTCGCCAGGCGCAAAAACTGGAGAGCATCGGACGGCTGGCCGGCGGCGTGGCGCACGATTTCAATAACCTGCTCACGGTCATTGCCGGGTACAGCGAGATGCTGCAGCAGGATACCACCGCCCCCAGTAGCCTTCGCGAACCGCTGCAGGAGATCTCGCATGCGGCCGCCCGGGCTACCGATTTGACGCGCCAGTTGCTCACCTTCAGCCGAAGACAGGCCATCGAGCCGAAACGGGTTGCGGTGAACCACCTGATCGGCAACATAGAAAAGATGCTGGGGCGGCTCATCGGCGAGGATGTCCGGCTGATTCTGTCGCTGAGCCCGGATGCCGGTGCGATCTCCGTCGATCCCGGTCAATTCGAACAGGTGATCATGAATCTGGCCGTCAATGCCCGGGATGCGATGCCGAAGGGCGGCAATCTGACGATCGGGACGGCGGTGGTTGTGGCGGGCGAATCCACTGCGCACTCGCAGCTTTCGATCCACCCTGGCGTATATGTATCGGTGACCGTGTCCGATACCGGAACCGGCATGTCCCCGGAGGTGAAAGCCCACATTTTCGAACCGTTTTTCACCACCAAGGAACAGGGCAAAGGTACCGGCCTGGGATTATCGACGGTCTACGGCATTGTGAAGCAGAGTGGCGGTTCCATTTGGGCCGACAGTGCGCCCGGGCAGGGCTGCACCTTCCGCATGCTCTTTCCAGCGGTTCAGGCTGAGGTTTCCGCCAGCCCGTCGGCGGAACTCGCTGAAAGCGTCTTCGGGACCGAGACCATCCTGTTGGCCGAAGACGAACCCGGCGTCCGAAAGTTCGTCCACCAAGCCCTGGAGCGCTGCGGCTATACGGTCCTCGATGCCGCCAATGGCCGCGAAGCGCTGGCCTGTGCGGCGGCCTATGGACGGCCGATCCACCTCTTGTTGACCGATTCCGTCATGCCGGAAATGGGCGGCGCCGAGCTGGCCGGGTTCTTCCAGTCGGCACACCCCGGAATTCCGGTTCTTTGCATGTCCGGCTATGCCGACCGCCCCTGGGTTCCATTTGCGGCCGAGATGCGTCACATCCAGAAGCCGTTCACTGCAGAGACCCTTCTTGTCCGGATTCGTTCCCTCCTCCAAGCGTCGCAGTCCGCGTGAGCGGGAGGCGGCCATGCCACCGGTAACGGCGTTACCGAACAGTTCGAATCGCCGCGAAGGACCACCCGCCACCGGCTGCGGCCGTGACTTCCGCAGCGCTACAGGCCTGTCTTCCCGCGCTCAGCGACCGTTCTTAACCCGTTAACAACCTTTTTCTTTATCGCTATACATGGTTGAATTAGCGCCACAGGGGAATGCCCAAGTTTTAGAGGAGATCTATGCACAGACCAAGTAGACTTCTAGCGCCAGTGGCGCTTCTTGTGCTCTTCGCGAGCGCGGTATTCGGACAAACTTCCACTGGTACCATCAGCGGACGGGTCGTCGATCCGTCAGGCGCGGCGGTACCTGGTGCGGAAGTCCGAGTTCAGAACGAGATTGTTAAGGACGTTCGCACGTTCACCTCAGCCCAGAATGGAGCCTTCATTTTCGACGATCTGCAGCCCGGCAGCTATACGCTAACGGTGAAAGCCACGGGTTTCAAGCAATTCGAAAAGACCGGCATGCAGTTGAGCGCCAACGACGCCCTGGCCGCCGGCGAAATTAAACTTCAGGTGGGCGCCACCAGCGAAACCGTCGAGGTGAAGGCCGAGGCGGCAACCGTGCAAAGCGAAAGCGCCGACCGGTCGGCCGTGCTGGACTCCCATGAAGTTACGGACCTGATGGCGCGCGGCCGCGACGTAATGGCAATGCTGCAGGTTCTGCCGGGAGTGATCAACGACAATACCGGCTCCGACGTTTTGGGCCAATTCACCACCCCCACCATGAATGGGACGCGAGCTAACTACAACGCTCTGAACGTGGATGGAATTTCCGGCAATACGGCTCGCGGCAGCAATGCGCAATCGCCTATCAACCTGGACGCTATCGCGTCGGTGACGGTGCTGACCGGCTCCTACTCGGCCGAATATGGAACGGCGGGCGGGGGCATCATCAACCTGGTGACCAAGAGCGGCACGCAGACTTTTCACGGCGGAGTATATTACTACAACCGTAACGAAGCGATGAACGCCAACAACTACTTCAACAACGCGCAAGACGTTAAGCGTCCGCGCTATCGTTACAACACCACGGGCTCTATGTTGGGTGGTCCCATCTATATTCCGGGCCATTTCAACACCAGCAAGCAGAAGCTGTTCTTCTTCTTCTCGCAGGAGTACGACCCGAACACCACCCCCAATGCCACCAACGACTTCACCGTGCCCTCGGCGCTGGAGCGCCAGGGAAACTTCACCCAGTCGTACAAGAACGCCACCACGCTGTACACCGTCAAGGACCCCAGCACCGGCGCGGCGTTCCCCGGCAATATCATTCCCGCTTCCAGGTTCGACCCGAATTCCTCCAAACTACTGGGCATTTTCCCTCTGCCCAACTACAGCATGGCGCAGTCCAACTATGCCTACAACCTGGTGGTAGGTAGCAGCGACCAGCAGCCCGTGAAGACCGAAACCCTGCGCGTGGATTACAGTGCCACCGACAAGGCGCGGATGTCGTTCAAGGCGTCCGGCTACAGCAGCTCGAACAGTGGCCTCGGCAGCCCGGCGATCGATAACAAATGGGGCCCGGCGCCGGTAAATTATCAGCAGACCATGCCCCAGCTTGGCGCAACGCTGGCCTACGTTTTCAGTCCCACGCTGGTGAATGAACTCACACTCGGCATGAACCTGTGGACGGAAGATCAGCTACTGACCAAGTCGGGCCTGGCCGCCTACCAGCGCGCTACCTACGGAATCAGCATTCCGCAGACATATCCAAGCGACAATCCGGACGGCATCCTCCCGGCCTTCAGCTTTAGCAGCATCACCGGCTCGGCCTCGGTCACTTACGACGGCCGCTTCCCAATGGTTGACGACTCTACGGCCTACAGCGTCGCCGATAACCTCAGCAAAGTGTGGGGCAACCACCTGATCAAGGGCGGAGTTCTTTACCAGCACATTCTGTACAACCAGTATCACCAGGCAGGCGGCAACACTTTCCCCGGAAACTTCGTTTTCGGGACTAACTCGAGCATGCTCAACGACACTGGATATGGCTACGCCAACGCGCTCCTGGGCAATTACTACACTTACACCGAAGCGACCAACCGCGTGAACTACGCCCCAGTTACCCTGGTGGAAGAGGGATACCTCACGGACCACTGGAAGGCGGCCAGCCGCTTGACCTTCGACGTCGGCGTGCGAATCACCAATTCGCTGGCGCAGAGGCCGAACAACAATGAAGCCGGAAACTTCGTCGCCGCGACGTACAACGCGGCCGCGGCGCCCGTGCTCTACCGGCCGGCGGTAGTCAACGGGTCGAAGGTCACCATCAACCCGCTCACCGGCGCAACCGTATCCAGCCTCTATAGCGGGCTGATCGTGCCCGGCTCCGCCTCCAATCCGACTAACGGCGTGGTTACGCCAACCACGGCCGGCTACCCTTCGTCGATGGTGTTCAACAACGGCATGATCTTCGCTCCGCGCTTCGGCGTGGCCTGGAGTCCCACCGCCGACGGGAAGACGGCCGTCCGTCTGGGTGGCGGAATCTTCTATGCCGGGCACCCAGACGCCGGTACCCTGGGCAATCTCTTCTTCAACCCACCGGCCATCTATACGCCCACCGCGTACAACGGAACGGTGGCCACGGCAGCCAACACCACGGGATTGCTCTCGCCGAGTAACTTCTCCCGCGATATCGATCCACATGAAAAGGTGGTCACCACCTACCAGACCAACTTCGAGGTCCAACGGCAAGTCGGTTTTAGTACGGTGGTCACGGCCGCCTATGTGGCCAGCTTCGGCCGGCACCTGGGCGAGACACTCGGGGGCAGCGCGGGAATCAACACGGTACCCTACGGCGCCGAGTTCCTGCCGCAAAATCAGAACCCGCAATCGTCCACGCCCTCGCCACTGAGCGACAACTACTTCCGTCCCTACATGGGCTGGGGAAACATCCCGATGCAAATCTTCCAGGGCAACTCCAGCTACCACTCCTTGCAGCTTCAGGCCCACCGCCGCTTCACGAAAGATCTGCAATTCGGTGTGGTCTACACATTCTCCAAGGCCATGGATTACTCCGAAGGCGACAGCACCACGTCGGGCGGCGTGGCCCAGTGGCTGAATCGGAAGGTGTGGAACTACGGCCTGGCGGGCTATGACCGGCCCAACGTCCTGACTTTCCACTTCCTATACAACGTTCCCAACCTGAGCCGCATGTGGCCGAACCGGTTCATCAAAGCCGTGTTCGACAACTGGCAGATCTCCGACGTAACCAGCTTCATAAGCGGCCAAATGTTAACGGTCTCGATGGGCGAGAGCCCCAGCGTCAATTTCACCGGCGGTGGAGACGGTGCGCGCCCATTGATGGTCGGAAACCCGATGCTCAGCGGCAGCAAGCGCACGTTCACTACCTGGTTCAACGCAGCCGCCTACGCCGAGCCCACTCCGATGGGAAGCGGCGGTCTGTGCCCAGCCACGGGATGCCCGGCCTACACCATCGCCAACATCGGCGACATGCCCGCCACGCAGTTTCGTGGGCCCGGCGTCAACAATTGGAACACCTCCGTTTACAAGAACTTCAGCCTGTTCAGGGACGGCCGGGTAATGGGCCAGTTCCGTGGGGAGGCCTACAACACCTTCAATCACAGCCAGTGGTCGGCAGTCGATAGCACGATCACATACAACGCATCCGGAGTGAATTCCCGCGCCACGACGGGGAACATCACCTCGGCTCGCGATCCGAGGTATCTGCAACTCGCATTCAAGATCCTGTTCTGAGCGCGAAGCGAGAATCTACAAGGGGGCCGGTTCGCCCGGCCCCTACAATCCCTCGAATACCTCGATCTCGAAAGACCGCGTCACAATCTCCCGCGCCGCCGCCAGATCCTTGACTTCGCCGGCGCCGATAGCCTGCACCAACACATTCCCCGCCGCCGTAGCCTCCACCGGACCGGCAATCACTCTTCGCCCTGTCGCGGCCGCCACCAGCCGGTTGAGCAACGCATTGCGCGACCCGCCGCCGACGATGTGGATGGTGCGAATCTTGCGTCCGATCAGTTCCTCCAAGCCATCGAGCACCTGCCGGTAGCGCGCGGCCAGGCTCTCCAGGATCACGCGGCAAATCTCGCCCTTCGTCCGGGGCGCCTTAAACGAATGTGCCTGGCACCACTCCACGATGCGCCGCGGCATGTCGCCGGGTTGAAGGAAATCGTCGGGATCCACGATGGCCGTTGCCGGACCCGCTTCTTCCGCCAGTTTCGCCAGCTCGGCGTAGCTGAGCGATTCCCCTTTCGACGCCCAATCGCGGCGGCACTCCTGCAAAAGCCACAGACCGGCGATGTTTTTCAGCAACCGCGTGGTGCCGCCGAACCCGGCTTCATTGGTGTAGTTCAAGGCAGCCGACTTCTGGTTGACAACCGGCTCTGACAGTTCCACGCCCATCAACGACCAGGTGCCCGAACTGACGTAGCACCAATCGTCACCCTGGGCGGGAACGGCAGCCACGGCCGACGCGGTGTCATGGGATGTCGTGGCATACACCGGGACGGCGCCCAAGCCGGTCGATTCGGCCAACCGCGGCAACAGCGTTCCGAGCCGTTGTCCCGGTTCGATCAGCTCCGGCAGAATCCGCGAAGGAATCCCCAGACGTTCGAGCATTTCCGTGTCGACCCGCCGCGCTTTCGGGTCGTAGAACTGGGACGTGCTGGCGATGGATACCTCGTTCCGGGTCTCTCCGGTCAGCCAGTAGAGGAAAAGATCGGGCATGAAAAGCAGCTTGTCGGCGGACTGGAGCGCCGGCGACCCCGCCAGCCGCATGGAATAGAGCTGGTACAGCGTGTTGATCGCCATGATCTGAATACCGGTCCGCGCGAAGACTTCGGAACGCGGCACCACGCCAAACAACTTCTCGGGCACGCCATCGGTGCGCTCGTCGCGATAACACCGTGGACAATCCACCAGGCCGCCGTCGCGGCCGATCAAGCCGTAGTCCACGCCCCAAGTATCGACGCCGATGCCGTCGATCGAGAGCTTCCGCCGGCCGGCGATGGTCAGCCCCTCGACCATTTCATGGTGAAGCCGGAACGCGTCCCAATAGCGGCCCGAGGGAAGATGCACGGGCTGGTTTGCAAAACGATGCAATTCCTCCAGAGACAGTCTGTTTCCGTTCAGGCTGCCGAGTATGACGCGCCCGCTTTCGGCGCCGAGATCGATAGCAAGATAGTTCGACATAATTATTCAGGGTAGTCCGCCCGCCATTGTAGTTCCTGACGCCGCCGGACTCAAGATCGGGCCGGATTCGCTTGTTTTAGCGATAACGACGATTGACACGAAGCGTGCAGATTGGTAGACTCGGGTCGCCGTGGGTTTCATTCCCGAGTGGGGATTCGCCTACCGGCCGACAGGACTTTCACTATGTCAGATCTTATCTATTTAGTTGCTAGCGGCGACCTCCGGTTGTCGGCCAACCGAAGTTGCTGGGCCGCCCAGGAGAAGGCTGAAAAAGCTGTTATGGAGGCCATCCGCCGTGAAGGCCGCAAGATCGAGCGCGGCCATCCGTACGATGCCGAGCGCCAACACGGACTGATCGACAGCCAGAAATACGGTAACCAGATTTTCAAGGACATTCCCGAGAATGCGCCGTTGGTGGTCTGCGAAGCCATGTGGCAGTACAGCCATCATGTTCTGGCCGGATTGGTTGGGCACAAGGGCCCCATCCTTACCGTGGCCAACTGGAGCGGCGAGTGGCCGGGTCTGGTGGGCATGCTCAACCTCAATGCCTGCCTGACGAAAGCCGGAGTCGAATACTCCACTCTGTGGAGCCAGGATTTCACGGACGAGTTCTTTCTTAAGGGCCTCCGCCAGTGGCTTCGCCATGGTACGGTGGAGCACGATACGTCTCACGCTCAACCGCTCGCGGCATTCCGTCTGCCCGAGGAAGCTCAGACCGCGGGCAACGAACTGGCCGGCCACCTGAAGCACGAGCGCGCGATCATGGGCATTTTCGACGAGGGTTGCATGGGCATGTACAACGCCATCATCCCCGACGAAAATCTGATGCCCCTGGGCGTTTTCAAGGAACGCCTGAGCCAGTCCACCCTGTACGCCGCCATGCGCAACGTGCCCGATAGCGAAGCGCAGGCCGTGCGTACGTGGCTCGATAAGAAGGGCATGAAGTTCCATACCGGTCCCAACCCCGATACCGACCTCACCGACGCGCAGATTCTGGAACAGTGCAAGATGTACATCGCCGCGCTGCGCATCGCCGACGATTTCGGGTTGGACATCGTCGGCATCCAGTACCAACAAGGCCTGAAGGACCTGACGCCGGCCTCCGACCTGGTGGAAGGTCTGCTCAACAACGTGGACCGGCCGCCTGTTTCAGCCGCCGGAAATGGCCGCGTGCTCTATGAAGGTAAGGCCCTGCCTCACTTCAACGAGGTGGATGAGTGCGCCGGATTGGACGCGCTGGTGACCAACCGGGTGTGGACGCGCCTGGGCTTGGATCCTGAGACTACGCTGCACGACGTACGCTACGGCGAAGCGTTCGGCGGCGAGTTTGTTTGGCTGTACGAGATCTCCGGCTCGGTGCCTCCCAAGCACCTGGTTGGCGGATATGCCGGCGCGGTCAGCGAACGCCAACCGCCCATGTATTTCCGTTTGGGCGGCGGCACTATCAAGGGCGTCAGCAAGCCGGGCGAGATCGTCTGGAGCCGCGTTTACCTGGAGGGCGGCCAGTTGCATGCCGATATCGGCAGGGCCAAAGCCATCGAACTTCCGGCGGAGGAAACCGAGCGGCGTTGGAACATCACCAGCCCGCAATGGCCCGTCATGCACGCCGTGACGTACGGTGTTTCCCGCGACCAGTTCATGGCCAAGCACAAGGCCAACCACATCCAGGTGGCTTACGGACCGGACGCCGCCGGAGCCAACCGCGCTCTGGCCGCCAAGGCCGCTATGTTCCAGGCGATGGGGATCGCGGTCAACGTCTGCGGCACCGAGCACGGTCTGAAGGCGAAATAAGCCACCCGGCCGCCCGCTCCCCTGGTTGCGGCTCTGAGAAGGGAGCGGGCGGCTCAAGGTCTACTTTCCGGTTTCCAGCACCAACACCGAGTCCACCTTGTCGGGCGCGGTTTCCGGCAGCATCACCGCGACGGTGCGGCCGCTCTGCTTCACGGTCAATGGCTTGTGCGCCTTGTCCGCCAGCAGGTAAGCCTTCACCACCTTGCCGGTCACGCCGGCGACTTCAAATGAACCGGTGGGCCATTTGAACAGGTGGATAAATAGCTTGCCGGGCCTGGTGGTGCAGCGCCAGTCGGTCGAGATGTTGAACGCCGGAGCCCCCTTCTTATCCTTACGGGTGGCGTCCGGCGCCCCGAGTTCATCTCCAAACGGCGTGGGACCGGCGCCGTAGATGGATTCGCCATTCACCTTCAGCCACGCGCCCACCGCCCGCAGATTGTCCTGGCTGGTCTGCGGGATCACCCCTTCGGAGGTCGGGCCCACGTTGAGCAGGTAGTTTCCACCTTTGCTGACGATGTCCACCAGTTTGAAGGTGAGGTCCTCGGGCGTCTTCCAGTCGGTATCGTCCTTCTTGAATCCCCAGGTATGATTCAGCGTCGCCGGCACTTCCCAATCGCCGGGAACGACGCTATTGGGAATGGCGTTGTCGCCCATGGACCGGTAGTCGCCCGGAATGCCCAGGCGTCCGTCGATCAGGCTGGCGGGCTGCAACTGGTGCGCGAGGTCCAGGAATTTGTGGCCGCGGTCGGCGTGCGCTCCGTCGATCATACCCCGCGGAGTGTCGAACCAGATCAGGCAAATGGGACCATACATGGTGAGCAATTCCTTGACTTGCGGCAGGGCCTTCTCGGCCATGTACTTGTCGAAGTCCTTCTTCGAATCGTCGGGCCAGTCCCAGGTGTTGCCGTTGGCGTCGGGCTCGTGCCAGTCCTGCACCTGCGAGTAGTAGACGCCGAACCGGATGTGGTGGCGTGCGGCGGCCTGGGAGAGTTCCTTGATGGGATCGCGGTGGAAAGTCGTGGCGTCGTAGATGTTGTATTTGCTCACCTGCGAGTGGTACATGGCGAAGCCGTCGTGGTGCTTGCTGGTGATCACGATGTACTTCATCCCGGCGTCTTCCGCCATCTTCACCCACTCTTCGGCGTTGAACTTCACCGGATTGAACTGGGTGGCCAGTTGTTCGTACTCCTTCACCGGGATCTTGGCGCGGTTCATGATCCACTCGCCAATGCCGGGGATCGCTTGCCCTTTCCATTCGCCGGCGGGGATGCAGTACAGGCCCCAGTGGATGAAGAGGCCGAACTTAGCCTCGCGGAACCACTTCATCTTGGCATCCTGGGCCGGGTTCGCAGCGGGCGCCGGAGCCGGGCCGTTCCAAATGGCGGGTTGACCGGTTGCGTCCGTAACCGGGACATGAGGAGGAGTGTTTTGCGCTATCGCGGCGTATACGCAAAGCAGGGCCGCGACGGCGGCGGCGGAGACTTGTATCGTTAAAATTGGGGAAAATCTGCGTTTCACGGGGTTACCTCGTCAGTCCACCATTATGCCTTGCGGGGGCCGTTCGCGCCAGCGGAAATAATCGAATATGCTGGCGGCTATACTACCCGTGAGGTACTCATGGAAGTTCTCATCGGCGCTTTGATCGGTTTCGCCGCGTGGTTCGTACTGCGGTTCCTGGTGATGGGCCTCTACACCGTGGATCAGAACGAGCGCGCGGTCAAAACCAGTTTTGGACGTGCCGTCAGAGTTCCCGGCGGCAAGACCACACTCGACGATCCCATCGCGGAGTTCCTCCGTTCCGAGGAGCGTCCGCGCTACGCCTACCCGCAGGTCCGCGTGGTGCCACCCGGCGGGCCCTATTTCAAGATGCCCTGGGAGAAAATTTACAAAGTCTCCATCGCCACCATGACCATGAACATGGCCGTTGACCTGGAAGATCCATCGGCCAACGACGCCGGTTCCAAGCTGGAAGCCGTCACCAAGGACCAGCTCAACACCGGCTTGACGGGCCAGATCCGCTACCGCGTCAGCGAGGCCAATCTTTACGCTTTTCTTTTCGGCATCAAGAAACCGTTCGTGCACGTCTTGGCGTACTTCGTCTCGGTGCTGCGGCAGCGCATCGCCAATTTCGAAGCGAAGCCGGTAGCCCTGCCCGCGGGCGCCGTCCCCGACGCCGCTACACCGCTGGCCGGAGGCGAGATGACCGGCATTTCCATCAACGACCTGCGCAAGAATCTCCGCGACCTGAACGAATACATGGACCAGGAGTGCCGCGCCACGCCGGCGCGCTACGGCGTGATCTTCGACGCCTCGCTGATCACCGGCATCGACCCGCCGCCCGACGTGGAATCGGCGCTGGCGGCTATCAACACCGCCCATAACCAGGTGTCCAGCGACATCAGCCTGGCGCAGGCCGCCGCGGACCAGCGCGTGGTGCAGTCCAAGCGCGCCGTGGAAATCGAAACGCTCCGCGCGCAGGCCGAGGTGGAACCGGTCAAGTCCCTGGCCGCGGAACTCTCGGCGCTGCACAAAGGCGGACCGAACGTGCTGGGCGCCTACATGAGGAATGTGCGGCTGGCGCTCTTCGACAAGGCTCAGCAGATCTACCTGGAGGCTGGAAAATAATGGACTCGTCCACAGTTGGATTCTTGACGGCCGCCTTGGTGGCCTTCATCGGGCTGTTCATCGTCGAACCCGTGCTGCTGGCGGTGTGCCGCATGTTTGGCCTTTATGCGGTGGTGCAAGAGCGGACCTGCCGCGTGTACATGCTTTTCGGAAAAGTGGCCGGGGTGCTCGACGAACCGGGGCTGCACTTCCTGCCCGCAAAACTGGGCTTCCCGGCGTTCTTCATCAACATTCTGGGCAACTGCTATGTCCTCGACCTGCGCCTCGATCAGGAGTACCTGCGCAGCCAGCCGGTGAACTCCGAGGAAGGCGCGCCTATGGGAATCGGCATCTGGTATGAGATGTGGATCAGCGACCCGCTGTCGTTTCTGTTCAAGAACACCGATCCGCGCGGCTCGCTGCGCGCCAACGTCAGCAACGCCACGGTTCGCTGCCTGAGCAACATGCCGCTGGCGGAGATGCTGCAGACCCGGCACAACATGAGCCAGACGGTGCGCGCCGAGGTGACCAGCAAGTCCACCGAGTGGGGATACCAGCTCGGCTCCGTCTACATTCGCAAGGTACACTTCCGCGATATTGGGATGATTAAGCAAATCGAGGAGAAGGTGGTCAATCGACTTCGTCAGGTGACGTCCGCGATCAAGCAGACCGGCGCCAACCAGGTGAGCGTGATTACCAGTTCGGCCGAACGGGAAGCAGCTATCGAATTTGCCAAGGCGGCGGCCATCCGCCCGGCGACGCTGGGGCTGGCGTTCCAGGAGATCTCTCAAGAGCCGGCAGTCGCCGAAGCCCTGTTCGAAGTCCTGGAGACACAGAGAATGCTGGCCTCGAACGCGCGGCTCGCGCTGCTGCCGGGTGGTCCGCACGCCCGAATGCTGGCGAACCTGATGGCGGCCGAGAGTGGCGGACTGCAATTCGCCCAGCCCGTCAAGCCGGCGCCGGCGCATCCATAGGTCGCAGTTGAGGCGCACGCTCCCAAGCGTGCGCCTCCAACGCCACCCAACTACGGTAGGCTGGTAGCTTCCAAATATGGCCCTGGTACGAACCGCTCCCCGCTTGACGCCGGCCGACGCTGTGCGCCTGGCTAGCGAACTGTACTCGCTCCACGCAACTGCCTCCGAACTGCCCAGCGAGCGCGACCGGAATTTCCACCTTCGCGACGCCGCTGGCGCCCAGTACGTTCTCAAGATCGCCAACTCCCAGGAGTCCCGGGAGGTTCTCGACCTGCAGAACCGGGCGTTGGCCTGGCTCGCCGAGCGCGTCCCGGATCTTTCCTGGCCGCGAGTAGTGCCGTCACGCGCGGGCCGGGAGATCGAGGAGCGCGGCAACTATATCCGCCTGCTGACCTGGGTGGAGGGAGTCTGCCTCGCCGGCGTCCGTCCGCGCACTCCTCAGTTGCTGGCCTCCCTGGGCCGCGCGCTGGCACGCACCGATTCCGCCCTGGAGAGCTTCTCGCACCCCGCCGCCAGGCGCGTCTTCCACTGGGACCTTCGCCAGTACGAAATGGCGCGGCCTCACCTGGATCTTCTGCCTCCTGGCCGGCGCGAATTGGTCGAGCCGCTGCTGGATGCCTGCGCGGCGCTCGACTGGCAGTCCCTGCGCCACGGGATCATCTACGGCGATGCCAACGACTACAACGTCCTGGTGGACGCGGCTGGCTCACGAGTGGTATCGCTGCTGGATTTCGGCGACATGGTGTACTCGGCCACGGTCTGCGACCTTGCGATCGCACTGGCCTACGCCATGCTCGACGAGCGCGACCCTGTAGCGGCGGCGGCCCACGTGGTCGCGGCATACCACCGCGAACGGCCGCTGACGGCTCCCGAGATCGACGGGCTGTTTCCTCTCACGCTGGCGCGCCTGGCGCAGAGCGTCTGCTACGCGGCCTGGCAGGCGCGGGAAGCGCCGGAAAACGGCTACCTGAATATCAGTAATTCCCCGGCATGGGCGTTGCTGGAGCGTCTGCACGGGATGCCCACCGGCTGGCCGCAAGAGGTGCTCGCGCGGGCGTGCCGCGGAGGCGCGGCCGAGGACGAACTGCTGGCCGAGCGGCGGCGGCGCGTAGGACCATCTCTGAGCCTGTCCTACGATCGGCCCCTCCACATCACCCATGGTTGGCGCCAACATCTCTACGATTCCCGTGGCCGCGCCTACCTGGATTGCGTCAACAATGTAACCCACGTGGGGCACGGCCACCCGCGTGTGGTGGAGGCTGCCGCCCGCCAGATGGCGCGGCTGAATACCAATACCCGCTACCTGAACGAACTGCTCACGGAGTACACCGGACGTCTGATAGCCACATTGCCTGCGCCGCTCAGTGTGGTCTACCTGGTGTGCAGCGGCAGCGAAGCCAATGAGTTGGCGTTACGTCTGGCGCGCGCACACACCGGGCGGCACGAAGTGATCGTGGTGGATGCCGCGTACCACGGCAATACCAACACGCTGATCGATATCAGCCCCTACAAATTCAACGGCCGGGGAGGTCGCGGTAAGCCGTCGTGGGTGCATGTGACGCCGCTGCCCGACGTGTATCGAGGTCCGTATCGCGGCGAGGACGCAGGGGCGCGCTATGCCAGTCACGTCGCCGAAGCCGCGCACGGGGGTGTGGCGGCGTTCATCTGCGAATCGGCGGTGGGCTGTGGTGGGCAGACGATTTTGCCGCCGGGATTCCTGGGCGAGGCGTTTTCGACGGTTCGGGCCGTCGGCGGCGTTTGCATTTCCGATGAAGTGCAGACCGGGTTCGGCCGCGCCGGTTCGGATTTCTGGATGTTTCAGACGCAAGGCGTCGTGCCCGACATCGTGACCATGGGCAAACCGATCGGCAATGGACACCCCATGGGCGCCGTTGTAACCACGCCTGAGATTGCGGCCTCGTTTGCCAACGGTATGGAGTACTTCAACACGTTCGGCGGCAACCCGGTCTCGTGCGCCGTCGGTCTGGCCGTGCTCGACATCATCCGCGACGAGCGGTTGCAGGAGAACGCGCTCGATGCCGGCGGTTACCTCATGCACGGTTTACGGGAATTGGCCGGGGGCCATCCGCTGATCGGCGACGTCCGCGGCCTCGGGCTTTTCGTCGGGATCGAACTGGTGCGCGACCGCGCAACCCGCGAGCCTGCCGGGCAAGACGCGTCCGAACTGGTCAACCGCATGAAGGACCGCGGGGTTCTATTGAGTACCGACGGTCCGTTCCATAACGTGATCAAGATCAAGCCGCCGATGGTATTCTCGCGCGGCGATGCGGACACGCTGGTGGGCGGATTGAACGGCGTTTTCGAGGAGATGGAAAGGTCTTGACGAGAATGCCTGCATTTTGTGATATCATGCAGGCATGGGACAGCAGGCGCAACAGGTACGGCAGGAACAGTCTTTCCAGTACACGGTCCGGGGAATTCCACCGGAAGTGGACCGCGTCCTGCGGCAAAGAGCCGCTCAGCGCAGACAGAGCCTCAATCAGTTGATTCTGGAGGAGTTGACCCAGGCCACCATCGGACATCAGCAGCGTGCGGACTTCTCCGACCTGGTGGGCCGTTGGGTTCCGGATCCCGCCTTCGATGAAATCCTGAACGCTCAACGCCAGATCGATTGGGACAAATGGAAATGAGGGTGGCGCTGGACACGAACCGGCTGACCGATCTCTTTCAAGGTGACGCGGCACTGGCGGAATGGTTGGGGACTTGCGAGGAAGTGTGGATTCCCCTCGTCGTCCTGGCTGAGATCAAGGCAGGTTTCCTGGGAGGCACCAAGCACCGCCGCAACGAAGCTCTGCTGCAAGCCTTGCTCGCCAAGCCGACCGTCGGGGTCTTGCTGCCAGCCCGGGAGACCGCGGAACACTACGCCCGTCTGTTTGTCCAACTCAAGCGCGCCGGCACTCCCGTCCCCGACAACGACCTGTGGATCGCGTCGCTGGTGTTGGAGCACGATCTGGTGCTGATCACGCGCGACCGGCACTTCGAGAGCATTCCCCAGATGCTGCGCCGTTAACCGGCGTTCTCGCCGGAACTCCACGGCTGGTCCCAAACGCCGTTGTACACCGTTTCGATAAGGGGACGCCGCTGGCGGGGAGCCAACTCGCGGGCGCGCAGTTCTTCGCTCAACTCGCCGGCGTCGCCATGGCGTCCGACTGCCAGCACCACCACCGGTTCATAGCCCTCGGGAATGGACAGCGCGGCGCGAGCCTGATCGGGGTTGAAGCCTCCCATTTGATGGATGCCCAATCCCATCGACGTCGCCTGCAGCGCGAGTTGCACTACCGCGGCTCCGGTGTCGTAGAACGCGTGACGGTTGAGGGCGCCGTTGCGCGCGTAGGCCATCCTGGCAATCGCCACGATCAGGACCGGCGCGCGCTGCGCCCATGCGACATTTGCCGGAACCAGCGTAGAGAGCACGCGGGCATGCATTTCCGGATCGCGAGAACGGTCCGCCACGACGAAGCGCCAAGGTTGCTCGTTCATGGATGAAGGCGCCCACTGAGCCGCTTTGAGCAGCAACGCCAGATCGTGGGCGGAAATCGGGGCGCCGGAAAAGGCGCGCGGACTCCACCGCTCGCGAATCAATTCGTGCACGCCGGCATCGGTCGGAGCCGGCTTACGCATATCTGGGTGAGTCTGTTCTTGGCTAGTCATTGGGTGCTCCTTTAGCGCCAACGCTCAAACCTTGCGGATCGATTCCAGAATCCCGATCAACTGCTCCAGCCGCTCCTGTCCCACATGGCCCGCCTGCCGCTTCACGAACTCGGCCAGGGGCTTGTCGATAGCTTTCAGCAGGTCCAGACCCTCGTCGGCAATGCGGCTGAAGACCACGCGCCGGTCTTCGCGGCTGCGTTCCCGCGCGATGAGATTGCGCGCCTCGAGCCGGTCGAGCAACCGCGTGATGTCGGAATCGGCCGTAACCATTCGTTCCGCGGCTTGGGAGCAACTGATGCCGTCCTTGCCCGCCCCTCGCAGGATTCGCAGGATGTTGTACTGTGTTGCGGTAAGCTGAAACTGCTTGAAGAACTCCGCCATCCGCTGCTGAATGAACTCGTGAGTGCGGGCGATATTCAGCAGCGCCTCTTCCTCCACGGAAGAAAAAGGCTTGGATTGCCGAAGCTCGGCAGCTAATTTTCCGCTCACCGGACTATTATATGTGTTATCACGACTATCGTCAAGGCATGATTTTGGAGTCTGGTCTATCTGGAGCGACGGATGTGCGCTACAGGATTCTTCCAACATGGGAGATTCCGCGGAAATTGCGGGGCAGGTTGCCGACTTGGCCCAGTGTGCCCAGCATAGGCAGAATCTTGTTGGATGAAAGGGGCCCACCGGAGCATGGGCCGGAAGGCGCAGAGCGAAAGCTCCGCCAACTCGGACTGAGGGGCAGATGCTGAAAATGGCAGGGAGTTCTCGGGGAGCCTGCAAGCGGGGCTCTCGAACGCCCTCCTCAGGCGATGCGGCATTCCGACGCCGTCGGTTCTAGCGGGATGCTAACACCGCGGGTTCCAACCGCCGGATGCGGAAAACCGCTCGTCCGGTGGTGTAGGAGGGTGACGGGGCGCGATCCCCGTCACCCTCCTAGATCAAATTCTGGAGCATATACAATGTGCGGCGCCCTACCGTTTTTTGGCTCTCTTCCGGGCTGGTCCGGCGGGTTTTTCGGAAGGTGGCTGCGGAAGGTCGGAGTTGAAGGTGTCGCGCGCCACTTTCCACGGCCCGTCGGTTTGCTTGCGCCAGATGGTCAGGTACTTGCCGTGGTCCTTAATGGGTGGCGCCCCGGTGGGCGTGACGGTCATGGAATAGGTTCCGCGATCAAAGGCCAGATCCTCGTGGCCCACGATTTCCAAACTCTCGGTGTGGAAGTCGGAAAATGGCGGGAAAGCCTCGATCCAAGCCAGAATGGCGGCTTTGCCCTGGATCGCGGCGTGGTTCGGCGGCAACTCGATGGCGTCCTCGGCATAGAGCGCCAACGCCCCCTTCCAGTCCTTGGCGTTCATCAGCTTTACATTGTTCTCATCACTCTGGCGAATCGCCGTTCGATCCGCCTCGGACAGTCCGGCCGGCCGCTGGCATCCGACGCTAAATCCCAGGCAAATGGCGATGCCCGCCGTCAGAACAAGTCGCTTCTTCATTGCACTTGTCTCCTCTCCAGGTTTTCCGCCGGAGCCCTCAGTGGCCAGATTTCCCTGTCAGATCTCCGGTCGGGACAAGCATACCACCGGCGGCGTGTCCTGAATGTGCCGAATTGGACTGGCCGACGAGTCTGAAAATCCTACACGCCTTAAGGGGAATCCAGCAGTTCACTATTGATTATCGGGTACTCGGGTGATATTATCCCAATCGAAGGAGAGTCGGATGGGAGGACCCTATCGACCATCCCGAGGCGGCGTGCTCGGCTCCGAGATAGTTGCACTCGCCGCGCCACCCAAGCATCCCCACCGAAAGACTAGAAACCACTGTCAGCCCAGCGGGCGCCGGATTGCGGTCCGGCGGGACGCAGTGTGTGTTGCCCGTTGAGAGGGGTACCCGATATGACAAGTGTCGAGACACTGATGGCGATTCTGAGTCGCTATCCGTTTGCGGAGGAATTGCGGCCAAGCGACATTGAGAAGCTGCGGTCGATGGCTTACGAGGTTCCGTTTAGCAAGAACGAGATCATTTTCCACGAAGGTGACGAATGCCGGGTGTTCTATCTGCTGACGTCGGGGAAAGTGATTCTGGAAATCGTGGTGGGCGGTTGCACCCTGGGCATCGAGACGCTGGGAGCGGGGGACGAACTGGGTTGGTCGTCGATGCTGGAGAGCGACAGGAGGTACTTCCAGGCCCGGGCGGTGGAGCGGTCGTATGCGCTGGCGTTTGAAGCGGCCGAGTTGAACCGGGCGTGCAAAGCCGATACCGCATTTGGTTACGGATTGCTGCACCATCTTCTAGGGGTAGTGGCGCGGCGGCTTCAGGCTACGCAGATGCGGCTGGTGGACGCATATGCGCCGACGGCGGAACAGGCGCAGTTGGCGCTTTGAGGGCGAACGCGCGAGGACCACTGTTCGACGGTCTGGAAACTGCGGCGGCGTGGGCACGGCTACCGGTGTGTTCCGGCCCCTCGAAGCTGTGACCATCCAGGAGGGGACCATCGTAGAGGTGCACCTGCTGCCTGAAGCTGAGCCAGCGCACAAGCGGCGGTCCATTAAGGATCTCGGCTTCTAAGGCATGTGGGCCGATCGCGACGACATCACCGCCGGCGTGCGGCTAACAGAACGATGGCGCGCTATTTGATCGACACCGACGTGATGATTGACGCGTCGCGCCGCAATGCCGCCGCCGCGACCTACCTCGATTCTCTCAACGACATTACGATTTCGATCATCACCGCGCACGAACTCAATGTCGGCGCCAGAAACCAGCGGGATGCCGACGGTATCGACAGCCTGATCGAGACGTAAAGATCACGGAAATGTGGGCTGGCGAGGCGCTTTCCGGTGTGTGGGGCGGCATCGATCTGATCGGCAAGTCCACTACATGTATGATTGATAAAGCTGGTGAGCGCGGTAGGAATCGAACCTACAACCTAGTGATTAAGAGTCACTTGCTCTGCCAATTGAGCTACGCGCCCGCTCTGTGAGAGTGGCTGGAAACCGCCGGATGCCGAAGCGCCCGCCGACTGACCGATTATAGCATTTCGCGGGCGGCTGTCACACATTCTTAGCCGAATTGGGCGGATCGGCGGGCAGCGCTGCGGCGGCGATCTGCACGATGTCGAGCAAGTTGGGCGGTGCTCCGGACGAACCGGCCAGCGCGTCGCGGAACATGGTCTGACAGAAGGGGCATGCGGTGGCGATGGTCGCGGCGCCAGTGGCCGCCAACTCGCTGGCGCGTTCGGCATTCACGCGTCTGCCCTTTTCTTCTCCCAGGAACATCTGACCGCCGCCGGCTCCGCAACAGAACGATCGTTCGCGGGTGCGGCCAGGCTCGGTGAGATCGGCATACTTCGCGGCCACCTGGCGCGGTGCGTCGTAGACGTTGCGATAGCGGCCCAGATAGCAGGGGACGTGGAATGTGGTCTTTTCGCGCGCCGCGGTGGGCGTGGGGAGACGCGATTCCAAGCGGGCCAGAAGCTCGCTGTGGTGCTCGATCTCGAACGTGGCGCCGAATTCCTTCCAGTCGGTGCCGATGGTGCGCACGCAGTGGGGGCAGATCGACACCATCTTGCCGACGTTGGCGGCGCGCAGGGTCTCGATGTTGGCCTCGGCGACTTGGGAAACAGCGAGGTCGTTACCCAGGCGGCGAGCGGGATCGCCGGTGCATTTTTCTTTGCGCAGGACGCCGAACGTCACGCCGGCGTGGCGCAGAACCCGTGCCAGTGCGACGACGATCTCGCGGCCTTGCGGATCGTAAGCTCCCATGCAGCCCAGCCACAGGCAATATTCCTGAGTGCCGTCGTAGATGGGCAACTCGGCCTTCTCGATGAACTTCTGGCGTTCGCCGGGTGCGAAGCCCAGCGCGTTGCCGTGGCGCTCCAAATTGAGGAACAGCTTGGTGCCATACTGGTCCTCCCACTTGCCGGTATTGACAGCGCCGCGACGCAGACCGACGATCATGGGCAAGTGCTGAATCCCCACGGGACATTGAAATTCACAAGCGCCGCAGGTGGTGCATTGGAACGCGGCCTCCTCGGAGATGTGTTTCCCCAGCAGCGGCGTTTCGGCGGCCGGTCCGAACTCCTTGAGGTAGCCGCGGAGGCCCAGGACGATTTCCTTGGGGTTGAGCGCCTTGCCGGTGTTATTGGCGGGGCAGTGCTCGGTGCAGCGGCCGCACTCCACGCAGGAGAAGGCTTGCAGGGCGTCGATGCGGGTAACGTCTTTGCCGGTGTCGAGGCCGAAATCCTCGTCGCCGGTGAGGGGCGGGATGCGGCTGAAACCGTCGCGGCGTAGGAACACGGTGATGGGGCTGAGCGCCAGGTGCAGGTGTTTGGTGTGCGGGATCAGCGGCAGGAAAACCAGCAGCGCCACGGTGTGCAGCCACCAACTCGCGTGGGCGCCCATGCTGCCATCGCCGAACCACAAGCCGCTGAGATAGGTGGCCATCAGCAGAAAAATCAAAAACGCGATAAAGCCCGATTCCGGCGAGACGGCTCCCAGCCAGCGCGGACGCACCACAAACCGGCGGACGAAGAGACCCGCGATGGATATCGCGACGGCAGCGGCCCAGACGGCGACGAACCCCAGGTACAGGGCGCCGATGCGCGTTGCGGGATCGAAGAAGCGCAGCCCGAAGGCGCTGGCGAAGTGGTTGACACTGACCGGCGCGAAGGCCAGGAATCCCCAGAAGACGAAGGCGTGAGCGATGCCGGGGAGGGGGCGTTCGCGGATTACTTTGCCCTGCGCCAGCACTTCCCACAGGAAGCGGCGGATGCGCGGGCCGGCGGGACGGACGGCGAAATCGGGCGTGGGGCGCGAGCGCCGGATGGTGTCGAGAACTTTGTGCAGCCGCTGCCAGAACCACGTGGCAGACGCGGCCAGAAGCAGGATGAGAATCGCTCGTTCCACCCAGGATGAGGCGTTCATATGTATGCGGCCTTCGGCGAAAAATCTGAATGTAGCATGTGGTGCGGCCCGGGGCCGGATAGAATAGACATCTTGGGGGTCACTTGCGAATAGTCGTTTCGGGCGCCGCCGGATTCATCGGATCTCACCTGTGCCGCCGGCTCTTACAGGAAGGCCACACGGTGTTGGGGCTGGACAATTATCTGACGGGAAGCCCGCGGAACGTGGCCCACCTGGCCGGCGAATCCCGGTTCCAATTGCGCGAGCAGGACATCACGCAGCCGTTTTCCATCGAGGGTACGGTGGATTCGGTGGTGAATATGGCGTCGCCGGCGAGTCCCAAGGACTATCTGGAGCACCCCATCGAAACGCTGGACGTGGGCTCGGCGGGAACGCGCCGCATGTTGGAGTTGGCGGTGGCGAAGGGCGCGCGCTTCCTGCTGACCTCGACCTCGGAATGTTACGGCGATCCGCTGGTGCACCCGCAGACGGAGAGTTACTGGGGCAACGTGAATCCAGTGGGTCCACGCTCATGCTACGACGAGAGCAAGCGCTTCGCCGAGGCTTTGACCATGGCCTACTACCGGACGCACGGGCTGCGCAGCAACATCGCGCGTATCTTTAATACCTATGGTCCACGAATGAAATTGGACGATGGCCGGGTGGTGCCGGCGTTTCTGGACCAGGCGCTACGTGGCGTCCCGCTGACGGTTTTCGGCGATGGATCGCAGACGCGCAGTTTCTGCTACGTGAGCGATCTGGTGGACGGGCTATACAGGTTGATGCTCTCGGAGGAGCGCTACCCGGTGAACCTGGGCAACCCGTGCGAGATGACCATTCTGGAGTTTGCCCGCCACATTATAAGGATGACGGGGGCGCCGTCCGAAGTGGTTTACGAGTCGCTGCCGCAGGACGATCCGCAGCAGCGCCAGCCGGACATCGCCAAGGCGCGGGCTGTGCTGGGATGGGAGCCGAAGGTGGATCTGGATGAGGGGCTGGCCTTGACGGTGGAATATTTCCGAGGGTTGCGGGCAAAGTGCGACGCTCCTTCGCTACACTGATGGAAGAGCCTGCGACCGACGCGCCCGGGTGGCGAAACTGGCAGACGCAAGGGACTTAAAATCCCTTTTTCCGTAAGGAGAGTGTGGGTTCAAGTCCCACCCCGGGTACCAACGCGAGTGGACCGGCGCCGGCAAGGGGTCCGCGTGTTGCGCAGATGGCTCGGTCCAGCCGCAATATACTGCCCGCTTTCGCGCAAAATACAGCCCATCGGGTATTCCTCGCTCCGTGCTTCACCCTATAACCTCGAGGAAGATCCCTATGCCTCGATTGACTGCCCGCGTCCTCCCTTTCTTGCTGGTCGGATTGGCTTCGTTGCTCGCGTGCTCTTGCACCAGGAGCTTTGGCGCTCCACCCACCGCGAGTCCGGCCGCCGACGTCCCCACCGTCGCGGTCGCTAAGGCGGCATCCGAAGACCTCTCGCGCGACCTGGTGCTCACGGCGGAATTCAAGCCGTACCAGGAAGTGGACGTCATGGCGAAAGTGGCTGGCTACATCAAGGAAATCCGCGTAGACGTGGGCGATCGGGTGAAGGAAGGCGACGTCCTGGCCACTCTGGAAATCCCCGAGATGATCGACGACCTGAACCACTCGCGGGCCTCGATCAGACATAGCGAGGCCGAAGTGAAACGCGCCCAGGACGAGGTGAAGCGGGCGCAATCCGTGCACGACGGCACGCACGCGCTGTACACCCGCCTTGCGGCGGTCTCCGAAAAGAAACCGGGGCTGATCGCCCAACAGGATATCGACGAAGCCCAGAGCCGGGACCTGGCCGCCGAAGCGCAGATTTCGGTGGCCAACTCCGCGCTGGCCGCCGCCCGGCAGCAGGTGGAAATGGACAACTCGGCGCGAGACAAGGTGCAGACTCTCATGGACTACCGGCGCGTCACCGCCCCGTTCACCGGGGTGGTCACCAAGCGCTTCGCCGATAACGGTTCCATGATTCAGGCCGGAACCGCCTCCCAAACGCAGGCGATGCCGGTGGTGCGTCTCTCGCAAAACCAGTTGCTGCGGCTGATTCTTCCGGTTCCCGAATCGGCCGTCTCCACGGTCCATATCGGCCAGCGGGTCGCGGTGCGGGTGCCCACCCTGAACCGCAGTTTCACGGGCAGCGTCGCGCGCTTTGCCGACAAACTCGCGATGGAGACGCGCACCATGGACACGGAAGTCGATGTACCCAATTCCGATCTGCTGCTGATTCCGGGGATGTACGCCGAAGTGGATCTCACGCTGGCGCGCCATGATGGCGTGGTGGCCATCCCGGTGATGGCGGTCGATCCTGCCGGCGCTGGCGTAGGCGAGATTATGGTGGTCACGCCCAACCGCCGTGTGGAGTTGCGCAGGGTGGCATTGGGTCTCGAAACCGTCGATCGCGTGGAAATCAGCTCAGGCCTGAATGCCGGGGACCTGGTGGTGCTCAGCGGCCGCTCCCGTTTGAAGCCGGGGCAGGAAGTGCGGCCCAAGCTCACGGCGATGGCGTCCGCCGGTTCGTAGTCAGGAGAGGCGCCTGCCATGTCCCGCTTCGCCATTCGCAATCCCTACTTCATCGTGGTCGTCTGCCTGTTGATCGCTGTGCTGGGGGTCACCACGCTGGCGCAAATGCCGGTGGACATGTTCCCGGCCATGAATATACCGGTGGTGGTGGTGGCCACGTTCTACTCGGGGATGCCACCGGAGCAGATTGAGACCGACATCACCAGCCGCTTCGAGCGATTCTTTACGCTGGCCAGCGGCATCGACCACATCGAATCGCGGTCGCTCCCCGGGGTCAGCGTGATCAAGGTCTACTTTCAGCCCGGCTCCAACGCAGATTCGGCGGTGACCACCATATCCAACCTGGCCATGGCGCAGTTACGCCGCCTTCCACCAGGCACCCTGCCGCCGGTGGTCCTGAAGTTCGATGCCTCCAGTCTGCCGGTCTGCCTGGTGACGTTCAAAGGCGAAGGCCTCGACGAGACGGCTCTGCGCGACCTGGCGCAGTTCCAGGTGCGCAACCAGATCGGCGGCACTCCGGGCGCCAGCGTCCCGCAACCGTTCGGAGGCAAGTATCGCCAGATCATGGTCTACGCCGATCCGTACAAGCTGGAGGCCCACCAGTTGAGCCTCATGGACGTGGTGCGCTCGGTGGACAACGCCAACCTGATTCTTCCCGCCGGCGATGTGCAACTCGGGCAACTCGACTACAATCTCTACACCAACAGCCAGTTGCCCACGGTGCAGGAGATCGACCAACTTCCCATCAAGACCGTGGGACAGTCGCCGGTCCGCGTGGCCGACGTGGGGTACGCCCAGGATGCCCAACAGATTCAGACCAACATTGTGCGGATCGACGGCCAACGCTCGGTGTACACGCCCATCCTCAAGCAGGGCGGCGATACCAACACGATAGCCGTGGTGGAGGGTATCCGAGCGGCGCTACGGCATCTGGTGGACGTGCCTTCGCAACTGGTAACGGAAGTGGTGTTCGATCAATCGGTCTTCGTGAAAACCGCCATTGAGACGCTGCTCCACGAAGGCGCCATCGGGCTGTTTCTGACGTCCATCATGATCCTGGTATTTCTGGGGAGCATGCGCGCCACGGTCGCGGTCTTCTTCTCCATCCCGCTGTCGGCGCTGGCGGCCCTGATTGCGCTGTCGCTGGGAGGTGGCACGATCAACAGCATGGTCTTGGGCGGATTGGCGCTGGCTTTCTCCCGTCTTATCGATAACTCGGTGGTGGTGCTGGAAAACATCTATCGTCACCTGGAAATGGGAGAACCGCCCGCGGAAGCCGCCGAAAAGGGCGGACGCGAAGTGGCGCTGCCGGTGCTCGCGGCCACCCTGACCACAGTGGTGGTCTTCTTTCCGGTGACATTTCTGTACGGAGTTGGCAAGTTCCTGTTTTCCGCGCTGGCGTTGGCGGTGGTGCTTTCGCTGTTCGCGTCGTTCGCGGTTGCCATGACGGTGGTCCCTCTGTTCTGCGCGCGCTTTGTCAAGGCTGCCGGGCATCATGGGACGCCATCCTCGGAGCAGCCGGTCACGGTGGACCACCAGCGGCCCAACCGTTCCTTCACGGAATGGTTCAACGTCTGGTTCAACGAGCGGTTCGAGAGCTTTCTGAAGATATACGATCGGCTAGTCCGGATCGCAACGGAACGGCCGGCCCTGGTCCTGGGCGGCTTTGGGCTGCTGTGTGTCGCCGCCTTCCTGCCATTTCCGCAACTGGGCCGCTCGTTCTTTCCGCGGACGGACGCCGGCCAGTTCGTGATCGATCTGAAGGCCCCATCCGGAACGCGCCTGGCTGTCACAGAGAATGAAGTCGCCAAAGTGGAGGAACTGATCCGCCAGACCGTCTCGCCGGGGGACTTCGGCATGATTGTTTCGAACATCGGCACCACGCCGGACTTCTCCGCCATTTACACCACGAATTCCGCCATGCACACGGCCTTCGTGCAGGTGAGCCTGAAGGACGGCCATAAGACCGGGAGTTACGAATACATGGCTCGCGTCAAACAAAAGCTGCGGGAGCGGATGCCCGAACTGACCACTTACTTTCAGTCGGGCGGGCTGGTGGACGCCGTGCTGAACCTGGGCCTGCCCGCGCCCATCGACGTCCAAGTGTCCGGCAGCGACATGGAGAGTTCCTACCGGACGGCGCTCGAGCTTTCCTCGGAAATCCGCAAACTCCCCGGCGTGGCCGACGTCTATACGCCCCAGGATATCGACTACCCGGCACTGCGGCTGGATGTGGACCGCACCCGCGCCGCGGAAATCGGCCTGGACCAGCGCGAAGTGGTCGATAACGTTATCACCGCGCTCACCTCCAACGCCATGATTGCGCCCAGCTACTGGATCGATCCCAAGAGCGGAAACGACTACATGCTGACAGTGCAATATCCCGAGCGGCAGGTGCGGAGTTTGAACGATTTGCGCGCCATCCCGTTGCGCCGCAGCGGGGGCGCCGAATCGGCCCGCCTGGACGCCATCAGCAGTGTCACCCGTGTTAAGTCGCCTACCGAGGTGGACCACTACAGCCTGCGGCGGGTCACTGATATCTATGTCCGGCCGCTCAACGAGGACCTCGGCAAAGTGGCCACATCGATCGATGGAATCATCGCGCGGACCCGGGTCCCCGCCGGGCTGAACGTGACTCTGCGCGGCATGGTGCAGGGGATGCGCGACTCCTTCGCGCGCTTCGCCTTCGGTTTGTGCCTGGCGGTGGTGCTGCTGTACCTGGTTCTGGTGGCGCAGTTCCGGTCCTTCATCGATCCCTTCATCATTTTGACCGCCGTGCCGCCGGGGCTCTCGGGCGCGGTCCTCATCCTGTGGGCTTCCGGAACCACGATGAACGTGATGTCCCTGATGGGCGTGATGATGCTGGTGGGCATCGCCATTTCAAACAGCATTCTGATGGTGGAATTCACCCGCCAGTTACGCGAGCAAGGGATGCCGGTGCGCGGCGCCGTAGCCACGGCCTGCCGCGTACGGCTGCGTCCGGTGCTGATGACGTCGCTGGCCACCATCATCGGACTGCTGCCGATGGCGTTGAAGTTGGGCGCCGGTAGCGAGGCCTATGCGCCGCTGGCCCGCGCCATTCTGGGCGGTCTGAGCGTATCCGTCGCTCTCGCCGTCTTCATGGTGCCGGCGGCGTATGTGCTGGTCCACGGGAGGTCCGAATAGCCATGCGCCACTTACTCGTTCTGGCGGCCCTGGCCCCGTTCGGCGCGGCTTTCGCCCAGGCGCCCATGAAGCTGACCCTGGCGGAAGCCGGGCGCCTGGCTATCCGCAATAATCCGCAATTCTCCGCGGCGCAATTCACGGCGGCCGCGGCGGCCCAGGTGCCCAACCAATACAAAGCCGGCCTGCTGCCGAGCCTGTCGGGTAACCTGACCGGCGTGGGCGCGGACAATGGCAGCCGCCTGGCAGCCGGCGGCCTCAATAACCCCGTAGTTTACGATCATGTGGGCTCCGGTCTGACGGTCGGTCAGCTTCTCGCCGATTTCGGCCGGACCAGCAATCTGGTGGGCATGGCCAAGTTACGCGCTGCCGCGCAGGACCAGGCCACGGAGTCCACGCGTGCAGGCATTCTGATGGCCGTGGGCGCCGCTTATTTCGGGGTTCTCAAGGCCCAGTCGGTACTGCGGGTGGCCAATGAGACCGTGCAGCAGCGCCAGGTGGTGGTCGATCAGGTTACCGCCCTGGCTCGGAACAAACTGCGATCCACTCTGGACGTGAGCTTTGCCAGCGTCAACCTGTCGGACGCCAAACTGCTCCAGGTGCAAGCCCGGAACGATCTGGAAGCCACCGAAGCGCAACTCGCCGCCGCCATCGGCCTGCCGGGCGAGACGGCCTTCGAGTTGTCGGAAGAGCCCATGCCGGCGGCCATGCCGGACCGCGCCGCCGACCTGATCGCCGTGGCCATCCGGAACCGTCCGGAGTTGAAGGAACTGAGACTGCAACAGGGCGCCGCCGAGCGCTTCGCCAAGGCCGAGCACGCGCTGTTCTATCCCAGCGTGGGAGTACTCGGCACGGCCGGTTTTGTGCCGGCGGGCGAAGCCGCCATACCCGGCCGCTACGGCGCCATCGGGATGAACGTCAACATTCCGATTTTCAACGGCGGCCTGTTCCGGGCCCGTCAGACCGAGGCCGAATTGCAGGCCAAGGCCGCGCAGCAGAACGTCAACGACTTGCAAAACCGCGTCATCCGCGACGTCCGCGTGGCCTGGCTGAACTCCGCCACAGCCTACGACCGCATTGCTCTCACCCACGAGTTGCTGCAGCAGGCGCAGCTCTCTTTAGACCTGGCGCAGAGCCGTTTCGACCTGGGGCTGGGGTCGTTCGTGGACCTCAGCCAGGCGCAACTCAACCTGACGTCGGCGGCGATTGCGACGGCCAGCGCCCTTTACGACTACCAGGTGCAGCGCCTTTTGGTGGACTATCAGACGGGCGTTTTGCACTGATCTTGCAGCCGTGGTGCGGCTACTGGATCACCCCTTTGCGGATGGCGTACAGAATCAGCTCTGCCCCGCTGTGCAGGTTCAGCTTTTGGAGGATGTTACCGCGGTGAGTCTCCACGGTAAAGAGACTGAGGTTCAGAATAGCGGCCGCTTCCTTGTTACTCTTGCCTTCGGCGAGTAGCTGCAAAACTTCACGCTCGCGCGTGGTCAGCAATTCGTAGCTGTCTTCCACGTTGCGCTCGCGCATCTGGCGCATGTAATCTTCCACCAGCATCTTACTGATGGCGGGGCTGAAGAAGGCCTTGCCGGCGGTTACGGCCTCGACGGCGTGAATCAGGTCGTACTCGGCCGAGTCCTTCAGCAGATAGGCGCGCGCACCGGCTTTCAACGCTTTCAGCACATAACCCTCGTCGGAATGCATGCTCAGAAAGACCAACGAGATTTGTGGATGTTTGGCGGAAATCCGGCGCGCGGCCTCGATGCCATTGAGGAGCGGCATGGCGACATCCATTACGACGACGTCAGGCACGTGCAGTTCGGTCTGAGCGACGGCCTCGCGTCCATCGGCGGCTTCGGCGACCACCGTAAAGCCGGGTTGGTTCTCGAGGAGAAGGCGGAGACCTTTGCGCACGATGGTGTGATCGTCGGCCAGCACGATGCGAATGCTCTTCATGCGATCTCCCGTGCGGGTTGCGGCAAAGGGAGCGCCACCAGAAGGAGAGCGCCTTGGCCGGGCGCGGACTCGATGGTGAAGCGGCCTCCCAGGTGGCTGACTCTTTCTCCGATACCGAGCAGCCCCATGCCGCGCTCGCGACTCGCATCGAAGCCGTGGCCGTCATCCTGTATCGACAATTGCAGGAAGCCGTCTTGCAGGTTTATGGATATCTGTACATGGTGCGCGCCGGCATGTTGCACGCAGTTGTGGAGGGCCTCCTGGACCACGCGATAGACGCACGTCTTGTGGTCCTCGGGAAGGTCTTCGGGCAATTGGCCGGCGGCCACTTTCACCCAGACGCCGGTTCGCTTGGATACCTCGCGCGCCTGCCACTCGAGGGCCGGCAGCAGACCGAGATCGTCGAGCATGGAAGGGCGCAAGAGCAGCGCCATATCGCGGACTACGCCGATGGAAGTCTCCACCTCGCGCTTGATCTCGGCGGTTTTGGCCTCCAGTGCATCGATATCGCGCGCCCGGATCAGGGTGGAGAGGTTGGCCATTTCCACCAGCATGCCCGTGAGAGCCTGGCCGACCTGGTCGTGCAGTTCCCGGGAAATGGAGCGGCGCTCGTCTTCCTGCGCCTCGACCAGCCGTGCCGACAGTTGCTTCAACTCGACGCGGGCTTGAGAAATCTCGCGCAGGTGGTCGGCGGTTTCGTTCTCCAGTCCGAGGATTTTGCGCATGCTGAAATACGCCAGCAGCAGTCCGAGGCCCAAGGTCAATCCCAGGATGAGGGTCAAGCGGTTGCGGAACTGCGAGAAGGTGGCTTGCACCCGAAGTTTCCCGGCATTCAACTGCGACTCGTTCAAGG